>Ga0302287_10000198_pt1 | contig 37457 bp, 38 predicted proteins | sample III_Fen_E2_4_FD_200452 | JGI IMG/M metagenome (GOLD analysis project Ga0302287, IMG submission 200452) | Peat permafrost microbial communities from Stordalen Mire near Abisko, Sweden - III_Fen_E2_4 | ecosystem: Environmental > Terrestrial > Soil > Wetlands > Permafrost | place: Sweden: Abisko... | reverse complement strand
CGCGAACGTCGACTTCTACGTGACGTTCGACAACTTCGCGGTGGGCGTCGCGCAGGCCAAGGCGCTGCTCTTCGGCATGGGCGTCACCGACAAGGACGGCAAGGCCGCCGGCAAGAAGGGCCCGCTCAACATCGAGCTCTTCGCCGGCTCGCTCGACGACAACAACGCGCACTTCTTCTTCAACGGTGCGATGTCGATCCTGCAGCCGTTCATCGACGACGGCACGCTCGTCGTGAAGTCCGGCCAGACGAAGATCGACCAGGTCGCGACCCTGCGCTGGCTGCAGGAGACGGCCCAGCGGCGCATGGAGGACCTGCTGACGTCGACCTACTCCGACGGATCGAAGCTGGCCGGTGTGCTGTCGCCGTACGACGGCATCTCCCGCGGCATCATCACCGCGCTCCAGGGCGTCGGCATGGGCCCGACGATCGACAAGGGCCTGCCGATCGTCACCGGTCAGGACGCCGAGATCGCGTCCGTCAAGCTCATCCAGGACGGCGTGCAGCAGTCGACGATCTTCAAGGACACCCGGACCCTCGCGGCCCAGGCCGTCACTGCGTCGCAGTCGTTCCTCGCCGGTGGCACGCCGGAGGCCAACGACACCAAGACGTACGACAACGGCAAGAAGGTCGTCCCGTCGTACCTGCTCCCCGTCGTGACCGTGTTCAAGGACAACATCAAGAAGGAGCTGGTGGACTCCGGGTACTGGAAGCAGTCCCAGATCGACGCCGGCGTCGCCTGACGGACCGACCAGGGGGCCCGGTCCGGGACACGTCCCGGGCCGGGCCCGCCCTGGTCGCCCTGACCATTCACCACTGACGGAGGGTGCATGAGCGACAACATCCTGGAGATGGTGTCCATCACCAAGACGTTCCCGGGCGTCAAGGCATTGGAGGACGTCTCGCTCACGGTGCGCCGCGGCGAGATCCACGGGATCTGCGGTGAGAACGGCGCCGGCAAGTCCACGCTGATGAAGGTGCTCTCCGGGGTCTACCCGCACGGCACCTATACCGGCGACATCATGTTCGAGGGCGAGCCCGTACGGTTCGGATCGATCAACGACTCCGAGCACGTCGGCATCGTCATCATCCACCAGGAGCTGGCGCTGGTGCCCTACCTCTCCATCGCGGAGAACATCTTCCTCGGCAACGAGGTGCGCGGTCTCGGTCGGCTGATCGACTGGAACCGGGCCAACTCGGAGGCATCGGCGTTGATGGCCCGGGTGGGACTCAACGAGAACCCGACCACGCCGGTCGGCCAGCTGGGCGTCGGCAAGCAGCAGCTGATCGAGATCGCCAAGGCGCTCTCGAAGGAGGTCAAGCTGCTCATCCTCGACGAGCCCACGGCCGCGCTGAACGACAACGACTCCGAGCACCTGCTCGGGCTGCTGCGCCAGCTCAAGGCGCAGGGCATCACCTCGATCATGATCTCCCACAAGATCAACGAGATCGCCGAGATCGCCGAGCGGACGACGATCATCCGGGACGGGCGCACGATCGAGACGCTCGACATGTCCGAGCCGACCGCGACGCAGGACCGGATCATCCGGGGCATGGTCGGCCGCGACCTGGAGCACCGCTTCCCCGAGCGCACGCCGAACGTCGGCGACGAGGTGCTCCGCGTCGAGGACTGGACCGTGCACCACCCGACCCAGGCCGGTCGCATCATGGTCGAGAACGCCAGCTTCACCGTGCGCGCCGGCGAGGTGGTCGGCATCGCCGGCCTGATGGGCGCCGGGCGCACCGAGCTGGCGATGAGCCTGTTCGGGCGCACGTACGGGCGGGGCATCACGGGCCGCATCTACAAGAACGGCGAGGAGATCACCACCCACACCGTGTCGGACGCGATCGACCATGGCCTCGCGTACGCCACCGAGGACCGCAAGCGGTACGGGCTCAACCTCATCGAGGACGTCCGCCGCAACATCTCGGCGGCGGGGCTGCACAAGCTCGCCCGCAGGGGCTGGGTGAACAGCAACGAGGAGCTCAAGGTCGCCGAGGAGTACCGCGCGAACCTCAACATCAAGACGCCGACCGTGATGGCCCTGGCGGGCAAGCTGTCCGGCGGGAACCAGCAGAAGGTCGTGCTGTCCAAGTGGCTGTTCACCGACCCGGACGTCCTCATCCTCGACGAGCCCACGCGCGGCATCGACGTCGGGGCGAAGTACGAGATCTACACGATCATCAACCGGATGGTCGCCGCGGGCAAAGCCGTCATCGTCATCTCCTCCGAGCTGCCCGAGCTGCTGGGCGTGTGCGATCGCATCTACACGCTCGCGTTCGGACGCATCACGGGTGAGCTGGCCGTCGCGGACGCCACCCAGGAGCGGCTGATGGAACTCATGACCATGGAGAAGGAGCAAGTGCAATGACCGCCGTCGCCGGCCTGCGGGAGCTGGCCACCCGCAACCTCCGCCAGAGCGGGATCCTCGTCGCGTTCGCGCTGATCGTGGCGCTCTTCGCGGGGCTCAACAAGAACTTCTTGTCTCCGGGGAATCTCACCAACATCGTGCTGCAGTACTCCTACATCCTCATCCTGGCCATCGGCATGGTGATGGTCATCGTCGCCGCCCAGATCGACCTGTCGGTCGGCTCGGTCATCGCCCTGACCGGTGCGGTGGCCGCGGTGCTCATCATCAAGCACGACGCACCGTGGTGGGTGGGCGTGCTCGCCGCGCTGGCCACGGGGCTGCTCGTCGGCGCCTGGCAGGGCTTCTGGGTCGCTTTCGTCGGGATCCCAGGGTTCATCGTCACGCTGGCCGGCATGCTCCTGTTCCGAGGGCTCACCCTCCGGGTGCTCGAGAACATCTCGCTGTCGCCCTTCGGCGGCACCTACTACGAGATCGCCAACGGCTTCCAGAACGGGCTGTTCGGCGGGTACGGCGTGGACGTGTTCACGCTGGTGGTCTTCGGCCTCGCGGTCGTCGGGTACGCGGTCAGCCAGCTGCGCACCCGGCAGGGTCGCCTCCGGTACCAGCAGCTCGTCGAGTCGATGCCCTTGTTCGTCGCGAAGATCGTCGTGGTGGGGGCGGTCGTCATGTGGTTCGGCTACCAGCTGGCGAAGAGCCGTGGCCTGCCGAACATCCTCATCCTGCTCGCCGTGCTGATCCTCACCTACTCGCTCGTGACGCAGCGCTCGGTGTTCGGGCGGCACATCTACGCGATCGGCGGGAACCTCAACGCGGCCCAGCTGTCCGGCGTGAAGGTGCGTCGGGTCAACTTCTGGATCTTCGTCAACATGGGGTTCCTCGCGTCGGTGGCCGGCGTCGTCTACTCCTCGCGGATGAACGCGGCGCAGCCCGCTGCGGGCACCGGCGTCGAGCTCGACGCGATCGCCGCGTGCTTCATCGGCGGCGCATCCACCACGGGCGGCATCGGCCGGGTGACCGGCGCCATGATCGGTGGTCTGATCATGGCCGTGATGAGCAACGGCATGCAGCTGATGGGCGTGCCGCAGTCGATCCAGTCGGTGGTCAAGGGCCTCGTCCTGCTGCTGGCCGTCGCGTTCGACATCTACAACAAGCGGCGTGCGGAGTCCTCCGTCCGCTGATCTCGATCACGCGGCCTCGTCGGCACCCGGGCCCCGGTGCGGAACACTCGCGCCGGGGCCTGCGTGTGCCCCGACCCGCCCACCGGGGGGCGCCCTGGTGAGCCGGACGCGCCTACGCTGCACCCCATGAGCGCGACGCCGCGGCCGCGTGGCCGTCGCCCGGCGGGGGCGGACACCCGGGGCGAGATCCTCGCGGCTGCGCGCGCCGAGCTGGCCGAGCGTGGCTACGAGGCGGCCAGCCTGCGGGCGGTCGCGCGGCGGGCCGAGGTGGACCCCTCGCTGGTGCGGCACTACTTCGACGACAAGGCGGACCTGTTCGCCGCCTCGCTGGTGCCGGAAGGCATGGATCCCGCGGTCCTCGTCCCGCAGCTGCTCGCCGACGGGACGGACGGGCTGGGCGAGCGGGTGGTCCGGTCGGTCATCGAGATCTGGGACGTTCGCGGCGGCGAGGCGTTCCGGGCCGCGTTCGCGGCGATGACGTCGAGCGAGCCGCAGATGCAGGCGATGGCGCAGTACCTCGACCGCGCGGTGTTCGCTCGGGTGGCGGCCGGGCTCGACGAGCACGGGGCGGTGCGGATGACGCTCGTGTTCACCCAGATGATGGGCGTGCTGGTGGCGCGGCACGTGCTGCGCCAGGAGCCCTTGGCCTCCCTGCCCGCCGAGGGGGTCGCGGCGCTGGTCGGTCCGACGATCCAGGCCTACCTGACGAGTCCGGCGCCGGCCGCGGTGTTGAGCCGCCAGGGCCTTGCGCTCGGGCGGGCCGAGGTGGAGGATTCCCCACATGGGGAATGAAGCGCCCGACGTGGGCCGATCCGCCGCCACCCCCGCCGTCCGCATCGCCGGGCTGCGCGTGGTCCGCGGCACCAACACCGTCCTGGACGGCCTCGACCTGACGATCCCGGCGGGTCAGGTGGTCGGCCTCCTCGGCCCGAGCGGAAGCGGGAAGACGACGCTGATGCGGGCCGTCGTCGGCGCCCAGATCGTCGCGGGCGGCGACGTCCAGGTGCTCGGCCGGCCCGCGGGCTCGCCCGACCTGCGCGCCCGGGTCGGCTACGTCACCCAGTCGCCGAGCGTCTACAAGGACCTCACGGTGGCGGAGAACCTGCGGTACGCCGCCGCCATCCTGCACGTCGACGGTGCCGCGGTCGCCCGCGCGCTGCGCCAGGTGGACCTCACCGGCTTCGAGGGCCGGATGGCCGGCACGCTGTCCGGTGGGGAGCTGTCCCGGGTCTCGCTGTCGATCGCGCTGCTCGGGTCGCCCGACCTGCTGGTGCTCGACGAGCCCACGGTGGGCCTGGACCCGGTGCTGCGCCGCGACCTGTGGGCCCTGTTCGCCCGGTTGCGCGACGAGGGTGCCAGCCTGCTGGTCTCCAGCCACGTGATGGACGAGGCGGCGCGTTGCGACCGGCTCGTCCTCATGCGGGCCGGTGGCGTGCTGGCCGACGACACCCTGCCCGAGCTCCTGGCGCGGACCGGCGCCGCCGATGCGGACGGGGCGTTCCTCGCCCTGGTCGACGCCGCGAACGCGGCCGACACCCGGGGGGCCGCAGCATGAGCCCGGCACTCACCCTGGCGACCGCGTCGCGGGTGCTGCACCAGCTGCGCCACGACCGGCGCACCCTCGCCCTGCTGCTCGGCGTGCCCTGCGTGCTCATCGGGCTGACGGCGTGGATGTTCGTGGACACCCCGGCCGTCGTGGACCGGGTCGGGCCTGTGCTGGTCGGCTTCTTCCCGCTGCTGGTGATGTTCATCGTCACGAGCGTGGCCACGCTGCGGGAGCGGACCGGGGGCACGCTCGAGCGGCTGATGACGATGCCCCTCGGCAGGGGGGACTTCGTCGTCGGCTACGCGCTCGCCTTCGCCCTCGTCGCGCTCGTGCAGGCGGTGCTGGTGGTCAGCTGGGCGGTGTGGGTGTGCGGCATGGACGTCGCCGGGCCGCTGTGGCTGGTCTTCCTCGTCGCGGTGCTCAGCGCGGTGGTCGGCTGCGCGCTCGGCCTCGCCGCCTCCGCGCTGGCGCGCACCGAGTTCCAGGCCGTGCAGCTGATGCCGGCGTTCGTGCTGCCGCAGATCCTGCTGGGCGGCTTCATCATGCCGCGCGACGAGCTGCCCCAGGTGCTGGAGTGGTTCTCGCGGGTGCTGCCGCTCACCTACGCCATCGACGCCATGCAGCAGATCGCCGCCGGCGGCGGCTGGGCTCAGGTGCGCGGCGCGATCGGTGTGATCGCGCTGTTCATCGTGGGCGCGCTGGTGCTCGGCGCGTCCACCCTGCGGCGCCGCACCGCCTGAACGCGTCGCCGGGTGCGCCGGCCGGGGGGCGGTCGCGTCAGCGCGTCGCCTCCAGCCGGGCCAGCTGCTCGGCGACGACGAACGTCGGCACCGGCCAGTCCAGGTGCAGGTCGGCCAGTGCCTGGTACAGCAGCTGGGACACCGCCAGCCGGGCGTAGTCCTTGTCGTCGGCGGGCACCACGTACCAGGGCGCGACGTCGGTGCTGGTCCGGGTGAAGACGGCCTGGTAGGCCTCCTGGTAGGCGACCCACTGCGCGCGGGTGTCCACGTCGCCCGGGTTGAACTTCCAGTGCTTGTCGGGGCGCTCCAGGCGCTCGTGCAGCCGGCGGTACTGCTCGTCGCGGGACACCATGAGGGCCACCTTGAGCACCACCGTGCCCGCCTCCACGAGCCCGGCCTCGAACCGGTTGATCTCGTCGTAGCGTCGGCCCCACACCTGCGGCGGCACCAGCTCGTTCACCCGGACCACCAGCACGTCCTCGTAGTGGGAGCGGTCGAAGACGCCGATCTTGCCCGCCGGTGGCAGCGCGCGCCGGATCCGCCACAGGTAGTGGTGCGACCGCTCCAGGGCGGTCGGCACGCCGAACGAGCGCAGGGCGATCCCCTGCGGGTCCACCTGCCCGACGACGTGCCGGACGATGCCGCCCTTGCCGGCGGTGTCCAGGCCCTGCAGCACCAGCAGCACGGACCGGGTGCCGCCGGTGCGGCCGTGCGCGAAGAGCCGCTCCTGCAGCTCGGAGGTGTCGGCGCCGATCCGGGCCAGCAGGCGCTGCGCGGTCCCGTCACCGGCGTCCAGGCCGGGGGTGGCGGCGCGGTCCACGGCCGCCAGGTCGAACCCGGGGCCGACCTTCAGCAGCGCACGCAGGTCGACGTCCCACGTGGCGTCGAGGAGGGACCCGGCGTCGTCGGGCGTGGGCGTCGTGCCCTTGTCCTTGCCCTTGCCCTTGGACGTGCCCTTGTCCTTGCTCTTGCCCTTGCCCATCGGGTCCTCCGGGTGTCGGTGCTGGCGTGGCGCGCGCCGGTGCGCGCGACGAAGGTCAGGGTCGGGCGGCGAACCGCTCCAGCAGCTCGCCGTGCCCCGCGACGACGATGAGGTCGGTCGCGGAGATGCGGGTGGACGGCGTGGCGTAGACGAACTCGCGGCCCGGGCTCTTCACGCCGATCACCGTGACGCCGTACTTGCGGCGCACGTTCGCCTGGGCCAACGTGAACCCCTGCGTCTCCTTCGGCGGGCGCATCTTCACCACGGTGAAGCCGTCCTCCACCTCGATGTAGTCGAGCATCTTGCCGGAGACGAGGTGCGCCACCCGCGAGCCCGCGTCCGACTCGGGGAGCACCACGTGGTGCGCACCGATGCGCTGCAGGATGCGCGCGTGCTCGCTGCTGATCGCCTTGGCCCAGATCTGCTGCGTGCCGGCGTCGACGAGGTTGCCGGTGATGAGCACGCTGGCCTCGAGGTACGAGCCGACGCCGACGACCGCGATCGGGAAGTCCCGCACCCCGAGCTGCTCCAGCGCCTCGGGGTTCGTCGCGTCCGCCTCGACGAGCGCGATCCGGCCCGACCACTGCGCGACGAGGTCGGGGTTGCGCTCCACCGCGAGCACGTCCTGCCCGAGCCGGTCGAGCGTCGTCGCGATGGCGGACCCGAACCGGCCGAGGCCGATGACGAGCACCGCCGAGTCCTTGCGCGGCGTCCGGGGCGCTCCGCGCGTCTCCTTGTCAACCAATGATCGGCCTCTCTTCTGGGAGCCGGATGACCCGACGACGGTTGCGCAGCGCGAGCGCTGCCGCAAGCGTCATCGTGCCCGTCCGGCCGACGAACATCAGGACGGCGAGGACGTACCTCGCCGGGGTCGGCAGGGTCGGTGTGATCCCGGTGGACAAGCCGCACGTGGCGAACGCCGAGATCACCTCGAGCAGCACCTGGTCCAGGGACAGCCGCGTCATGGCCAGCAGCAGCAGCGACGCGGTGAGCACGATCGTCGCCGCGATCAGCGACACCGCGATGGCCACCTTGAGGGTCTCCTGCGGGATGCGCCGCCCGAACGCCTCGACGTCCTTGTCGCCGCGGGCCTCGGCGAGGATCGCCAGCAGCATCACGGCCAGCGTGGTCACCTTGATGCCGCCCGCGGTGGATGCGGAGCCGCCGCCGACGAACATCAGGGCGTCCGTCAGCAACCAGGTCCCCTGGTGCATGTCGCCGATCTGCACGGTGGAGAAGCCGCCGGACCGCGGCATCACGGCGGCGAACAGCGAAGCGAGCGCGGTGCCCGCGCCGTCGAGCGGCTGGAACGTCTTCGGGTTCGTCCACTCGAACGCCGCGACCAGCAGGGCGCCGACGGCGGCCAGCGCGAGGCTCGTCGTGACGGTCAGCTTGGTGTGCAGCGACCAGCGGCGCGGCTCGCGCGGGTGGCGCAGCAGGTCGAGCACCACCGGGAAGCCCAGGGACCCGATGAACACCCCGACGATGATCGGCAGCAGCACCCACCAGTCGGAGACGAAGGGCGTCAGGCCCTCCTCGGTGGGCACGAACCCGGCGTTGTTGAACGCGGACACCGCATAGAACAGCGAGTGCCACGCGGCCCGGCCCCAGTGGTGGTCGTACTGGTAGAGGCGCGGCAGCAGGACGAGGGCGCCGACGACCTCCAGCGCGGTGGACGTGAGGATGACCGTGCGGACCAGGGAGCCGACCTCGCCGAGCCGGGTGGACTTCGTCTCGGACGAGACCAGCAGCCGCTGCGTCAGGCCGATCCGCCGGGACACCGCGGCGCCGAGCAGCGAGGCGAGCGTCATCACGCCGAGGCCGCCCACCTTGATCGCCACGAGGATGGCGACCAGTCCCCACGTGGACCAGTACGCGCCGGTCGGCACCACGGTCAGGCCGGTGACCGTGGCCGCCGAGGTGGCCGTGAAGAACGCGTCGACGAGCGGCGCGCGGGTACCGGTGGCGGTGGCCCACGGCATCGCCAGCAGGGCCGTGAACCCGAGGATGACGACGGCGAACACGCTCAGCGCCAGCCGCGCCGGCGACTGGCGGGCGGCGTGGTCGACATACCCGCGCCAGCGGTCCGCGAGCCCCGCGACCGGCCGAGCCATCTCGCCTCCTCGTCGCCGGATCCGATGGCCCCGGCCCTGCACGGGCCAACTCTGGCATGCGGCGCCGGGATCGACACGCGCGCGCCGCGGTGCGACGGTGGTCGCATGAGTGAGCCGACCCCTCCCGGTGCGCCGGTCCGGGTGGTGTGGTCGTCGGAGCTGGCGGGGTACGACTTCGGGCCGGGGCACCCGATGTCGAGCGAACGGATCGACCTCACCGTGGCCCTCGCCGCCGGTCTCGGGCTGCTGGACGGTCCGGACGTCGAGGTGGTGGGCAGCGACGAGGCGCCCGACGACCTGCTGGCCACGGTGCACGAGCGCACGTACATCGCGGCGGTGCGGGCGGCGGCCGATCACGGGGTGCCCGACCTGGCGCGGGGGCTCGGCACCCGCGACGACCCGATCTTCGCGGCGATGCACTCCGCGGGGGCCCGCATCGTCGCCGGCTCGGTGGACGCGGCGCTCGCGGTGTGGGAGCGGCGGGTGAGCCACGCGGTCAACGTGGGCGGTGGGCTGCACCACGCGATGCCGGGGGCCGCGTCGGGGTTCTGCGTGTACAACGACGCCGCGGTGGCGATCCGGGCGGTGCTGGCCGCGGGCGCGGAGCGGGTGGCCTACGTGGACATCGACGCGCACCACGGCGACGGGGTGCAGGCCGTGTTCTGGAACGACCCCCGGGTGCTGACGATCTCGCTGCACGAGACGGGTCACGCGTTGTTCCCGGGGACCGGGTACCCGCGGGAGGTGGGCGGCCGGGGGGCGGAGGGGACTGCGGTCAACGTCGCGCTGCCGTCGCGCACCGGCGACGCGGGCTGGCTGCGGGCGCTCGACGCGGTGGTGCCGCCGCTGGTGCGCGAGTTCGCGCCCGACCTGCTGGTCACCCAGCACGGCTGCGACACCCACCTGTCCGACCCGCTGACCACGCTGCGCACCTCGGTGGAGGGGCAGCGGGCCGCGGCCGCCCTGCTGCACGACCTGGCGCACGAGGCCGCCGGGGGGCGCTGGCTGGCCCTCGGGGGCGGTGGTTACGCGGGGCCCGACGTGGTGCCGCGGGTGTGGGCGCACCTGATCGGCATCGCGGCGCACCGCCCGGTGGACCCCGCGACGGCCCTCCCGGAGGAGTGGGTGGCGGCCGTGCGGCAGCGCTACGGACCGCTGGAGGCGCGTGCGATGGGCGACGGCCGGGACGCGTCCTACCGGTCGTGGTCGACCGGTTACGACCCGGCGGACGACGTCGACCGCGCGGTGCGCGCGACGCGTTCCGCGGTGTTCCCGTGGGCCGGCCTGGACGCCGACCTGGACTGATCGGGCGTGGTCACAGGAGTCACCTGCGTCACCCCTTCCCCACGCGTCTCACCAGGCACTACGCTGACTCCTGGTCCGGCAGGTGTGCCGGCGTGCTGCGGATGCACCGAGAAGGGCCCTGACGATGACCGAGCCGGTCGGCCGCACACGCTTCCTCACCGTGCTCGAGGTGGCCGAGGTGATGCGGGTGTCCAAGATGACCGTGTACCGGCTGCTGCACTCGGGCGAGCTGCCCGGCGTGCGCGTGGGTCGCTCGTTCCGGGTCCCGCAGGAGGCGCTCGAGGCGTTCCTGCGCTCGTCGGCCACCGTGGTGGCAGCGCTGCAGGACGCCGAGTCCGGCGCGTCCGGCGACTCCGCAGAGCACAGCGTTCGCCGCTCCTCCTGACCGCCCTGGTCGGCGCACCGAGGGGTGGCTGCCCGGCCCGGGGTGTGCCGACGGGCGGCTTCGCTCCCGGGGCGCCGCAAGGCGTAAGGTAGGCGTTCGGACTTTCCTGCGTGGGTGTGTCGACGATTCCCGCGCGCCGATCGACCACCCGTCAGGCCCGTATGGGCCGAATCGAACCGAGCGAGGACCATATGGGCTCCGTCATCAAGAAGCGCCGCAAGCGGATGGCCAAGAAGAAGCACCGCAAGCTGCTGCGCAAGACGCGCCACCAGCGCCGCAACAAGAAGTGACCGTCGTCCGCCCCGTCACGGGCGGACGGCCGTACGCAGCAGCGAAGGCCCGGTCGAGCGACCGGGCCTTCGTCGCACCCGCACCACCGGCACCCCTCGACATCGGAGTCGATCCGCGATGACCACTGCCCGCCTCAGGCTCACCCCGGGAGACGTCGTCGGCCCGGTGCGCCGCCGGACCTTCGGCTCGTTCGTCGAGCACCTCGGGCGGTGCGTCTACACCGGCATCCACGAGCCGGGCCACCCGAGCGCCGACGCCGACGGGTTCCGCGCGGACGTGCTGGCGCTGGTCCGCGAGCTGGGCGTCAGCACGGTCCGCTACCCGGGCGGCAACTTCGTCTCGGGGTACCGCTGGGAGGACGGCGTCGGCCCGGTCGCCGCGCGGCCCCGCCGGCTCGACCTCGCCTGGCACTGCACCGAGCCGAACACGGTCGGCGTCGACGAGTTCATGCGCTGGGCCGCCGCCGCCGAGGTGGAGCCGATGATGGCCGTCAACCTCGGCACCCGCGGCGTGCAGGAGGCGATCGACCTGCTGGAGTACTGCTCCGTGCCGGGTGGCACCGCGCGCTCCGACCAGCGACGCGCGAACGGCGCCGCCGACCCGTACCACGTGCCGGTGTGGTGCCTCGGCAACGAGCTGGACGGGCCCTGGCAGCTGGGCCACAAGACCGCCACGGAGTACGGCCGGCTGGCCGCGGAGACCGCGCGGGCGATGCGGATGGTCGACCCGGACCTCACGCTCGTCGCGTGCGGCTCGTCGGGCTCGGGCATGCCCACCTTCGGCGCCTGGGAGCGCACGGTGCTCACCGAGGCCTACGACGAGGTCGACCTCGTCTCGGCGCACGCGTACTACTGCGAGGAGGACGGCGACCTCGGCTCGTTCCTCGCCTCGGCGGTGGACATGGACCGCGTGGTCGCGGCCGTGACGGCCACCGCCGACGCCGTGCGCGCCGAGCGCCGTGCGACCAAGCGGATCCACCTCTCGTTCGACGAGTGGAACGTCTGGTACATCCACGCGCAGGCCTCCAAGCCGCCGACCGGCGACGACTGGCCGGTGGCCCCGCCGCTCCTGGAGGACCACTACACCGTGGCCGACTCGGTGGTCGTCGGGAACCTGCTGGTGTCCCTGCTGCGCAACACCGACCGCGTGCACGCCGCCTGCCAGGCGCAGCTGGTGAACGTCCTCGCGCCGATCATGACCGAGCCGGGCGGCCGCGCCTGGCGCCAGACGACGTTCCACCCGTTCGCGCTGACCTCCCGGTACGCCTCCGGCCAGGTGCTGCGCGGGACGATCGACGTGCCGACCTACCCGACGTCGCGGTTCGGTGACGTGCCGCTGGTCGACGCCGTCGCCACCCACGACGAGGAGCGCGCCGAGCTGGTGGTGCTCGTCGTCAACCGCTCGACCGACGCCAGCACGCGGTTCGAGGCGGACCTGCGGGCGTTCCGCGCCGCGCGGCTCGTCGAGGCGCTCACGCTGTCCGACCCCGACCCGCACCGCCAGGCCCAGCCGGACGACGACGGCGCGACGGCGCCCCGGCCCAACGGCACGGCCGCCGTGGTCGACGGTCGGCTGGAGGTCGACCTGCCGCCGGTGTCGTGGTCGATCCTGCGGGTGGCACTGGCGGGTCAGGGCGCCTAGCCCGGGCACGGCCGGGCGGGGCTCCCGGCTACAGAGCGCACTCCAGGACGAAGTCGTCCTCGACACGGTCGCCGACGTGGAAGTGCTTGGTGCCCACCACGGCGAACCCGCTGCGCTCGTAGAACCGCCGCGCGCGGACGTTGAGCTGGTTGACGCCGAGCCACGCTCCGACGGCGCCGGCCACACGCGCCACCGCCAGGCTCGCGTCCATCAGGGCGGTGGCCACGCCCGAGCCGTGCTGGTCGAGGAGCACGTAGCACTTGGAGACCTCGACCGTCGGCGCCAGCGTCAGGGCGGCGCGGACCGCGTCGTCCGACGGGTCGCCGAGGACGAGCATCGTGTACCCGACCGGCGGACCACCCGCCGCGGGCACCGCCAGCAGCACCCGGCGGGAGGGGTCGGCGACGTACCCGGAGAACCGGGCGGCGGTCAGGTGCGCGTCGACGTAGGCCTGCTGGTCCGCCGGCGGGCAGTCCGGCGGACAGGCCAGGGGGAAGGTGAGCGCGGCCAGCGCGGCGAGGTCGTCGACGTCGGCCAGGGTCGCGGCGCGCACCAGCAGGTCTTCGGGAGCGGGCGGCCGTCCCGAGGACGGTCCGCCGACGTCGAGGGGGCCGGCCACGGCGGTCAGTCGGAGCTCTCGCGACCGCGGCGGCGGGACCGGAACTCGTGCACCGGCCAGCCGACCCGGGCGGCGTAGCGCCGCAGCCGGCGGTCGGGGTTGATGGCGATCGGGTGGCCGAGGAGGGAGAGCACGGGCACGTCGTGGGTCGAGTCGCCGTAGCCGTAGGACGCCGTCAGGTCGATGCCCTCGCGTTCGGCGAGTGCGAGCACCGCGCTGGCCTTCGCCTGACCGTGCAGCATGTCCCCGACGAGGGCGCCGGTGTAGCGGCCGTCGCGCTGCTCGGCGACGGTGCCGAGCGCACCGGTCGCACCCAGTCGGCGGGCGATCAGCTCGCCGATCTCCACCGGCGTCGCCGTCACCAGCCACACCTCGTGGCCGGCGGAGAGGTGCTCGTCGAGCAGCCGGCGCGTGCCGGGGAAGATCCGCAGGGTGAGGACCTCGTCGTAGATGTCCTCCGCGATCGCGGTGACGTCGGCCACCGAGTGCCCCTTCATGATCTCCAGGGCCTCGGTGCGCACCTCGTCGATCTGCCGGGCGTTCTCGCCGAAGGTCAGGTAGCGGGCCTGGTGCAGGGCGAACCGCACGAGGTCGAAGGGGCGGAAGAACCCCCGTCGGTACAGGCCCACCGCGAGGTGGAACGCGCTGGCCCCGCGGATGATCGTGTTGTCCACGTCGAAGAACGCGCCGATGCGGGGCGCCGGCGCATCCGCAGCCGGGACGTCCGGTGCCGGCTCCGCCGAGGCAGGACCGGAGGACGCGGGGACGGGGCGCACCCTGCCACTGTAACGAGGCGGGCTGGGTACCCCGTGCGTAGCCTGTGCCGATGGACAGCAGCGCCCACGCCGGCCGCACCGCGCCCGCCGAGCGGGTCGTGCTCTACGGGCGCGTCGGGTGCCACCTGTGCGACGAGGCGCGCGCGACCGTTTCCCGGGTGTGCGGCGAGGCGGGGCTGGCCTGGCGCGAGGTGGACGTCGACGATGCGCCCGCGCCCGGCGAGCCCGACCTGCTGGAGGCGTACGGCGATCTCGTCCCGGTGGTCGAGGTGGACGGGCGCGAGGCGGCGCGCTGGCGGGTGGACGAAGCCACCCTGCGCGCCGCGCTCGCGGTCGCCCGCGGGCCGGTCAGGCCTGCTTGATCGCCGAGACGTCGAGGTCGATGCGCACCTTGTCGGACACCAGCACGCCGCCGGCCTCGAGCGCGGCGTTCCACGTGAGGCCGAAGTCCTTGCGGGAGATCGTCGTGGTGGCCTCCGCGCCGGCCCGCAGGTTGCCGAACGGGTCGACGGCGGTGCCGGCGAACTCGGTCTCCAGGTCGACGGAGCGGGTGACGCCGCGCAGCGTGAGGTCGCCGGTGATGACGTAGCTGGTCGGACCGTCCTGGCGCACCGCGGTGGAGACGAAGGTCCACTGGCCGAAGGTCGCGGTGTCGAAGAAGTCGCCGCTGAGCAGGTGACCGTCGCGGTTGGCGTCGCCCGTCGAGACGGTGGCCGGGTCGAGTGTGGCGGTCAGCGAGGAGTCGGCCAGGTCGTCACCCAGCACCAGCGTGCCGGACGTGACGGCGATCGTGCCGCGGACCTTGGAGATCCCGGCGTGCCGGACGGTGAAGCTCGCCTCGGTGTGGCTCGGGTCGATCGCCCAGGTGCCGGCGGTCAGGCCGAGGGGCAGGGCGGTGGTGCCGGTGGTCGCCGTCATGAGATCTCCAATGGTTGAAGCGTCAAGTTCTTAGTTCAACTTTCTACTACACTTGGGCCGACGATGCAAACTGAGGGCGACGTGCGACGACGGAGGCGGAGGCGACCAGATGGCGGCGACGGAGCCGGACGAGCCGCGCTGGCTGACCGCGGACGAGCAGCGCTGCTGGCGCGCCTACCGCGACGGGACGTTCCTGCTGCTGCGGGCGCTGGCCCGCGAGCTGGAGGAGGGCAGCGGCCTGTCGCTGCACGAGTACGAGGTGCTGGTGCGGTTGTCCGAGGCGCCCGGCCGCACGCTGCGGATGTCGGAGCTGGCGGCCGACGTCACGCACTCGCGATCCCGGCTCACCCACACCATCGGGCGGATGGAGGCCGCCGGCCTCGTCGTCCGCGTGCCCTGCCCGCAGGATGCGCGGGGGGTGAACTGCGCACTGACCCCCGCCGGCTGGGAGCGGCTGGTGACGGCCGCGCCGTCGCACGTGGCGAGCGTGCGCACGCACCTGGTGGACGTGCTGTCCGCGGCGCAGCTGGCCGCGCTGGGCGCGGCGATGGGGGCGGTGGCCGAGCACGCGCGTGACGTCGTCGCCCTCGGCTGACCGCCCGGACGCGGCGCACATCGGGGTTTGCGAGGATGTGCCCATGGTCGCCACCACCGTCCACCTGCTGCGACACGGCGAGGTGCACAACCCCGAAGGCATCCTGTACGGCCGACTGCCCGGCTATGGCCTGTCCGAGCGGGGCCGGGAGATGGCCGAGGTCGTCGCCGCGTACCTCGCCGGCGCCTCGGGCGGACCTCGGCGCGACCTGACCCTGGTGGTCGCCTCGCCGCTGCAGCGCGCACAGGAGACCGCGGCGCCGACGGCGTCGGCGTTCGGCCTGACCGTCGGGAGCGACGCGCGGCTGATCGAGGCGGGCAACCACTTCGAGGGGCTGCGGTTCGGGGTCGGCGACGGCTCGCTGCGGCACCCGCGGCACTGGCGGTACCTGCGCAACCCGCTGCGCCCGTCGTGGGGGGAGCCCTACGTGGAGCAGGCCGAGCGGATGCTCGCGGCCGTGGCCGACGCGCGCGAGGCGGCGCGCGGGCACGAGGCGCTGCTGGTCAGCCACCAGCTGCCGATCTGGATCGCGCGGCAGCAGCTGCAGGGTCATCGGCTCTGGCACGACCCGCGTCGCCGGCAGTGCTCGCTCGGCTCCCTGACCAGCCTCCGGTACGACGGGGACGCTCTGGTGGCGATCGGGTACAGCGAACCCGCGGCGGCCCTGCTGGCCGGCGCGTCCACCGTGCCGGGGGCCTGATGCGCGCACGGGGTGCCGCCGTCGCCGGACGGCTGGCGGGGGCTGCGGTCGCGGTGGTGCTGCTCACGCTCGTCGCGGCGTGCGGCGCGGGCCAGAGCGGGCAGGGGCGGTCCACCGACGTCGCCGACCAGGGCTACCAGTCCGGCGACGGCTCGACGACGACGTGGCCGCCCGCCGCCCGCACCGATGCCGTGGCGCTGTCCGGCACGGATGCCGACGGGCAGGGCGTGGACGTGGCCGACTGGCGCGGCGACGTGGTGCTGGTCAACACCTGGTACGCGGCCTGCCCGCCGTGCCGCGCCGAGGCGCCCACCCTGGTCGCTCTGGCGGACGACTACGCCGCGGCGGGGCTGCACGTGGTGGGCGTCAACGGCACGGACACCGCGGGCACGGTGGCGGCGTTCGTGCGCCAGTTCGCCCTGCCCTACCCGACGATCGTCGACACGGACGGCTCGGCGACCGCGGCGCTGCAGGGCATCGTCCCGCTCAACGCCGTGCCGACCACCGTCCTGCTGGACCGGCAGGGCCGGGTGGCCGCGCGCGTGCTCGGCCTGCTCGACGACTCGACCGCCCGCGCCCTGATCGACGACCTGCTCGCCGAGCCGGGAGCCGGCGCGTCGACGGAGCCCGCGCCGTGATCGCATCCCTGCTGGTGGGCGGGTTCGGCCACGTGGTGACCGACGGGTCGCTGCTGCTCGCGCTGCCGGTGGCGGTGCTGGCCGGACTGGTGTCGTTCGCGTCGCCGTGCGTGCTGCCGCTGGTGCCGGGGTACCTCGGCTACCTCGGCGCCGCACTGGGTGCCTCGAGCGGCCGCGCTACCGCGGTGGGCCGCGGCGGCCCCGGTGCGGTCGGCCAGGGCGTGCGCACCCGCGACGACGCGTCCCGTGGCCGCGTGCTGCTCGGCGTGATGCTGTTCGTCGCCGGGTTCACCGTGGTGTTCGTCGCGTTCGGCGCGCTGGCCGGCACGCTGGGCGGGACGCTGGCCCGCTGGGTGGATCCGGTGTCGCGGGTGCTGGGCGTGGTGGTCGTCGTCATGGGCCTGGCCTTCGCCGGGCTGGTGCCGGCGCTGGCGCGCGAGCGGCGGCCGCACCTGGCGCCCCGCGCCGGCGCATGGGGGGCGGCGCTGCTCGGTGCGACGTTCGGCCTCGGCTGGACACCGTGCATCGGCCCGACGCTGGCCGCGATCCTCACGCTGTCGCTGGACGGCGGCTCGGCCGCGCGCGGGGCGCTGCTCGCCGTCGCGTTCTGCGTGGGGCTGGGGGTGCCGTTCGTGCTCGTCGCGCTCGGGCTGCAGCGCTCGGCGCGCGCGCGGAACTGGCTGCGACGCCACCGGATCGCCGTGATGCGGGTGGGCGGCGGTCTGCTGGTGGTGCTCGGGCTGGCCCTGGTCACCGGGGTGTGGGGCATGTGGGCGGCGTGGCTGCAGGGCCTGCTCACCGGCGGCGGCGCGTTCGTGCCGGCGGTGTAGGCGATGGCCCGTCCGACGAAGACGCACCGGCCCGAGGGGCTGGACGACGCGTTCGCGCTGGGACCGGAGACGGACGCCGTCGCCGGCCCCGGCGCGGACCCGGATCCCGGCGCGGACGCGGCCGGTGGCACCGGCGCCGGCTCGGGCTCGGGCTCGTCGGCCGCGCCGCCACCGACGCCCGTGCTGCCGGTCCTCGGGCCGTGGGGCTGGGCCCGCTGGGCCTGGCGCCAGCTGACCAGCATGCGGGTGGCCCTGCTGCTCCTGCTGCTGCTCGCGGTGGCGGCGGTGCCGGGCACCGTCTTCCCGCAGCACTCGCAGCGCCCCGAGGACGTCGCGGCCTACCTCGTCGACCACCCCGGCACGGGTCCGTGGCTGGACCGGCTCGGGTTCTTCGACGTGTACTCCTCGGCCTGGTTCTCGGCGATCTACCTGCTGCTGTTCGTCTCGCTCGTCGGCTGCATCCTGCCGCGCAGCCGGCAGCACTGGCGGGCGATGTGGGGGCGGCCGCCGCGCACCCCCCGCCGGCTGGGCCGGTTCCCCGCGCAGGGGTCGGGCACCTCGCCCGACGAGCCGCGCGTGGTGGCCGAGCGGGCCGCCGCCCTGCTGCGCCGCGGCTGGCCCGGGCTGCGGTGGGTGCCGACCTACCGCGTGGACGTGCACGACGAGGGCGGCGGCACCTGGTCGGTCGCCGCCGAGCGGGGGTACCTGCGCGAGACGGGCAACCTCGTGTTCCACCTGGCGCTGGTCGCCCTGCTGGTCGCGGTGGCCGCCGGCCAGCTGGCGCACTTCCGCGCCCAGGTGGTCGTCGTGCAGGGCGACACGGTGGTGAACTCCGTCGCGTCGTACGACACCCTCGAGCGGGGCCGCCTGTTCGACCCGGCCGCGCTGGTGCCGTTCACGCTGCGGCTGGACCACTTCGACGCGACGTTCGACCCGGACACCGGCGCGGCGCGCGACTTCACCGCCCACGTCACGGTCACCGAGCCCGGCGCTGACCCGGCGCCGGGCATCATCAAGGTCAACGACCCGCTGACGGTCGCCGGCACCAAGGTGTACCTGCAGGGCAACGGCTATGCCCCGGCGGTCACCGTGCGAGACGCCGCCGGCGAGGTGGCGTTCACCGGGCCGGTGCCGTTCCTGCCGCAGGACGCGGTGTACACCTCGCGCGGCGTGATCAAGGTGCCGGACGTGTCCGGTGGCCAGCCGCAGATCGGTCTGGTCGGCTACCTGCTGCCGTCGTCGATGCAGGTGGGGGAGGACCAGTGGCTGTCCACGGGCCCGCAGCCGGACGACCCGTTGCTGGTGCTGTCCGTGTGGTCCGGCGACCTCGGCCTGGACGGCGGCGTGCCGCAGAACGTCTACCGGCTCGACGAGGCGGGGCTGACGCAGGCGGTCGACGCGGCGGGCACCCCGGTGACGCTCACCGTGCGACCGGGCGAGACCGTCGACCTGCCGGACGGTCTGGGCACGGTGACGTTCGACTCCCTGCCGCGGTTCGTCGCGCTCGACCTGCGCCGCGACCCGTCGCTGCCGTGGGTGCTGACGTTCGCCCTGGTGGCGCTCGCGGGACTGGCGACGTCGCTGTTCGCGCCGCGGCGCCGGCTGTGGCTGCGGGCGGCGCCGGGCGCCCCCGCCTCGTCGGGCGGTGAGCCGGGCGCCCAGGACCTAGGTCCCGGTACAGTGGTCACCGCCGCGGGCCTGGCCCGGGGCGACGACGTCGGTCTCGCGCCCGAGCTGGACCGCGTGCTCGACGACGTGCTCCACCGGGTGAAGGCCGACCTGCCAGAGGAAGACGGACGCGATGACGCCTGGTGACCTGAGCACGCTGCTCGTGTGGGCCGCGATGACAGCCTTCACCATCGCCCTGGTCGCGTACACCGTCGACCTGTCGCGGATCGCCGAGGCCGCGCAGCGCCGGCCCCGCCAGCTCGCCCGGGTCGGCGCCGGTGGCGTGGCGGACGGCGTGGCGGAAGCGGGTGCCGGTGCGGGCGTGGCACGGGCCGGCGGCGCGTCGGCGCGGGCGGAGGGGATCGCGCGCACGACGACCGCGCTGGGCATCGTCTTCCTCCTGGCCGGGGTGGTGCTGCGCGGCATCGCCGCCGGGCACTGGCCCACGGCGAACATGTACGAGTTCACCCTGGTCGGGGTGCTCGCGGCGAGCGCGGTCCTGGTCGTCGTGCAGCGGCGCCGGTTCATCGCGTTCCTGGGCGTCGTGGTGCTGGGCATCGGCGTGCTGGCGCTGGCGATGGCGCTGCTGGTGTTCTACGTCCGCGCGGACGCCGTGCAGCCTGCGCTGCAGAGCTACTGGCTGGTGCTGCACGTGGGCGTCGCGATCACCGCGACCGGGGTGTTCACCGTGGCGTTCGCCGCGTCCGTGCTCCAGGTGCTGTCGGCGGCGCGCGCGGAGGGCCGCTCCCACCTGGCCGCGCCGTGGGCGCGCGCGGACGGCGTGCGGCGCGCGCTGGTGCGCTGGCAGGTCACCGGGCCCCGGTTCGCCTGGCTGCGTCAGGTGCCCGATGCGCGCAACCTCGAGGCGCTGGCGTTCCGGCTCAACGCGGTGGGCTTCGTGCTGTGGACGTTCACGCTCATCGGCGGCGCCATCTGGGCGGAGCACGCCTGGGGCCGGTACTGGAACTGGGACCCCAAGGAGGTCGGCACGTTCGTGGCCTGGGTGGTCTACGCCGCCTACCTGCACGCCCGTACCACCCGCGGGTGGAGCGGGCGGCGTGCCGCGTACCTGGTGTTCGTCGGGTACGGCGTGGTGATCGCCAACTTCACCGTGGTGAACCTGTACGTCTCCGGCCTGCACTCCTACTCGGGCCTGCGCTGACCGCCGACCGCCGACCGCCGACCGCTGACCGCCGACCGCCGCGCCGAACCTGAGGTTGTGGTCGGTATCGGGGCGCAGAGCGACAACAACCTCAGGTTCGAGACGCCATCGTGGCGGTGGGGGTCGGCTACGGCTCGGGGTCGGGCGGGGGGTCGGTCGGCCCCGGGTCGGCGGTGGGGCCGGCGGTCCGGCGGCGCTGCTGCTGGGACAGCCGCCGGAGGAAGTCGGGGTCGTCGTCGGGGGACGGCGGCCGACCGTCGCCGACCTGCCCCCGTCGCGATCGCCGAGAGCGGCTGACCACCAGCCAGATGATCGACCCGAGCACCGGGACCAGCACCACGAGCACCATCCACAGCGCGGGGTGCACCCCGGCGCGCTCGTCGTCGTCGCTGCGGGTGATGTCGACCAGGCAGTACACGACGAGGGCGACCAGCGCCAGGATGCCGAGGTTCCTCATCGGAGCAGCCTAGGCACGCCTACGCTGGACGCGTGCCTCTGGTGTGGTACTCCGTCGCCCGGCTCGCGCTGCTGGCCGCCTGCGCGGTGGGGCTGTCGCTGGCCGGGATGCACCCGGTCGCCGCCGTCGTGGTGGGCGCCCTGGTCGCGTGGGGCCTGTCCTACGTGCTGCTCAGCCGGCCGCGGGACGCCGCCGCCCGGTACCTCGCGGCGCGGGCGGACCGCCGCCGGCGCGGTGAGACGAGCGGCCTCGCGGCCCGGATCCGGGACGACGCCGCGGCCGAGGACGCGGCCGCCGACGCGACGCAGGCCGCCGACGCGACGCAGGCCGCGGACGCGACGCAGGCTGCCGACGGGACGCACTTCGCCCCTCGTCCCGGCGGCGCTCAGAGCGCCAGCCCGAGCCCCAGCAGCACGCCGTAGGCCAGCTGGACCAGCCCGGTACCGGCCAGCACCGGCACCAGCGCCACGCCGCGCGCCCCCGCCAGCACCACCACCGCCAGCACCACCACCGGCGCGAGCAGCAGCAGCACGAGCAGCGACCAGGGCGCCGCGAGCGCGCACGCGGCCCCGAGCAGCACCGGCGCCACGACCAGGCCCGCGTACCCCCACCGGGCGCGGCGGTCCCCGAGCCGCACGGCCACCGTGCGCTTGCCGGTCAGGGCGTCGGTCGGGATGTCGCGCAGGTTGTTCACCATGAGCAGCGCGCACGCCAGCAGGCCCACGCCGACGGCGCCGAGCCACGCCACCCAGGGCACCCGGTCCGCCTGCGTGTACGTGGTGCCCGCCGTCGCGACCAGCCCGAAGAACACGAACACACCGACCTCACCGAGCCCCCGGTAGCCGTAGGGCCGCCGGCCGCCGGTGTACGTCCACGCGGCGAGGATCGCCAGGGCGCCGACCGCCAGCAGCCACCAGTGCCCGGACCAGGCGACCAGTGCGAGCCCCGCGGCCCCGGCCACCGCGAAGGACGCCATCGCCGCGAGCAGCACCTCCTGCGCGCGGGCCACGCCGGACGCGGTGAGCCGCAGCGGGCCGACCCGCTCCAGGTCCGTGCCGCGTACCCCGTCGGAGTAGTCGTTGGCGTAGTTGACCCCCACCTGCAGGGCGAGTGCGACGATCCCGGCGAGCACCGCCCGGCCGAGGTGCCCCGCGCCGAGGTGGGCCGCCGCACCGGTGCCGATGAGCACCGGCGCCACGGCCGCAGGAAGGGTGCGGGGCCGAGCACCGGCCAGCCACTGCTCGCGGGTCGCCACGGGGACGAGCCTAGGCGCCGACCGCGAGGGCGGCCGCGGCCCGGCGGTCGGGCTTGCCGGGGCCGAGGTGCGGCAACGCGGGCACGGTGACGAGCCGGCGCGGCGCGGCGGCCGGGCCGAGCCGCTCGGCCACCACCAGCCGGACCTCGTCGAGCGCGGGCGGCCCGGACGGCCCCACGACGAGCAGCGCGACCAGCACCTGGCCCCACTCCTCGTCGGGGACCCCCACCACGCACGCCTCGCGCACACCCGGCAACGCCGCCAGCACCTGCTCCACGGGTCCGGGACTCACCTTGACGCCCCCGGTGACCACCACGTCATCGGCGCGGCCCAGGACGTGCAGCCGGCCGTCGGGGCCCACGCGGCCCAGGTCCGCCGTGTGCAGCCACCGGATGGACGCGCCGGAGCGGCCCTCCTCGTCGGGCAGCACGACGAACGCCTGATCCGTCAGCTCGGGCCGGCCGAGGTAGCCGTCGGCGAGCACGGGACCGGCCAGCAGCACGCCGCCGTCGCCGTCCAGGCGGATGCGGACGCCGTCCAGCGGGCGGCCGTCGTAGACGCAGCCACCGCAGGTCTCGGTCATGCCGTAGGTCCGCACCACCGCGACCCCCGCCGCGCGCGCGCGGGCGAGCAACGACGCCGGCACGGCGGCACCCCCGACGAGCACGGCGGCGAACGCGAGCAGCGCCCGGGTGCCGGCCTCGTCGTCCAGCAGCCGGTGCAGCTGGGTCGGCACCAGCGAGGTGTAGCGGCGGGCGGACCCGGCGAGCGTGACCAGCTGGTCCGTTGCGGCGGTGAAGGTGGCCGGACGGAAGGGCCCGGGCTCGCACACCACCACCGGGGTCCCGGCCAGATGGGCCCGCACCAGCACCTGGATGCCGGCGATGTGCGCGGGCGGCAGGGCCAGCACCCAGGCGCCGGGGCCACCGAGCCGCTCCGCGGTCGCGTCGGCCGATGCCCGCAGGGCCGCGGCGGACAGCAGCACGTCCCGCGGCGCGCCGGTGGTGCCGGAGGTCCGCACCACCACGGCCACACCCTCGGGGACGGTCACAGCGGCGGGGGGCATGCCGTCCGGAGCGTCGTCGCCGGGCCTGGCCTCGTCCGGCGTCGGGCTCGGCATCCGAGCCCCGGGGGGCACCACCCGGAGCGCGGGGCCGGTCGCGTCGAGCCCGTCGGCCAGCCGGTCCGCGAGGTCCGACCGGTCCGCCGGGACGTCGATCAGCGGGCGCTGCACCTGCCCAGGGTAGGTGCGGCAGGCCGGGACGGCCCGCGCAGCAGTCCCCGGCGGCCCGCGCGCGGGTGCGACGATCGCCCCTCGCGGGGCGCGTCCCGCGAGGGCGCCGGGCAAGACGTGGCACCCTGGTACCCGCCCGGCGTCCACCGGGAGCGGCGTGACGTGACGGAGGAGCCATGACGACGACGGCCAGCAGGCCCCGAACCGCCCGGCGGTGGCGTGCCGGTGCAGCGACGGCCGGACTCGTGCTCGTCCTGGCGGCGTGCAGCAGCGCCCCGGTGGTCGTGCCGACCCCGGACACGGTGACGCTGCAGCCGACGATCACACCCGACAAGGGGTCCGCGCCGACTCCGGTGCTGCCCGCCACGTGGCCCCTGACCGGGGTGGCCGGCGATGTCGTCGCGCGCCCCGCGCTGGCCGTGAAGATCGAGAACACCAGCATGGCGCGCCCGCAGACCGGGCTCGAGCAGGCGGACGTCGTCTGGGAGACGATCGTCGAGTTCGACGTCGCGCGGCTCGTCGCGGTGTTCCAGTCGCAGGTGCCGGCCGAGATCGGCCCGATCCGCTCGGTGCGTCCGATGGACATGCCGATCATCGCGCCGCTGCACGGGATGTTCGCCTACTCCGGGGGACAGCCGGGCATCCTGGCGCTCGCGCACGCCAGCGGGGCGCAGATCCTGTCCCACGACGCCGGCGACGCCGGCTTCTACCGGACCAAGACGCGCGCGGCGCCGCACAACGTCTACGGCAGCCCGGAGACCTTCTGGGCGTCCGCCGAGGCCGGCCGGACCGCACCCGCCGAGCAGTTCTCCTTCGCCCGCACGGCCCAGCGCGCCGCCGCGGTGCGCGCGGGCACGCCGGCGACGACCCTGACCTTCAGCCTGTCCAGCGCGTCGAAGCCCTCGTGGACCTGGGACGCGGGCAGCGGCACCTGGCTGCGCTCGGAGGGCTCGTCCGCGGCGATGGCGGCCAGCGGGGCGAGGCTGTCGGCGGTCAACGTCGTGACGATCGTCGCGCCGCACCCGCCGAGCGGCTTCAAGGCACAGAACAACGCGTCGGTGCCCACGTACAGCCTGGTGGGCTCGGGCGAGGGCACGGTGGCCACCGGCGGCATGACCGTCCCGGTGACCTGGTCGAAGGCGGCGGAGGACCAGCCGATGGTCCTCACGCTGGCCGACGGCTCCGCCGCGGACCTCGCACCGGGCAACACCTGGGTGGAGCTGGTGCCGAAGGAGACGGGCTCCTACACCATCGGGTGACAGTGGGCCGGCCGCGCTCCACCCCACGGTGGACGTGGCTCCACCCGCGGGTGGGGGTGTCCGTCGGCAGCCGACGACCGTCGGCGGACGCGGCGGCCCGTGCGTGGCCGCGACGCTGGGGTCATGACCACACAGCCCCTGCGCCCCGCCATCGAGCGGTCCCACGCCGCACGGTCGGCAGCCATGCTCGCGCTCGCCGTCACCGTGGTCGTGGGCGTGCTGGTCGGCGGCGCCGCTCTGGTGTCGCAGGCCGTCGAGCTGCTGCAGTGGTTTGCCGCCGGCCGATGAGTCGGCGGGCGTGAGTCAGTAGGCGTACGGGAAGCCGGACCAGTCCGGAGCGCGGCGCTCGAGGAACGCGTCGCGGCCCTCGACGGCCTCGTCGGTGGAGTAGGCCAGCCGGGTCGCCTCGCCGGCGAACAGCTGCTGGCCGGCCAGCCCGTCGTCGGCGAGGTTGAACGCGAACTTGAGCATCCGGACCGCCTGCGGTGACTTGGTCGCGACGATGCGTGCGTACTCCAGGCCGACCTCCTCGATCCGCTCGTGCGCGACGACCTCGTTGACCGCGCCCCACGCGTACGCCTCGTCCGCGCCGTACTCGCGGGCGAGGAAGAAGATCTCCCGGGCCCGCTTCTGGCCCACCTGCCGGGCGAGCAGCGCCGAGCCGTAGCCCGCGTCGAACGAGCCGACGTCGGCGTCGGTCTGCTTGAACCGGGCGTGCTCGCGGCTGGCGATCGTCAGGTCCGCGACGACGTGCAGGCTGTGCCCGCCGCCCGCGGCCCAGCCGTTGACCAGGGCGACGACGACCTTCGGCATCGTCCGGATCAGCCGCTGCGCCTCGAGCACGTGCAGGCGCCCGGCACGCGCCGGGTCGATCGCGTCCGGGCCCGACGACGCCGGATCCGTGGTGTACCGGTAGCCGTCCCGCCCGCGCACCCGTTGGTCGCCGCCGGAGCAGAACGCCCACACCCCGTCCTTGGGGCTCGGTCCGTTGCCGGTGAGGAGCACGGTGCCCACGTCGGAGGTGCAGCGGGCGTGGTCGAGCACCGCGTTGAGCTCGTCGACCGTGTGCGGGCGGAACGCGTTGCGCACCTCCGGCCGGTGGAACGCCACCCGCACCACCGGGAGGTCGCGTTCGTCGGCCCCCGCGGGTCCCCCGACCCCTTCGGGCCCCCCGACCCCGTCGGGCCGCGCCACGCCGCGGTGGTAGGTCACGTCGGTCAGCTGCTCGAACCCGGCGACGGTGCGCCACCGGCGTGGATCGAACGTCTCGGAGACCTGGACGGGCAGCGGAGTGCTCACGTCCGTCAGCGTATTCGCCCCCCACCCCCGGCTCCCGTCCTCCCCTCCTCCCGTGGTCCGCACCGTTGTGCGCGCGAATGACGGTTCTCCGGGCCTGGAAGCGGTCGAACGTGCGCAGACCACGGCCGGGTGGGGGGCGGGACGGGCCTAGCCTGGGGGCGTGGCCCTGCCGTCCCCGCTCGTCTGGCGCGTGCCGCTGCGCACCCGGTTCCGGGGGCTGGACGCCCGCGACGGGGTGCTGGTGCACGGCGACGCGGGCTGGGGCGAGTTCGGCCCGTTCTGGGAGTACGACGACGACGAGGCGCTGCGCTGGTGGCGCGCCGCCCGCGAGGCGGCCGACGAGGGCTGGCCGGCGCCGCTGCGGGACACCGTCCCGGTGAACGTCACGGTGCCCGCGGTCGGCCCGGAGGCGGCGTTCGCCCTGGTCCTGGCCTCGGGTGGGTGCCGGACGGCGAAGGTGAAGGTGGCCGAGCCGGGACAGTCTCCGGGCGACGACGAGGCCCGCGTCGAGGCCGTCCGCGCCGCCCTCGGCCCCGGCGGCGCGATCCGGGTGGACGCCAACGCCGCCTGGGACGTCGAGGTCGCCGTGGCGCGGCTCGCCGCGCTCGACCGGGCGGCCGGCGGGCTGCAGTACGCCGAGCAGCCGGTGCCCGGCGTCGAGGACCTCGCGGCGCTGCGCCGGCGCACGCACGTGCCGCTCGCGGCCGACGAGGCCGTCCGCCGCTCCGACGACCCGCTGGCGGTGGCGCGCCGGCACGCCGCGGACGTCGTCGTGCTCAAGGTGGCGCCGCTCGGCGGGGTGCGGGCCTGCCTCGAGCTCGCCGAACAGCTGGCGCTGCCGGTGGTGGTCTCCTCCGCGCTGGAGAGCTCGGTGGGACTCGCGGCCGGGCTGGCGCTCGCGGCCGCCCTGCCGGAGCTCCCGTACGCGTGCGGGCTCGGCACCGCCGCCCTGCTGGCGAGCGACCTGGTGGCCGAGCCCCTGCTGCCCGTCGACGGCGCGATCCGCGTCCGGCGCCCCGAACCCGACCCGGCCCTGGTCGCCGCGGCGGCCGCCGGGGACGAGCTGCGCGAGGCCTGGTTGGCGCGCCTGGGGCGGGTGAGCGGCGCGCCGGGGTCGCGCCCCGGTCCGGGACCGTCGTCGGGGCGGGCTCAGGCATGATGGCTGGCGTGACGGCAACCCCGGCGACGACGGCGGCCCGGGTGCTGGTGCAGGCGCTCGCGGCGCTCGGCGTGCGCGAGGCCGTGCTGGCACCGGGTTCGCGCAGCGCGCCGCTGGCGTTCGCGCTGGCCGATGCGGCGCGCGCGGACGCGCGGCGGCCGGCCGGCGCGCCGGCGGTGCGGCTGCACGTGCGGGTGGACGAGCGGGCGGCGGGGTTCCTCGCGCTCGGGCTGGCCCGGGGGGCCCTGGCGGGCGGCGTCCCAGCGGCGGGCGGCACCGGCGCGCCCGCGCCCGCGCCCGCGCCCGTGGTCATCGTCACCACGTCGGGGACGGCCGTCGCCAACCTGCACCCCGCGGTGCTGGAGGCGCACCACGCCGGACTTCCGCTGCTGGTGCTGTCCGCCGACCGGCCGCACGAGCTGCGCGGCACCGGCGCCAACCAGACCACCGACCAGCCGGGGATCTTCGGCTCGGCCGTGCGGCTCGCCGTCGACGTGCCCGCGCCGGTGGGGCTGCCCGACGAGGCCCGCAGCCTGCGCTCGCTCGCTGCCCGGGCGGTCGCCGCCGCGACCGGGGCGCGTACCGGCACCCCCGGGCCGGTGCACCTCAACCTGGCGTTCCGCGAACCCCTGGTGCCGGGCGACGAGCCGTGGCCGGAGCCGGGCGCGTCAGGCCTGAGCGTCGTCGAGCCGCGCGCCGCGGGCGGCGCGGGACCGTCCACCTTCACCGGAGCGATGCCGGCGGTGCTCGACGCGGCGCGGGCGTCAACCGTCGGTCTCGCGGGCGCCGCGGGCGCGCGGGGGCGCGGACGTCGGGCGGTGCCGACGGTCGTCGTCGCGGGGGACGGTGCCGGCCCCGCCGCGCGCCGGCTCGCGGAGTCCACCGGGTGGCCGCTGCTGGCCGAGCCGTCGTCGGGCGCGCGCGGCGGCCCCCAGGCCGTGGCCGCGTACCGGTTGCTGCTCGACGACGAGCGGCTGGGTGGCGCCGTGCGTCGCGCGGTGGTGCTGGGGCGGCCGACGCTCTCGCGCCAGGTGCAGGCGCTGCTGGGGCGGGACGACGTCGACGTGGTGGTCGTCGCGCCCCGCGGCGCGCCGTGGCCGGACGCGGCGCGCAACGCGTCCGAGGTGCTGCTCGACGTGCCCGCCCGGCTGCGGCGGGCGACGTCGCCCGAGGCGTGGACGGCGATGTGGCGGGCCGCCGACGCGGCGGCGCGCACCGCGCTGGAGGCGCTGCTGGACACCCGGGACGACGCACCGGGCGCGCGCCGTCGCACCCGCGGCGGCACCCGGGTCTCCGGGCCCGCGCTGGCCCGGGCGGTCGCCGCCGCCAGTGCACCGGGCGACGTGCTCGTCGTCGGCGCGTCGAACCCGGTCCGCGACCTCGACCTGGTCGCCACCTGGGACACCCCGCCGCTGGTGCTGGCCAACCGGGGCCTGGCCGGCATCGACGGGCTGGTGTCCACCGCATCCGGGGTCGCGTTGGCGCTGCCGCAGCGCCGGGTGCGTGCGCTGGTGGGCGACCTCGCGTTCCTGCACGACGTGGGCGGCCTGCTGCGCGGGCCGGCCGAGCCCGCCTTCGCGCTCCAGGTGGTCGTCGCCAACGACGAAGGCGGATCCGTGTTCGCCACGCTCGAGCCCGGTGACGCGGCCGACCCGGGGACGTTCGAGCGCGTGTTCGCGACCCCGCACACCGTGGACCTCGCCGCGCTGTGCGCCGCGTACGGCGTGCGGCACACCCGCGTGGGCGACGTCGACGGGCTGCTCCCGGCCCTGGCTGCGCCAGGCCCCGGCGTCAGCGTGGTCGAGGTGCGGGTGGACCGCGCCGGGCGGCGCGCGCTGGCGGCGGCCGTCGCGCGGGCCGTGGCGGACGCGGTCGACGCTGCCCTGGTGGCCCGCACGACGCCCTGACCCCGCCCGCAGCACGGTGACCGCTGCCCGCATCGGCGGTGACTGCCAGCCGGTCAAGGTCACGACGCGCACGGTCCAGGTGCCGCGTGCCCATGCGAAACTCGCAGCCGATTCCCAGGTTCAGCCAAGCGGCGGCCCAGAGCCGCGGGTTGTGATGGTGGCGACCAAGGAGGACTCATGACCACGACACCCGAGACCCCGTCGCAGGGCCTGCCCGACCCGTCGGCGTCCGCCGACGAGATCCCCACCGCCGGCGAGAGCGCCGCGGTGCCCACCACTGAGCCGCCCACTGCCGTCGAGAGCGCCGCGGTGGTCCCCACCGCCGGGCCGCCCGCGGCCGCGGAGCCGCCGGCAGCACTTGCCCCGACCGCTGCTGCACGACACCCGCAGGACGCGCCGACCATCCCCGTCCCCCCGCCCTCGGTCGCCACGCTGGACGCGACGCAGCCGATCCCCGCGCCGGCCGCCGGCCAGCACTCTCCCGGCACGCCGTTCAACGGTCTGGTGCCCTCGAGCCAGCCGTACCGGGGTCAGCCGTACCCCGGTCAGCCGTACCCGGGTCAGCCGTACCCCGGTCAGCCGTACCCGGGTCAGCCGTACCCGGGTCAGCCGTACCCGGGTCAGCCGTACGCGGGTCAGCCGTACGCGGGTCAGCCGTACGCCGGTCAGCCGTACCCGGGGCAGCCCGGAGCTGCTCAGACGGGCGCCGTCGCGGTCCCGGTCGGCGCCCCGCCGCGACCCCGGCGGTGGCTGCCGGTGCTCGCGACGCTCGTCGTCGTGCTGCTGCTGGCGGTCGCCGCGGTGGCCGTCGCCTCCCGTGGCCTGGGTGGATCGGGCACGGTGACGGGCAGCCAGCCCGGCTCGTTGGCGACCATCGGGCAGCAGGCCAACAACGCGGTCCCGGTCGCCGGCTCGACGTCCTCGAACCCGAACTGGCCCGCGGTGGTCGAGGCCGTGCAGTCCTCCGTCGTGTCGATCGAGGTGACGACGTCGTCCGGCACGGCGCTCGGCTCCGGAGTCGTCATCGACGCCGCGGGGCACGTGCTCACCAACGACCACGTCGTCGCCGGTGCCAGCTCGGTCAAGGTGACCCTCGACGACGGCCGCCTCTTCGACGCGACGATCGTCGGCACCGACGCCACCACCGACCTCGCCGTCGTGGCCATCACCAACGCCCCCAAGGACCTCGTCGTCGGCGAGCTGGGCGACTCCAGCAAGGTGATCGTCGGCGAGTCCGTGATGGCCGTGGGCAACCCGCTCGGCCTGGCGAACACCGTGACCACCGGCATCGTCTCGGCCGTCGACCGGCCCGTGTCGACGTCGACGGACAACGGCGCCTCCGTGGTGACCAACGCGATCCAGATCGACGCGGCGGTCAACCCGGGCAACTCCGGTGGCCCGCTGTTCAACGCGCAGGGCCAGATCATCGGCATCACGTCGTCCATCGCGACGACGTCCAGCCAGTCCGGCTCGATCGGCATCGGGTTCGCCATCCCGTCGAACCTCGTCCAGAGCATCGCCAGCCAGCTCATCGACTCCGGCACCGCGCAGCACGCCTACCTCGGCGTCAGCCTGGCGGACGGCACCGCGACCGCGGACGGCGTCACCCGTCGCGGCGCGCAGGTGAAGGCCGTCAGCGACGGGTCGCCCGCCGCCGACGCCGGACTCAAGGTGGACGACGTCATCGTGGCCATCGACAGCCGACCCGTCGGCGGCGCCGAGTCCCTCACGGCCTTCGTCCGGGCCATGACGTCCGGCCAGAAGGCAGTGCTCACCGTGGTCCGGGACGGGAAGGCGATCGATGTCACCGCGACGCTGGCCGCCAGCCCGCAGTCCGCGACGCCGGCGCCGAACGGCTCCGGCAACGGCTCCGGCAACGGCTCCGGCAACGGATCCGGCAACGGCTCCGGCAACGGTCTGCCGGGTGACCTCGGCAGCATGACCCCCCAGCAGCTGTGGGACTGGCTCCAGCAGCAGCAGGGCGGATCCGGTTCCGGTTCCGGCTCGGGCACCGCCCCCGGCCAGGGCTGACCGCCAGCGCACGGACCTGAGGCTGTGCTCGCCCTCCACCCGGACGGCGAGCACAGCCTCAGGTGCGTCGTGGGTCGCGGGCAGCGGGTCTGCCGGCGGTCAGCCGCCGCTCAGCGCCCAGCGCATCGGCTCCAGCTTGGCCTCCGACTCGGCGAGCTCCGCGGCCGGCTCGGAGGCGGCGACCACCCCGCACCCGGCGAACAGCCGGATGCGCCGGGGGTCTGCCGCGTCGATGCGGCCCGAACGCAGCGCGATGCCCCACTCGCCGTCGCCGTCGGCGCCGAGCCAGCCCACGGGCCCGGCGTAGCGGTCCCGGTCCATCTCCTCGACGCGCGCGATCATCGCCAGCGCCGCGTCGGTCGGCGTGCCGGCGACGGCGGCCGTCGGGTGCAGCGCCGCGGCCAGCGTCAGCGAGGAGGGGTGCCGCCCGTCGCCGAGGGGCGCGGCCAGCACGGCCGTCACGTCCGAGGCCAGGTGCAGCACGTTCGGCAGCGAGAGCACGAAGGGGACGTCGGGCACGTTCGTCGTCGAGCAGTACGGCTCCAGCGCCCGCGCCACCGACTCCACGGCGAACTCGTGCTCCTCGAGGTCCTTCGACGACTGCGCGAGCATCGCGGCGCGCGCCATGTCCGCGTGGTCGTCGCCGGTGCGGCGCACGGTGCCGGCGAGCACCCGTGAGGTGACCAGGCCCTTGTCGGAGCGCACCAGCAGCTCGGGGGTCGCCCCGACGAGCCCGTCGACGGCGAAGGTCCAGCAGGTGGCGTACCGGTCGGCGAGCCGCCGGGCCAGGTGCCGCGGGTCCACCGGACGCTCGGCCGTCACGACGACGTCGCGCGCGAGGACCACCTTGTCCAGCTCGCCGGCACGGATCGCCTCGACCACGCCGGCGACCACCTGGCACCATGCTTCCGCGCCGAGGGCCCCCGTGCCCTCGACCACCGGCCCCGGACCCTCGCTCTCGGCGTCGCGCGCACCGGGCAGGTTCCCCGCCCGCGGCGGGTCACCCAGGTCGCCCGCCGGGGTGAGCGTGGTGAGCCAGGACCGGCCACCCCGCCGCCCGACGACGACCCGCGGCACCACGAGCACGCCACCTGCGGGCGAGGAGTCGGCGAAGGAGAACGACCCGAACGCCACCGGACCGGTGCCCGGCAGGCCCACCTCGTCGCGCACCACGGCGTGCCGCAGCACGTGCTGCCAGGCCTGCTCGGCCCGCGCGAAGCGGTCGGCGCCGCCGACCGTGACGCGCAGCGCCTCGCCCCAGCCGACCAGCCCGTCGCCGCGCCGCACCCACGCCAAGGGGGAGACGGCGGGCAGCAGGTCGAGCAGCGGGCCGGGGTCGTTCACGGGGACCGTCCGGACGACGAGGGGGCGCACATCGGCGTCGGATGCCGGGGCGGGGTGGCTCACCGACCCAGGGTAGCCAGCGTCCCCGGTCGGGCGCCGTCCGGCGTCCGACGTCATGGCCTCGCCGCGTCCTGCGCGGGTGCCGGCGAACCTGGGGCGGCCGCCGGAGCGCCCCCTGCGTGTCTGTGCGGGTGTTCCCGCGGACCGCACCTGCGACGATGGGTCCATGCCCCGCGCCTCGATGGAGAAGCAGACTCCCGACGTCGCTGCGATGTTCGACGCTGTCGCCGCCCGCTACGACCGGACCAACGACGTGCTGTCCGCGGGTCAGGACCGCGCGTGGCGGCGTGCCACGCTGGCCGCGCTGGGGGTCCAGCCCGGTCAGCGCGTGCTCGACCTCGCCGCCGGCACCGCCACCTCGACGGCGCCCCTGGCGGACCGTGGGGTGCGGGCCGTCGCGTGCGACGTGTCGTTGGGCATGCTCAGCGTGGGGCACGCGCGGCGGCCCGACCTGTCGTTCGTCGCCGGCGACGCGCTCGCGCTGCCGTTCGCCGACGCGTCCTTCGATGCCGTCACCATCTCGTTCGGCCTGCGCAACGTGCCGGACGTCGACGCGGCGCTGGCCCAGATGCTGCGGGTGACGCGGCCCGGCGGGCGCCTCGTCATCTGCGAGTTCTCCCGCCCGACGAACCGGGCACTGCGCGCCGCCTACACGCAGTACCTGCATCACGGGCTGCCGCGGGTCGCCGCGGTGGTGGCTCACGAGTCCGCGGCGTACACCTACCTGGCGGACACCATCGCGGCGTGGCCGGACCAGGTGGAGCTGGGCCTGCGGATGAAGGCCGCCGGCTGGGCGGACGTGGCCTACCGGAACCTCACCGGCGGCGTCGTCGCCCTGCACCGCGGGACGCGCCCCGCCTGACGAGGCGTCCGAGAACCGTCCCGACCCGGTCGCTGGGGCGGCGCAGGCCGGAGGGTAGTCCTGGGACGAAAGACCCCGACGAGGGCCGTTCCGACCCGCGCGCGTGCGCGCACTCCCAGCGCCGCTGACTAGACTCACCGCGGTCGATCGTGACGACGGGACGAGGACGGGGAACGCGGTGGTGACGAGCGTGCAGGAGGCGGACGTCGTCGTCGTCGGCGCCGGCCCGGCCGGCTCGTCGGCCGCCTACTGGTGCGCCAGCGCCGGCCTGGACGTGCTGCTGCTGGAGAAGGCGACGTTCCCGCGCGACAAGGTGTGCGGCGACGGGCTGACGCCGCGCGCGGTGGCCGAGCTGGTGCGCATGGGGGTGCCGGTCCGTGAGCAGGACGGCTGGCTGCGCAACATCGGGCTGCGGGTGCACGGCGGCGGCCACACCGTCGAGCTGCCGTGGCCGGAGATGTCCAGCTACCCCTCGTTCGGGCTGGCCCGGGCCCGCCGCTCGTTCGACCAGCTGCTGGCCGAGCATGCCCAGGCGGCCGGCGCGAAGCTCGTCGAGAACACCACCGTCACCGGCCCGCTGCGCGACGAGCGCACCGGCCGCGTGGTCGGCGTCACGGCACGGACCACGGGCGAGCGCGACGGCGAGGAGCTGGTCTTCCGCGCGCCGGTCGTCATCGCCGCGGACGGCGTCTCGGCCCGGCTGGCCACGGCGCTGGGCCGCACGGCACGCCCCGACCGGCCGATGGGCGTCGCGGTCCGGACGTACTTCCGCTCCCCGCGGCACGACGACCCCTGGATGGAGTCCCACCTCGAGCTGTGGGACGGCGAACCGGGTGCGAGCAACCTGATGCCGGGCTACGGCTGGATCTTCGGCCTGGGCGACGGCACGGTGAACGTGGGCCTCGGCTCGGTGAGTTCGACGAACGCCGCGACGAAGGTGGACTACAAGGCGCTGTTCGCCGCCTGGATGGCCAACACGCCGCCCGAGTGGGAGCTGACGCCGGACAACCAGCTGGGTCCGGTGCGGGGTGCCGCGCTGCCGATGGGCTTCAACCGTGGCCCGCTGTACGGCAACGGGCTGCTGCTGGCCGGCGACAGCGCCGGCATGGTCAGCCCGTTCAACGGCGAGGGCATCGCCTACGGCATGCAGGCCGGCCGGATCGCCGCCGACGCGATCGCCCAGGGCCTGGCCCGCGGCTCGGCTGCCGGCCGGGAGCGCGCGTTCGCGTCGTACGGCGCGCGGATGAAGGATGACCTGGGCGGTTACTACACGCTCGGGCGTACGTTCGTGAAGCTCATCGAGCATCCTCAGGTGATGCGGCTGTGCACGCGGTACGGGCTGCCCCGGCCGCTCGTCATGCGCTTCACCCACAAGCTTCTGGCCGACTGCTACGAGCCGCACGGGGGCGACGCCGTGGACCGCGTCATCGCCGCCCTGGCGAGGATGGCGCCGGCAGCATGAGCGTTCCCCCGCCGAGGTCGAGGAGCCTGCGATGACCAACCCGTACGTGCCGCTGCTCATCATGATGGCCATCGCCGCCGTGCTGGCCCTCGGCGGGGTGGGCGCCTCCGCGATCCTCGGCCCGAAGCGGTACAACCGCGCCAAGCTCGAGGCGTACGAGTGCGGCATCCAGCCGACCCCGCACGCGATCGGCGGCGGCCGGTTCCCCATCAAGTACTACCTGGTGGCGATGACCTTCATCATCTTCGACATCGAGGTGGTGTTCCTCTACCCGTGGGCCGTCTCGTTCACCGAGCTGGCGCTGTTCGGGCTGGTGGCCATGCTGGGGTTCATCGCGCTGATCACGGTGCCGTTCGTCTACGAGTGGCGGCGGGGAGGCTTCGAGTGGGACTGAGCAGCCCTCGAGTGGGACGCAGCAGCACGGCGACGAGCACGAGGGAGGCCTGAGATGGGTATCGAGGAGTCCGCACCCTCGGGGTTCCTGCTCACCACGGTCGAGAGCCTGGTGGGCTACTTCCGCAAGGGCTCGCTGTGGCCGGTGACATTCGGCCTGGCCTGCTGCGCCATCGAGATGATGGCCACCGGCGGGCCCCGGTTCGACATCTCGCGCTTCGGCATGGAGGTGTTCCGCGCCTCCCCGCGCCAGGCGGACCTCATGATCGTCGCGGGCCGAGTCAGCCAGAAGATGGCCCCCGTGGTGCGCCAGGTGTACGACCAGATGCCCGGGCCGAAGTGGGTGCTGTCGATGGGCGTGTGCGCCTCGTCGGGCGGCATGTTCAACAACTACGCGATCGTGCAGGGCGTGGACCACATCGTGCCGGTGGACATCTACCTGCCCGGCTGCCCGCCGCGGCCGGAGATGCTGCTGCACGCGATCCTGGCGCTGCACGACCAGATCCAGAGCTCGCCGCTCGGCGTGGACCGCGCGCAGGCGGCCGAGGCCGCCGAGCGGGCGGCCATGGCGGCGGTGCCCACCTCCCACCTGACGGGCCTGCTGCGATGAGCGACGAGAAGGCGGTCCCGGCCGCCCTGCAGACCACCGGGGCGCTCGCGGCGGAGGCCGGCTCGCAGCCGGTGCCCGGCGGCGCACCGGACATGCCCGCGGACGCCCCCGTGCTGGACGTCATCGACGTGCGGCACGGCATGTTCGGCGTCCGCGGCACCGGCGACACCTCGGGCTACGGCGGCCTGGTGGTCACCGTCGCGCTGCCCGGCCCCAGCGAGCGGCCGTACGGCGGCTGGTTCGACGAGGTCGTCGACGTGCTCACCGAGGTGCTCGACGAGTCGGGGACGCTCTACGCGAAGGCCGTGCCCGCCGTCGTCGTCGACCGCGGCGAGCTGACCCTGCACGTCGCGCGCGAGCACCTGGTCGAGGTGGCCCAGGCGCTGCGGGACGACCCCGACCTGCGCTTCGAGCTGTCCCTCGGCGTGAGCGGCGTGCACTACCCGCACGAGGCCGGCCGCGAGCTGCACGCGGTGTACCACCTGGTGTCCGTCACCCACGGGCGCCGGCTGCGCCTGGAGGTGGCGACACCCGAGGACGACCCGCACATCCCGTCGACCACGTCGGTGTACCCCACGAACGACTGGCACGAGCGCGAGACCTACGACTTCTTCGGCATCGTCTTCGACGGCCACCCCGCGCTGGCGCGCATCGAGATGCCCGACGACTGGCCGGGCCACCCGCAACGCAAGGACTACCCGCTCGGCGGCATCCCGGTCGAGTACAAGGGCGCGCAGGTGCCGCCCCCGGACCAGCGGAGGTCGTACCGGTGACCGCACAGACCCCCCACGCCACCCGGTCCGTGCCGGACGACGCCGCGGCGGGCGTGCCCACGTTCGAGGCCACCGGCGGCGACTGGTCGACCATCGCCGAGGAGGCCGCGCGCCTCGGCGAGGAGCGCATTGTCGTCAACATGGGCCCCCAGCACCCCTCCACGCACGGCGTGCTGCGGCTGATGCTCGAGATCGACGGCGAGACGGTGACTGAGGCCCGGGCCGGCATCGGCTACCTGCACACCGGCATCGAGAAGAACATGGAGTTCCGCAGCTGGACGCAGGGTGTGACGTTCTGCACCCGGATGGACTACGTGGCCCCGCTGTTCCAGGAGGCCGCCTACTGCCTCACGGTGGAGAAGCTGCTCGGCATCACCGACGACGTGCCGGAGAAGGCGTCCGTCATCCGCGTGATGATGATGGAGCTCAACCGGATCGCGTCCCACCTCATCTGCCTGGGCACCGGCGGCAACGAGCTCGGCGCGACGACGATCATGACGACGGGCTTCGCCGGCCGCGAGAAGATCCTCGAGCTGTTCGAGCTGATCACCGGGCTGCGGATGAACCACGCGTACATCCGGCCCGGCGGGGTGGTGGCGGACCTGCCGCCCGGCGCCGTGGACGCGGTGCGTGAGGCACTGGTCGGCGTGCGGTTCTACCTCGGCCAGCTCGGCAAGATCATGCTGGCCAACCCGATCCTCAAGCTTCGGCTGGTGAACGTCGGGTACCTCAACCTCGCGGGCTGCATGGCGCTGGGCCTGACCGGCCCGGTGCTGCGCTCGACGGGGCTGCCGTACGACGTGCGCAAGGCCGCGCCGTACTGCGGGTACGAGACGTACGACTTCGACGTGCCGACCTCCACCGGCGCCGACTGCTGGGACCGGATGCAGCTG
>Ga0302287_10000195_pt1 | contig 37723 bp, 33 predicted proteins | sample III_Fen_E2_4_FD_200452 | JGI IMG/M metagenome (GOLD analysis project Ga0302287, IMG submission 200452) | Peat permafrost microbial communities from Stordalen Mire near Abisko, Sweden - III_Fen_E2_4 | ecosystem: Environmental > Terrestrial > Soil > Wetlands > Permafrost | place: Sweden: Abisko... | reverse complement strand
AGCCACCCTTGCGGGCTTGGAAGGCTTCGGCAAGGCGCCCATGCGTGCCCATGACTGGCAGCGTTGGAACGTTCTGGCGTGTGAAAATCAAAACCGTTGGTGATGTTGTGTTTTCAAGCGCCATCTGCCAAGCTGCAGTTGTTTCTGCTGCATCCGCGGGGCGTAACACGAGCATTTCGGGTGTGCCGTCATGGCGGGTGAGCTTTTCGAGCAGGCGGATCTGCGCTTCGTGTTCAATGGGCTGATGGGTTGGGCCGTCTTCACCCACGCGGAATGAATCATGGGTGAACATGAATTTGACGGGAAGTCCCATGAGCGCTGCGATGCGCATGGCTGGCTTCATGTAATCCGAGAAAACAAAGAAGGTTGCGCACACAGGAATTAGGCCACCATGCAAGGCAATTCCGTTGGCGATGGCACCCATGGTGAGTTCCGCGACGCCCACTTGCACAAAGGCTCCCTTGAAATTGCCTGGCTTAAATATGCCGGTCTTATCGAGGAAGGATTGAGTGTTGTCGGAATTAGAAAGATCTGCAGACGTGCAAATTACATTGCCCACTTTTTCGGCTAGGTGTGCGAGAATGGTGCCCGAACTTACGCGGGTTGCAACGCCTTCTTTTTGCGCGACCGTGGAAAGATCGATCTTGGGTGCTTTGCCCGAAAACCACTCGGTGAGCGTCTTGGACTTATCTGCGTTTGCCTTGTCCCAGCTAGCTTTGCGGGCTTTCCAATCATCTGCAATTTTTTGTAGCTCAACAAGACGCTCAGCAAATGCTTGTGCAACTTCAGGAAACACAGTGAATGGATTTTGTGGATCGCCACCAAGACCCTTGATTGTTTCTGCAGTGGAGGCGCCAGCAGCATCGAGAGGCTGACCATGCACAGAAACTTGGCCTTCCCATAAGGAGCCGTCAGCTTTGCGCACACCCTTGCCCATGGTGGTATGGCCGATAATAATCGTTGGCTTTGTGGATTCGTCACGTGCGGTGCGGAGCGCTTGGCGAATGGCTTCGTGGTCGCTGCCGTTCACTTCCAGAACATTCCAGCCCCAAGCTTCATATTGGCCGCGCACACCTTGAGACATGACATCTTTGCAATGACAAGAAAGCTGTACTTCATTGGAGTCATAGAACATGACAATATTTGACATCTGTAAGTGGCCCGCAATACGGCCTACGCCATAAGCGATTTCTTCTTGGATGCCACCATCGGAAATGAGCACGTAAGTCTTATGGGCTACGATTTCACCAAAGCGCTCTTGAATAAAGCGTTCACCGATTGCAGAGCCAAGCGCGATGGCGTGCCCCATGCCAAGCGGACCCGAGGTATTTTCGATGCCTTGCACAAGATTGTGTTCAGGGTGGCCTGGGGTGTGTGAATTCAGCTGGCGGAACTGTGCGAGGTCACCAAGTTCTAGGCGTCCCGTGAGTTGTAAAACAGAATAGAGGAGTGCCGACATATGGCCGGGATCCATGTAAAAACGATCGCGTGCAATCCAGTTTGGATCGGTGGGATCCCAGTTGAGAAATTCACCAAACAACACAGCCATAAAATCTGCTGCACCCATCGCTCCACCTGGATGCCCAGACTTGGCTTTTTGCACCATAGCGGCGGAGAGAATGCGAATGTTATCAGCTGTCTTGCGAATTTGTGAATTTTGCACCGTAACCTCGAATTTTAGAGGGGCAAATCTAGTAAACCAGATTTGAAGGTATGAAATCTTGAACTGACATGCCTTATGTGCATGAGCAATGGCAGAAGTAGATAGAGGAGGCGCGAATCTAGGCGATTAATGAGAAAGCCCGCAAGCATTACGCCAACGAGCTTCACGATTAACATTAGAATTTTATAATATTTTAATTGACGCGGCGCATGACACCGATAATTCGACCAGCAATGGAAAAGTGCCGATCAGGAGTTACAACGATTGGTGCATACTTTGGATTTGCGGAATGCAGCTCGATCGCAGAAGTTTTTGGCTTGTAGTACTTGACCGTGGCCTCGTCGTCTACGAGAGCGGCCACGATTTGTCCATCTTCCGCGGTGCTTTGCTGGCGAGCGAAAACGAGGTCACCATCTAAGATGCCGGCTTGAATCATGGAATCGCCTTTTACGCGCAAAGCAAAGACATTGGTTTGCCGAGCAAGAAAGTCGCGATCCACAGTAACCGTTCCTTCCAGATTTTGAACAGCGAGGATGGGCTGACCAGCAGCAATTCGTCCAAGAATTGGAATCTCGACTCCGGAAGAATCTTCCTGAATGGGGAGGGCAATAATTTTTGCAGGTGCGGTAGGGCGAGACTCGATCAGCTCAATTCCGCGGGAGAGCCTAGGGGAACGTTTGATAAAGCCCTTTTTGATGAGCGCGCCGAGAATGCTGCGCACACCGTTGGTGGAGGAAATGTGAAATTCCTCTCCGATCTCGCGCACCGTGGGGGGGAAGCGGGTTTCTTCGCTGCGCTTGCGAATAAACTCAAAAACTTCTTCTTGGCGGGTGGTTAGCGGCTTTTGTTCCATAGACGAATCCCTCATTTTGTCATATCAATATAGTGCACGGATGTTTACTTGTCAATATGGGCAGTAAAAAATGTGGACTTATGTTGAAAAGGGGACTAGCCAAGAATGACTTAAGCTACATTTCGCCCGTGGCAATCGTAACCGCAATACTTGGCGTGACCCTGTTTTTATTACTGGTGTCCGTTCTTGCGATGATTAGTCGAATCAATCTCCTGATCCGACAGTTGGATTCAATGCTTGAACATTTCAAGGAATCCGATGCCAAGATGGAGAACGTAGCTCGTGAAGTGATGGGAGATTCCTCCTCGACGAGCTCGTAAGCAACATCAACCTAAAGGACCATAATAGTAATGGAACCCTTAATTCTCGTTCTAGTAGTGCTGGCCATTGTCCTGGTGCTCAACTTGGTCATCCTGGTCAAGATCCTCGGTGTAACTCGTATGCTTCGGACTCCAGAAGTCAAGAAGCTGAACCCTGATTTTAACAAGCAGGGTCGCCGTGTGAATCTTCAAGATGTCCGTCCAGGACAATCCAGGGACAATCGTCCCCAGCAAAATCCACAACGCAGCAGCCTTCCAGGCTCTGCTCCCCGCCCACAGGGTGGTACCCCAGAACAAGGTCGTGATGGCTCTCGTGACAATCGCGATGGTCGTGTCGACCGCAACCGCGATGGCCGTGGTGACCGTGATCGCAACCGCGATGGTCGTGGCGATCGTGACCGCAACCGTGATGGCCGTGGTGACCGTGATCGCAATCGCGATGGTCGTGGTGATCGTAGCCGCCGTCCAGAAATGCAGAGCAATGAATCTGCTGAACAAGTCCAGGGTTCGCAAGCTTATGCTAGCGAGCTTGGTGCTTCAGTTGCACAATCTGCTCCAGCTGTTTCAGAAACTCAAGTTCAGCGTCCTTCCTTCGAAGGCCGTCGTCCACTTGAGCCACGCACACAAGAACCAGAAGTGGTTCTGTCACAAGGATCTTTGGAAGCGACTCAAGCTCCTGAATCCTCAGCGACAGAAAGTGCTGATTTCGATCCATCACGCATGCGCCATGGTCGTCGTACCATAGTTCGCAAGCCTCTGCTGGTTGACGAAGCGCCTGCTGCACCAACGACTGGCACCCCGAATAACTGAATCGTTTAGCTTTTTTCAGCCAGAGGTCAAACGGCCTCTGGTTTTTTTTTTGAAAACAGGGTAAGATCCTGATACTGTGGCAATGAAAAAAGCAAAAATCTCGGTAACTCCAGACCAAATGAGCGTGACTTTACGTGCTGTTGGCATGGAAACAAGTGGTGCGGCTTCTCTGAATGAAGTCCGCGAAGAGCTCTCCAAGATCGGTGTTGTGTTTGGTATTGACCTTAGCGCTGTCGAGGCGTGGTTGGTCTCCGATGCAAATGAAGATCTGGTGATTGCAAAAGGAAATTACGCAAAAAATGGCCGCGATGGCTTTGTAAAATTTCTTGTGGACGTAAGCGCGAAACCACAGTTTGTTCCTGATACCCCAGACGGTAGCAAGGGCGTAGACTACCGCAAAGCAATGCGCGTTTCTTTGGTTGAACCCGATCAAAAGATTGCAGAAATTGCCTTGCCTACTCAGGGAGATATGGGCACTAATGTCATGGGTGGAACGATGGCGTCTCTCCCAGGGAATGCGGTTCGCGTGAATATGGGCGATGGCGTAGAGCAGCGTGGAAATGATATCTATGCGAAAACTGCAGGCACACCAAACTTCCGCGATAGCGTAGTTTCTGTGCGCAAAATTTATGAGGTCGCTGGCAATGTTTCCTTTGAAACAGGCAACATCAATTTTCCCGGCACAGTTGTCATTAAAGGTGACGTGATCGATGATTTTGAAATCAACGCCCAAGAACATGTGATCGTTCAAGGGTTGGTAAGCGCGGGCAAAATTACGGCAGGCGGTTACATCCAATGCCTCGGTGGAATTTTCGGGAAAGGGAAAGCAGAGCTTCGTGCTGGTGGTTTTATTGAAGCACGCTTCTGTGATGCAGCAACGCTATGCTCCGACGCAGACATTACCATCACAAAAGATATTCTCAACTCAAAAGTATTTAGCCTTGGGATAGTGAAGTGTGGAGGATCCATTATTGGCGGCGAAGTCATGGCACTCAAGGGTGCAGAAGCTGCTGAAATAGGAACCGAGATGGGCACAAAGACAATCGTGAGCATCCGCAAACATTATCGCCAAGAAAAAGCAAAAGAGATGGTTGCCGATTTATTGCTCGAAGCAAATGCAATCAATGAGCGTTGCAAACGTTGGATTCAATTGCCACAACTCACTCCAGATGATTTAGAATTGCTCGACAAAGACATCAAACAGATCGGCAACATCATTCAAAAAAAGAAATCGATGGATTTGCAGATCGATAAATTTGAACGAATGCTAGGCGAGCAAAAGGGAGCGACAATCCGAGCACATAAAATGCTGTGGGCCGATGTGGTTCTCGGTGCTCCATACTGCAAATATGCACCCGTCGAAAAGACTTCGGGGCCAGTTCATGCAACAGAGGACGTTTCTCATGGTTCCATGCAGATTCATAAAGGCTAGAATTCCATGAACAATGCTATTTCTACCAATGATGACTTGATGCAACTGGCGACCGACTTGCTTCGCGTCCAGACCGTACAAACAACACGAGTACTTGTCGCTGTCTCTGATTTCGCATTGAAAAGACTACTCACAGGCTTCTTTCAGCAACGGAAATTTCGCTCTTTTTTGGCTTATGAAAAAGGTGGCAACCTTATTCAATCCCTTGTGGGAAACAAAGAGAAGGCGCTTATCATCTACGATCTTGAGCTCGCCGATAAAAATGGTCTCGAATTACTTTCAATAGCGCGAAAGCAGGGCGACCCCATGAAGAATCTGCAAATCATTCTTGTTACCGGTGCCATTACGCATCAAGTGAAAGAGAAACTGATGGCTGCAGGTGCAAATGCGCTTCTCACCCGACCGGTAAGCCAAGACGCTTTGCTCGAGTGTCTGAAAGACCTGAAAATCCCAGTCTAGCTTTCAAAAAATCCTGCAGAATTTCTATGTTTTGTGCTTCATTCAGCGGAGGCACACAACATGTCGTATCTATCCAAACTCGATCCCAGCATCTTGTCCCTGATCACCAAAGAAACAGCACGTCAAGAAGGTGGCATTGAGCTTATTGCCTCCGAAAACTACACATCAAAAGCCGTCATGGAAGCCGTCGGTTCAACCTTGACGAACAAGTATTCCGAAGGCTATGTCGGCAAGCGTTACTATGGTGGCAATGAAGTGATTGACGAGGTAGAAGCTCTCGCAATTGAGCGTTGCAAAACACTGTTCGGATGCGAGCATGTCAATGTGCAACCTCTTTCTGGTTCACCAGCAAATGCTGCGGTGTACTTTGCAACGATCAAGCCCGGCGATAAGGTTCTTGGCTTGCAACTCGACCACGGTGGACATTTGTCCCACGGGCATCCCGTGAATTTTTCGGGCATGCTCTACAACTTCACTCAATACCAAGTGAACAAAGAAACTGGCCGCATCGATATGGATCAAGTGCGTGAAATCGCATTGCGCGAACGTCCCAAGATGATCCTTGCTGGCTTTAGCGCATATAGCCGCAGCCTCGACTGGAAGGCTTTCAAGTCCATTGCAGACGAGATCGGCGCAATCACGTTTGCAGATATCGCACATATCGCGGGGCTCATTGCAGGTAAGGCTATCGAAAGCCCTGTGCCATACTTCGACATTGTCACAACAACTACGCACAAAACGCTCCGCGGCCCACGTGGCGCAATCATCATGTGCAAAGAAAAGTTCGCGAAAGATATTGATCGCGCAGTATTCCCTGGTATGCAGGGTGGCCCACATGACCACATGACTGCAGGCAAGGCTGTCGCTTTCCACGAAGCACTACAACCCGAATTTCAGACCTACGCGAAGAATGTGATCGCCAATGCACAGGCTATGTCTGCGGAACTGATTGCTCGCGGACATCGCATCATCTCTGGCGGAACCGACAATCACTTGATCGTAGTTGATATGACCGCGAAGGGCGTGTCTGGCAAGGAAGCAGAAAAGATCCTTGACGAAGTGGGCATCAGCACGAGCCGCTCCACCATTCCTTTCGATACTCGCAAGCCTATGGATCCTTCGGGCGTTCGCCTTGGCACAGCAGCGATTACCACTCGTGGTTTCGACCTTGCAGACACCAAGATCGTCGCAAGCGTAATTGATCGCGCAATTGAAAAGCGTGGCGATAAGACTGCTCTCGAATCCATTCGTGGCGAGATCAGCACGCTCTGCAAAAAGCGCCCTCTGTACGTTGGCAAGTAATCGTTAGATGTCTTTAAAGCCTGATTCCGCAAGGGGTCAGGCTTTTTTTGGAGATGTATGAAATCATCGAAAGAAGCTCTTCTCGTTTCGGTGCGTGCACGTTGCGAGCAAGCGATTGTAGAACGTGTTTTTTCGGGATGCGTACTTGGGCTTATCTTGCCGAATTCTTCGGTGGAAATTCTTGCTATTGGGCACAATGACTATGTAATCTCAAAAGCACACGAGCCCTTGCGGGGCGAGACCTTAGAGTCTGTTCGGCCACTGAATCAGTCATCGATTTTCGATATTGCGTCAGTGACCAAAAGCGTACCCGTAGGAACCCTTGCGCTCAAAAGAATTCTAGCAGGAACCCTTGATCCACAAGCTCCTGTAATGAATCTATTACCAGAATTACACACAAACTATCGAGAGCAAGTTCGCGTATGTCATTTGCTTACGCACAGCTTGGATTATCGATTCCCCATGTCATCATTGAAAAATCTTTCTGCAGAAATGATTTTGCAAAAGATTCTGACGCACCAATTCACTGCAGAGCCGGGAACCCTCTTTAATTATGGCAACGCAGCCTCTTTATTGCTGGGATTATTGCTCGAGCGCAGTACTGGTGAAACATTGCCTAGCCTTGCCGAAAAAGAATTATTTACACCGTTAGGAATGACTCGCACAGGTTGGAATCCCTTGGCACGCTTTGATTCGCAAGAAATTGTGCCTACAGAATTTTGTGCATGGCGCAATAGAATTATCCGTGGAGAAGTTCACGATGAATCGGCTTATGCCCTGCAATCACACGGCGCGGTAGGCTCCGCAGGCGTATTTAGCACCGTCCCAGATCTTTGTTGCGTTGTGCAAATGCTTCTGCAAAATGGCGAATGGATGGGATCTCAAATATTACCATTCGGCGTTCTTGACTTGCTTACGCAGAATGCCTTGCAAGATGTCCCTGGAGCAAGTACAGCGCTAGGTTGGGAGCTCTGTAACCGTCGCTTTATGGGATCTGCGTGTAGTCCTAAAACCTTTGGAAAGACTGGCTTCACAGGCAGTTGCATCATCGCTGATCCAGAGCGTAATTCGGCCTTAGTCTTGCTCAGTAATTTTACGTGGCCTAAACGCGAAGCCTCGGTGGAACGGATTTACCAAGTGCGAGCAGCCTTAGCAGATCTGCTTTTCGCTGGCTAGTCGGCGTTAGTCGTCGCGTCGTCCACCACCCAATAACCCAGCGCGAAGTGCCCAGTAAAAAAGCATGGCTAGCGAAGATACCGCCGCAGCAACGTAGGTAAGACCAGCAGCAGTGAGCACTCCCGTAACCGCATCTTGCTCGGCTCCATGTTGGGTAATGTGCAGTCGAATCAACTGATCCTTGGCACGAGATGAAGCGTCAAATTCCACCGGTACTGTGACGAAGGTGAAAAAAGTTGCCATAGCAAACAATAGAACCCCGGTGACTGCGATCAGGTGCCCAAAGGGGCGGGCAATGCCGAGTAGCATACCAATGATGACAAGCCAAGGGCCGATGTTTGAACCAATATTTGCAACAGGAACGATTGCCGAACGAACCCACATTGGGAAATAGTTTTCCGCATGTTGCAATGCGTGCCCTACTTCATGGGCAGCAACGCCAGCAGCTGCGGCATTTGTGCCATGGTATACGTCGGAACTCAATGCAAGGGTTTTGCTAAGCGGATTGTAATGATCCGAAAGAAAACCATCATGTTCTTCAATGGTTACATCGGTAATGCCGGCATCTTTGAGGATCGCGGCGGCAACTTCGTGGCCAGCAAGTCCAGATGCGATATTGACTTCTTGCCCAGCACGGAAGCGCGCCTTTACCCTCCACGAGACAATCCCAGACAGAGCTAAGGTGCCAAGAAGCAGAATGATGTACAAGGGATCAAATCCAAACATAGCCGAACCTCATTGTTACTTAAAAACTAGCAAACAGCTAGGTGCGAAACCATAAACTCATCCACCAAGGAATCCAGTTTCATCGGAAAAATGCAATTCGTCGGATCGGCACTAAAGTCCGTAAGGTTTTTGCCGATATGCGAAATAGGAAACGTGTATGCTGACCGAATTCTTACTTAATGGATTTCAGCAAGCCTCATCGGTTCAAGGTGTGGCTTCACGCCGTTCTACGTCTACGACAAAGTCTGATTCGTCAAGCTCATCGCAACCGACGGTTGCTGGTGCAGCGACAAATGCTGCAACGGTCTCAATTTCTCCATACTCGTTACAAAAATCGCGTGCCGCAAGCTCAAACAACACAACAAAAGATGCCAGCGGGAAACCTCTCACCGAGAGTCAACAAAAAGAAGTCAAAGAACTTAAGAAGCTCGATACCGATGTTCACGCCCATGAACAAGCTCACCTAGCAGCCGCGGGCCCTTATGCAAAGGGTGGAGCACATTATGATTACCAAACCGGCCCCGATGGTTTGCAATATGCGGTCGGTGGTGAAGTAAATATCGACACATCCAAAGAGAAAGACCCTAAGCAAGCCTTACAAAAAGCTAATGCAATTCGCGCAGCTGCATTAGCACCATCAGATCCATCTGGCCAAGACCAGTCTGTTGCAGCATCCGCAACCCAGATGGCGTCTGAAGCTCAGCAAGAAATATCTAGCCAATCCACCTCGAAATTCGGTGCGACCAACAACACAGCCACGCAGGACGCAAAAACCCAAGCTAAGTCCACGGAACAAAAACAAAATCAAGCCGTTTCACAAGAAAGCGAACGCTTTAATACGGCTTCCAATGTGCAGCAGAACGGATCAGCCCTTAGTGCAATTAAGATTCCAAATGGGTATTCTAGTGCTGCTCGAACCAACTCAACATCATCCTATTCTTGGATAGCTTAGCTGTCCTCTGTCTTATTCATTTCTTGAGTCAACGCCCCCATAAAGCTGAGCAACTCGACTCCCAGACCATGACATAATCTGACTAGCGTCAAGAAATTGGGCGACCGCTCCTGTCGCTCTACCATGGAAATATATTGCCGCGATAATTCAGCCTTATCTGCGAGTTCCTCTTGATTAAGGCCTTGCGCATAGCGAGTCTTAATGAGTGTAATTGCTAAAGCTGCTCTGACTTTTTGTTCCCGGTTATCTCTCATGCCCTAAGTTTACATTTAGCGACATTAAATATCCACAAACAATTGTTTGCATCTTTCACATTTTTTTGGATTGGCCGAGCGATTTCAGTTTTTGTAGAATTTTTTTACCCACAACATTGGAGGTAACAAATTGAATCGTACACTGTTTGTTTCTTTTTTAACTCTAGTTCTTGTGCAAACCCCAGTTTGTTCGGATGGAATAAAAAAGAAGGTCGAGCTCGGAGCAGAAAAGGCTCCAACATTAGGTGTAGCAAGCGAAAAAACTTTGGGTGAATTTCGTTACTCAATAGCGAACATTGCCGATAAAGTTTTGCCCGTTATTGTAAGCATCCAAACAGAATCATCAGCCCATATAGAACAAGGTGAAGACGCAGATCCTTTTGAATTTTTCTTTGGACCAGGATTTCAAAATCGTGGACCAAATCGCACCCCTAATACACCAAAGTCAACACCAAAACAACAAGGCTTAGGCTCGGGGGTAATCGTATCAAAGGAAGGATACATCCTGACCAATAATCACGTCGTTGAAAACGCAGATAACATCACCGTGACTCTCAATGATAAGCGCGAATACAAGGCGAAAATTGTGGGCACAGATGCTCAAACCGATGTGGCATTAATCAAGTTGGAAAAAGCACCAAATGATTTGTCTGTGGCTTTTCTCGGCAAGTCCGAAGAGTTACGCGTAGGCGAATGGATCATCGCAATTGGGAATCCTTTTGGCCTCTCGCGCACCGTGACCACAGGCATTGTTTCTGCGAAAGGCGTTCACAACAGAGGGCTTTCGAGCTATGAAAATTTTATTCAAACAGATGCCGCAATTAATCCCGGAAATTCTGGCGGAGGAATGTTTAATCTAGCGGGTGAATTGGTAGGAATCAATTCTGCAATCCTTAGTCGGAATGGTGGATTTCAAGGAATTGGTTTTGCAATTCCCATCGACATAGCAAAACAAGTTATCGCAGAGCTGTTGGAGAACGGCAAAGTTTCCCGCGGTTGGTTAGGCGTAAGCATTCAAGATATTAATCCAAAGATTGCACACGCCATGAAGCTCGATAGTTTACAAGGTGCATTAGTTGCCGAAGTACTTCCTGATGGCCCCGCAAGTAAGGCGGGAATTCTTGTCGGTGATGTAATCACATCCATCAATGGAAAACCATTATCGGATGCAAATGCGTTACGTTACGCGGTTTCGATGGTGAAACCTAACGAGGTTGCTGAATTTGGGTTATTGCGTGATGGTAAGAAAATCAAACTCAAGATCAAGGTAAGCTCTCGTGATGATGTAGCGGAAGCAAACGTGGATGGGGGCTCGTCATCTACAGGAGTGAAAGAACTCGGTATAGATGTCGCTGCGATTGATGATGCAACTCGAAAAGAATTGAAACTCACGAAGGAAGATGGTGGAGTTCTTGTGCGAAGTGTTACCGATGGTGGACTCGCCGCAGAAGCAGGGCTCATGGCAAACGACATCATTCTGGATGTGAACAAGAAAGCGGTAAAAGGACTTGCTGCATTTCAAGATCTCATCAAGGCTGAACCCAAAGGTGCAAGCCTGCTACTGCTTGTAAAACGTGGTCAAGGACGCTTGTATATCGCGCTAGAAAAATAGAGCGACAAGATACTTAAAGAAAAAAGGCGGCCACCAAGACCGCCTAGCTTACCCTTGCCGAAGCAAGTGTTCAATGACTTTTGGCACACCTGCAAACATCAATAGCCATGGATATGAAAGAGGACCAGGAAGCCACGCAGATCCATAAGATCCAAATGTTGATTTCTGTGACTCACCCTCTTCGCCTTGATGGGTTTTCGCTTTCATCGCAGAGTTCAATCGGCGTTGCAGAGATTGCTGTTGATGCTCGTAATCTGCAGACACAACAGAAACCTTGCGATTTATTTTCGCAAGAGTTTCGAAAGGTGTTGCAGTTGTTTGTTTCATAGTTTTGCCAAATGTAACTATTCGCCTGTCCCAATTGTATAACTTCGTACCCTGCAAGTGAAGGGCAATGTTTGAGAATGGTGAGTTAAATCACAAAAAACGAGCTTACCTGTACCCAGAATGCACCAAAAGCGAGAGCGCTTCTGCTCTTTGTCATCTTAACGATGGGATTCCTCTCTCCGCTAACACCATGATGATGATTGAATTGTTTAATGAATATGGAGATAATGGGAATCATCTGAAGAGGAATCTATGACGCAAAAAGCAAAGATCAACATGAGCATATTTATCGCCCTTCTTGGTCTCGCAACCCTTGCGTTTACAAGCATTCTGAGTTTGGTAACAATATCTTTGATCGCCAGCGTTCTCGCACTAGCCTACATTGCGATCACTGTTGCATCAACATTCAAATACATCGATAACACAAAATCCTTGCTACAATCTTATGCAAAAGGCGATTTGCGTCCGCGCATTAAGATCGGCACCAATCCTTCCGAGGTCGAAAGCTTATGCATTGAGGCTAATAAAGTGGGCATAGAGCTTACCGAGGTAATGGGTGAATTGCGCGGAGCAAACATCGTATTAGTTGGTGCCATCGGTTCGTTTGAAACGTCAAACAAATCGGTAGAAAATCAATCTCACGACATCAAAAACTTTTCACATACCGTCGCAGCGGCGGCAGAGCAATCCTCCGCTGGGCTCACAGAAGTCAGCACATCTGCATCGGGAATGTCAGAGGCTGTGAACTCAGTTTCTGCGGCAGTTGAGGAAATGGTTGCGTCCGCTACAGAAATTGAAGGCCGGTGCGAACAAGAAAATAAGGTTGTAAAAAAATCGCAATCCGAAGCCGCAAATGCGGACATTGCCATGAAGGAATTGCAAGGCTTGGTAGAAAAAATTGGAGCAATCACACAAGTGATTGAAGACATTGCGTCGCAAACAAACTTACTCGCTCTAAACGCAACGATCGAAGCTGCAGGAGCTGGAGATGCAGGCAAAGGCTTTACCGTCGTTGCCAACGAAGTCAAACAATTGTCTCGACAGACTGCAACTGCAACAGGTGACATTCGAGGACAGGTCGAGCAAATTCAAAGCGTTGCTCACAATGTTTCCGAACGTATATCTCAAGTTGCAAAAATTATTATGGACATCGAGTCTTCTTCACAAGCAACGCTTCATTCTGTTCAAGAACAGCGTTTTGCAATTAGCGATATCAGTCAGAGCCTTGCGAAAGCTAGCACGGCAGCAACCCAGATTGCACATGGCATCGATGAAGTTTCGGGAGGCGTCAAGGAGACGGCAAAGAACATTGCGAAAGTTCATTCCGAAGCAGAAAAAACCACGATTCAAATAGCATCCTCCGTCAATGAGGCTAAGGCTATTAGTCAAACGTCGAAGCGCCTTGCTGCACTCGTAAATTTCTTTAAGGCCGAAGCACATAAGGCTGAGCTAACTCCTGATCTCTATACGAATGTAGGCAATGTCGATCAGCAACACCGCCGTCTCTTTGATCTTGTGAATGCACTCAGCACGGCCGTAGTTGAAGGCAAAGGCGCTGAGACTATGGTAAAAGCCTTCGATGGTCTTCTTGACTACACAGTCGTTCATTTCCGAGAAGAAGAAGGCATGTTACGTAAATCATCATACCCTGATATTGATAACCATATTAAACTCCATCACGCCTTTGAAGCTAAGATAAAACAGGCTCGCGATGATTTTTCCTTGGGCAAGGGTATGGTTGCATCTGAGGTTATTCGCTTTCTCACTGACTGGCTTATTATCCACATTGGAAAAATTGACAGGCAGTACATTCCTTACGCCAAGAAAGCAGGCTTTTAACTTTCACTTTCCCGTCCCATTCAGAGGTTTCGCGGCAAACACATATGAGTCCATGGATCAGGGTTGTATGATTTCAACCCGAACCAAAGAACATCGCCTAGGGTTTGCTATTTTCCAAGACATGAATTTCTTTACAAAAGTTTGCTCGTTAACCATTCTTTGTGTGTCGGCAATTTTTGCGAATCCATTTGATCTGCATTGGTCGATTACCGCGAACGAAATTTCGCAGCCTTTGTTTCGTGCAAAAACCTTCGCCGCTCCGCATGGTTGTGCAACCGCCGACATTTACAGCAGTAGCTGCACCAACGATTCTGTGGCTGACATTTATGGGAGCGATTGGTTTGCACTGCGCATTCCTTTGGAAAATGGGCTTGCATATGAACAATTGCCTGGCATGCTCACACTGACCATGTCTGCAAATATTGATTCAACCCTTGAGTTTAAAACCGTGCTGCCTTTCCGCAGGGATCTTGAAGCATGGTACACGGATCCGCTTGGTTCTTCGTGGTTTACGCAAGGTTCAGAACTCGATATCAATCAGCCCGAGGAAGGTTATTTCCTTTGGAATAATCGCGCCGGCTTTGTGAAGATGGGGCGTTTCAAACCCGACATGGGACCATCACCAAATTCAATTGCACTTGGTTCAGGGGTTCCTTATCATGATGCGATCTGGTGGCATGTAGCTATTGGCGTAGCTCGTTTCGATTGGTTTTTATCGTCTTTAAATCCAACCCTCGAAGGAACCCCCGACAGCGTTGGAGGCCAAGCTCCCGTAGGCTCCGAAGCCTGGCAGCAAAGTCATTATACCACCCCCAATCAGCGCAACCGCTCTTACACAGAACCCGAAAAGACCTTACTGCTGCATCGCGTGGGCTGGGATGCAAGCTGGGGTTGGTTTGCGATGATCGAGCAAGAACTTATTGGCGGCAAAGCTTTAGCGCCGCGTGACTTCAATCCTTTCACCGTTTGGCACGATCAATTTAGCGATGGCTATTCAAAGTCATCACTGACTGCAGAGCTTGGTATAAGACCACATGCAGGCACAAAAATTTATGGACAGTTAGACTACGAAGATATCGATAGCCCTGTGGGTGAAACCAGTGGCGCAACAGCTCCCACAACATACTCGTACCTTGTTGGTTGGCGACAAGACTATCGCAAAGATTCAACGCTCACTTTGTGGTCGCGCCTTGATTATGTATACACCGATCCCGACATCAACAATGCCCACCTACCCTTGCTACGCATGACTTCGCGCATATTGTATCGAAGCAATTTTCGCAATCAAACGGCTTCAAATTTTGCCGACAGCTACATCGTTGATTATCCACTTGGATACCGCCGCGGCCCTGATTCTAAAGACCTCTGGTTCGACTTGGGGTTCGAATCTATTCGTCACCACTTTGGTGGAACCTTTGAACTAGCCTATTTACGCCAAGGCGATAAGAACCTATGGACCTCGTGGGACACCGCTTCTGTCTATTCGTCTGGTGCGCCAAGCGGCATTGTGGAAACAGACAAGCGCGGCTGGATTTCAGGTTGGATGAAACCTTGGCAGAAAGGCCCGTGGAGCCTTGCTGTAAATGGCGGTTTTGGACTTCGCTACTTAGAGAATCAAGATCATGTGCAAGGCGCAAATGGCTGGGACATTGGTTGGTCCCTTGGCATGACCTGCAACGTGGGCGAGTAACTTTGCGAGAGTTCAAACCACCACGAAACGATCTTCTATCTTTACCTCATGACCTATTTTAAAAGCATCGCCATTTTTGCAAGCATCGCAGCACCTCTATGGGCACAAGAGATCATGCTTGAGCGGCCGTTTACTCTGCGTACGCTCAATGATCATACGGTGCTCAGCAACTTGCACGATCAAGGAACCGGTGGTGACCTTACGGGAATTTTTCCTCGCCGCGATTCCTTATGGCGCAAGGATCTTCCTCAAAATGCAATGCTGACTTGGAAGGGCTCTGATGCTTTCCTTGCCATTAGTCTTGAAGGTGGCTTTTCTTACCTTGGCTCGCGATCTTTGAACGACACAATCCAATCCATGGATGGTGGACTTTTGATTCGCGGATACAAAGATTCAGTGGAATTTTGGCTCGATGCACGCATCAATAATGAAACCCATTCTAATCGCAATCCAACAAGCTGGGATAGAGAATTTCTTGAAGTGCAAACCAAGGATGTCAGCAACGTTTCCTACACATCCTATGCAAGATACCGCGGGCACCTCGCTGCACACTTAGGCTGGGCACGCCTTGATTTTGGAAGAGACGCCGTGCAATGGGGGCCTGGCTATTTCGAAAATCTCACCTTCAATCAAAACGCGATTCCATTTCCACAAATGTCGCTAGTAACAGAGATTGGCCCACTTACTGTGATTACACTTTACGGTGATTTGCTCCCTTATGATTTTTCCATGGATGCTCGTAATACTCGGCAGCGCAATCTCTACGCACACCGCTACGAACTGCACGCGACAAAGAATCTCACCATCGCCGTCAACGAGCAAACAATTATTGATTCAGTCAACGCTCCAATCAACTTTATTCCCATTGTTCCGCTTTTTATGCAGAAGGGACAAATGTCCGAAGACAATAACAACGGAGCGCTCTCCACCGACTTTTGCTATCGCTTGCCGGGCTGGTTTCGCGTGTACAGCGAGTTCTATCTCGATGATCTGCAAAGCCCAAATAAGCTAATCGAGAATAAGGATGTGCAAGAGAAATGGGCTTACATGGGCGGCCTACATCTCGTCCATAATTTCGGAGCCATCGAATCAGGATTGATTTCTGAATATTCGCGCGTGGAACCTTGGGTGTACACGCATTTTGTTCCATACACATCACAGGTCGCACATAATGGACAACCCTTGGGAGCTCCGCTTGGGCCGAATTCTCAAGCCATTGATGTGATGGCTTATGGACGTTATCATGACAAAGCCTCTGGCTTTTTAAAAGCTCGTTGGTGGTGGAAAGGAACCGATCTCGGCTCTAACTTAGAGGATCCTTGCCCCACTGCAAATTCAACCACTCCCAAAAAATTTCTTGCAGGAGCAAAGATGAAATTCACCTTGACTCCTTCGTTGATTTACAACTTCCGCTACGTTGGATTTGAAGCTGATTTGAATATTGGAAACAACCCAGGGTTCTTTACCCGCGCAGGGTTCCAATGGTAAGGAGCACACATGAATTTTATTGATTTAAAAGCACAGTACAAAGCCTATCAGAGCGAGATCGATTCAGAAATGAAGGCGGTCATTGAGTCTTGTGCTTTCATTATGGGGCCTCAAGTAGCCCAGGTAGAACAAGCCTTGGCGAACTTCGTGAATATTCCCCATGCGATCACTTGCGCAAGTGGCACAGATGCATTATTGCTTGCTCTGCTGGCCTTAGACTTGCAAACTGGTGATGAAGTAATTGTCCCTGACTTTACTTTTTTTGCCACTGCAGAAGCCGTATCTTTGCTGGGTGGAACTCCGATTTTTGCAGACATTAATCCCGAGACATGGAACATCGATGTCGCTGATATTGAACGCAAAATCACGCCGCGCACCAAAGGAATTATCCCTGTATCGCTATACGGACAATGCGCAGACTTGGATGCGATCAATGCTCTTGCAAGCGCTAAGAATTTATGGGTGATTGAAGATGCTGCACAGTCGTTTGGTGCAACCTATAAAGGCCAGCGTTCTGGGACTCTAAGCACAATTAGCACCACTTCATTTTTCCCAGCCAAGCCGCTTGGATGCTTTGGTGATGGTGGCGCAGTTTTCACGGCTAACGCAACTCTTGCCGCAAAGGTGCGCTCCCTTTTAAACCATGGCCAAGAAGGCCGCTATCGTCATACCCGCATTGGCATTAACGGTCGCTTTGACACTCTGCAAGCCGCAGTAATCCTTGCGAAACTGCCGCATTACCAAGATGAAATAGAGAAGCGCAATCAAGTGGCAGCATGGTATTCAGCAGGGCTTGCAGGCATTGTGCGCACACCACATATCGAAGCGCATAACATCTCGGTATGGGCGCAATATACCGTCGCTCACCCTAAGCGCGAAACCATTTGCGAACATCTAAAAACGAAGGGTATTCCGACTGCAGTTCATTACCCTACCCCACTGCATTCCCAGCCTGTATATGCGGCCACAGGCATTGATGAATCGATCTGCCCTGTGAGCGCACAGGTGAGCCGCGTGGTCTTTTCTTTGCCCATGCATCCTTTTTTGAGCAAGGCAGATGTGAACTTTATTTGCAACGAGATTAGGGCTGCTTTGAGTTAGTTGCAACACAACTTGGTGCATTTGGTAAGCTTGAGACCAATGGATCGAATACCCAGTGCTGCATTTGGATTTAAACGCCGAGAAATACTGCATTCTCTTGGCCATCTCATCCATGAGTCTCTCGCATTCGAGCAACCGCGCTACGCTAGTTTCCCGTAGCGTCCGCGCAAAAAGTCATAGGTGCCGCGCAATATCATTCCGATTTTTCGAATACGATTCTTCTCGAACATGAGCATCAACAAAATTACGTAGCGCAATACAAAGCGAATGCGAGCTCTGCATATCGTTGGATACTTCTTAGCAAAGCGCGAGTAGACGTAAAGATTATTCCGCGCAATGTAATAGTATCGAGTAACCGAATGCTCACTCACCAAGGTATGATACCACAACCAATGCACAACACGCGGCTCACCCATGGCATGAATCAAATGCACACTTGGTGATTGCATCACAAGCAAGCCGCGGGATTTAAGGCGCAAGCAAAAATCGTGATCGACTTCATCAATGAATAATGATTCATGAAAGCCTTGCACCAAATCACAATAAGCAATGCGCACAATATTTCCCGATGTTGCCACTAAGTCGCGCGATTCAAAAAAACAACGCTCTGCTTTGGTTTGGATTCCATACAACAAGGGTGTGTGATCAGGTGCGACAAGGGCTAGCGAACTATTATTCTGAAAGGCCTCCTGTGCGCTCTGCAAGAATAGCGCGAAGTCTTCGGGAATAAAGCTGCTGTCTTGATCCATAGTCAACAGAAACTCGAAACCATTTTCTCGCGCAAGCTGAACGCCTTTGTTCAATGCTTGGCCAATGCCGAAATTGCCATGATTTGAAATCAAACGGAGATTCGAAATGCCTTGCAAGCCTTTTGCAATAAGGGAGTCTAAGGATTCTGAATTATCGATTGCAAAGACTTGTTCTACTTGAATGGCATAGCTCTGAATGGCTGCAAGCACCGCTGAATTCGGCTGATACAAAACAACGACCGCAGCCAATTTCATTACAACAATCCTTTCAGTTTGCGAAGTGTGGTAAAGAACAAATCCTCTTTCAGAAGATACATGATGCTACAGGTCGAAACCACAGCAAAGCCACTAAACAAGATCACGCGAAGTAGGCTTGACATTGGAAGTAACAAGGCAAAAGCAAAGCACAAAGCAAGTCCCAACCCATTGCCCACATAGGCAAAAGCGGAATGTCCCCAAACATCTGCATGCAAATATTTCCGCGCACAGATCCATTCCCAAAATACAACAAAGCTCTCGGCAAGCAAGTAACTAATGGCGGCGCCCACGATTCCAAATTTGGGTAGCAAGATCCAATTCGCAAGTAAACAAAGACAAGCAGCCCCAAGGATCGCACTCAAAACCCATTGTTCGCGATGCTGTGGATACAATATTTGCAGACCTAAAAAGTGTGATGTAGCGATAAAGAAAACCGTGGGTGCAATAATACGAAGGGCTACAGATCCTTGTGCGAATTGGGCTCCCGCGATAATATGAATTAAATCAGGAGCGAGAAATCCAACGAGGATTGCCAAGGGTAGCGCAACAATCAACAAGATGCGTACAGACTTTTGTGCAAGAGCATTAAACTCCACGGCCTGTCTTTGATTCACATAATAGGACATGCGAGGAATAATCACACCACCCAACGTGACCAAAAGCGTTACCGCTAAAAAATTGACTTTGTACGCAACAGTGTAAAAACCCACCTCTACGTTACTGCGCCAAAGACCTAGCAGCACAGGATTCATGTTCAAATACACACTGCCCGCAACCATGGAGACAAACAGAACGAACGTTGGCCGCAAATGGCGTTTGAATTGTAAACCACGGAAGCTCAATGTAACCAAGGAGCGCAACATCACCCAATTAATGACATTTGACATCAATATAAGGAGAACACTCCACGCAGCAAACCATAAATAGTCTTGCGCAGAGCGAACCATAATAAACAGCAGAGCAACGCAGATCAGCTTTGCAATCAAACTTCGGAGCGCAATTGCGCCATACTGCTCAAGCCCTGCAAACAGCCAATCAAAGGTGAACGGATTCATAAGAATCAAAACGCCGGTGATCAAGAATAAGCGCGGATCACTTTGCAACCTTGGATGCAGCAATAGCATAAAACCAAAGGCCACAACAGCAACAATGGATGCGAGCACATTAATGACGAGCAGTTCAGAAAAGGTCTGGTTCAAGGCTGCGCGGTCATCACGCACCTTCGCTATGGCTCGAATTCCGTAGATGGGAATTCCAAAACCCGCAAGCACCAAGAAGTTCGCGACAAACGAAGATGCGAAGTTGACCCTACCAATGCTTTCTGCGCCTAGAACGCGCGAGGCATAGGGAAACGTGATCAAAGGAAACAACACTCCACTCAGCGTCACTAGCATGTTGTAGAGTACATTTTTCCTTATTGACATTTACTATCGATTATTAAAGCTTTGCCCGAAATTGTTTAAAGCTCTGATTGCCGACATCGCGTTTGCTGAGTAGCGGAGTCGCCACAGGCCAAGCCACAGCGAAGTCTGGATCATCCCAAGCGATTCCAGCTTCGGTACTTCCATTGTACACTGAGCTGCATTTGTACTGCACTTCAGCCATATCCGAAAGTACGCAGAAGCCATGTGCGAAGCCAACTGGAATAAAGAATGACAGCTTGCTCTGATCATCGAGTTCCACCGCATGCCACTTGCCAAAGGTTGGAGACTTGGGGCGAATGTCTACAGCCACATCCCAGATTTTACCTAGAGTGCAACGCACAAGTTTGGCTTGCCCTGGTGCTGTCTGAAAATGCAATCCGCGCAAGGTATCTTTCACCGATTTGCTGTGATTGTCTTGCACAAAGGTGGTCTCGATTTCTAGCGTCTTAAACTTGTCAATGTTATAACTCTCATAGAACCAGCCTCGATCATCGGGAAATACATCGGGGTGAATAACAGCAAGGCCTGCGAGCGGAGTGGTTTCAATGCGCATAATTAATCCTGATCTTTAAAACGAGTGAGAATGTATTCGCGATAAGGGCTCTTGGGCATAGTCTCTAGGCGTTGCTTCATCTGCGGCCAGGTCATAAAACCCATTTCCACAGCAACCTCTTCGAGGCAAGCGATCTTAAGGCCTTGACGAGCTTCTAGAGTGTACATGAAGTTCGAAGCTTCTAGGAGCGATGCGTGCGTACCAGTATCGAGCCATGCAACACCACGACCAAGCTTCTTTACATACAAGCGTCCTTCTTGCAAATAGAGGCGATTGATGTCGGTAATCTCGTATTCACCGCGTGGGCTTGGCTTGAGTGCGTGAGCCTTGGCAACGACGCTATTATCATATACATAAAGACCTGGCACCGCGTAACGGCTCTTGGGCTTCATGGGCTTTTCTTCGATGGAGAGCACCTTGCCCGCGGGGTCAAACTCAACCACACCATAGCGCTCAGGGTCTGTGACTGGGTAACCAAACACACGCGCGCCAATAGCAGAAGAATGGCCATTTGCATTGTCTTTATCGAAGCCTTGCATAATGTCGAGCAAAGCCATTTCACCATAAAAAATATTGTCGCCCAGCACCAGTGTGCATGGGTCATTGCCAATGAAATCGGCGCCGATCACAAATGCCTGTGCGATGCCGTCTGGCTTGGGCTGCACGGCGTATTCAATTTTGATTCCCCACTGCGAACCATCGCCCAGCAAGTCCTTAAAACGAGGAATATCTTGCGGTGTACTGATCAAAAGAACTTCACGAATTCCACCGAGCATCAAGGTGCTCAGCGGGTAATAAATCATGGGCTTATCATACACGGGTTGTAATTGCTTGGAAGCCACTGCGCTTAGGGGATACAAGCGCGAACCCGCACCACCAGCTAGAAGAATACCTTTCATGAATTGTTCCTTTAGTGGAAATTAACGACCGAGCTTCGCGTACTTTTTTTCTGTGGCTTCTTTCACTGGACGCCACCAAGCCTCATTCTTACGATACCAATCGATGGTGGAAGCAAGGCCATCGCGGAAGTTCAGATAGCGAGGGCTCCAAGCGAGTTCTTCGCGCAAACGAGTCGCGTCAATTGCATAACGCATATCGTGCCCTGGGCGGTCAGAAACGTGTTCGTAATCCTTAGGGTCGAAACCCATTAACTCAAGGATCAATTCGATCACGTCCTTGTTGTTCTTTTCGCCATTGGCTCCAATCAAGTACGTTTCACCCAATACACCTTTTTCAAGGATCGTGAGCACCGCAGTATTATGATCCTCAACATGGATCCAATCGCGCACATTGAGCCCCTGTCCGTAGAGCTTAGGCTTTACACCATCGATCAAGTTTGTGATCTGACGAGGAATAAATTTTTCCACATGCTGGTATGGGCCGTAGTTGTTGGAACAATTGGAAATCGTAGCCTTCACTTTAAAGGATCGCACCCAAGCACGTACCAAAAGATCCGAGCCTGCTTTCGTGGAAGAATAAGGGCTTGAGGGATTATAGGGTGTTTGCTCGGTGAACTTTGCGGGGTCATCAAGTTCGAGATCGCCGTAAACCTCATCGGTAGAAATATGATGGTAGCGCTTTCCATGCTTACGCACTGCTTCTAGGAGCGTATAGGTTCCAATGAGATTCGTTTGCAGAAATGGAGACGGATCGTTTAGCGAATTGTCATTGTGACTTTCTGCTGCAAAATGAATGACAGCATCCACCTCGGCAACAAGCCCATCGACCAACTGCGCGTTGCAAATATCGCCATGCACAAAGCGATAATTCGGTAAACTTTCTTCTGCTCGCAGGCTTTCACGATTTCCTGCATAGGTCAAAAGATCGAGATTCGTGACATGCCAATCTGGATGCTCGCGCATCACTAAGCGGACAAAGTTCGTACCAATAAAGCCGCAGCAACCAGTGACGAGTAATTTCATAGTCCCAAAAGATAAAAAAAGGGGAATTGCTCGTTTGATTTGTCCACCTCCTTTTCAAATTGCCTGCAACAGAATAAGGTGTACCCAGCACTTCATGCGGGGAACCTCTACATTCTGTTGACCGTCCATTTGGGAGGTGGGCAAACGACCAGGATTGGGATGGTGGGGATGCGCGATAATTTTAAAACCATACGGATCGACGACGCTCTTTGCTTCGCAATAGTTGCGTTGCGTGCGTAGCTTACTTCTATCACCACCACTTGTGTTCGTCACTGCAGCTTGGCGGCAGTCTCCGTGCTGGAATGAACAGCATTACCGCGAACTCTATGAACTCATCTGCAAGGCTGTGTAACAAGGCTAGAATAATGGTAATCTTACTATATTCCGCTAAAATCACGCACTTTTGTGGAATCACTTTATGGCACGCATTAACCCCAATTATTCTAAGCTCAAGGCCGGTTACCTCTTCCCTGAGATTAGCCGTCGAGTTCGCGTTTATCAATCAGAACATCCTGATCTGAAAATCATTCGCATGGGTATTGGCGATGTTGTACTTCCTATTGCAGAAGCAGTGCGCACCGCTATGCACAAGGCCGTCGATGAAATGGGAACATTGAGCGGGTTCCGTGGCTACGGTCCAGATTTGGGTTATGACTTTTTACGAGAAGCAATCGCAAAGGAATACAAGGCACGCGGAGCCCACGTTGAGGCTTCGGAAATTTTTGTTTCTGATGGTTCCAAATGCGATACCGGCAACATCCAAGAGATCTTCGCAACCAACGCCTCAATTGCTCTCACAGACCCTGTGTACCCTGTTTATGTGGACACGAACGTGATGGCTGGTCGCACAGGCGAAATAGATGCTGAAGGCCGTTATGCTGGAATTGAATACCTTCCCATGCATGCGGACAACGGCTTTGTACCTCCGCTACCCAAGACAAATCCAGACGTAATCTACCTCTGCTCTCCAAACAACCCAACGGGCACTGTTATGACACGCAAAGAGCTTACGGCTTGGGTGGATTATGCGCACAAGAGCGGAAGCGTCATTTTGTATGATTCAGCCTACGAAGCTTACATTCAAGACCCTTCGATTCCTCGTTCAATTTTCGAAATTCCTGGTGCACGTAAGGTTGCAATTGAGTTCCGTAGCTTTTCAAAGACAGCAGGCTTTACAGGTGTCCGCTGTGGCTACACCGTGATTCCGCTTGAGCTTGAAGGTACAGGACTCAATGGCAATAAGGTTAGTCTGCACGCTCTTTGGAGCCGTCGCCACGCAACAAAATTCAATGGTGTGAGCTACCCTGTGCAACGCGGTGCCGAAGCTGTTTTCAGCGCAGACGGAAAGGAACAAATTCGTTCGACGATTGGTTATTATCTTGAGAATGCGCGCCTTCTGCGCGAAGGTTTGCTGGCCTTAGGATTTGAAGTCTTTGGCGGAGAAAATGCTCCGTACATTTGGCTCAAGACGCCTAAGGGTGTAGATTCTTGGGGATTCTTTGATTACCTGTTAAACGAAGTTCAGGTCGTTGGAACTCCAGGTGCTGGTTTTGGTCCCTCGGGTGAAGGCTATTTCCGGTTGTCGGCATTTGCCTTGCGCGAGACTGTTCACGAAGCTTTGGCGCGCCTTGCGGCTAAGTTCCATAAGAGTTAAAGATTCGTGGAGTATGGGAGGTTTGGGGTGAAACAAGAATTGACAACAGAGCAGGTGCTTGACCTACTCTTCTCTTATACGCCCAAGATTGCTGGTGAAAAAAATCTGAAAAAACTGGTCACTCTCATGGCTGATTTGGGGCAACAGCTTGTGGTATCAGATCGTTGCACACTGTGGCTATACGACAAATCCAGCCAAGAACTCTATACCTATGTTGCACATGGTGTAAAAGAGCTGCGGATGTCCGCAGATAAAGGCTTTGCAGGCGAAGCGGTGCGGACAGGCAAGCCTATTCTCATCGACGATGCCTACGAAGATCCTCGTTTCAATCCAGACATTGATAAGCAAACAGGCTACCGATCCAAAGCGATGATGGTAATGCCGATTTCAAATAATGATGGAAGTATTTTGGGAGCCTTCCAAGCGGTCAATAAGATGACCGAAAATGGCGTATTCACTCAAACAGATTTAGAGAGACTCAATCTTACGGCAACGTATTCAGGCAAAACATTAGAGGCTGCCGAACTATTTGATGAAGTTGAAAAAACTCAACGCGCGGCCATTTATATGCTGGGTGAGCTTGCCGAAAGCCGTTCACGCGAAACAGGTAATCATGTTAAGCGCGTCGCTGAATACTGTGAATTAATTGCTCGCTATTTAGGCTTTTCTCAGCAAGATATTGACCTCATAAAACTCGCATCTCCGATGCACGATGCGGGCAAGGTCGCAACCCCAGATGCAATCTTGAAAAAGCCAGGACGACTTACTGAAGATGAGTTCAAGATCATGCAAAACCATGCGGAAGAAGGCCACAAGGTTCTCTCTCGTTCCGACAAACGCATCTTTCAAATTGCAGCAATGATTGCGATCACGCACCATGAAAAATGGAACGGTACCGGCTACCCCAAGGGACTTAAGGGAGAAGAGATTCCCATCTTTGGCCGCATTACTGCTGTTGCCGATGTTTTCGATGCGCTCTCCAATGACCGCTGTTACAAGAAGGCTTGGCCGATGGCTAAGGTTCGACAGTTATTTGAAGAAGAGAGCGGCAAGCACTTCGATCCCAAGCTTGCAGAAATTCTCCTAAACCACTTGGATGAATTTGAACTCATCAATCATGAATACCGCGATGTATTCGATGAGTCGGAAGCAGCCCACTAATCTGCGGTTAGATTCGACTTCGTAGGCTATCTAGTTAGGCTATACTCCGAATTGGTACAAGCCTTAACACGCCTTTGGCATTAAAGTTCGGATGTCCTTTTACGTATGGTGCCTTCGCTTCCTTTTGCAACGTGTATTCACTACCATCGCTAGCTTCAACAATATGCCCAGAAAGCATGGTAGCTTCGTCTAGGAACATGCTCTCTGCAACCTCTAAAAGCAGATCCTGCTTCGTTTCATCATCAACGCGGCTTTGTACGGCAAAGTCTGGCAAGCCAAACACCTCAAGCCCTAGCGTACGCAAATCGCCCTTGCCGTAGATCCAATTCAACCAAGGCTCCATGGAAACATGGGAAGAGTGTTCAGCCCAACGCTCCTTGGTATAAGCGGCTCCGCAATGTTCAAAGACTACACCGAAAGCACCACCAGCCAATAGCTGAGAAATAGTGATATTAATTGTCGATAATGAATTTTTGTCTTTGAGAGAACCTAGCAAGAACAAAATACTTTCGTGCTGCGTAAGCTGTTCAGCATCGTCCTTTGCTAGCTCACAATGCTCGGCAAATATGGTGGGTAAATCAGGATGCGGCGGCTGCACAGCCACGCGAAACAAAAAGGGAACCCCCTTAAAGAAAATTTCATTTGCACTTGGAGCAGACGCAATCCAACCCTGCGCAATCATCCAAGGATAGACTTGATCAGGAGCCATGGGCAGAGGAAATGCAAGGGAAAACTCTTTCATACCGTCCTATCTTGGTTGTGTTCTTCCTAAGAAAAGTAGTACAAAGTTTGCATCTTTCAAATCAAGGAAAGGGCTTGGGTTACAGCCGTCTCAAGTAAATTTTCTGATGAGTGACCGGTCTGGAAACCTTGGGCGTGTTTCGACTCCGCAAGCAGGTTCACAAGATTCAACTTTTCTTGAAGCATTGATCCACAAAATCCTTTGTGCCGGAGCGATTCAGCTAAATACTCTTGTTCTGTTTGCCCTGGCGTTGGCACAAGTACGGCTTTGGCACCAAGAGCCTGTAAGTCCATTAACGTGGAATACCCCGAACGGCAAAGCACAAGTTTGCTCCGCAAAATCAGCTGTCGCAACTCTTCCGAGGGCAGATGTGCGTAGATTTTTTGTTTTGCATTTACGGGCTCAGAGGCCGTGTGCCCAGGCTTCCCCTGCACCAGCACCGTCGAACCAGGGTACTCCGCACAAACCAGCTGGATCTTGCTTTCAAACAAGCTTCGCTGAGGTTCTGGCCCCGAAATCAAGGCCAGTAAATCAATGTCTTGGGCAATAGCATTTTCGCTCGCACACTTTGCTGCAAACCGAGTTAAGGGCCCCACAAAAAAGTGCTTTTTAGCATCGATCTTGGAATGGCTAAGTCTTCCACCAAGATTTTCTTCACCAGCTAAATCAGGAATCCAAACTTGGGCAAAAGGCTTTTGTAGGAGATTGTGATAGCGTTCACCGAGGCGTTCTAACCGGCGAAACATGGGTGGAAAAGCAATGCGCATTTGGTGAGTGATATAGAGGGATGGGACCTTATGGGAGTAGCACCCGAAGCGATTATCCGAGATCACTAGATTGATCGCATGCGAATTAACGACTTTTTCTGTCCATAATTGTTCCGCACGAATCACTTGGCGCAACCGAGGGGCTTCGCGCAAAAGCCAAAACGGCATGTGCCAACCTTTTTCGGGATAAAGAATCTTGTACGAAGGGCAAGCAACTTGTTCTAACGCAGGAAATTCAGTATGAAAAAAATGTTCTTGAATGCCCGTGGTACCTAGTATTACCTCGCATCCCTGCCGCAGCAATTCACGTACAATAGGAACGCAACGCGTTGCATGGCCAAGCCCCCAATCTAGAGGACAGAGCAATACGCGAATATTTGAATTTGTCTTTTTCATGGGTGCCTTTAAAATAGAAAGGGGCGCATGAAAGCGCCCCAGCGAAGTAGTCTTGAACTGGATTTAAGAACCAGACTGCATCGCGTCTGAGGATTCTTCAAGAGTCTCACCCTCATGTTTCAAAGCAAGGGTCTCAGTCATCAAAAGCCTAATGGTTTTGCGCACAACGCTTAACTCTTCGCGAATGCTCAAGCCAGAATCAGCAAGCACCTCTAGGCTCTGTTGCAAGCGCGCACCTTGCGTCTGAGTATCTCCAAGTAAAACCGCGAGAGCATTTGCGGTGTTTACATCAGCGGGTCGCGTCTTTTGTTCCAGAGCCTGCAAGCCCTTGGAAAGCTGGGAAACAATGTCTGCCACAGCGGTCTTGATCTGCTGAACTTGATTTTCCATAAGCTCTGAATCTTGAATCGCGTGATGCACAACCTTTAGTTCAGAGCGCGCATCAAGCCAAGCCTTATCTACGTTAGAAAGGATCTGGTCGATTTGGGCTGTCACCGCATCAAGCTCTGCCTGCAAAGCCTCTGGGCCCTTATGTGAGAACATGGTATTGAGATGGGGATTCTTTTTTAGCGATTGCAGAGAAATCACAATGACTCCAATGAGAATCAAGAATAAGAAGGCAAAGATGATCGAAGTCAGCTTTGAACGCTCCATCCAGCGCACAATGTTAGCCTCCAAAATTCCGCCATAGACAGATAACTTCAAGGCGGCAACTTGCTTGTACTCCACAAAATCTTTTTCCTGTTCAAGCTGGTTGTTTATTGAGCCGATCCAAGCCGTCCAAGCTTTCTGCAAGTCAGCAACCTCTGGATCAGCCTTTTGCGTTTCGAAACTCGATTCGGCTTGAGATACCTTTTCATTCAAGTATGCAGACTCTGCTTTATGAATGCCCGCATCGGTTGGTGTGTTTTTCATCCAGTCCGTGATCGCATGAGAGGCAAGCAGAACTTCTTGCGCCAAGGGTTCAGCCTTGTTTTTCTTTTCAGCAATAATCGAGTTGGCGATGGTCTCAAGCGCCTTTAAATCAACATCACTGGCAGCTTTATTCTCAACCCAGATTTTGCTGCTGCCAAGCAAACTGTCGATCGCATGTTGAGCGATATCTTGCACAACACGAACCTTTCCCCAAGAAAGGGTGTTAGGCTCTGGATCATCGGTAGACGAATGAGTGATCGGATTATCGTGATAGGTTATGGCAATGCCCTGAGGGAGAGGACTCAAGCTCTGAAAATTCTGAAGCTGGAGATGCCCTTGAGGAGGATCGCCAAGCTTGAACGTTTCCAATTGGTCTTCTACTTGTCGAAGCGTACTTTCCGACGTATAAGTGGTTCGACTGGTATCGAGCGCCTTGTAGCCTAAGAACAATACCGCAAGCAACGAAAGTCCCATCAACGCCACTGTAAATTCGATGAGACTCATGATGGATTTGCGCGTTTTTGTGAGCTCTTTCCAGGACGTCATAGACGCCTCCTTGTGATGGGTAGTCCTACTTAGATGTTCCCAAATGATTTGAGAAGTTTCAAGAAGGATGTTAAAAAAAGTTTACCAAATTGGACTATCTTGCAACAGCCCATATCTGCAAAACTTATTCCAACCAAGGGTTAATCCAGTCTGTGTGATCGCAGTGGTTGTCGTTCAGCTGGTTTGTCTCTAGTTCGAGAGTCTGCACACCTGAAATGTCTACGTTAGCCGAATCTTTCATTCCCGAAGTCAGGTGTTCGGAAGTAAACAAAACCTTCTGGTCCCCGCGCACGATCCACACCGCTCCATCGCCACAAGCAGCTTCGTCGTCAAGCCCTATGATGGAATGAAATTTCTTATAACGGCCTTCCAACTTGTACATGATGGAAGAATTCGCATGAGCACCAATTCCAAAGCCATAAGTGCGTCGATCATTTTTCAGCGAATTGCCATCCACCGTCTTGCCCATGCCCGCAGTGCCCCAGCTTTGCGTCTGCCGCATAGGAGTCAAACCCTGAATCAACACAACACCCTTGCCTTGGGCAAAGATATCTTGCACTACATGCACGGTATCGTTTTGCGGTGCGTAAAAATCGAAGGTTAAGGTATGAATGCCAGGCTTCAGCAACGAGGACTGAATATTAAGACTTGTATTGACTTGTGCTAGAGATCCTTGTGGCATTTTCACATTATCTAAGCTCCATTGGAACGGGAGCGTGTCTGCAAAAGCTCGCCGAATGGAGATCTGAAGATCCTTGCCCTCAGCAACATCATAGGCATCGGGCTCAACCACTAAGCCTTCCGAAAAGCGCGAATGCCCCTTGCGATTCATCACGTGAATTACGGTTAATGGATATCCAAAATCCTTTGAATTGCTCCACAATTTTTCATTTGCATATTCGGTCATAATGCGCTCAATGGGTTCCGTGGTCTTGAAACCCACTACGCGAGATGTTCGATCCACCGCGCCAAAACCATCTTGCCCACGCACTAGGTAAACATTGTTATTGCTAAAGAGTAACCACTTCGCATAATCTTGATCTGACCAACCCAGCAAGGTATTCTCGGAGAACGCATTAAAGCCAGAACAGATCATTTGCCATGGCCTAGAATAGATGAAAATGGAATTTGGTGGAAGCTTCTTCAGCTCCGTATTCAGATAGTCTTCTTCTGTTAAAAGCTTATTGTTCTTGTACAGCATGTTCGAACGAAACGAATCTGCATGAGAGATGGTCAAATACGCAGAAAGCCCAATAGCGACAATCAGAGTCAATAATATAGCCTGCTTGCGAAGTGGATTTTCTTGTGCAGGAGCCGTCGCTAAAAAGTCATGCAAGCCTAGAGCCATAAGCCATGCAAAGCTAGGGAGAGCAATCAACACGTAGCGTTCATTAATGTCGATTTCAAAAGTCCCCGAAACATTGATCAAGATTACCAAGCTCTGCAAATGGAATAGAGCCATAAGAATTCCACCCCACAAATACTTGCGAGTGGCCACAATTCGAACAATCAACCACAACGACGTAATAAGCCAGAGCGCAGTGAATGCAGGGTAGAACGGATTCTTGAGCAAGCCCCCCTCTTCGCCCGGCTTCATCATAATTCCAATGTTCGACTGCAGGTTATACCACAGGTTGCTTAAAGACTGTGCATCGTGAGAGCCACCTTGAAAGTCATAGCCACGATAGGCAGCCATTGTATTCACGGCCGGCCATGAGGCAAGAATCACGAGCGCCGTAAAGGCAGCAAGGTGCCAAGGTTTTTTGCGCAAGAAGTCTTGGTAGTAAAGGGCAAAGGGAATAAAGCAGAACACAGTTTCTTGCCGCGTTCCCGAAAACAAGCCAAGGATGGGAATGATCAGCAGTAGATGTTTCCATTGCACTTCGCTGGGTGGAACAAGCGAGTATATCAATAGCAAAAGGTTCAGCAGAAATATGTATAACACCTCGGTAGATGCGGACTGCGCTTGCAACATCAAAATTGGCATGCAGCCCAAGAAGGCCGTGGCAGCAAGGGCGATCCACTCTTGGCCAAGAAAGCGATAAAGGGCAAAGAAGAAAAACAAGAGCGAGGCCAAGTAGAGCGGGTAATTCAGCGCAAGTGCGGTATCACGATTCGAGGGCATCACGTAGAACATCAAATCTTCGACTAGCGCAAGAGTCTTGCCTTTGAAGTTTGTAACCACATCGGTGCAATTCAGTTTTCCATTTTCCCAAAAGCCCTGATTACAAACACCACCATTGCTGTTGTAGTGCATTTCAAGACCCATGGATGTCCAAGAGTTTTCATCGCTTAGTACGCGATGTTGGCGATAGATATTCGCATGAACAAAAAAACCGAGAGCAACGGTCAACACAAGAGCACCAAGCATCGCGGGGCGGCTCGGCAAATGGCTACGCAGACGAGCCCACAAGTCTTTTGCATTATAAGCAAAGGCAATTACTGCAGCGATAAAACAGGTGAGAATAAAGTGATATCCCCAACGAATATCCCAAGCCTTACCAGCATCATTTGATGTTTTGTTAAACAGAACAAATGCGATTGCAAGAACACCCAAAGCGCCAGCGGCAGAGAGAATATCTTTTTTTGAAAATTTCATAGTCACCAGAAGATAAAAAAAGGGAAATGCTCGTTTGACTCCACCTCCTAGAAATGTTGGGGCTGCAGCAGAATCATGTGTAACCGACGGTTTTCAACCCACAAAAAAAGACCCCTCGTTTGAGGAGCCCTTTTAAAAATTCGTAAAGCTTACTGGACGTCGAAGAGATAGCTCTTCACAGCCTTGCCGCCTTGCATCAGCACAACGCCTTGCTTGCCCTTAGGAAGAGTTCCTTTCACAGAAACAAGCATGTCACTCTTATAGCTAACCTTCAAATCAACGCCCTTAGACATATCAGCAAAAAGGCCTGTGGTTGCTTTGGGGTCGAAGTTTGTGCAATCCTTGTGATCTGCAACTTTGCCTTCTGACATTGGGTAAACCTTGGCTTCAATCGCTTCGTTAGCAGAGCCTGGCTGATAGAACAGCACATCGATATCCGCAGACTGCTTTTGCGCATCAGGGAGAACCACATCTTTCTTTGTTTTTGGATCAGCAAACTTCTCGCGATATGCTAAGCCGCTTTCCTTACAGGTCGCTTCCCAGTTCAGCCACAGGGTCTGAATCTTGTCTGCACCAGCAGGATTAGCCTTGTACATACCAGGTTCGACATCGGCCTTAGAGAAGATGTAGACATCTTTCTTCACTTCTTCTTGGGCTTCGGTAATGGTAACTGTGTCTTGGGTCTTGGAATACTTGTTCTTGCCCGCGTTGATCTTGTAGGTTCCTTCTTTCAGCTTCTGGAAATGGTATGAACCATCTGCAGCCTTGATTTGCTGAGGCGTTCCTTCTAGCCAAATCGTGCAAAGAGGAACAGGCGCGCCTGTGAATGGGTCTAAAACTTGGCCTGTGATGGTTCCTTTTTTGCAGGAAACAAGTCCGAGAGCCATAAGGCCTACGAGGATCATAGAAGCAGTCTTCTTCATGGAGGCAATCCCTTTCTTTGGTGTTTGTGCTTGCAAAGATATATAACGCAATGGAAAAGTGGAAAAAGAGAAAGACGCACCCATGAGGATGCGCCTAAAAATAATCCAAGAAATTAACCCTCGGAGCCGTCTTTCGTTGGCTTGCGGGTCTTGCGCTTAGCACCCACGAACTGTTGACCGAAACGCTTGGTGAAGCGATCGATACGGCCGGCAGTGTCGACGCGATGCATCTTGCCAGTCCAGAACGGATGGGTGTCGGAAGTGATTTCAAGAGAGATCACTTGGTGTTCAACGCCATCGACGGTTCTCTTTTCAGAGGAGCGCTTGGTAGAACGGGACAAAAACTCTGTGCCCGTGTTCGCATCAATAAACACTACGGGGTGATAATCAGGATGAATACCTTGCTTCATGAAAAACCTTCCAGTCGGTCAATATGGAGCGTCAAATGTAGATGACTTAGCGAAAATTTCAAGCCCCCCCAGCGAATCACTGCAGATAATCCACCATTGGATCCCTCAAAAAATTCATTTGAAGACCGCAAAGCAACTTTTAGAAGTGCCCTTTGTACATTTGTGGCATGCAATTCATTGTGCTTATAACGTTTTTTTCGTTGCTCTGCTTGGGATCCTGCTCTCACGATGCCCAAGAATCATTCCGAATGGAGTCTAGCAAGCCTTACGCACTTACCCAATGGCCAGATAGCGCCTATGTCGCCAGCTTGGATTCTTTGGCTGCCGCAGAACCTATGAAAAAGAAAGACACGCTTTCGCATGATGCGGAATTGACCATGTCACCATCGCTTATTTCGACCAAGCATTTGCACGCGCAAGAAAAGCCTGTGCAAGAGTCTGTGATTCAAGGAGCCCTGCAAGCACAAGCGAATGCAGCCGCTGCGAAAGGCGCTTCAAAACATCAAGAAGATTTCGCAGAGCGTTTTCAGAAAGCAATGGATAAACTGCAAGCCGAGCCAAGCAATTCATCTCTGTACCGCGAAGTCACCGCACAAAATGGTGACGATCTTTACGCCTTACTAAAGCGCACGTACGGCAAAGAGGCAGAACATTTGCCCGCATTCATTGTGAAAAGCCAGCTCGAAGCCGTCAACGGCACAGGCTCCACAAGCCTCAAAGCCGGTCAAGTTTTGAAGCTTCCGAAGCTGTAATTTTCTACAGCACTCGTACCAACAATCCCTTTAAATACAAGCCCTCCGGAAAGCTTGGCGCAACAGGGTGATCTTCGGGCTGGAAAAAGCGATCGATGATTTGACACTCTCGACCAGAATCTAAGGCGGCATCGGAAACGATCTTTCCAAATAAATCAGCGCCCATGATTCCTGAACACGAAAAAGTGAAAAGCAATCCACCGGGACGCAGCAGTTTAATGCCAAGCAAGTTAATGTCCTTGTAACCGCGCGCAGCCTTCTCTAGATTGGCCTGGGAGTCCGCAAACTTGGGTGGATCAAGAATCACTAAATCAAACTGACGAGCACGGTCGCGGTATTTTCTGAGTTCAAGAAAAACATCGTTTGCAGACCATTCCACACGATCCATATCAAGTCCATTACGCTCCGTATTTTGGCGCGCAATTGCGAGAGCATCGGTGGAGACATCCATCTGCACAACGCTCTTTGCCCCACCCTGCAATGCTTTGAGTCCAAAGCCACCGGTGTAGCAAAAAGCATTCAGGACATCGCGATCCTTAGAGTGCCGTTCTACCGCCGCTCGGGCACCTCGTTGATCCAAATAATACCCAGTCTTATGCCCATTCCAAGGGTCGATCGCAAGCCATAATCCATTCTCAAGAATCTCGATTTGCTCGGGCACCTCTCCACTCAATATTCCCTTACGCTCCGCAAGGCCTTCCTTGGTGCGTGCCGAAGAATCACTGCGCTCCAAAATTCCTGTGCAGAGCGGCAAATGCTTGCGCAACAAGGCGCAAAACGTATCGCGCCATATTTCCCAACCCGCAGATAAAAACTGGCAGACTACGCTATTGGCATACACGTCAATCACACATCCTGGCAAGCAATCAGACTCTGCATTCACAAGGCGAAAACCCTTTTTGCCATCCATTGCATAACCCGATGCAGCACGGCGAGCAATGCACTTCAGCAACTGCTCTTCCAACAACGCCTCGTTCATTGGCTTTTGCTGCTGAAAAGACCACACACGTGCGCGGATTTGCGATTCAGGAGACCATGCCGCATACGCGAGGAATTGCCCGTTGGAATCTGAGATTTCCACCGTTTCACCCATCTTAGGCTCTTGGCCTTTGATGCTTGCAACTGCTCCACTAAATATCCACGGATGCTTACGCAGCAAGGACTTTTCACGAGCAGGAGCGAGAATGACGCGGGTTAATTTCGAATCAGAATTTTGCTTGGCCATAATGTTATCCATAAAAAAAGAGATGAAGCGTTTCTGCCCATCTCTCCATGCGTAAAGGGTTTAGAAATTACAGAGACGCGATCCAAGTGCGGATCTTCGCAAGCAACTCCCCATACTTATGTGTAACAGGGAATTGAGGGAACTGTTGAATCACATTTTCGGGAGCTCGGAAGAAAATTCCTTGATCGGCAGCCTTGAGCATACCAGTGTCATTAAAGGAGTCGCCTACCGATGTCACTTTGAAATTCAATCCGCGGAATGCATTCACGGCGTGAGCCTTCTGATCTTTCATGCGTAGCTGATAGCCTGTGATATGATCGTTGTCCACCACAAGATTGTGGCAGAAAAGCGTGGGAAAATCGAATTTCTTCATCAATGGCCAAGCAAATTCTTGGAAGGTATCCGACAAGATTACCACTTGGCTAATAGTCTTCAATTCTGCAAGAAACTCCGCTGCACCTTCTAGTGGTTGCAGAGTGCTGATTACATCTTGAATTGCAGACAAGGTCAACTTCTCGCGTGCAAGAATCGCAAGACGATTCTTCATAAGGATATCGTAATCGGGAATGTCACGAGTGGTGAGGTGGAGTTCTTCAATGCCAGTACGTTCGGCAACAGCAATCCAGATTTCTGGGGTGAGAACACCTTCAAGATCCAAGGTAACAATGCACTGCTTTGTAAACATGAAATCCGCCTTTAAAGAGCTTTCCAAAAGTTACATCGCAAAAAGCGACAGGTCAACCGCGTCCGTCGAGAATTTCACGGAGATCCAATGGAGTAATGAAATATTTTGCTCGACAGAAATCACAGGTAATTTCAAGATCGCCCTCTTCCTCGATCAAGGATTCAATTTCATGGCGAGGAAGCGCGGCAAGCCCTTCCATGGTGCGAACCTTGCTGCAAGGGCAATGATGCTGAGGAACAATCTCACGGACAATTTCCGTTTCAAACGGCCCTGAGAGCTGATCAAGCAAGCGACGCAAATCAAAACCGAGAGGGGTTTGAAAGGTGTCTAAGCTTGGCAAATCGCGAATCACCATGTCCATAATTTCGAGATGATTGTCTTGCGCACCAGGAAATGCTTCAATCTGGAACCCGATCGCGTAGTCAAGCAAGGTATCGTCTTTCGCATTGGTTTTGCTAATCACACCAGCACCACTCTTGGTCTGCTCGGACTGCATCAAAAATGCTGCGAGGTTCTGCCCCATGCGCTCTGAAGCCGCTTCCACAATGCTCTCTTGCACCACATGCGCTTTTTCATCGAGGCGACGAACCTTTAAGCGTAGAGGCGAGAGAAGCAATTCGAAATCACCCGCTTTTTTAATTTCATCGAATGGAATCATGGCGCGAACAAGGCCCATGGGAGTGCTATCGGCTTTCACAAAACTCAAATCACCCGAAAACTCAACCAAAAACGATACCGCACCTGCATGCTTCATTCCAGAAGCGAGCAAAATAGAGGCTACCGCAGCATCAGCGAGCAAACTCAAGGTATGAGCACGAGCTTCGTGTTTTTTGCCAATCTCGTTGGCAGAATGGGTCAAATCAACCAACACAAAGCGAAACGGGGCTTTGGTGGCAGTGGCGCGAATAATCAAATCAGTTGCAGGCATCGCGTAAATATACCTATCATCACGAACCAAAATACTCGTTCTAGAGATGGAACAACCAAATTAGATCTGCTTTTGCTGAGAAGCGAAAATCTGCATCAAGCTTGCCTTGATCAACCCCATTTAAACACGTTCCCAGTCCGCAACCATTAAATGAAGACAAAGGAACGGATTTTACCGTTTGATCGTCAAACTTGTAATAACCAAACAAGGATGCCATAATGTCGAACGATCTTTCTTCTTTTCCAGCCGATGATCGGTATGTTCGCTTTACCTTTGCAGATACAACTCGAGTCGCAGGATTGCTTCGCGAATTTTTGCCCACAGAACTCCTCTCATACATGAATTTAAAAGGTTTGCGAAGACTTCATGATCAGCAGCTTGCTCCTGCATTGAAAGAAATTCGTGATGATCTGAATCTTGAATGCCCACTGATTCCCCATGGATTAGTCATGATTCGCATTCTGGTTGAACATAAATCAGCGAGAGATCACGGCTTGTGGCTTCAACTGAATCGAAGCATCGCCACTTTTTGGGAAAATCAAGGATTTGGGCTCATCATCCCTGTCATTATCCATACTGGACCCAAGTCATTCGTGTATGATAGTCCACAGAATACGTTCTCCGACTTACCTTCAGCTGTTTGCAAATATTTACCAACACAGCCAATCGTAGTGATCGACCTTTCACAATGCACAGAGGAACGCATTTGGAAAAGTCAAGTACTGGATCATGTCGCAAAGGTTGCGCTCACCATTCTTCGATTAGCACAACAGGACGATTTGAACCTCACGCACATTCGAAAGATTCTCAAGGAACGTTGGCCATTGCAATCCATTTATCGGCAAAGACGGTACATTATCGCGGCAATTACTTATCTTCGATTCAAAGGATCATTACCGATAGAATCCCTTGACTCCCTAAGGTTATCTATGCCACTTGCACATCCAATTAATCCTCGTTCGCCCTTTGCTCAAGAGCTACGTGAAGAATATGCCAAAGGAATGGGTGATGGTATTTCCCAGGGTATTTCCCAGGGTATTTCGCAAGGCATTACCACAGGCCTTGAACTAGACAAAATTTCGGTAACGGAAGGAATGCTTACCAAAGGTT
>Ga0302287_10000194_pt1 | contig 37849 bp, 35 predicted proteins | sample III_Fen_E2_4_FD_200452 | JGI IMG/M metagenome (GOLD analysis project Ga0302287, IMG submission 200452) | Peat permafrost microbial communities from Stordalen Mire near Abisko, Sweden - III_Fen_E2_4 | ecosystem: Environmental > Terrestrial > Soil > Wetlands > Permafrost | place: Sweden: Abisko... | reverse complement strand
GTGCAGCAAGCGATTACAGTTGCTTTACCCCTTGATTCTTCTGTGATTCCAAGCGGCATCAAGGCAACTGATATTGCTGTGTATGTAGACAAGGGTGATAGTCTTCCTGTGCGTTTGGATCAAGCTGCAGCTCCTAGTAGCGCCATACGCTTTGTCACTTCTACGCCAACGCGCTTCTTCTTGGGCGTCGATACACAACCGCCAACCATTGCGATTACCAGTGCGCCAACCTTTGTGGACAAAGAAGATTCTGCAAGCATCGCGTTTAAATTCGCAGACAATATCGCAAATCCTACGGTGACGGTGTATTGGAAAATTGCGGGTGATTCCACAACGTACAAGCGTGTTCTTGCAGGCTCTGAACTTTCGGGAATAGCAAAGATTTCTACAGATTCTCTAAAGGTCTTGGGCGCAGCGGTTTGGTTTGTGGCTACTGACGGCAATCATAACGTGGCGACAACTTCAGCAGACTTGCGCGTGCTTTTGCTTACGACTGCGATGAAAGATTCTATGCCAGCAGAGCGCTACGATATGTTTTCGATTCCATTTATGAATGATTCGCTCCGCTTGGTGAATGTGCTTACTGGCCAGTTCGGCGCCTTTGATGCCAAGAAGTGGCGTGCTTTCCAGATCCGTGATTCTGTGTTTGCGGAGGTTGAAAATTCGGATACGACTTTTGCTGCGCCAGGCAATGCATACTGGTTACGTACACGAGGCATGGAGCCTAAGCTGAGCTTTGATTCACTAGAAAGCTATCCTGTTTCCAAGCCAGTGCAAATTCGTTTGCAGCCAGGCTGGAACTCTATTGGTACGCCATTTAATTTCGATGTGGATTGGAGATCGGTCAAGGATACTATGGGTGCTGACACAGCAAAGATATCGGGCATCTATGCCTTTGACCCAGCCACACATAGCTGGAGCTTGCCCGACACGACATTCCGCATGAACACATGGAAGGGATTCTTAGTGAAGAATTTCGAAGACACTGCAGTGGTGTTGCGCGTACCAAGCATCAAATATCATTCTTCGAATGCGCTTGCCAAAGCTTCGGTTCAAAACGACTTGCGTTGGACGATTCGTGTCGCACAAGAGGGTATGGATAGCGCATGGGCGTACGCTGGCGTGTCGTCTTTGGTAAATAATGGAATGAATAGCCTCGACAATCTTTTACCTCCAACACCAGGTGCTCAGTTGTCTGCATACTTTATGCATCGTGAACTTGGTCGCCGCTCGGGCGCGTATATGACAGAAATTAAGAGCGCTTCAGATTCCGTACAGACATGGACGTTTACCGTTCAAGGCCTTGCGCCTAATCGCATCGCATCGCTTGCTTTGACAGGCTCGCAAATTTCAGGGGATACTCGTGCATGGCTAGTAGATACCAAGAGTGGTCGAGTCACCTCATGGACAAGCAAGGTGGAATTTGCAGTTGGTCTAGATACTGCTCGCACATTCAAGTTGGTGATGTCGCCCGAAGCGCCTGCTGAGCCTTCATTTGCAAAGCTTTCGCCCAACAAGGAACCAGAAATTGAAGTGTCGGGTCGCCATATCGTTTGGTCTATCCCAGAGTCCATTGGCCGTGGTATTGTGAGGGTAGATATCATTGGCATTAATGGCCAAGTCAACGCGACGCTCGTCGATGGCGAATTGCAAGATCCAGGGCAGTATCAAGAACTACTACCTACAAATTTACCGCGAGGAGCGGGTTATCGCGTGGTGCTGCGGATCAATGGACACACAGCATCAAAAGCATTGAACCTGCATTTGCATTAATCTAGCGATGCAACTTTCTGTTTTAGAACATTTCGTTTTCCGCTCTTCCTACAGCTCTCCACGGATCCCTTGAATTGCCTACATTTGGCGCATGAGTATTCAAGAAGAAATCCGCAAAGAGCTCGAAAAGTCTAGCCTCGAAGACACCCTGACCCGCGTCGAATCCTTGATTGCTTCGGCCGATTCTGTGAAACCCCTGCACCTTGGCATTTTGCTTGCGCTACGCATTGCCAAAGAGTTGCGCGAAGGCAAAGCTCCAGGTACTGATTCCGCAGCCCTTGTGGCCTCGTGGACCCAAGAACATGGTGGTGATGTAATCGACGAAGCCGTTGTGTATGCTCGCCACTTTTTACTGAAGCCTCAAGAGCTTACCGACCAAATCGCTGCGAAGCTTGATTCTACTAAGAGCGAGGAAGAGTCCGATGCAGACGATGCGGCGTTGGCTGCGAAGTATGCAGCTCTCGATGCTGCAGAGCAAGAGCTCGATGACGAGGCTTCCCCGGAATGACGACGAAGCGACCTGCATCTGGGGCTATTAAGCTCCCGGCTTCCATTGATATTGGCTCGCATTCCTCGCTGCTGCTGATTGCGGGCTGGGATATTGTTGAGGGCAAGGCTCGCTTAATGCCCAAGGTGCAAAAGGCCGAGGTGATTCGCTTGGGCGAAGATTTGCACAATCACGGTGACATCAGTGCAGAGAGGCTTGCAGAGCTTACGAACGTGCTGGTTGGTTTTCGCCAAACGATTCATGCGCTGGGTGCAGATTTGCAATCGGTGGTGATGACCGAAGCGGTGCGCAAGTGTGCGAATCCTGATGCTGTGCTTAGCGCCGTGGAAAAAGTATTATGGACAAAGCCACGCATTATTGAAGGCGAAGAAGAAGCACGACTTTCGTGGGCGGCTGTTGCGCATTGGCATGGTGTCGATCAAGTGACCATCGATGTGGGTGGCGGCTCTTCGGAAATTTCCCAAGGGCGCGATTTTATTTCGATTCCGATGGGAGCCCTGCGCCTCAAAAACGAGTTGGGAGTAATCCCCGGGCCCGAATACAAGAAGTGGTCGAAGGAAGCTCTCTCTGCCATTGAGTTCAAACCTTTCGCAAAAAAGCCAGTGACCCTTGTGGGTGGAACTGCAGTGGCGCTTGCTATGGTGCATTTGAATTTGCAGAAGTACGATTGGCAACGTCTTGAGGGCATCGAATTATCGATAGAAGACCTCAATAAAACAATTCAGCGCATTTGTGATTTATCGAAAGAGCTGCGCAGTCAATTGCCAGGCTTGGAGCATGGCCGTGCAGAGGTGATCATCTGCGGCTTGTTTTGGATTCGCAGCTTACTGGAGAAGTTGAAAGTCGAGCAATTCTGCGTTAGCACATTAGGCTTACGCTTCGGCGCTTTGCTTCCTCACGAGATCCTTCAACAACTATTCCCTGCGCCCCCAGAGCCCACCAAACGCGGCTTTAAGGCGAAGGCTGTAGCCATAGAAGAAATTGAGAATTGAGAATTGAGAATTGAAAGTTGAGAGTTCGGAGGGAATGGAAAATGAGCTTATGCGTTGTTTTTCAATTCTCAGTTCTCAACCTATTTCCTTATCGATTACATAAAGCCTGCGAAACATCTTTCCATGCAAGCACACGAGACTGCCGCCAAGCGGCAGTGACGATAGTACACGGCAGTGACGGTAGTACGCGGCAGTGATGAAAGAAAGTCACAGAAGAAATTGAGAATTGAAAGTTGAGAGTTCGGAGGGAATGGAAAATGAGCTTACACATCATTTTCAATTCTCAACTCTCAATTTTCAACTCACGCTTCAGTGCTTCCCGCGCTTTGGTCTGCCTGCATTGGGTGGAGGGGTAAAGCCACCGCCGCCTGGGCGTCTATTGCTCTTGGGTGCCGCGGCTTTTTGGGGTCCATCGGAATCGCGTTTAGAGCGATCTGGTGTGCCACGCTCAGGACGGCCTGGCTTTGCGCCACGTTCTGGACGGTCGCTACGACCTGGACGCGCATCGCTTCTGCCCCGTGGTGCGCCCGTGCGCTTGAGCGCATCCCAAGGAATTTCTTCGCGAGGTCTTTCCTTGGTTTCAGGATCTCCTGGCTTTTTCACCACTTCGAGTTTGGATAGAATTGCCAAGTCGATTTCCCCGCGTGCGGGGTTCACGCGCATCACTTCCACTTCGACTCGATCACCACGGAAGAAGCTCTTGCGCGAACGGCGACCAACGATGCAGCCACGCTCACGATTGAAGAACCAGTAGTCATCGCCAGGCAAATCGCGGAAGCGCACCAAGCCATCACAAGGAGGGTTATCGAGGGTTACGAACAAGCCCCACTCCTCCATGCCGTTGATGGTGCCATTGAACTTGTCGCCAATGTGTTCGCGCAGAATCCAAGCGGCGCAAACCTTGAGCGCAGAACGTTCGCACTTTTGATTCTTGATTTCATTGCCCGAAATCAGATCGCATACTTCGGCAATATCGTGTGCGCGGCGAGCCTTGATCTCTTTGCCTGTGCGAGCAAGTTCGCGATGGCACCACAGGTCTGCGTAGCGACGAATGGGCGAAGTAAAGTGCGCGTAGTCTTGCCAGTTGAGCGCAAAGTGCCCAAAGGAATTGGAGTCGTAATGAGCTTTCTGCATAGAGCGCAGAATCTTGAAAATCTTTGGATCGTTACCGGTGGCTTTTTCCACCATGTATTGATAGAGCTTAAAGATATCGGGGCTCAAATTCGAATCGCCTTGCTTGGAACTAGGCAGATCCTTGATCATCACGGGTGCACCGCGCACTAGCTCGGGCTCAGCACCTGCAAGCTCAATGATATCTTGTTGATCGGGGGATTCATGAATGCGGTAGATGCCTTGCAGACCGCGCTTCACCAATTCTTTTGCGCAGCATTGATTGGCGATCAACATGCATTCTTCAATCCAGCTATTAGATTCAACGCTTGAACGAGGAGAAACGCCATTCGGTTCATTCTTCTCATCAAAGTCCACTTTGTATTCTGGGCTATTCAATTCAAGCAAGCCTGACTTACGGCGCAGCTCTTTTAACAAACGAGCGACTTCTGCAAGGCGCAACACTTCCGCATCTTTTTGCTCGTACAAGCCCATCGCTTCTTCGTAGGTGATGCTACGAGTTACGTTGATCACAGAACGGTGGAATTCGTAATTCAATACTTTCGCGCTCTTGTCCAAATTCATGAAGCAAGTGAACGCAAGGCGATCGACTTTTTCATTGAGTGAGCAAAGTTCCGCCGAAAGTTTTTCGGGCAGCATGGGCACTGCGCACCAAGGTAAATACTGGGTGTAAGAGCGTTCGAGTGCGGTGTTATCGAGCGGGCCACCTTCCTTCACATAGTTGCTCACGTCGGCAATATGCACGCCAAGCTTGTAGCCCGTAGGGGTGCGCTCCACACTGATCGCATCATCATGGTCGCGAGCACCGAGTGGGTCAATGCATAGAATGCTGACCTTGCGATAATCTTCACGCCCCACAAAGTCCTTTTCTGTAGGCTCAGACATGGGCTTGATCTCATCTTCCACCTCGGGAGGAAAGTCCGGAGGCAAGTCGAAATCATTCATGAAGTTGCGGCGCAAATCGTCGAAGGTACCGTAGCTTTCCATGCTGGCAATCACCTTCGCAAGCATTTCAAAGCGATGCTTCGGGTGAGGATATAATTCAAAGATGACCGTTTGACCTGCAAGGCCTGGAACCTGCCTGCGATTAGGAATGCGGAAAACTTTGTTCGAAGAAATATCGCGCACAGCCCATTGATCTTCTTCTTGAATGAGCACACCTTTATGCACTCGCGAACCTGTATCTTCTTCGAGTTCCATTTTGCGGCGACGTGCTGCAGGGCGGCCGTCATACACTGGTGCATCTGGCTTTTCGCCGTCTTTCACTTTTCCGAATACGTATTGCTTTTGTGAATTGCGACCAAGAATTCCTTCTTCGACCATCTCGGCTAAAATGGCTTTGAATGCCAGTTTCGATTTCTTGGTGATGTAAAAATGACCGCGCAATTGGCTTGAAGTCAAAGGCTCTTTTTTGAGCTCTTCGATGATTAATTCGCGAGTGGGAAGTTCCTGTGCCATAACGTCTCCAGTGGAAAAACTTGGGCAAGCTTGGGTGACAGAGTGTTCTCAGCCCTGCCTCTATTTTCTCAATCTACACTGTGTTTATGCAAGAAGTTCCAGAATCAAACAAAAGCATTAACCAATATTGGAATAAGCACGGCAGCGGTGAGTCCTGCAAGTCCCATCGCAAGGCTTGCAAAAGCGCCCGCGGTTTCGTTCAATTGCACTGCACGGCCAGTACCCACACCATGCGAAGCCACGCCGATGGCAAGCCCATAAGCCCGCCAGTCCTTAATTCCCAAGGCCTTGACTACGCTATGCCCCACCATGGCACCCAAGATTCCGGTGGCGATCACGAACATGACCGTGAGCGAAGGTTGGCCGCCAATCTTTTCTGCAATGCCCATTGCGATTGGGGTGGTCACCGATTTAGGTGCCAAAGAAAGCAGAGTCGCGCGCTGTGCCCCAAGTAACCAACCAATCCCAACCGCACTTACAATGCCTGTGAGTGAACCTACAACTACCGACACCAAAATTGGAATCATGGCTTTGCGCACTTGATGCAGTTGATTGTACAAAGGAATCGCAAGTGCAACTGTCGCAGGGCCAAGAAGAAAATGCACAAAGAGTGCACCACGAAAGTAGGCGGCATAAGGGATGTTTGCTATCCACAAAAAGAGTGCTACCGCTAGAGCCGCAATCAACACAGGGTTTACGAGCGGAGATTGTTTGCAACGTCGCTGAATTACTGTCGCAACATAGTATGCACCAAGCGTGATCATTAAGCCAAAGAGCGGCGAGTTAAATAGCTCATGGATTCCATACTCACTCATGGCTTCACCTCATCACGTGGGCTAAGTTTATGCATAAGCAATGCGGTTACTGCAATCGTGATGATTGTGCTTACCGTCACTGCCACAAGGATTGCCATCCATTCACTGGCAATATCACGCCAGCGCAAGATCGCGCCTACCGAAACAGGCACAAACAAGAGCGATAAATTTTCGAGCAATCCACGCGACACTGTGTGTAAGCTTGGGTGAATATTTCCACGCACAAGCAACGCCACAAACAACAAGGCCATGCCAATTACCGCACCAGGAATGGGCAAGTGCGAGAGATGTGTGATTAGCTCGCCAACCCATTGGAATGCGCACAATACGGCTAGGCCACCTGCGATGTTGGTACGCTTGTTGGGCTTAGGATCTATGGGGTCTGTTTTTGTTGTTGCGTTGTTATGCATATTCATTGTGCACCAACCATTTGAGTGCAGGCCCTGCAAGAATCGAAGTAATCAAAGCCATGCTTACGAGTGCAACAAAAAGCCGTGCGCCAATCAAACCGGCATCCAAAGCCACCGATGCAAGAACGATCATCATAGCGCCTCTCGCATTAAGTGCAAAGCCAACAGCCCACGATTCTCGCCAAGGAATGCCTGCGAAACGAGCTCCCAAGCCAGCGCCCAGCACCTTGCCAAAGATTGCTAGAGTAAGCAATGCAAGCACAAGAAGCCAATCCATACTCGCACCAAAATCAAGTCGTAAACCGACTGACACAAAGTACAGTGGAGCAAAGAAGCTCACAGAAAATTGCGTGATAATTTCGCGTACTTTGGTTTCTGCATCTTGCTTTACACCATGGGCAAGCGATACTCCAAGCAAGAACGTGCCAAAGGCGGCGTTGATCCCAGCGAGTTCAGCTAGCGCACCTGCAAGCAACACAAGGGCGCATACGAATCCAAGATAACCAGCAGTGTTCTTTAACGACCGCCGAGCCAAGCGTAGCAAGGGTTGCGCGATACTATTGCCAAATGCGAAAAACAACACAGCGAACAGAATTACTCTGCCCACAATCATTATGGTTGATATTGTCGCATTCGAGTGCCGAGCAAGTAAAACAGCGAACGCAACCCAACCCAGCAAGTCGCTCAAGGCGGCGCCGCCAAGGGTAATGCTCGCAAGCCTTGTGCGCATTAAGTTCATGTCCAAGAATATTCGCGCTATCACAGGAATGGCAGAAATACTGAGCGAAGTTCCAATAAAGAAAGCCGTCCAAGTCTCGCTGCAAAAATCTTCCTTCCAAAAGAGTGGAAAGGTTAGTACTCCAGCAACGCCAAGGCCAAAGGGTAATATGCTTCCTAAAATTCCTGTTGCCGTCACGGCCTTCCAATGCGTGCGTAGCGCATCCATGCGAACTTCAAGACCTGCTGTAAACAAGAAAAATGCCATGCCTAATTTAAGGATGGTTTCGCGTGCCGCAACTACCTCTCCCTGCAACGGAAAGAGCCAGGCAAAAAGATTGGGTGCCCAATGTCCAAGAAGGCTTGGGCCAATCAAGATTCCCCCTGCAATTTCGCCAATGACTGCCGGTTGCCCAAGAAATTTGGCAATGCGCCCAAACGCAAGCGCAGCAAGCATCAGTACTGAAAATTGCAAGAACAAAAGACCAAGGGGTGAGAGCATGTGAGAAAGATAGAATGGATGGATGCAAATTAAGGAGTTTTGCAATTCAGGTTCGATATTCCAGAGGGGCGAAAGTTACGCTTTCTTCTTTGCTTTTTGCACTCGTGATGACTTTCACCAGCATACCCATATTTAATGAGCTACCTTTGCTCAATGAATAAATGGGAATTGATCGAGACGACGCTGATTCCGGGTGAACAAACCCAGATGAGCCTGTATAAGAATGGCGAGAATTACTCCATCTGCGTAGATGGCAGAGAGCTCATGAATACTCGCCTGCATGGTTCCGAAGAATCACTCGCAGAACTCGGTTGCAAACACCTCAAGGGCAAACCCGATGGGCGCGTCTTGGTCGGTGGACTTGGCATGGGCTTCACCTTGGCGGCAACCTTACTCCACGTGGGCCCCAAGGCTCAGGTCGAAGTCGCAGAACTCGTGCCCGCAGTCGTCGAATGGAACCGCGATTACATTGGCTCTTACGCAAAATTCCCCGTGAAAGATCCGCGCGTAAAAATCAATGTCAACGACGTCGCCAATATTCTGAAAGAGAATCCGCACACCTACGACGCGATCCTTCTCGATGTGGACAATGGCCCGAACGGCATGACCCAAGAAAAGAACAACTGGCTCTACTGGCACGAAGGCTTAACCGTCATCGCCAAAGCCTTGCGCAAAGGTGGCGTACTCGCTATTTGGTCTGCCTACCCTGACCGCGGCTTCCACAAGCGCTTGGTCACCATGGGATTCCGTGTCAGCGAACACCGCGTACGCGCTCGAGCCAACGGCGGATGCGGCCACCATATCATCTGGGTTGTTGAATAGTTTTTGGATATCGCCTGCAACCCTATGTAGAACGCGTCATTGCGGTTTCTCGCGTCGCTGCGGTTTATCACGTCGCTGCGGTTTCTCGCGTCATTGCGGCTTGGCCGCAATCTCATTTCCCATGCATAGGTTTTCCGGCGAGACCCAACTCACGCAAGCATTGCGCACAGCTTACGCCTAGACGTTGAGCCTAAGCGTCAAGATAAAGCTCAACCTAGTGCGGAAACCATTCCTCAAGCTGGGCACAATCATTTGCGTTAAGTTTCACACCTGCAGCCTTCACATTCTCTTCGAGTTGGTGCACACTGGTCGCACCTACAATCACCGAAGTGATTCCAGGATTTTGCAGCACCCACGCGAGCGCAAGCTGTGACTGGGTAAGATTGTACGTCTTAGCAATGTCGGCCATGCGGTCAACGCGTGCAAGCAATTCAGCGTTCGATAAATGATCTTTCATCCACATGTTCAAGCGATCATCACCACCACGGCTACCTGCGGGCACTTGGCCCTTAGAATACTTGCCGCTGAGCACGCCCTGCGCGAGTGGTGAAAAGTTCGCTGTGCCCATTCCAAGCTCAACACACGTAGGCAAGATTTCCGCTTCAATGCCACGACCAAGCAGATTGTAGTATGGCTGATTCACCACTGGCACAGGCCAGCCCTTGCTCTTGCAAAGCGCATGTGCTTCACGAATTTGTGCTGCCGTCCATTCACTTGTGCCCCAATACAGAATTTTGCCCAAACGAATCAAGTCATTGAACGCTTCACAGGTTTCCGCAAGAGGCGTTTCGGGGTCAAAGCGATGACAATAAAAAATATCGACATAGGCAAGCTTCAGTCGCTCAAGGCTTGCAAATACGGAGTCAAAGAGATGCTTGCGACTCAAACCTTTATCGGTTACGTTGTCCGACATTGGCCAAAAAGCTTTGGTCGCAATCACGTAATGGCTATGGTTGTGCTTGGGCAAAATTTCACCCAACAAAGTTTCTGCCTCGCCCGCTTTGTATACATCGGCTGTATCAAATGAATTGATGCCCAGTGCAAATGCGCTTTCGATTAAGCTACGCGCATTCTCAAGCTCCACCTGGTTTCCAAAGGTGAGCCATGAGCCATAAGTGATTTCACTGATCTTAAGTCCGGTAGTACCTAGTCTTCTGTATTTCATTCTATTAGCACCTCTAAAATTTATTCCTTTGAAGTTACACACAACAAAAGTCTTTGATGCACACAAACAACCGCAATTTGTGCACAAAGGGAAACAATACAGTTAGATTATAATTGATTATAACTGAATAATTACACCGTATTCGATTATATTTGTTTTTATGGAAGATCGCTATGGGTACGAAGATTTAGTAACTCCTTTTGTGGGGAAACCTCTCGCCAAAGTATTTACAGGGCTTCGTCGCGTAGGAAAAAGCGGACTACTTACCTTGCTGCGCGAGCGCATGGAAAAGAAAAGAGGGGTCTCGCAAAAAGTCGTTTCCATCGATATGGAAAGCCTTGATTTCCCAAATCTTGATTCAGACCAAGCGCTTTATAAGTACTGCCAACAGAAAGTAAAAGTCGGCCCAGGAATTCTCTTTCTCGATGAAGCTCAAGAAATTCCGGCTTGGCAAAAAGCGGTTGCCGCCTTATTGAAAAAGGGTTGGGATATTTACGTAACAGGTTCTAACGCCAACATGCTCAGCTCCGATCACGCAACACACCTTGCTGGGCGACACATCGAAATTCCGGTTCAAGGGCTTTCCTTTGCCGAGTATTTATCCTTCGCAAAACATTTCAAAACGCAATTGCCTTCGAATCTTGAAGACCAGTTTTTGCACTACTTGCGATGGGGTGGTTTTCCAGGCATTCATCAGATCGAATTCTCTGAACCATCTTGGCGGCAGTATTTAGATGCCATCCAAAATACGGTGGTCTTGCGCGATGTGGTCACGCGCTTTCAGATTCGCAACGTTCGCCTGCTGGAAGATGTGTACTCATTTCTTATGGATAATCTCGGGCAGTTTTCAACAGCCAAAAGCATTAGCGATTTCTTAAAAAATCAGCGCAGCACTGCTTCCCAAGAAACTGTGCAGGAATACATCAAAGCCCTAGAATCCGCCTTCGCTTTGTCGAAGGTGCAACGCTACGATGTACGTGGCAAAAAATTGCTAGAACGCAGTGAAAAATATTTTGCCGGCGATTTAGGACTTCGCTCTGCACGCAGGGGTTTTCAAGTTTCTGCTATTTCGGGTATGCTTGAAAATGCGGTGTTCTTAGAACTCCGTAGGCGCGGATTCCAAGTACATGTGGGTAAAGTCGGTGAGTACGAGGTTGATTTTGTTGCCGAAAAACAGGGCGACTTTTCGTATTACCAAGTCGCATACCATTTGTCTGAGCCCAAAACAATAGAGAGGGAATTTGGTGCCTTGGAACAAATCCGCGACAACTACCCTAAGACCGTTCTTAGCATGGATCGCATTCCCTTACGTCGCGGAGGTATTGCGCATTTGTACTTGCCCGATTGGATGCAATCATAGGTCACGTGAGCTTTGTTTCTTCTTCAGATCGACGCATTAGTTTTGTTGCTTCTAAGAATGCTTTCGCTTCTTGCGTTTTGCCAAGCAAGCGATCTTTGGCATCCCAAATCATCGCCACCACAAATTGCGATTTAGGCATATCCAGATTTTGAATGCGCTTTGCGAATAAGCGCACCAAGGATTCTTCGAGCCGCACAGAAAGTCGTGCCTTAGCTTTGCCCAAATCGGGAACGGTCGCTTTGGTTGCAAGCTTCACATGTTTCTTGTCCAAATAAAACCGCAACAGCGCCTTAAATAGATCAGGCTTCTCCATTCCAAATTCAGAACCAAGACAGAGCAACGCATCTTCCGCTGGGTTTGGAATGCGAAACTCTTCGACTACGCTCTGCTTTTGATAATACGGCGCAACCCTAGGCGTAGACTGGGGTGGAAGCAAAATACGCTCACCACACGCATTGCAAAAAACCTGCAACACTTCAGCAACAGAATCGCCAAATTCTGTTACGTATGGCTTATAGCGAAACGTTGCTGCGCACACCGCTTTGCACTTGTGGCACACTGCCCTAGCTTGATCACCCTCTGCATACATTTTCATAATTGCCTCTTTATCTGTGAACCGAAATGAACACACAGTCCGGTTCCATGAAATAAAACTTGATATACCAACCACCAATCTTCATGATATGCACATTCAGACCTTTGATAAAGTCATGCGGTTTTTCAAAGTATTGCAACCCCGTACACGCCTGAATAACCTTAATCAAAGCCTCTTCTGAAACCAACCCTACCGCAAAAAGATTCTTGCCTTCAATCCCAACTCGATCTTCGTTAAGGTAATGGCCGCTTTTTAAGCAAGCCAATACTTGTTGTTTTGCTTGACTCAATCCCATACGACAACCTCTTGATAAGCGCTTGGGCTTGCAACACCCAATAGATCACCATCTTTTGTCGTACAATTCATATATACATCTTTTGTCGTACAATTTCTAGTCATGTTCACTCCTTTTTTGTCAATGGTAGCGAAGAAAGGGGCTGGAAAGCTTGCAGTCTCGCACTTTGCAACCACTTGTTTGCATACTACCTTTGCGAAATGAAAAACAAGAAAGGCCCAATTGCCCTGATCTTTTTGGTAATGCTTCTCGATGTGATGGGCTTCTCAATTTTAATGCCGATCGCACCTTTTGCAGTGGGTCGCTACAGCCCCGACGCAATCATGGTGACCATGATCTCGTTCTTCTTTGCATTCGCAGCATTCTTGTCTGCGCCAATTTTGGGAGCGCTTGGCGATCATTATGGCAGAAGGCCTGTGCTCTTGTTCTGCATGATTGGCTCTGCGATTGGATACGTGATCTTTGGGATTGGTGGCGCGCTGTGGATTCTGTTTTTAGGACGCATTGTAGAAGGCATTGCAGGGGGTTGCATCTCTACTGCTTCTGCGTACCTCATTGACATTTCAACTCCCGAAGAACGCGCAAAGAACATGGGCATGATCGGAATCGCCTATGGACTTGGCTTTATTATTGGGCCCGCGCTCGGCGGTGCGCTTGGGCAAATCAGCATCAACGCACCCGTGTTTGCCATTGCCATTTTATCGATCATTGGCGCAGTGCTTGTTTATTTAAAACTCCCAGAATCCCTTACCGCAGAGCACCGCGAGCCTGGGCATGTCAAGCTCAAGGACTTTAATCCATTGCATGCCATTTCGACCATGATCTTTAGGCCTGGGCTTGGACTCCTATTGGTGATATTCGCTCTCTTTAATCTTTATTTCAGTGGCGTAGGCTCCATGAAAGCTCTATTCCTAGTACATCGCTTTGGTTCGCAGCCATTACAAATTGGTGCGCTCTTTGTGGTGTCGGGCATTGCGACAGCTCTTGTGCAATCCTTGTGGTCTGGAAAACTGATCACCTACTTTGGCGAAAAGAACATGGCGCTCAGCGGACTCATTGGGCTTACTGCGGGCGGTATCCTCACTGCACTAGCTCCTCACTTCTGGTTGCAATTTCCCATTAGCTTTTTGCAAGCAGGCATAACAGGTTTCGTATGGTCTTGTATCGGGAGCCTTTCTGCCGCCTACGTTTCAAGGCGCGAGCAAGGTGTCTTGAGCGGAGTGAATGCAGCGATCGGTGGCCTTATGGCAGCCATTGGTCCCTTACTTGCGGGCGTTGCTTATGATCATGTAGGCATGACTTCACCGTTCACCTACGGCGCGCTGATTCCAGCACTCGCGATAGCATTGCTATGGTGGAAGGTGAAGTCTTCTACGCGTTCTGAGAATCGTTGAATTCCACCGGCAATGATCCACGCAGTTTTTTGCACAACCACCGAGCCTGCATGTAAATTACATGAAAAGCCACTTCTAATAATTGCTTTGCGTTTAAGGGGATTTCACAGTGAAAATCTTTATCGTCTACTGCCACCCTTCTGAAAATTCGTTCACGCGACATGTCCGCGATGAATTGATGCAAAGCCTTATACAGCATGGGCATTCCTACGAAATCTCGGACTTGTATAAAATGAATTTTTGCACCGATATATCCGAAGAGGAATACCTGCGCGAAGCCAATTACCAAGAGCAATTGCCGCTCAGTGCAGATATTATTGCTGAGCAAGAAAAAGTCAATCGCAGCAATGCAATCGTATTCATTTACCCAGTCTTTTGGACGGAAGCTCCTGCGAAATTGGTGGGTTGGTTTAACCGTGTGTGGACTTATGGATTTGCTTATGGCACGAAGAAAATGAAAATGCTAGATCAGTGTGTATTTCTGTGTACAACAGGCAGAACCACGGCACACTTACATGAGCATGGACACATTGAATGCATGAAGCAAGTCATGATTGGTGACAGGATTTTTGGACGCGCACAATCTTCTGAGATGTTTGTCTTCGATGGAATGTCTAAAGCAAATGCACAACTACGTGAAAGCAATTGGAATAAGCATCTGAACACTGTACATGAAATTGTTGCAAGCTTTGGGCACTGACAATGAGCATGAGTCCATCATGAAACCCTTTTGGTTTTTTACTTGCCTTGCAGCTTGCTTGCTGCTTGCGTGTCAAGGTCGTAAAGCGATCAACCCAGCAACACCAATACACGAGACGCGTTGGTCTACAACGGTGCGCGGCGAAACAGTTGCGCAAGAATACACAGGCAATCTACTCGATGGCGAAGTGCGCATCTATGCAAACACTGGCGAACTCAAGTTTGTGAGTCACTGGCAGCAAGGCATAAAGCAAGGGCATGAATGGAAAATGGAACCCACACAAAGTGGCGACTGTGTGATTCAATCTGAATGGATTCAAGGGAAGCAAATTCCCCTCATCGACTCCAGTGAAGAATGCATACCGTCATCGCCAGCCGTTATTTTAAAAGGCATCGCAAATAAAGTTACCCAAGTCGCGGAAGAACGTCTGGACACTCTCTTTGCACAAAAGTCAGAACGCATCGCAGATACATTAGCAAGCGCCTTCAAAAAATATGCACCTCCCGATGCTTGCGCTGAATGTGTCAAACAAATGAGCCGTGGACTTATGCAAGGAGCCCGAGCTTCTTTTGTTGGCTACTGGACAATGGTGAAGGACATGGGTGAAGGCTCATGGATTCTTGCAACAGATTCTTCGTTGATTCCTCGCATGAATTCAGCCATGAAAGCAAGTCTTGATTCGCTTTCTCATGTGGATTGGAAAGCCGTTGCGCAAGCATCTCCCGCTTGGATGACAGAGGCCATAGAAGAGGAACGAGATGAATTGCACGAACACGCTGGCCCAATTCCAGAGTCCATGTTTTACTGGTATCTCGGAGGCTATGCAATTGGGTACACCACCATCGAAGCACTGCCGTGGACTCAAGCGAAGCCGAATGATATTCAGCATATGAAACCTTCAGCACGAAACCGCCTCGCAGCCCGTCAATCCAAGCACCGCGCGTTTCTTGATTTTCGTGCGCATCGCACTCCGCACAATCGACTCCCCGAACACGAAGGCTCTTGGCAAGGAGCTCCTGGCAACAGTTTATGGCGTAGCGACATTGAAGACGTCAACACGGTGACTCGTGGCAAAGGGATTCCCTTTTACAACGGCAAGCCTGATTTCAGCGCATGGTCACAAGGTGGCTACGTGTTTCGCGAAGGTGAATTAAATGGAACCGAGCAAGATTTTGAAGCTGTGTACAAATGCATTGCACAAAAACGAGGATGCTCGCCAAGCCAAGCGCACCAATGGCTGCGACACGAAGGCTTAACACCACACCATGTAGATGAGCGACAGATTCAGTTGATTCCAACTGCGCTACACGCAAACGTGCCACATACAGGTGGTGCGGCACTGTTGCGGGCTGAAGCGCGTTAAGAGATCAGTCTTCCCATTCCCAAGCCTTAATTTCAGCAAGCACATCATCGATAGGCTTGTGGAAAGGCTGACTTACATACTTAGGAATCACTTGGGTTGGGTCTGCTGCATACGCTTCCACCACATCTTTTTCTGTGATGGCATCGCTTAATGCGCCGCGTGCACTTTCAATGCAATGAGCCTCAAACTCGCGCAGCTGTAAGTCTGTAGAGGTATATAGGATCTGGTTGTGAAGGAAGTTGCCTGTTTCATTGCAGCCGCCCTCGCTCTTGATGAGATACGAAATTTCTGCCACGAGCACATCGCGCTTAATGAAGCCATGCGCATAAAGGTTTGCGAAAGCATCGAGGGCAGCACAGCGAACTTGATGATCCACCGAAGTGTCGCGCACGAGCGATTGTAGACATTTTAAGTCACCATTATAGGTCGATAAGATTAAGCGAGGGCAAATTTCAAAAAGCAGAGCACCCCAAAATTCATCTACATCATCTTCGTTATAGCGCAGAAGCTCAATCAGCAAAGGATAAAAGCGTTGATCTTTCAAACCCGCCAAAATGAACATCGCATAAAAAGGCGAATCGTCCTCTTCTTCGAGCATGGTTTCGTAGGTCTGTGCGGGGTCTTGAAAAATGCGCAGCAGTGCCTTAGAGGCTTCGGCTTTGTTTTCCATGAGTTCGCGGATTTCATTGAACGGATGCGATTCAGGGAAGCGCAGGGCATTGATTAGCGTGGGGACAGTCTGTAATTCTTTCATTCCTCAAATATGGGAAATAAATAGGCAAGCGTTGCAGAGATGTGGGTTTCGCACAAATTTCCCAACAAAAAAGCACCCCACCAAACATGGAGTGCTCTCGAACCTTGCGAATCAAGGCTTTGCAGTCACAGCGCGATCATAACGTGATACGCTTGGTTGTCACAATTCCTTCTGCGGCAACGATGCGAGCTACAAAAAATCCGTGTGGCATTGTGGACAGGGAGACCATTTGCACACCTTCATGAAGTGACGTATTTTGCAACAGGCTTCCTTTTAGATCAAACATTTCTAAGTGTGCATTGTGGAGACCTTGGCTTTGCACAAATAAGCTGCGGCCTTGTTGCTGTATGTTCACCACCACTCTTTGTTGTACGGTAATGTGATTTTGAATTGGAGCCACGAGGGTTCCTATGTTGCCATAGACAATTCCACGACCTGCAGAGCTCATGTACACACGCCCATACGTATTCAAATCTCCCATCACAAATTTCCCATTTGCAGGGCCTCCGTATTGATGCTGATCGTCGTTGATGCGTGTCCATGTTTGGCCTTTATCGATGGAGCTATAAATACCACGCGCTCCTCCATTAGCTCCACCCCACATGTAGAGCGTGTAATAGCTTGCTCCAGGTGCTGCCTTGCCAAGCCCAATACTTAAACAGCCATCCATGGTGTTGATGTAGGTCCAAGTTGCACCGCCATCGATTGAATGGGCTAGGCCATTGGCGCTGTAGCCACTCTTGTTCCAAATTTGTTCTTCATCCAAGCAAATCCATAAGTCACCATCACTGCTTGGCGAGGTGCGTAACATGCCCGAGCTTGCAGGGGAGTAGTTATAGTTTGGGTTCTTAATTGTGCTGATTTTTACGAAAGTCTTTCCCGTATCGCTGCTTGTATAAAAATCACCGATATAGCCTTCGGGCATTATGTAGAACTTTGCGGGATTTACTTGATCGGCAACCATTCTTCCATTCTGAGTGTTAAGGCTTGTCACTGCTGTCCAAGTCTTTCCGGCATCTGCGCTGCGATAGAATATTGAAGAGCTTGCGTTCTTCCCGTTGTGTAGATTAGATGGGCGAAGTAGATACACGCGACCATCAGCGGACATGGCAAGCGAACCCGCAGAACCAGGCAGAGACGAGGTATCCGTGGGTGTCCAGGTGCGGCCACTATCCGTGGAATGGTAGAGCACATCGTAGGTCACAGAAGGGCTCACGCTATAATCCGTAACGCGACCCGAGCGCAAAAATCCACCTACCAGCGCGGCATATCCAAGGGAATTATCGGAGCCAATGGGGTGTGGATGCGCGGGTGTGCTGGTTAAAATATCGTCGTAAGTTGCGCCATCATAATCCATGATCGCAGTCACCAAAGGGCCACCTGGCACACTCACAATATCCATCGGAACCGTTTCCTCAATGCCCCTAGATTGGAACAACCACAAGGGAACAGCGGCCGTGACATCATCGGTACGGAAGATTCCGTTGCCCGAACCTACCCAAACTTTCTTGTTGTTAAAAGGATCGAATTCAATGGTACTTGCCCAGTGAATATTTCCACCCGAAATCCAGTTGTTTCCATTGGGAGAAACGGTGGGAGTTGCTGCGCCCCAAGGATTGAGGATCTTCCAAGATGTGCCCCCGTTCTCGCTTAAGAAAAAGATATCGCCCGCATTACCTTTACCATCGACCCAAGCGTTATTGCCGCCATAGCTCGCCTCGGTCGATAGAATGAAGCGCGAGGAATTTTGCGGATCAACAGTGATGCCACCAAACGCGTAACCATAGCCTTCATGGCCACTCGCGTAGGCGAAACCACTATCGGTCTTCGGTGTGATATTCGTCCATGTTCCAGCACCTATTGCATATTTCCAAACACTGCCACCGCTTTGTTTATCTGGACCTTCACCCAAGGAATACGTGCCATAGAGATTGCCGTTCACGAGTACTGCGCGCATGGCCATCTGAGCTGGCGCACCAGAGACTGCTGTGAACGATACGCCACCATCAATGCTTTTATACAAGCTTCCACTTGAACTTCCCACGCCCACGTAAATGCTTTTTGTCCCGCCATTCGCAGTGCCGCTCGTGGTGTCAAAAACGACGTAGCTTATGCCAATATCGTTCGTGATGTTACTACCCGAAAGGGTTTTGGTGCCAGCTACCAGCGTCCACGTTTTTCCTGAATCGGTGCTACGGAAAAGCCCGCTAATACGAGTTCCGCAGTAAAGGATCGCACCATTCTTTGGATCTACCGCAAGTTTTTCACCTGCTTGACGTCCGCGCCCATTTCCATGTGCGGGAAACTGAGCGGTGACATTCACAGTATCGAAGGTCGCGCCATAATCAGAAGAGCGCAAGATCATTGTCTTACCCTTGCTGAAATACGAAGTGCCGCAAAGGATGTAGAGCTTTGCTGGGTCGCTAGGATCCAAGGCGATTGCTTCTGTACCCAGCAATCCAAGATTCTGTTCTGAGACCCAGTCCATTAAAGGAATCCATTTGCCGCTCACGGAATCAAAGCGGTACGCGCCACCCACATCGGTGCGAGCATATACGAGGCCGGCCTGTGTATGGCTCGGGATAATGCCGTCAACAAAGCCTCCACCTTCAAAAACGACATTGCCCCAGGTGTAGTTATCTGCAGCAATCGTGCTTGCACAAGCCATAAATCCCAGAATGATAAGTCGAAAATATTTTCGCATAGTATTTCCCTTTTGTACGGAAAACTACTGCGTTTTTTTAACCCTCAAGCTGGCTCAAATAATTAGTGTTGCGTCGATCTCATCACTAGACTAATCAGGGATTTCGGGCTCCACCAAATTTGCGAGATACTGCAAGGATTGTTGCCAACCCAAATAGCAGGCTTCAAGTGGAATGACTTTCGGTAGATTGCTCTGCTCAATATTGATCTCTGTACCACAAGAAACCGCCTTCAAGCGTACTGTAACAATCAATTCCCCTGGAAGATTCGGATCATCAAAATGATCCGTGTAGCGAAGGAGCTTGTTTGGAACAACCTCGAGGAACGTGCCCCCAAAAGAATGGCTTGAGCCTGTGGAAAAATTGGTAAAGGTGGCTTTGTGTTCACCTCCAACCTTGGCATCAAGCTTCTGTACCTTGCATGTAAAACCATGCGGAGGCAACCAACGAGCTAACGCATCGGCATTGGTAAATGCTTTGAAGACTTTTTCGGGAGTACTTTGCAATACACGGTGCAGTTTGACTGTATTTCCTGCCATAAGAACCTCCAGTTGGATCTGCTTCAATCATATGACAAATCAAAGTGGCGTAACATTCGAATAAGCATTCCACCGATATGTGAACAACGCAGCAGGATGTATGGCACTTTTCGAAAGCAAAGCAGCGAAACTAACGGTTCACGCTCCGCAACATTTCTTGAATTTCTTTCCACTTCCGCAAGGGCAAGGGTCATTTCGCCCAACCTTTGCTGCTTCTCGCACAACAGGCTCCGAGATTTGCGGATGATTCATACCAAGTGCTTCGCCTTCGGAGTTATTCTTCATAATCTTGTCTAGCCACCACGACATATCGCTTTCAAGGTCAGTAATCGGCTGATTCCTGTTGCTATTGCGGAATGCTGCGATTGCCTCTTCTGCGTTGCACGCCAAAGCTTTGCGCAGATTGGCTGGGCTATCGTAATTAAAAAGGGGGCCGTTGAGTAGTGCTGTTGCTTCTTGTTCAAGCTCATGTAGCTGTATGTCTCTCACCAAACAAACAAAGCTCACCATCACAAAGTGATTCTCGTCATTCACATCAAGGGTGTACAACCTTCGCAAAGTGTCAGGTAGCACTTTTGCGTCGATCTCACCAAACCCACTTAGGATTCCCAAGGTATCGAGAACTACCGCCCGCGCATGGTCATGGGCTGATGCATCAAAGACAAAATCGACCAAAGCTTGTATGTTCCCATCGTAGACGGAATAAAGGATGCGCGGCATATCCTCAAATAGAATGTCACCCCAGAACTCATGAAAGTCGTCGTTCTGAAAACGCAGCAAATCCAACATTGCAGGGCACGCTTTGGGCTCGCGCAAGTACGCCAAGAGGTACAAGCAAATGAATGGTGTGCTATCTCCACAGGCTAAGTCCAGATAATAGGCATGCTCTGGATCTTGCACATGATTGAGGAGGTATGGCACAGACTCACTGCTACGCACAATGAGCTGATTCAAAACATCCTGAGGAAACTCTTTTGGATAGCGAACCTCGTCCAAAAGAGAACCGATAGACTCGTCAAGAGGCGAATTACGAAAAAGCTGCGACATCATGCACGCAAGGTAACAACCTCAAGTCAGAGCAACAACCATCAACTGTTGGAAATTAATTTTGCTCGCGGCCAATGAATCGATAAATACCAGCACCGAGGAGTGCTCCTACGATGGGAGCAACCCAGAATAGCCAGAGTTGCTGAGTCGCCCATCCACCCACAAACACAGCAACGCCAGTGCTTCGTGCAGGGTTCACAGAGGTGTTGGTAACAGGAATGCTAATTAAGTGAATCAAGGTAAGCCCAAGTCCAATAGCAATTGGAGCCAAGCCTTGTGGAGCTCGCTTGTCTGTTGCACCAAGAATAATCAGCAAGAACATCATGGTCATAACCACTTCGGCAACTAAACACGAGAGCAATGAATATCCGCCAGGTGAATGTGCTCCGTAGCCATTGGAAGCGAAGCCTGCAGTAACATCAAAACCAGCTTTGCCACTCGCAATGAGATAAAGTACACCACCACCCACAATCGCGCCCAAGACTTGCGAAACAATGTAAGGCAGCAATTGATTTGCAGGGAACCGCCCACCCGCCCAGAGCCCAACGGACACTGCGGGATTCAAGTGACAACCTGAAATATGCCCAATCGCGTATGCCATCGTTAGAACTGTTAAGCCAAAAGCCAAAGACACACCCAGCAAGCCAATCCCTACATTAGGAAATGCTGCTGCAAGCACTGCACTTCCGCAGCCGCCTAAAACAAGCCAGAAAGTTCCAATGAATTCTGCGCCATATTTTTTCATGTTATGCTCCTTGTTGTTGCCTTGTTGGCTCGGAATATAGATGTTCCACACCCATATTTTAGTTCCATTCGCTTCATTTTAGATAAATAGAAACTTTACCCGATCAACGACATCGTGATGCAACCCAAAAGAAACCCATTCGCGAATAAAGGCGCTGGCCCCAACCGTGTCATATTTTGTCATGCATAGCAACTTACCTTAATAACATCAACTCACACCGAATCGGAGAATCTATGAAGCGAACCCTGATCGCATTAGCCGTAATGGTTGTCGTTATTTTCGCATGGGGCTCAAGTTCCATTGCTATGACAGAATCTCGCGCCGAAATGATTGGCGACAGCTCTGTCCGTTGCCATTACACACAAAGCGTCGGTGGCGATTTTCAAACGTCGGTGGTTATTCATGGAAGTGAATACGGCTGTCCGCACGCAATTCATTTTTATCCTGAATCGGGCTCGTGGGAATAAACGTCATTTTGGAGTGAAATGCGTAGGCTCCCGCGGAGGTGCGGAGACACGGAGTGAGAATGGAAGACACGGCCAAAACGTTGAAGGGGCACGGAGGCTGCCGCCAAGCGGCAGTGACGGGTTTTTGCGGCAGTGACGAGTGTTTGCTGCAGTGACGGGTGTTGTCGATGATGACGGTTCCCCAATGATCACGTAACTCCACCGTCTCATTCTTGGTCGTCTGTCCGAAACAAGTGTAAAGAGTAAAATTGAAAGTGCGGAGGGGGATGAAAGGACTCAGACTGTTGGGGTAGCAGGTTTTGAACCTACTTTACGTTTTTACACTAGAGACAACGATCTCAGAACGCCCAACCTACATCGGATTCTGCGGCAGACCCCTTCTACATATGGACGGTGGAGTTATCGTGATAATTCTTCTTTTTTTGGTTAGTTTAAGAATATGACTTACTCAAAGAAACTTACCGTCATCTTTGCTTTTGCAACCCTGAGCCTTCTTGCCTGCTCGCTTGGTTCACAAAGTCGCCACATCTATACCACAAATTTTAATGAATACACGCACAACAGTAAGCGCGTTGCTGGGATTCATTACGAATGCAATCAAGACAGCGTTGTTGTTTCACCCAATGATTCCTTGTTGGTAAACACAGTCAAGAATTTTACGGACTCCATTAACGCAGACTTCTTCGTAAACTTTTACGACTCGGCATCGCTGTATTTTGAATGGACGTCATCGAAGGCTCTGCCCACTGGTTTTGAAATCAAGGCGAACTTACCCAACGACTCTGCACTGATTCCGCAAGCCTTGGACTCTGTTGTGAAACGCCAATACAAGGGAATGCTTGATTCGACAGGCGAACTTCACATTACCTCTTGGGATACCACACGACTCAACGATGCTGAGCGTAAACTTTGTCAGCGTATTTTTGCCTTTGTGCATGCAATGAAATCCACCTATCAAATATCGAGCATTCGATCTGGCGAGAACCTTGAAATCAAAGGCTTTGGCCGCGACTATGCTTATGCACCTAAGACGTTCATTAACTGCGAGCCTAAGGATCAGTTTGTGAAAATTTTCCACGAGTGGGTGATTCATGAATACAGCCTTGAACGTATCCGTAAACAATACGATCGCAGAAACCCTTCGCCCTACGAGACCATTGAAACCTTAGATAGCACCACTTTTAAGTACCGCATTAAAAATCCTGAGGTAATGAAGAAGCCTTGCAACTTGCGCAGTGCGCACCATATTCTTGATTCGATTTTTGTGCTGAATAAAACTAAGGTCGATAGCACAACGAACATGGCTTCGTTCCATACAAGCACAGGCCTTTGGATGCGAAACCAATGGGGAATGTGGAGCGGAAAATCTCGGCTAGCCCCCTTGTTCAAAGCGAAAGGAATCATCGTTCCTGACGACATGAGTGAATACATTTTGGACACTTACAAGGACTACAAAGTGTTTACGCAGAAGCACCCAGAAGCAAGCATAGATTCGCTGTACAAAAATTGGGGCGACTTGGATTGTGGGCGGTGAATAGTAAAACTTTGTCGCTAAAATCTACAGATCTATTGCAATCGTAAATGGCAGAAACACAGGTCGTTCCTCGGCTCCCACCGCATTCCAGAATGCCGAGCCTTCTTGATTCGTTTTGAATACGAGAAGGTTACAGCGATCAATTCCTGCTTCGCGTAAAGCCCTCACGCTTTGTGCTACAAGGGATTTGGCGATTCCTTGTCGACGATGATTTTCATGGGTCAGCAGGTGATAAATGCAACCTCGGCGACCATCATGGCCGCAAAGAATTGTGCCAATAATTGCATTTTGATCTACAGCGACAAAGCTTGAACTAGGATTGCGAGCAAGAAACATTTGCAAGCCTGCTGGAGTATCAACACTACTCAGGGTAAAGCTGGGGCAAGCCTTCCAAAAAGCAAGAACTGTGGGAATATCGTCTGTGTCAAAAATGCGAATCAGCATAAGTGTTTCACCTCTATTTCAAAAAAGAATTTAGCCATTACAAGGTGTGATGAAGCTTGTAATGGATGGTAACTCGGGGAGCTCATCGATTGGATTTTCTCGTCGAAGGGCGAGAGACCTTTCCGCTAACGATTTCGATTGTAGGGCGTTTTGGTTCTGGTACCATCTGACCATAGCTGACCATGTTAAATGTTTGTCTTGTGATGCAGATAACATGTCTGTAACGTTGTATGTATCGTGGTAAGCTTAGTGCTATCTTTTGCAGATGCATAAGACACTTACCTACCTATTTTTTGTTAGCCTAGTTTCGTCCGCTTTTTCTGCGGAGCCAGTAAAAGGCAATTTGGCTGTCACCGACCTTTCCGTCAATGGCGGTGTGACTGCGGATGAAGCTCGTACAATCTCAGATCGCCTTGAGGCCGAGATCTCTCACACCGATACATACACGGTGCTTGAACGCAACCGCATGACCGACATTTTGAAGGAGCAAGGGTTTCAACAGTCTGGTGCTTGCAGTGCTACCGGCTGCGATGTCAAGGTTGGGCAGCTATTGGGTGTCGATAAACTGGTGGTGGGTTCGCTCGGCAAGGTGGGCTCGGTTTATTCGTTGAATGTTAAGTTGCTCGATGTTGGCACAGGAAAAATTCTGCGCACGCAATCCATTGACGTTACCGGTGATTTATCTGTAGTACTTTCGCAAGGTTGCCAAGCTGCAGTCAAGGGACTCTTGTCAAAGGATGGTAGTTCGGGAAGCTCATCGATTGGATCTTCTTCAACGGCATGGTGGATTGGCGGTGGTGTTGCGTTGCTTGCCGCAGTGGGCTTCGGTGCATATGAACTCACGCAGTCTACTTCCAAGTCCAGTTCCGTAACGATTACTCGTACTGTTGGAAACTGAGGTGAATATGAAGCATTGCAAAATACTCAGCCTCTCACTTGCACTGATCGCGTTCTTTGCCTGTACCAATAACACAGGTGTGACAACTTACACAACGAACTACACAATCAAGCTGAGCGAAATTCCAAGCCCAGTGCCGTTGGATAGTGCACGTGTGGTGATCACCGTGAATGGTGTGCAAGACTCTTCTTTTTTAGCCACAGCGGATCAACTGTCAAACCGTCAGATTAGTTTCTCGGTGGTGTCTACAGGGTCTGAATCGGTGACGGTGAGCTACAAGGTGTTTTCAGGTAAGTCAATCGTTGCCAATGGCGTGGATTCTCTGGTGCCCAGCAAGGCGGGCTCTGGTGCAGATTCCCTTGCTCGCGATACCAATATGATTCGCCAGATTTTGCAGAATCTATCGAGTAGTTCGGTGTCTTCAAGTTCAATAAAAGGGGTGTCATCAAGCTCCATGAATGGGCTTTCTTCTGGTATATCATCGGGAACATCGGAAACCGCAGTATCGAGCATCACGTTTTTATCAAGCGCAACCTCGTCCACAACAAACTCATCCTCATCGGCAGGAATCACTGCTGCGGACTTTAGCATTGGATTCACCAACTCAACAAGCACGGTGCACGAAGGTGTTGCGCCTAGCGTATATCTGAGAATTAGTGGACCTGCGAATGCCACACTCCCCACCAATCAAACGATTGTCTTAGTGGCAAATCCTGGCACAGCTACTGCAAGCGACTATAGCCTTTCTCCAAACGTTTTAATCCGTGCGGGGACAAAAGCAGGAGACTCGATTTTGATAAATACCTTGAGCATTCCCTTGGATCAGTTGGTAGAAGGCCCAGAAACCTTTCAATTGATGATCAGTGATCCCGCAGGCTTTGGAACAAGCGTTCTTGCGCAGACGCAAGCCATCACCATCCAAGACGCAGACTCTGCTTGGGTTGACTTTACCTCGACCACACCCGATTCGATTGCTGAAAATTCTGCGACCCCAAAAACGATCAGCTACACTTTGCACACAAAGCCCGCAGGAGGCGCACTCGCCGTACCCGTAGCCTTAACCATTACCCCAACGGCAACCAGTACTGCTGTAAGCGGCACCAACTATACGTACACATCTACAGCCGTAAGTTTTCCCAAAACGACCGCAGATCTTGCGTCGCAAACCATTTCCATTCAGCCTAAAAACGATGGCATTTGGAGCAATGATTTGAGTGTCAGTCTTAGGCTCACCTTGTCATCTGGGCCAGCGACAGTTGCTGCGACAACGCATACCCTGTGGATTACCAATTCGCAGTATGAATACTATGTGGTTGATGGTGCAACAACGTACTCGATTTACACGCCTGACTTTGTGTTCGTAAAATCGTTCACAAAATATTACTCATCTTGGAAAGGTTCCTACGTAAACTTGGTAGGAACAATTGATTCGACTTATCTGGCTGATGGTTTTTACGCAATTGTTTCAAACTACTGTGACCCCACACAATCAACAGTTGGCTATGCGACATCGGGATTGCCTGCTGCTCTAACGGCTATTTCTTCAAATGCAAATGCTCAAGGGAATTGGGTGTGGGCTCTTACCTATGACGGTATTAGTGGTCCTGATTCATTTGTCCCTCATGTCTATTCGCTTTCTACGCCACCAGGAAGTGTTACCGCTTTAAACACCTCCTATTTATATGCTGGACTTTATTCATTCATTACAGGTGTTCCTGGGCGTCCCACGGCGGCTTTTATGGAAGGCGACGCTGGTTTTGCCTCACTAGAATATGCCTCAGGGGCCACTCCAGACATTACTTATACAAATTGGGTTGCTACGCCAAGATCAGGTGGAATAGCTGCGAGCGCTGATTCTGTCTATTACCTAGATGGTGCAACTTTATATTCTCATGCGCTCTATAGTGGTTCAAACACTGCCGTAAACGCATATCTTGGAGGGAGTACCTCTGCTACGAACCTGGCAACCAAAAATGCGGTACCTGCTGCATTTAGAGGTGCAGGCCTATATTATACCACGCGTAAAACGTTGGTCACCATTGATACTCTTGGCACCATTTATGAATTCACTACGAATGGCGTACCAATTAATAGAAGCAGCGCATCACTCACTTCAAACTATAACTACATAACAATAAACCATCCCAAAGTGCTTTTCACAATCATCCATACCGCGAACAAGCTGTAACCTTTACGAACCAAGCAAGAAGCGTCGTGCAACCCACGGCGTTTTTTTTGTTTTTGTTACTTTCCTTACAAAGGAGACTCGAACATGAAAATCGCCGTATTCAGCACCAAGCCTTATGACGAGCAGTACCTTCTGAAGCACAATCAGGAACGGGGTCATGACATCATGTTCTTTGAAACCGCATTGAACCATAAGACCACAGACCTGACCAAGGGGTTCGATGTGGTTTGTGTGTTCGTGAACGACAAGTTGGATGCGCGAACTTTGAACAAGCTCAAGAGCAACGGGGTTCGGCTGATCGCCTTGCGCTGTGCGGGGTTCAACAATGTTGATATGCCGGTCGCACGCGAGCTTGGGCTTACGGTAGTTCGCGTTCCCGCCTACTCTCCCGAAGCGGTGGCAGAGCACGCAGTGGCGTTGATCATGACCTTGAACCGCAAGACACACAAAGCTTACAACAGAATCCGCGAAGGCAACTTTTCGTTGTACCGCTTGATCGGATTCAACCTGAATAAGAAAACCGTGGGCGTGATTGGAACTGGAAAAATTGGCAGCGCGTTCTGCAAGATCATGAATGGCTTTGGTTGCAAAATAGTGGCCTTTGATACCTATGAATCCGCAAGCCTCAAGGCCATGGGCGTAGAATACGTGCCGCTTGAGCAACTGCTGCAAGGCTCCGATATTATTTCGCTGCATTGTCCATTGACCACCGACACCTTCCACATGATCAATCAGAAAGCCCTTCTGAATATGAAGGACGGCGTCATGCTTATCAACACAAGCCGGGGAGCACTGATCAACACGCCCGACATTATCGAAGCGCTCAAATCCCGCAAGGTTGGCTATCTGGGTATCGACGTGTACGAGCAAGAAGAAAAGTTGTTCTTCAACGACCTCTCCGAAAATATCATCGATGACGAATTGGTGCTTAGGCTCATCAGCTTTCCCAACGTTTTGATCACTTCGCACCAAGCGTTCTTGACCAACGAGGCCTTGAATCAAATTGCGTTGATCACCCTCGACAACATGGAAGATTTTGCCAATGGGAAACCGCTGGTGAACTTGGTCGAATAAAGCGTAAGGAACAAAGCCCCCAAGCCCTTCTTATATTTGCCTCATGGCACAACACCAACAGAATAGCTGGGCTCGCAGTCTTCCCGAAAGCGGATCACGAAAACATCAAGAAGGGTGGTCGCGAAACCAGATTGGCGCTCAGCGCAAGGCTCCTCGCACGCATGGGTTCCCGCTATTCAATGGTCGGCGCCTTACCCCTTCACGGCAAAGCCTTGGTGTATTACTTGAGTATTACGGCGTGGAACTCGAAAAGCACACTCTTGACAAGCTGTGGGAGTTCCATAATCTGTTGCGTTCTCATAATGATGACCAGGATCTTACCCGCCTCAACGCTTTTGAAACCATTGTGGAGCGGCACTACGCAGACTGCACGTTGATCAATGCCTTTGTGGACGAATGGCCACGCACGATGCTTGATATTGGCTCGGGCGCTGGGTTTCCTGGCATTCCGCTTAAATTAGTGAACCCTGATATTCATTTGACGTTATGCGAACCACGCCCAAACCGCGTAGATTTCTTGAACCTGGTGATTAAGGAGCTGGGCTTAAAGGACATCGAGGTCTTTGGGCACAAAGCGACATCCAACAGTCTGGTGACTCCAGTCGATGGGATCATTACGCGTGCCTTTGAAGTCATGGACAAGACGCTATTGCGCATCAGCAACGCCCTGAAGCCTGGTGGCCGCGCCTTCTTTATGAAAGGTCCTGCGGTTAAAGAAGAACTCGAACAGTTTGCCACCCAAGGCTACGAGTTTGTGGGAAAACATTTCTATACAATTCCCAACTCTACGCAAGAACGAGCGTTGATTGTGCTTGAGCGCGACTAGTACAGTTCTCAAGCCTTGCTGATTCGCTGTTCATAAAAACAAGCGGTTAAGCCGCACACATTAGCGGTTCCGCCACCACCGCAGGTTTGACCTGTTATATGCATGGCCCGCAATCTAACGTGCCACCACAGCCATCGCTCACAACTCCACAGGTTGCACCTTGGCTCGCGCAGGTCTTGGGAAAGCACAATCCGCAAACATTCGGAGTTCCACTCCCACCACAGGTTAGTGGATTAGAACAAGTGCCGCAAGCAAGTGTTCCGCCGCAACCATCGCCCACTGAGCCACAAGTTGCTCCTAGAGCATTGCATGTCTTGGGCACACAAGCGGGAACACCGCAAACATTCGGAGTTCCACTTCCACCGCACGTTTGAGGATTCGAACACGTTCCGCAATTGAGTGTGCCTCCACAACCATCAGCAGCAGTACCACAAGTGAAACCATAGCTTGAGCATGTCTTGGCCGGGCATGAGCCGCTGTTTACTGACACGGTATACTTTACGGAGCTCCCATCTGCTGCGGTAACAGTATAGACTACGGTGGAAGTAAAATCATTAACCGTAGAACCGCTGACTTGTACGGTTGATCCTATAGTTACGCTTGCGCCCGTCGTTGTGTAAGTTGCTGCCAAGGCCGAAACACTTGTGCCATAAGGCACCGCGACGGAAATGGTTTTTGTGCTGTCGACAATTACACCGACATACGTTGCAAGGGAAAATGAGGTGATCGCCTTTGCAGAGTTGGAAGCTACAGACAATGTGACGATATATGTCGCTGTTGAACCATCAGCTGCAGTCACCAAATATTTCACAGCTGACTTGAAATTATTCGAGGTATTTCCACTGATTTGCGTTGTTGTATCAACGCTTACCTTGGCACCCGTGGTGGTGAACGTGGCGACTAAAGCAGTCAGGTCTGTACCATAAGGTAAGGTCGCTGAAATCATTTTGGAGTTATCTACGATATTTGCGTTCACTCCAGAAATGGAGAACGCTGTAATCGCTTTAGCGGAACTCGAGGCAACACTTGCGATAACTGTATAGTTCACTTTAGAGCCATCGGCTGCAATGACGCTATAAATGACTGGTGATGTGAAGTCGTTAACTGTTGTTCCGCTGACTTGTACTGTAGTGCCAATGGTTACGCTGACACCCGTAGTAGTGAAGGTTGCCACTTGGCCAGAAAGGCTTGTTCCATAAGGCATTGTTACGGTAATAGTCTTATTGCTGTCGACGATGTTTGCGGTGTTTCCAGCAAGCGCAAATGCGGTGATTGCCTTGCTAGAAGATTGAGTTTGATCAGCCACTTTTCCAATGGCATCTTTGCCGCACGAAATCCATAAGACAACAAGGCTTAAGAGCAGGGCTAAGCGAACAAAATTCTTCTGAATCATTGGGGTTCCTTGTTCAAATTATGGCCGCGAATGTAGGTAAATGGATCAAGGAGCCAAAGCCACGTATGGACAGGAGTGATGGCGGTCAAATCAAGGAAAAGGCCTTTGCCTAGATTATCGAAAACGAACTTTGCTTCACTTCCACGAAGCCCCAACACCGATTATTTGCTAGTGAAAAGGCGTCTCACATTTTGCGCGTTTATCAAGGCAGAGATTGCCTGATTGCGAAGGGTCGGTACACGGCATCAAGACATCATTCGTTTCTTTAGCAAACGCAAGAGTATCAGGAACTCCACGCAAATCAACCGAGACATTCATGCATAGGCTAAAAAATCTTGACCAATTTTCAGAAAAATCGTTCCACACTTTTCTGTATTTTTCTTGTGACTGTCCTGCACTTGTTCTATCATGACAGTCTCGACTTAAGCCTGACAAGAAAAACTGATAACTAACATTACTTCTCGCATAAGGAAGACTTGGGAAAGGCTCACATTTTGGTATCGAATCTTTGTACGCTTGGAGCGTATATTGCACAAGCTCTGAACGAATATGCTCTTTGATCGTATGCTCTTCAATATTTTGAGTGTATTTCACCAAATCGCTTTTCCAGAGTTTTTGGAACAGTGCAACAATGATGTCGCGATCTTTCAGAGGAACAAGCTCCAAAATCATTGTCCTAGCCTGTTCAAAGGTTGAAACTTTTTGAATGGAGTCTATGATGAGCTTACGTGCATAAGCATCTCTCGTCATCGAGAAATACAAGAAGTGAAACAATTTTTCGGGCGTGTATCCTTGGCTATCCAGAGCCTTTTTTACTTCAGCTCCAGATAAGCCTAGTAGAGAAAAATATTCTACTGACAAAATGTCGATATGTTTTCGAAGATAGTCGCGGTGAGTTTCGATTGCCTTTTTGGAAAAGCATAAACCACTGAAGATGTGCTTGGCGACTTGTGTTTTGCAATTGGCTATACACGGAACTGCAATCTTATAGAACAAGGTGTCATCGGGGATATTCGCGAAGCGAAAAAGGAAAGAAATATTTTCTGCACTACCTTCCACATCGGGAATTCGAGTCCAAATACCTGGACGACATTCTTTTTGAATATCACCAAAGAAAGCGAGCATCGTATCTTTGTCTTTTCCATAAAATTGATTTAGTCCAGGGCTCATGGAATTCCAGTGACTTTTAACGAGATCGCAAAATCCAGAGCCGTCATCAACGCCACTCGCATTTGCTAAGAGTGGCGCGACAGTGAAGACGATAATTAGAATAGCACGTATGATAAGCAGTTCCTGGCAATCAAGTTCTCGCAATCAATCAATTGGCACCAAACATTTTCCACCTGGAGCAGATGGCTCTTCTGCATCCCAAAAATAAGCGTCTTTGTCTGGAACAACTAGGTCTACATCAATATCAAGACATTTCTTGAAGAACAGTTCCCAATGTTCTGTTAAAGCGATCCACCTGTTTTTGTAACTAGCCGTGGATCTACCTGGGTTCTCCCGATCAGTACACGTTCGAAGTCCCATACCCCCATACAGATATTGTGCTTGCTTAGGTAAGCAGTGGGCAATACTGTCTTTGAATTGGGTATAAAATGCTTTTGCCAGATCAAACCGAATTGAGGTTCTTGCTTTCGGATTCGATTCCACTTTGATAAAATCACTTTTCCATAATCGCGCAAGCGCCTTTTGAATTTGCTTGTCTCCAAGGCTCACGCATTCCATAGTTAAGCTTTTTGCTTTTTCATAATTCCACGCTCCAATAATGTCATTTACAATCTGGTTACGTACTACCGTATCACCCGTGATCCGAAAATATTCGACCCTTGTCACCTTTTCTGGTGTATAGCCAAGACTATCCATCACGATTTTTGCTCTATGACCATGCAACCCTAAGGCAGAAAAGTATGTCGGCGGAATTGAGCGAAGGTGCTTTAACAGAAAGCCTTTGTTTTGAGACAGCATACTTGGCGATGGATTACTTACAAAAAACACGTTCGAGGCAGTGGCTTCAGTGCAGGCATTCAAGCAAGGTAGCACAAATAGTTGGAACAGATCTGCGGATGAAATTCCTGAACTTGTTAGCAAATAACCGATTGCATCCGCTGGACTTCTTTGAAGCGTAGCCAAGTATCCTGGCTCGCAATTGTTTTTGACTTTTGTAAGGAAATCCAATGGGTTGTATTTGGGAGAACCATAGAATATTTTCTTGTTAGCAGCCTCGATTTCACTCCAATGCGACTTGACGAGACGACAGAATCCAGAGCCGTCATCAACGCCACTCGCATTTGCTAATAGTGGCGCGACAATCAACAAAAAACAAAATCGCAAGAGCTTGTACATGAACATTTTCAAAGTAGAGAATTACTCAATCGGCGCAGTGCAAATGTATGGCGGCGGGGTATTTTCTTCATCCTCAAAGAAGGCAAACCGATCTGGTACGGTCAAGTCCGCTTTGATGCCAACACATTTTTCAAAAAAGATTTCCCAACTCTTGGTTAGATGCAACCAAAAGGCCTGTTCTTCTGGGGTAGGAATTCCAGGCTTTAAACGCAGGTTACAATTTCTGAAAGCTCCTCCCCAAAGATCATTACGAGTAACTTCAAGAGCACACTCGTATTGTTTCTTATTTCCAAACAGCTTTTGATACGCATTCGCAAGCTCCATCCGAATGTGATGCCTCTCCCGCCCACCGCTTGGAATCGGTATCACCACCATCACATCGCTTTTCCACAGATTAACCAGCTCCCGTTGAACTTGTTTATCATGACAGTCAACGTAACTATAAATGATACTAGAAAGGTCCGCGTAATTTTTTGTGTTTCTGATCTCCGAAATGATCGAGCTTCTGACCGTGGAATCACCAGTCAAATCAAGGTAATGGCCTTCGCCTATACTTTCTGGTTTAATTCCTAGACTATCTAGGATGTGCTTCGCTTCGCTTCCACGAAGTCCCAAAGCCGGATACATTCTCGGTGGCACCATGCCAATGTTTTTTAGAAGCAATTTCTTGTGAGCCAACACGAGCGATGAGTCTGGGCGAACCTCATCAAGGGCATTCTTTGCAGCATCGAAACTGCACAATTCAATACATGGGATTACAAATTCAAGGAATACTTTGTTTGGACTATGCTTTACAGCCTTTTCCAAGGTCTTTTCAAAGTCATGCACCTGATGACTCGACAGTTGCACCAAATGATCTGCGTTACAGTCTTTTTTGAAACTCGCTAGTGTCGCGAGTGCGTTTATTTTGGGGCTTCCATATTGGACTCCTTGATGATATGCCTCTATGGATTTCCAGTTTTCCCGAATGGCATCACAAAGCGGTTCTACACTTGGTTTTGCTGCATTGCAGAGGCATGTTGCCAATAAAAGGGGTGCAAAGATTTTAATCATTCGTGCTTGGCACAATCAATTAGCTTGATGTAAGAACAGTTACTCAGCGCACCAATCTCTAAACACGTTGCCATTTTTAAAGTACACGGCTTTGTTATTAAGAGAATACTCATTTCCGTTGTTGTACACATATTGAGTCACGGATAAATCTGACCAAACATTAACAGTAAGAAATAGCACTGATGCTACACCCGCTTCTTGACCAAGCCCGCTAGCTTTATATTGGATTATTGTGTCTAAATAGTGAGCGGAAGACCAATGATAACGATATCCAAGGTAACCAGAATCAGATGCCCAATGGCTGGACTTCATTCTTTTCATTGAGAATGAACCAAGCGTTGAGTCACTAACACTATCGACAAGCGAAAATAAACAGTGAACAATTGTAGAGTCTTTTTCCTGTACACTTGTGCAAGAAATGCGAGTTACACAATTGGCTGAATCAGCAAAAACCCTGCACAGATCTGAATAGTTCTTCTTCAATGAATCTGCAATATTCGTTGTGTCAATGAAACTATCCTGCATTGTATCTAGCCATGGATTATCAAAGGCCGACAACAACGTGTCTGCTCTTGCGATTTTAGAGCAAGATTGCGAAGGAACTGAGACGGCATCTTTAACCGAACAACCTAAGATGCATAGGACTCCAAATCCAATAAGAAATAAAGGCTTCATTGATGCTTCCTCACCTTTTGCTCCAATAGCGGCTTACCAAGAGTAAGTAAAGTAGCATAGATGCGGCATCCAGAATACCGCGACCTAATATTAATGAGCACAATAGGATGTGATCACCGCATTCTCTTTCTTGTAGAAAATTGCTTTTGTGCTCAAAGCCTCACTCCCATTGTTATAGACATATTTCACCACCGAAGTGTCTGTCCAAACGAAAATTTCTCGCCCTAACTCTGGCGCAGCATCGTCCCGTTGGGCACGCATAGGCACAGGCTTTGAATAGTAAATAATCGTATCCATATGATGCCCTTCTGACCAATGATAGCGTCTTTCAAGATCACTGGAATCATACGCAGATTGGCTGAATCGCGACCGACCCACTGTTGCAGGGAATCCGAGTATCGAGTCTTTTACTGTATCTACAATACGAATCGTGCAATGCGCTGAAACGGAATCTCTTGCGTTCTCTTCGCGACAGGAAATCCTTGTTGTACAGTTTACAGAATCACTGAAAAGGGAACACGCTGCAGAAAAATATGCTTTTAATGAATTGGACATCGCAGTGGTATCCATAAATCCATCCGAGATCGTGTCTGCTGTCCATGGAGTCTCTTCAGGTGATTGCACTGTATCTCGACTACTGACTTTTGAACATTCCGTTTGAAGCACACGTGCGGAATCATCTCGAATGGAGCATCCAAGTAACAGAAAAAGAATTGCAAACCAGATACATCCCAAAGATTTGAACTGCATAATTTTACCTCGAACTCCAAAACCGACTTGGGACTTCGACATCAGCCAAGTCTTGGTATGAAGAAAGCCACCGACCATCTAATTTTGTTGAGAATGGATCCTGTCCAAGAATTTTGGCGTAGAGAACACCAGCTAGTAACCGTCCTTTGTTTACTTTAGAATTGAAATGCGGGTCAAATAGTAAAGAACCATTTGACATTCCGACACTAAAAGGCGAGTTACCAACAACTTCACCCATGCCGTATGAAACAGAATTGCAGTCACTCTCTTTCTCCATGTTGATATTAAGAACGTCTCCACCTAAAATTGTTCCACCATTGCCCACCTCGTTGTTTGATGCGTCGTACACATGCATCATCAAGTTTGCAGAACCCTGTAACTCTGAAACAGTAGCAACATCTTTTTGAATCATTATTTGGCAATTTGTCCCATTATATGTTTTTGTCAAATTGGTTGCTTTAACTCCAAAAGATGGCGTAAGTGCAATCGTGTAGTCCCAATAATAGGAGCCTTCAAAGGTCTTTAGTCCACTAAAACCACTCCATAAATTTGCAATAAAATCAAGAGCCCCATTGTAAACATTGGCTATGTTTTGATAGTTGTTAATTAAGACCAAATCCGTTGGAAGTACGAGTTCACCTTCTTCGAGACCAACAAGGCGACTTGCTAATTCATTTGGAAAGTACACGGGAGCTGGAGCTATTGAAACGGAATATCCAACTTTCGACATGTAAGTTTCTAAGTCATTTAAGTCAGTAGAATAGCCCGTATGCTGGTCTGGAAAATACGTTTGTGCATAAGAAGGAACTCCTGTATTAAGAATCGGTGTAAATAGTACATGAAGTGTCTTATTTTGAACCAACATAAGATCAAGGTGACCCTGTATCGAATATTTGCCGCTATTGTTGTATCCCTCGACAAAATATAACCGAGTGTTCGTGGATGGATCATTGTTCGGAGCGACTCCGGCAGTAAGCATTACGTTGCTTGCTGCAGAAGTCCCTGTTACAGTCATGTTTACGCAGGCCATCATTGAGTGAGCCCCTTCCCCTATTTGAGTTTGAGCTTCGCCATTAATCGAATAGTTAGCATCTAGATCATGGCAAAGTAAGCTTTGATCACCATTCAACCTATCAACCGATATTGAATATGTGGATGTAGCTCCGTAAGGAAGCAAGCACCAAGACTCATGGTAAGCTGAGCTTGAAGAGGAATAAGAAGGAGATGGTGAAGATATCGCCTGATCTCCGCTTGAATTTCCGTAGTTCCAAGCTTCTGGTCCAGTCGTCCACTGAAAGTCACAGAGATATTTACCATCAGCCGATGTTACCGAGGACGCTGGATCACTAATTAGAGGTCCAACATTTACAGGATCGGAAATCACCTGCTGCTTACCGCAACCAACAAGAAGCAATACAATCAATCCACTAAAAGTGGGCAAAAATAGCTTTGTACTAGTCATTGATCACTCCTTGGATTTTAAAATTTGAAGGATCGCAAACCTTCAAGACGAGATAATTTGAGCCGGAAGGCATCTCTCTTTGAGCAAGAAACGTTAAGACTCCTTTTCCATTGTAATAGCTTCTATACTCCACAAGACCTTTTGCTGTTCCTACACGGTAAAACGTCATGTTTTTTTGTTCCGAACAAGAAGAGCCATCTCCATTCAAGATCGATACTGAGACAACATGAGAATCATCAAGGTACTTGCTGTTTGCTACCGTAGCCGATATGATATATGCGTATGGGGAGTTAATTATTTTTAGTGGGAAATAATTGCTAGCACTACTGCTAATCACGGTTGGTTTGTCTACATACACGAAATCCCCAGATGCTTTCTGATACAAGAATTTAAAGCCTTTTTGAATTTGTGGGAACCATTCGTGAGCTCCTATGTCAGGCCGGTCGCTACCATCTTTTGAAATCGTTCGATCAACACCGAACATGTCGGCCAGGATATTGGCAACAGCGCTTCCTTTATCGATCAGAGGACTTAAATCAGATAACATAAAGCCGTCATCTTTTGTATAAAACAGCCCATCTGAACCAGAAGGTTCTATAGATGAAAAATTTGGATCAACGCCAGTGTTCCCTGTCAAATCATTTCCGTAGGCAGGGTTCCATGCTGAATTTAAAAGCGCCCCTTGCACATCGCTGTGATCCCATATAACCATTGAGTTCGCGAGCGACACCTGCGCACTCGTGTTCGATGCACCTAGGTTTTCCCAAGCGATGGTGTTGACCATACTGCCGCCACTGCCGCCAGTAAACGACCATGCCGCTTTCTTCGCAGAGACGTTGTAGGCTGCGGTGATATGCGTAAAGAACACAGAAGAGGCGTCTGCAGCAATAACGGCACCTTCATCCGCACTGTTCTTGGACACCACATCATTCACAGTTACAAGGTTGGTGTT
>Ga0302287_10000192_pt1 | contig 38186 bp, 31 predicted proteins | sample III_Fen_E2_4_FD_200452 | JGI IMG/M metagenome (GOLD analysis project Ga0302287, IMG submission 200452) | Peat permafrost microbial communities from Stordalen Mire near Abisko, Sweden - III_Fen_E2_4 | ecosystem: Environmental > Terrestrial > Soil > Wetlands > Permafrost | place: Sweden: Abisko... | reverse complement strand
TTTAGAAATACAAGAAAAATGCGGAATTTAGACGAAACGATAAAGCCTAGCTTACGATGCTAGGCTGTTTTGGACAGTAGTGCTTCATTCTCTTATTTCAACTTCTTGTTTTTTCTGCTGGCTGTTGGGCTGCAGACTCTTTAGCAATCACAAAGAAAATCAATATTGCAGTACTTCCCTTAGAAACACCTGGGTTAGACAGCGCTAGTTCGCTTATTCTTTCCGATGAAGTGCGCAAGACAGTGATGCGTTCCCCATCTTTTACGGTGATTGAACGAGGGCAAATGGATCGTATTTTGCTTGAGCAAGGATTCCAGCAAAGTGGCGTTTGCAATAACAGCGAGTGTGCCGTGCATGTGGGTCAACTCGTTGGTGTCGATCAAATCATTGGTGGAACCATTGGTAAGCTTGCTTCTATTTGGGTGATCACCTTGCGTCGTATCGATGTGGAAAAGGGAACCATTCTCAAAATGTCCGAAGAAAAATTCAAAGGCGAACTCGAAGACTTACTACTGGTTGGCTTACCGTCTGCCGTAGCAAAGCTCATGAGTGATAAAACCGATTCTCTTACAAGCGCAATTCCCGCACCTGTTGTTCCTACGTTGAACACCATGGGATCTACAGAGAATACCCTCACACCAGAAGAACGGGATATGACCACAGAACAATTGGCTGAACATCAGAAAATCGAAAAAGCATTTCGCCACAAAGCCGATGGCTTTCATTGGATTCGACAAGGAAGCATCGGAGTCGCATCTGCGGTGGAAGCTGGTGCTGGAGTGCGCTTTGGTGCTCGTCTTGAAGGCTTTGGTGCTTCGCTAGGTTTTGGTGGATATGGTGGCTACTTTCTTCTCCAGCCAGCACGCACTCAAGATGCTTCATCCACTTACGAGAACAGCTATCTCATCACACCTGACTTCCGAGTTGGCTACCAATGGGGACGGCATGAGATTGCCATGAATCTTGGATATTCCCGTCATCTTGCGTCAGGCTTGAATTATGAGTCGTATATGGCTGGAATGCTGTATTCTCACGACTTGGGTATGCCTTATGGTTGGGGTTATTCTGCGGGTCTTAACTACTTGTACTTTAAGTGCTCCGATTCATATTCTTCGTGGAGACCCAGCGGCAAATCTTGTTTTTTCCCTGTAGCTGCTTTAACCTACGAATTCTAATCAGCGCTTAGGCAAGTCAAGTCGATCCGCTGTCTCTGCTTGATTCATAAATCCGATTTGCTCTTCGATCCAATCGGCGTGGCCATCGACGAAGCTTGATGGATTGCGCGGGTTGAACTTGCGCGGGTTGGGCAAGCATGCGGCAAGGAGTGCTGCCTGGTGAGAGCTCAACTTAGATGCAGGAACGTGAAACCAGTATTGCGATGCGGCCTCTACGCCAAAGACGCCGGGCCCAAGTTCTACCACGTTCAGGTACACTTCCATAATGCGGCGCTTGCCCCAGATCAATTCTATCGCCATGGTGAACGGCACCTCTAGCGCCTTGCGCACATACGATCGCGTTTCCCACAGGAACACATTCTTCGCTGTTTGTTGGCTAATGGTGGAGGCACCGAATTTCTTCTTATGCGACTCGTTGTGCTTCATCGCTTTTTCAATGGCTTCGAAATCGATTCCGTTGTGATCTAGGAATTTTTGATCTTCACCCGCCATGGCCGCAAACACCATGCTGCGCGAGATTTTTTCTAAAGGTACGGCCTCATGTTTGATCTCGGAAATTTTATGTGGACCCACTGCGAAGTAGCGCCGCTCTACCATGAGCAATGTGCCTGGAGGCTGAATGAACTTATAGGTAACGACGAGAGCAAGGGGTATGATGACACAGAACGCAGCGATCCAAAGTAGGGCGCGTACAAATCGATTTTTAAGAATCTTACTAGCCATAGTGAAAAAGAAAACCCCTCGTTGCCGAGGGGTGAATTTTACTTGGAGCTCGCGGTGAGATAGCCTTCAAACTTCTCTTGCAAGAAGTCGCGGCTGTTATACTTGCGAATACGGCGCAAAGCTTGGTCGCGCAACTGGCGAACGCGCTCGTGCGAAATATTCATGGACTCGCCAACTTCACGCAAGGTTTGTGGAGCTTCTTGGTTGATTCCAAAAATTCCTTCGATAACCTTGGCTTCGCGTTCAGGCAATTGGTTCACAAGATCACGTGCAAGATTCTCAACATCGCTGATTTCGGTATCGGCTTCGGGAGTTTTCGACGTGTTGTCTGCAAGCACCTCAGCATAAGTTGCCTTGGAATCTGTCTTGAGAGGTTGGTCGAAGCTAATTCCGCGCTGGCCAATCTGAATCAGCTCACGAATATCCTCTGCGATTTCTTTACCGCGGGATTGCTCTTTGAGTGCTTTGCGCACACGCAGATGCTGGTTTGCTGGCAAACGGATCAGGTTGCCTTGCTCGTTGATAGCCCTAGTGATATAAGCCTTGATCCACCAGACGCCGTACGAGATGAACTTCAAACCACGGCTGTGTTCAAAGGATTCAATTGCGCGAATCAATCCCATTGCACCTTCCGAAACAAGGTCGGGTAGGGGGATTGGGCAATGACGGTAACGGATCGCAACCTTAAGCACGAAGCGCATGTTAGCAGAAATTAGGCGTTCACGTGCCACCAGATCGCCTTTCTTTGCGCGCTCAAAGAGGAACTGCTCTTCGGTACGAGTAAGCGGGGCGGTCTTCCGGATATCTTCGAGATATCGCTTGAGGGTGGTATCGCTTGAGTCGATATGCATTCTTTGTTTAGCTCGCTAGGGTGAATTCAATTAGTTATTTCGATGGGGCTTGGAGAGCTCCATTCATTTTATCATGCCAAATATACGAATCTTTTACCACCAAACAACCAAAGAATAGCCAAAGCGGCAAAATTGAAGTATTTTAGCCAACTATATGTCACATACAGAGCCCGGTCAAGAGGTTTGGAACAAATTCTGGAGCCAGAAAAAAGATCTGGACAAGGTTTACCCGTCTTCGCCATCAGTGCAGAAGGCCATTTTGAAGAACATGGATATCCGCGGATTGAAGGTTTTAGAAGTGGGCGCAGGCACTGGTCGCGATAGCGCTGAGCTTGCACGTCGTGGAGCCCAAGTTACTGTTTTAGATTTTGCTCAAGGGTCACTTTCCATTGTGGGCGCCTTGCGCGACGAGTTCGGATTGGGTGATTCCCTTAGGCTCGTGCGGGGCGATGCTTTTTCCGCTCCCTTTCCTGAGAATACGTTCGACCTCGTATTTCACCAAGGTTTGGCTGAGCATTTCAATGACCCCATGGCGCTCATCAAAGAGAATTTTAGGATCGTAAAGCCCGGTGGATATTGCCTGTGTGACGTTCCCCAAACGGTGCATGCCTACACGATTATCAAGCATATCTTGATTGCTCTCGACAAATGGTTTGCCGGTTGGGAAACTCAGTTCACCATGGGGCAGCTCAAAGACTTGATGCAAGGCGCTGGTTTTGAGATTCACTACAAGTACGGTGATTGGATGCGCCCAAATTTGGCGTACCGGATTTTGCGAGAGTTCGGTTTTAAATTCGGAATTCAGTTGCCCAAGTATCCCTTGGATGGAACTGCTTGGCAAAAGGTCAAGGATTCTATTTTAGATCGTCTCGAAGAAAACGACTTGGCGCATTTCACGCAGCTTTCCATTGGCGTGATCGGTCGGAAACCGCGTTAAGTTTCGTATCTTATTATCCACATGAAAATTTTAGTTCTGAACTATAGGGACCTGAAGCACCCACAGGCTGGTGGAGCCGAGGTTCACCTGCACCGTATTTTTGGGCGATTGGCGAGTTGGGGTCACCAAGTGACTTTGGCTACGACCTCCTTTAAGGGGGCGCCTGAGCGCGAAGTGGTGGACGGGATTCAAGTGGTTCGTTTCGGCGGAGATCTGTTCTTCCAAGCGCACGTTGCCTTGCGTCTACATGGCCTTTTGAAAGAGTTTAAACCCGATGTGATCGTCGAGGATTTGAACAAGCTTCCACTCTTCACACCTTTGCTAACGAGAACACCTAAGTTCATTCAAATACACCACTTATGGCGTTCATCTATTTTTCAGGAAGCCTCGTTTCCCATTGCATTCTTGGTTTGGGCACAGGAGCGAATGATCCCTTGGTTCTACCGAGGGCTCCCTTTTGCGGCAGTCAGTCCTAGCACCGTGAAAGAACTTGGCCAGTTGGGCATTCCCGAGCGTGATGTCACACTCATTTACAATGGCTGCGAAGAAGAGTGGACTAGCCTTGAGCCTCAACGTGAAAAGGGAAACTACTTCCTTTGGTTAGGGCGATTACGCCGCTATAAAGGCGTTTGGGTAGCTCTTGAGGCTTTTAAAAAGTTTGCAGCCAAGGTGCCCGATACTAAGCTTATTTTTGCTGGTGGTGGACCTGAAGCTTCGGCCATGCGCCAAGCGGTGATTCGTTGGGGACTTCAGGATCGCGTCGAAATTCGCGGCTGGGTCTCCATGGAAGAGAAGAAAAATCTGCTTCGCAATGCGGTTGGGCTTATCCAATCAAGCTTTAAAGAAGGGTGGGGGCTTACAGTTATTGAAGCTGCTGCCTGTGGCACTTTAAGTCTAGCGAGCCGGGCACCTGGTCTTTGCGATAGCGTCAAGCACGAAGAAACTGGGTTGCTCTTTGAATCTGGCAACTCAAGCGCCCTCGCTGAACTGATGGCACGCGTAATTTCCCGCCCCGAAGAGCGAAAAGCCTTTGAAGGCGCAGCCCGCCGCTTCGCCCTAGAATTCTCTTGGGAAAAGGCCGCTAAGTATACTCTCGAAGCCTTGCAACAGACGCTGGATCGCACAAGGGTTGTTCGCGAATGAATCAGCACATTAAGGGTTCGCTCATTTGGCTTTTGAAGCTCGCTTTTTTGGTGGGTCCTGCCTATCTCATTTGGAGCAAGATCAGCAACACCCCTGGATTGCCTGCGGATCACTTGATTGCCGTGCTCAAAGGGCTCGACGCCCGCTGGCTTGGCTTTGCTTTTGTTGCGCTCATGCTGTCGAATTTTTTGGGCGCTTTCCAATGGATGATTCTTCTTGTAATGCAAGGTGTATCAATGCGTTACAAAGAATTGCTACGAATCTATTTCGTAGGGCTGTTCTTCAATAATTTTTTGCCAGGGAATGTTGGTGGCGATGTAAAACGCATTTACGATATTAAAGTTGAAGGTGGCCAAAAACTAGGTGCTGGCGTATCTGCAACCCTCTTTGATCGCGTCTTTGGATTGTTCTTTTTGAACGCGCTTGCTATGGCGGTTGGCTTGCTCTTCTTTATTTGGGATCCCAAGCAGAGCTGGCTTTTGGTTCCGCCATTTGCAATTTTTGCGGCTTTCTGCGTACTCTTCGCAGCCTTATTTTCAAGGAGGCTGGGGCTCCTGTTCGAGCGCATTGCTACCCGATTATTTCCTGTTGCCTTGGTGGAAAAATTCACTAGTTTACGCGATCGCTTCCACTTGTTTCGCAATAAGAAGCTTTGGTTGCAAGTTACGCTATTATCAGCAGTTGTGCAAACTCTTCGCGTGTCGGTACACTGGTTTTGCGCTCTGTCGATTGGCTTGCATGTGAACGTGTCTTGGTATTTCTATTTCATTCCGCTCGTGGCAATGGTTAGCGCCCTTCCGATTTCCGTAGGCGGTTTTGGCCCGCGCGAATGGCTTGCCCAATACTTGTTCAGTCGAATTGGGGTTGGTCCGCTAGAGTCTGTGTTGGTACAATTTCTAGCGACTGGGGTGAATCTTGCCGTGTCGCTTTACGGTGGAATTATCTTCCTTTTTCGTCGCAAGAAAATTTCGTAACTTCATTTATTACTTTACTTTACGTTGTTGCAACCAGAAGTGCAAATTCCTTTGCGCCACATCTCCGACTTCACGAGCACCCCGCTCTGGTTCCAAAAGCGCGAAATCCCATCGCGTAGCCCTGAATCAAACCATACCTCGGACTGCATTTTGTCGCTCTGCTGGAACCAAGTTCGGGTGGGGCCAACACGCTTACCGGCTTTCCACCAAGATTCCGTTTGCACGCGACCATCGGTAAAATAGACCTGAGTAAGGCTGTCCTGCTGGTTGGCTTTCCAGCGCACCAGCTCGCGCAATGCACCAGTGCTATCCCAAGACTTATGCACTCCCTCGCGCATGCCGTGTCGGAACGAACCCTCACGCTCCGGTTTTCCGTTCGCATAAAAACTCCGAGCAATTCCGTTCCACGCACCGCTATCAAGCATCGTTTCTTTCGTGAGTACCCCATTAGCAAGCCACTCGCGTTCGAGCCCATTTTGCACACCTGCTTGGAACACTGCCTCTCGCACTTTGTGGCCGTCACGATCAAACCAGCAATGAAGCCCATTTTTCAAATCATCGCTGTATTCGATTGTCTCGGACGCTTTCCCGTTCTCGAAAAAGAACTGGCTAAGCCCCACCTTTTTCCCGCGCCGCCATTCCGACTGAGTCCACAATCGCCCTTGGTCATCGTAGCGCTTGTAAGTCCCATGCTTGAGCATTTCGCGCCCACTTGCAGAAGGGTACGCTGTATATTCCTCTCGCAGTTTTCCGGCTTTATCTTTGGTGCGCACCGTATCTGTTTTTGGCGGAAGAGTCGAGTCGGGCCCAAGACCGTAGGCAGTTCCTTGTGGTAGACCAACCGAAGGCATAGGCACAGCAGGAATTTGCGCTCCACAAAAAAGCGTGGAAGCCATAATCCATACGAAGCAACTTGAAAGAAGTTTCACCTTCTCTTTATCGGATTAATTGCAGCCAGAATCAAGAGACATTTTTTGTGATGTCTAACTCATGTGCAATCCGTCATTGCTTGCATTCCGCTTTTGGGATAGCCGCTGAATTTCTCTTTAGCTACCGTTGGCGCATGAAACTTACCATGAGTTCTAAACCAATCGCCTTGGTTCTTGCCTTTCTTCTTCTCTCTGTGATTCATGCGTTCGCGGATGACGCTAGAGTTGTTCATGATTCTGCGTCGAGCCCGGTGGAGGCTCCAAGAATCAACATCTTGGTGCACCCAATTACACTGGCGAGTTCCTTAATGGTTCTTGATCAAGGGAGTACTCTTCCTTTGACTCTATACCTAACAATCGAACGTGAGTTCATGAAGTCTGAATCTTGGATTATTGCTCCAAACGTTTGGCATCGCACCATAAATGCAGAGCAAAATTATTGGATCAATAACACAGAGCTGAATGTCGGTTATCGCAAGTACACCAATGGAGAAAGGCATCAAGGCTTCTATGTGCAGGGAACAATAGGGGGTTATGATGTTCGTTACCAAACCGATGATGATGATGGGAAAGGAAATGGCCAAATGGTATCAGCCCTCTGTTATATCGGAGGCAAGTGGAAGTCCGATCATTTTTCCATTGAGATCGATATGGGAGCAGGCTTGCGATATAATATCAGTTTGCATCGCTTGTACAAAGGGCTAGTATTTCCCGGCATGTATCCCTATGTCTTTGATGTCAATTTCGCAATGGGTGCGAATTTCTAAAGCCCTCTAGCTCCCAGAACAAAAAAAGACCCCATCTTGTGATGAGATCTTTTTTTGTTCTTATAGCGGGGGCCGGATTTCATTCGCCACATCGTGTGGCTCACCCCTTCGGGGCATTTGCTTCGCTGCTGTGCCTCTCCGGCATCCATGCCTACGTGGTGAATGCTCCGACCTTCTGCTCAGGTCGCATCATTCAACTCCTGCCGATAAGAAACGAAAAAGGCCACCCTTGCGGATGACCTTTTCGTTTCTTATAGCGGGGGCAGGATTTGAACGCTGCGACCTTCGGGTTATGAGCCCGACGAGCTACCAGGCTGCTCCACCCCGCGTCGGAGTGTAAACCAAGTATAGAAATGATGGTGTTGTTGTCAAGCTATTTCATAGATGTTGCTGAATCTTGTAAAAAAATTGCGCGCCACCAACGTGGGTTTGCAAATTCATGAGGATTCGGAGGTAACGCTTGCCAGCTATTCTCATCAAGGTTGCATGAGCTTTTTGAATTTGTTTTGTTGTCATCAAAAGCTGTACTGCGAATTGAAAATTTTTGCGTTGCAATATCTGGCAAAATCCATTCGGACTCGTGAGTGAGGCAAGCGGTATCTTGAGATGTGGTGCGAATCCATTGCTTCCATTCCGCAAGGTGGGGAAGGCGAGGGTTCTTTGCTTGAGCTAACTCAGCATGAAACGGTGTGGAAGATGATGGGTGTAAATCGGCAAGCCAAGCAGTATCTCGGAATGTTGTTGTTGACTTTGAAACCTTATAGATCAAAGGTTGGTGGACTTTTGCAAATTGAAAACTTACTCCCGCACTCCATGCCTGCTGACCATAGATGGGTGCTAAAACAAAACTTTGAATGCTCCATGATTGAAATAATTGATAACAAAGATCAATAATAATGTTTGCTGTAGTATGCGCTCGTGCAAACGTTTTTTTAGAGCGATAAAGGCTTTGTGATGCTTGCATTGCAAGGCCTGGTGACCATTTGCCTGCATAAATCCCTTGATGAAATTCAAGCATTGCCTCTGGACCGTTGGCCAATCCTAAGGGCAAAGAATCCTTGGAGTGACTCCAACAAAAGAATTCAAATCGTTCTGCAAATCGCCCCCATGTAAATTCACCCGCGGAGCCCACTTTGAAACGAGTGCCCTGCCAAGCCTCGCTCTGCAACGTTGTTTCTATTCCCAAGAGCAGCGTCCATGGATATATGGTAGGTTGCCATACGAATTGATTTTGCAGACTACGAAATCCATTATGGATCTGCGCTAGAAATAATACGTGGGCAGGCAATGCTTGCGCCCCTTCAATCACAAAAGGTGCGGGGCCTTGAACGCGAAGTGAATAATCAAATGTGCGTTGCGTGTGAACCACTGGCGCTATTGGTGTAAGGGTGTAAGTCGGATCCACTTGGATATGAATCGAATCTTGTGGTGAAGCGCTTAACAAAATTTCTTGCGAAGAATATTCGCGAGCTGTGGGTTCTACCACAATATGGTGTAGCCCTGGTGAAACACAGTCTAAGCTCCATGGCGTAGAGTAGAGTGGAGCCGATTCTTCAGCAAAACCAGCAAGGCAAAGTAAGCCCTTGCAATCGACAACAAGCTTTGTGCATTCCTGTGGTTCTGCGGCAACGAGTGTGTACAGAAAAAGTCCGACCAAAAATTTGTACTGCATTTCAATCAGACGTTCAAAACATTTTTTCCGTTCTAGGGTACCGAAAATCAGTTTCCAGCGTCTATGCAAAAGAAGCGAGGAAATAATGCAAAAGATTACTTGGAATGATGGAATGGTGCTTGGACGCGAGCATCTAGAGTTGTTAGAAGAACATGGAGAACAATGGGCAGAGCAGTTGCGAGGGCTCGAAGCTGGCCATGGGCTCTGTGCAGTTGAGTTGGATCCCATTTCTTGGGACCAAGGTTTTCTCCGTTGGAACAAGCTTCGCGTCATGCATGCTTGTGGCGAACTTTTAGAACAAGGATCTGGATTCGGGGTACTTCAACCCCCTGTTCTCACAATTCCAGAAGCTGTGCAAGGTTCTGAATTAGATCAGCTATCGATTTGGATTTGGCCTACGAACCGTTGGCAATACAGCGATGTCACGCGAGACTTGCAAAAAATATCAACGCGAAAACGAGAATGGTCGCAAAGCTTTATTGAGCCTAGTTCCGATTGTGCTGCGGTTTGCATTCAGCGCTACCAAAGGCGCGGGCGTCATTGGGTGCTCGATCCCACATATTTCCCACCGGTATTAAGAGTAGGTGCTAGTGTGCACTGGGAAGCCTTGCTTATTCGCCTAGAGCAATGGTGTCAAGGGATTCTTCTCCGAACAGACTTATCGCCAATAGTGCGAGCTGGGGTTCAATGTTTTGCTGCGTTGCTGTTAGTAATGGCAGAGCGTTCCGTGCAAGCTCTGCAAGATGAATGGCTTCGCTTGTTGGGTATGCTCGGAGTGAATGTTCCACGCATTCCTTCTGCGAATGGAGGCTCTGTAAACTGGGTTCCCACGCTTTGGAACCTGCTTGAAAATTCATTGGAGCGTAAGGCTGCGGAGAAGACTCGAATGCGCTTAGAAATTCCACGAGCGAACGCAACATTATTCAGTACCGTCTTGCAAAGTGAGGATTGGAACTCTCGCGTGTTATTGGTGTGGACTCGATTTATTCCCTTTGTCGGCGATGAACATCAAGTCTTACGCCTAGCCTCGCTAGGGCAAATGCCGCGCCTAGTAAGAGCCGCATTGCCGGGCGTAAGCATCGCACCGCATCGAGACGTCGAACGTCAAGGAGCAAAGTATTTGTGGAGTTTCCATGTCGATATTGAACATGTGCTGTGGAAAGAAATTCAAAGTTCGCGAAGCCTTGCTGTGCATTGCCCAGTAGCGGGTGAACAAGATTCCTTTGCCTTGGTAGAAGCGACTTAGAACGAGGTTTTCCATGCTCACGAGGAAAATGTTAGATCAATTCATGCAAGAATTACTTCACGTGCTCAATGCAGAGCTGTGTGCGCAAACGCCTTGCGACCCCCCCCCGTGGGAAGCAAACCTTGTGCAAGTTGGCTTTACAGACGATTCGCTTGCCGTGGCGAGCTATGTATTAGCTGCTTTTGCCGATGAATGTACGGGAGATTCTTTGTTGAATTGGGGCAACGAAGCTTGCAAAAGCTGGAGCATCCTATTGTTTCGAGAATCCTGTGCGGGCTTACATTACTTCGAAAGAATGGATGCGAGCGTAAATGATGCTGAGCTTCTATCCCTTTGGTGGCTTGGCTTGCGGGCTGGTTTACAAGGTCGTTTTTTAGGAGACCCCGAAGCTCTTGATGCTTGGCTTGCTGAGCGAAGTTTGAATCAATTACCCAAAGGATTCCCAACAGTAATTGTCGAAGTCCGCAATGATTTTCCTTCGCGTAACGTGTTGCCATGGTGGATCTGCTTTGTGCTTTGGTTTATCGCACTCGTGGTGTATCAAGTGTTAGTGATTTCTGCGGAGGCTCACGTATGAATTTATTTGCTCCCAATATTTCAAGGAATCTATTGTGGCATTGGAATTGGAGGCTTACCGCGCAAGAAATGTCCGCTCAACTCGATATCAAGAGCGATGCGGTACACGTGAATCTAAGCGCAGCAAACATCGAAGATTTAGAACGAGCATGGAAAGATGTATGTGAGCAAAGCCATAGTGCGAAATTGCGTATGCGTATCGATTCACAAACAGTATGGTTACAAGGAACCTCAAGCCTTGATGGGGCTACGTTTAGAGCTTTTTATCAGCACGTCGCAAAAATAGTGGGGTGCGATTGTGGATTGGTTATGCATGCTGATTATTTGGGTGAACCCTATTTGAAAATATCAGCTTGGCCAAGCTGGAGAATGCGCTGGGATCGTGTTGCCATAAGCTCTCTTGAGTTCCGGGATTATCGAAAAAAAGCAAACGAATATGCCGCAATGGACACTTGGATGCAATCTTTTCAAAGCCTTGCGAACTCTGCCACGAGCTCAACAACAGGCTCTACAGCAGGTTGGATTGCTGGGGTTGGATTACCGCAAAAGGGGATTGCTAGACTGGAGTTACCCAAACAAAGAGCATGGAGAGCAAAGGGTTGCCGCTTCGCCTTTGTTGTTTTATGTGTCATGGCGTGCGGCATTATGGGTGCTGGAATTTATGGCTATAAGAATCATCTAGGTTCAAAGAAAGCGCTAGTACAGCAGGGTTCTGCTAACAATACGACAGTTGAAAATAGTTGGCTAGATGAACTTTCAACGCAAATAACCATGTGGCAAAGTGCTCGAGATTCCTTACTGCAAAAGGGCTTGCGTCTACCGCCTGGATTTAAAACCAGTCGAGATATTGAACGAATGGATTCCATACAAGACGAATGGAACCAGCACATTCAGCAGCGTGCAATGCAAGAACTTTATGCCCAGATGCAACGGTGTGATCTAGGTCTCGATGCATATTGTGAAGTTCTACAAAGCTCTCGACGCTTTGCCTGGCTTTGGATTGGCGGTGTTTCAATTCCACAAAATAAGCTTCATAAAGCTTGGAAAGGAATGCTTGCAGAGGTTGAAATTCCTTGGACATCGGCATGGGAATTATGGATTGAGCGGGCGTATTGGAAACGGTTGAATATAAGCAAAGACTCCGCGCTTACAGAAACCTGGGTTCAGCAGGCAAATCGGTTTGAGCACACCTTGCAAAATTTCATAACAGATCGAGCTGATTCGGTATGGACTAAGGCCGATAGCCTGTTGCTTCCGCATGCAAAACAAAATGGATTCATGGTTCCGCGCTTTGCCTTATTGGAAGCACAAGAAGGCATTGAAGATGTATTTCGCTATGCAGAAGATTCATCTGTACAAACAAATTTTCGCAAGAAACTTCAAGAGCAACAGTGGGATTGGTGGCAACAAAAATTGATTCCTTGGATCGATGGTGTTGATTCTGTAACTCCTATGCAATTAGACTCTATGCGCAATGCATGGTTTGAAATGCAAAAATCACTTGGGCTCGCGCCTACTCAACAAGACTCTCTTCGCTTGAATTTAGCCCTTGCTCGCACACAAGACCGAATGCTTGCAAACCATGTACAATATGGGCTTGCGCGTGTATGGCCCTTGGTTTGCGATATGAATTTACCAGATGCTTCCCCAGTAGAAATGTCTCGCATATATGGGGTAGGGGGCGAACTTGAACAATGGATGTTAAACACAAAAATTCCAGTAAATCCTACGCGGCAAATGGATCATTTGCGCGGCGTACTTTTTGATGCTCAAGGATTTAAGGTGCATCACTTGCAATGGAAAGTATGTAGTGTGCAATCGTGGGATGTGCGCTTAGAGCTAGATTCCATAAGGGTTCAGTTCGATGGGAAAAAGGACACTTGTGTGCAAGGTATTATGGAATGGCCAACGCGTCCACGCTTGATTCGAGTGTTTGCAAAGCACGGTGAGGTGGAATGGGAATATCATGCACAAGGTGCTTTTGCCTTGCAGCGCTTCATCAAAACATTTGGTACATGGCATGCAGGGCAAGGGCTACTGATGGATATTCCATTGCGGGCACGAGACTTTCAAGCCCGATTAAAAATCCAATGGCAAGAACAAGGTGACGACGCCAGTGTGATTAAACCCTGTGGCTTTGCCTTTTCTATTGTGGACAAATGAAATCATGAATTGCAATGATGAGCTGTTGAATTTGTTGAATTGTGCAATGGACTCGAAAGATGTTGCAAGGATTTTCGGCTGGATCGATGAACAAATCGCTATTCAGCTAGATGAAATACTTCACCATGAATCCTTTCAACAACTCGAAGCAATTTGGCGCGGAACCGAGATTCTTACAGGGGCGGGCGTGCAGAACAACAACGTGAAAGTCGAACTGCTGCAATGTACACTTTCAGAGTTAGCAGAGGATTTGCGCGAATCACCAAGCCTCATTCATTTGCCTTTGTATCAACACATTTACGAAGATGAATTTGATATGCCGGGCGGTGAACCTTATGCCGCACTTGTAGGGGCTTGGGCGTTTAGCGGATTCTCGTTTGAGCTCGATGTGCTGAAGATGCTTGCAAATGTTGCGTCAGTGGCGCATTGCCCATTTATTGGTGGAGTGCATGCTGCTTTTTTTGGCAAAAAGAGTATGACTGACGTGATCTCGGTCGAAGATATTCAGCATACATTTGCACGTGCCGAATATTCAACTTGGCGAAGTTTTCGAACCCTTGAAGTAGCCAAATACATTTGCCTTGTGCTTCCTCGTATTCTGTTAAGAAACCCTTGGGATATCAGGGGAAAGAGTGGGGTCTTTCAATACGTTGAACGAATTTTTCCTAACAGCGATCGCGCTTTTCTTTGGGGAAACTCTGCTTTTGCAATGGCGGCAAATTTGGTGCAAAATTTTATCGCAACCGGTTGGTGCATGAACATTATTGACCAGTCTGTTTCTTTGCCACGATTTACTTGCGGGCAACGTGGACTTGCATGGGTAGATGGTTTTGTGCCATGTTCACGTGCGCAAGAATTTTCTGCGCAAGGGTTCAACGCTTTTTGTCTCAATGAAAAAGATCGTTTCATGTATTTCCCTTGTCAAAGCTCTTTGCATGCTTCCGATGCCTCGCTTCCCTACGTATTCTTAGCTTCGCGCATGGTTCATTATCTCAAGGTTTTGCAGCGTGATGGTTTAGGGCTTGTTCACAATGAGCGCGTGCTGCAAAAAGAATTGAATGAGTGGTTGCAAGGATTGGTCACGCGCATGGAGCATCCAGAGCCAAGCTTGGCCGCGCATCATCCATTTCGTTATGCGCAAGCGATTGTGAGTGCCGATGAAAATTCAGCAGAGCATGTGTGCATTGAGGTTCGCTTAGAGCCTCACGGCTGGGTCGAAAATTTTGCGCCATGTGTTGCAAGGTTTGGTGGGATTCCATGTAGTCGAAAGGAGGAGTAAATGGAGCCTTTAGTGCTTACCCAATGGGTGCAAGAAGAACGTAAACAAGCCCTTGCTGCATTTCCAAATGAGAATCTTGCCTTACTTCACTTTCTTGCAGATCGCATTGCGCTGCTGCGATTTCGACAAGAGCAACGCATGAATATGCACTGGGCAAATCTTCTGTATCGCTTATGCCCAGGCCTGCTAGATTCAAGCCCTGCTTTCGGTTGGGTGGAATTCGATACGCAAGGTGTAGAGCCTTGCGAAATAAAGCCTCTCGCTGAATTGCGTGTTGAGCTTGATGGTGGAAAAACGACTTTTTTTAGTGTTTCCAATGGAATCGGCTATAATGAAATTTTTCCTTGGAAGGCAACACCGTTGCGGAAAGATTCAGAGGGCTGGATCTCTTTTGAAATCATCGCAGAACGCAAAGTTGGTATGGAACAAATTTGGCTTGACTTGCGCGATGCTGCAGGTGCACATTGGGCGACATTTGCTTGTCTACGTAGGGCTTCCAAGGTTATGCTTGAATGGGATTCCTGTGAAGGAGGCTCGCGTTGGTGTGGTGAAGTTGGTGAATTATGGGGTAGTTCAGATCTGTCGCCAGCCAATGCTTGGGATGCTTTGCGATCGTTGCTTTTGAATATGGATTGTGAATGTCGATTATTATTGCGCTTGCCCAGCGAGTGCAGACATTGGACTCGCTTACTATTGCGGTTTGCCTTATGCGAACAAACGCCTCTACTGCTGACTTGCACGCCACGCCTTGCGTTGGTTCCCGTGATCGATCGACGTGTTCATGCGATTCCTTGGGTGGCACAAGGAGGCCAAGGACCCTTGATTACGGAGCCGGGAGAAGTGATTATTCGTGTGCTTCGTGTCCTTGAGCGTAAGGGAACTGCGCTTTCTTTAGTGAGCGAAGGTCCATGGAGCCCTTTGTACACAAAGGCTGATTCATTTTCTGAATTAAACCTAGAACTCGATGCCTTGCCTCATTTAGAAGGAACCTATGTTCTCGAAATTGAATCCTGTCGAGAGAATGTACCATCGTGGAATTCCGTGCGATGTGTACAATGGCAAAATGCAAGCTTGTCTGCTATGGGAGTGCCCATGGGCGCATTAACTCCTTTCCATGCGGGAATATTTACGGATGTTTGTTATCCATTAATCATTGATCTTGTCTCAGCTCTGCTAGATCGCCGTGCTTGCTGGGAAGCATGGAAGGGCTTGCTATGCGCGCTTAGCGGAGGTGAAATTCCGGCGTGGCATCCATATTGGGCTGTGAAAAAATTGGAATGGAATGCAGAGGGTACTTGTATGATTTTGCAAGTACAAGGTTTGCGAGGTGGAATGCTGTCAATGCTTGAAAACACTGGGCGCATGCTTTGTTTTTCGCAAAGCCTAGAACGCTTTTTAGCAAGCATAGCGCCTTGGCTTGGACGCATCAAAATAGAGGCTCGCTATGAAAGTTGAATGGTTGTTAGAATCACCGATGATCTCTGCAGAATGCATTGATTCTTGGTCGCGAGGCCGTGATGGCAATCCAAAATTTTGGCTATTCTTAGATGCGTGGCAGAACTACGAGCATGCCTTAGAGCTACGACTTGCTTTACAAGTTCCAAGCATTTTGCGAGCTGAGTGCGAGCGCAGTCTATTGCTCACGCGCAACCGATTACGTATAAACGAATGGTGCGCAGGCCTAGGAAATATAAGGCTTGGCGATCAACTTGGTGCAGCTTCGCCTAAACGAATTTGCGCAGCACGGGCTTGCTGGCCCAAAAGTAATCAAGCCCAGAAATTACCGTTGCAGCTGTAATAATTCCCATAACCGTATATGGCAACACGTTCCAGACATCGCTCCAGTTTGGAATGAGGTGCTGCCAAGGATCAAGAGCTCCCACTAAAATGATGAGAATACCCATGCCTTGAATGGCGGTTTTCCATTTGCCACTTTGGCGTGCAGGAATCACAATGCCTTGATTTGCTGCGAGAGTGCGCAACGTTTCAACGCTCGATTCGCGGAAATAGATCAACGCAACCATCCACACCGATGCATAGCCCGAAGCCATAAAGCAAAGGAAAATAGTCATGTTGGAAACCTTGTCTGAAAAGGGATCTAAATATTTTCCGAGGGTACTGACTTCGCCCATTTTGCGGGCAAGGTAGCCATCAAGAAAGTCAGTAATCATAAAGCCTACGACCATAAAAATGGCGAGAGATTTGAAAATCAAATTATTGTTCTGGTACACCAAATCGTTGTCATAGAAAAAAACCCAGATGAAAAATGGAGTCAGCACAATGCGACTCATGGTAAGCTGCGAAGCCACGGAAAGCGGGCGACGATGGTCGGCATCACGGTAGTACCAATACAGAAAAGCAACGCCCGATGCACTCATAAATAGTAACGTGACCACCATGCTGATTTGCTGGTAATGTTCGAGATCCAACACATAAATCATGGAAGTGGTGGTAATGGATACCGATGCCGCACCAGACCAGAACGATCCTCGCCGCATGAGCTTGCCTTCGCGCACCACGCTTAAGCTGTAGAGCGTATGGGCAATCACGCGAGTTAACAAGAACACGCAACCGACGGTGAGTATCCAAGGAAAGTCGTAATGATGCACAAGATTATGGATCAAGATGTTGACGAGCACCGCAAAGGCAAGGAAGCCCTCCACAAAGCTTAGCCACAATTGAGTGTATGGCTGCTCGATGGTTTGGTAGCGCCGCTTAAAGCTTGTATACCAGCCTCCCAACGTCACCAAGGCAAGGAACACTGCCGCGAGGTTGTCGTGATTCTTCCAAATCAAAAAGAAGGTTGGAATAAACAGAAGAATACGGAGAGATCGCAGAAAGCGCCCCTCACGCAAAAATTTGTTTTTGCGCTTATGCAGAATGCGGGTTTTCAAGGATTTGTTTAGCATGATGGAGCACTGTTTCCGATTTAGGATCACCAAGCATACGAGCAATTTCCAAAATGCGTGCTTGGGAATCCAGAGAAGTGATGTGTGTAAAAGTGCGTCCACCTTGTTCGGTCTTGGTAACGCGTAATTGCCGTTCTGCACGGCAGGCAACTTGGTGTAGATGAGTGATTGTTAAGACTTGGTGGCTTTGGCCTAACCCGCGTAAACATTCGCCGATACGGTGGGCAATCTCTCCGCTGATTCCTGAATCAACTTCATCAAAAATGAGCACTGGAATTAAATCGCGAGCAGCCATCACGGACTTAAACGCGAGGAGAACGCGAGATAGCTCTCCACCGGAAACCGCTTGGCGCAAGGGTTTGCGGCCTTCACCAGCATTGGGTGCCATTAAAAATTCAACGCGATCAATGCCCGCAGGAGTGGGGGCCACGGCTTCGATTTGCGTGCAAAAGGTTGCTTTACCCATGCCTAGTTCTCGAATGCGAACTTGCACTTCGGTGTCCATGCGACTTGCGGATTTGATGCGCAAAGCATGTAGCGCTTGGCCTGCTGCGATGGTGCGCTCGTGCCATTCTTGCACCCGCTTTTGCAGCAAAATCAATTCATCATCGAGGTTGTCGAGGGTTGCTAGCTCTTGCTTACGGCGGTCGCGAAGTTCAATTAATCCATCGAGTGTGGTGCGGTATTTTCGTTGCAGTTTTTGCAGCAAAGCGATTCGCGTATTATGGCGCTCAATTTCTGCTTGCGAAAGGGGTTGTGCCCTGCGCAGCGTTGCAAGTTCGCGCGAAAGTTCGCGCAAGGTGATCGAGGAGTCTTTTAATTGCGCAGCAAATTCTGCGATCGATTTATTGTTTCCTGCGAGGTTTGCTAAAGCGTGCTCAAGGCTAGAAAAACGCTCGTTGATGCCTGCATCGCCATCGAGAAGTTCAATGGATTCGGCAATGAGTTTCCGCTCCGATTCTGCACCGGTCGCTGCAGAAAGTTTTGCTTCAAGCTCGGTATCTTCACCAGCGATAAGGTGAGCTTTCGTGAGTTCGTCGGCTTGAAAGTGCAGAAATTCTTTTTGTTGGGCGAGTTCACTTGCGCGCTTACGGAGCTCGGCATCTTCGCTCAAGTTGCGTTGCCATTCACGCCAAGCCGCTTGGTAAATTTCAATCTCGTTTTGATGTCCACCAAAGGCATCGAGCATTTCGATATGCGTTCGGATATCGCGTAACAACACCTGTTCACTTTGTCCGTGTAACTGAATCAACTGCTCGCCAATTTCTGAAAGGTCGGTGAGATTTACAATAGAGCCATTGATGCGCGCACGACTTTTCCCATTTGCTAAGATTTCGCGTTGAATGGTGATTTCCCCTTCTTCGGGATCGATGCCCATGGCAGTAAGCTTTGCGAGGACTTGGGGCAATGCTGCGATATCAAAAACGCCTTCGACCGAGGCTTTTTCTTCGCCGTTGCGGATCATTTGAGTGGTGGCTCTTTCGCCAGCACAAAGCTTGAGACTGGTGAGAAAAACCGACTTGCCGGCGCCCGTTTCACCAGTAACTACACAGAATCCTGGCTCGAAAGAAATTTCACATTCGCTGATGAGAGCAAGGTTCTTGATCTTGATTTGTTTCAGCATGCTTGTGCCTTGGGTTTACCTGTCCAACCTAATTTTTCGCGCAGGGCTTCGACAAAACCAGAATGGTTTGGCTCAATAAAATGTGTTGCCCACTTCGATTTTGCGAGAGTAAGGGATTGACCTGGAGCCAAGGTAGGGCCTAGCCTGCCATCGATCATGAGTCTTACTGGATGGCCATTGCATTCCTGAATAAAAAGTTCAGAATGATCTGCCGAAATCACCAATGGACGCACGGAAAGAGAGCAAGGATTCACCGGATTTAAAATGAATGCATCGGTGGTGGGGTGTAAAATCGGACCGCCCGCAGAAAGGTTATAGGCGGTAGAGCCTGTGGGAGTAGAGATGAGAAGCGAGTCCGCCCAATATTCGGTGAGATGACTGCTGTTGAGTTTGACCTCAAGGTCGACCATGCGCACGGGTTCAATCGCTTGAATCTGCACCTCGTTCAAGGCTGTTTCTTGCAAGATCTTTTTACGACCTTGATACATGGCAAAGTCGAGCATAATGCGAGGGCCCACATGAAATTGCCCCGCGAGCAACATGTCTAGGGTGGCTTCTAATTCTTCGACTCGATATTCAGCAAGGAATCCGATGCGCCCAGTGTTTATGCCGAGTAAGGGAATTTCCTTTCCTAGAGCAAGGCGTGCGGTAGAGAGTACGGTTCCATCGCCACCGATAGCAACAAGAACATCGCATTGGCGAATTATTTTTTCACTCACTAATCGCAGTGGAGTGATGAGTGGAGCCATGCTATCGAGGATCACGACTTTAATCTTCGCATGAGCTTTTGCCCAAATCGCAATACGCGCCATTACTTCGGGCAACTGGGCTGAGCGTCCTGGCCATGCGACAATTCCAATCGAGGACATTTTCATACAACTCCCAATTTTGCAAGCAAGCCGGGAAAAGTAGTTTGTGTGTAATCAAGGCCTTCAACCAAGGAATGCCCATGTGCAATACGCGCAAGTACGGCTAGGGCAAGGCCTAAAATTGCCGAACCATGTGAGTCAAATGGATTGGCGTCGATCTCTTCGCGGCCACGTACTACAAGGCCTTCTTCGTAGATGCCAATTTCAATTCCGGCCAGCTTTAAGTTGTTTGCGAGGGCGTCAAGCAAAGGATGCTCAGCTTCTGCTAAGTGCTCCGGTAAGCGTAAAATAGTTTCACCCTCAGCAAGGCTTGCTGCGATGGCAAGCATGGGAATCTCCTCGATGCAGGTTTGTAAGACTTCACCTGTGAACTTGCGCCCAACAGGTCTCTTACAAGATTGGACGCGCAAGGAGCCAAATTGGTCACCATAGCGCTCACGTTTTTGCACGACTTCGATATTTGCGCCCATGCGCTTGAGTGCAGTAAAGACTCCGGAGCGACCTGGGTTCAAGACGATATTGCGCAGAGTAATATCGGAATCGGGAAGGGAGGATGCTAGTAACGCAACCGCGCTTGCTTCCGTGGGGTCGCCAGGGATAAAAATTTCTTTGCCGGCAAGGATCTTGCAAGGACTGAGCTTGGTAATGGTTTTGCGTTCGAGCTTTTGGCCTTGCATACGAGCCATGCGCCGTGCGAGTTCGTCTAATTCATCGGGGCCAGTGGTTTCAACGGTAAGGGGTGCTCCGAAAAATGCGAGTAGGCCAGAGAGTTGATCACGCACAGTAATGCGCTCTTCAAAGCTTACGCTGCGTTCGTGCAAAAGGGCTTGCAATAAAATGCGAATACGTATAAGGTGAGGCACTTCGCCACTTGGAGATAGTTTGTATGTAAGACTTGGTTCGCCAAAGGTAAAGCGCCCTTCATGGAAGGTTCCCACAAAGTTTTTGAGCTTGGCGCCAATGGAGCCTGATTCTGCCTCGCTTCCAAGGTCAAAGCAAGTCTCGTGATCGCGCGAAAGAAGGCAGAGTGCAAGGTGTTGCGCAAAAGAATCTGTGGGCAAATTTTGCGAAGGAGAAAATGTGCCGGTTAGGCCTTTGCCTTCGAGTTCCCAAGTATTTTCTTTGCGAAAAATATCGACGCCATTGCTGCGCAGCCATGTGGCATAAGCTTCGGAAACCGGTGTATTGGCACAATCTTCAAGGATCGTGCGTCCGCGAGCGAGTGCACCTAAAGTCATTGCATACAAAAGCATTTCACGATCAGGATTGACCGTCCATTCGCCTTTGAGAGCTTGTCCACGATGGATTTCTGTCATGAACGAAGCCTTGTTTGGAGACCGATTTTTTCGAGCAACTCTTGTGCTTGCGTGGCTTCTGAAAGAGCTTTGAATCCGAGCAATAAAGATCCGCCAATGCCTTCGCGCACTTTAGCGAGTTCAATGTCGAGAATGTTAATGCCCGCGTTTGCGAGTGGAGTAACCACACTTACAATCGCACCAGGTTTATCGGGCAATTGCACAAAAAGTTCATGCAACGAATGGGTAAAGCCTTTGCCTGGCGAGCTTAGCGAGGTGCGTACTTCGTTGCCTTTTTCAAAAACGCCTTGCAGCGAAGGACTTGATTCGGGTAGGTGTGTAAGGAAGTTTTCGATTTGTGCTAGGCTCGCTTGCATTTCTTGCACGCCACCAAGAATCTCTTTGTGGTTGGTAGCGATGATGTCGCGCCACATGGGCCATGGCGAAGCTGCGATGCGGGTCATGTCGCGGAAGCCTCGGCCAGCAAGGTGCTGATGGTTTTTTGCAAGAATTTTTGGCGAGAGTCCTGAAGCAAGGGCTGTGGATACAAGCTGTGGTACGTGGCTCAAACGCGCCATAATGCGATCATGATCCGTCGCATCTAGTTCTACTGAATGTGCTCCAACAGCATCAATTAATTCCTGCAAAAGTCCATAATGAGCTGCTGGTTGGCCTACTTGAGGGCAAAGAATCCAATAGGCATTTTCGTATAGAGATATGTCGAAATGTTCAAGGCTCCGCTTTTCAGAACCAGCCATAGGGTGGCCACCCACAAATAGAAAGGGCGCGGGCAGCTGAATTCCTTGGGCACAAATGGCTCCCTTGGTGCTTCCAATATCCGAAACCAACATAGGGCCAGTAAGGTGTGAACCCATATGGCGTAAGGATTCTAAGGTTTCTTGAATGTGTGAAATGGGGCCGCAGAGCAAAAGTAAATCAGTGCCCGGCAGGCTTTGCGCTAGGTTTGCGTAGTCAAAGACTTCGTCAGCGAGTTTCATCTCGAGTGCGCGTCGTTGGGTGCCAGGGCTTGATACTGCGCGGATCTTGACCGCATGGCCGGCTTGTTTCAGCGCCGCCGCCATAGAGCTAGCAAGCAATCCAAAGCCAACAAAGGTAATGGTTCCTTTCACGAGGGGGTCTCCGTGTGAACGTCTTCCATATCACGGGTTTCTTCCATGAGCACTTGGAAAAGACGTCGCACGGCACTGGCTGGAAGTGGCCCTTTATTTAACGACTGCAATAGATCCAAAACCTCGGCTTCCCTTACTGCGTCAAGGATTGGGAGCCCCGCTTTGCGCTTTATTTTGCCAATCTCAACAGCATATTTTGCGCGTTCATTGAGAAGCGTAATCAGTTGTGAATCGATGCTATTGATTTTCTTGCGCCAGTCAGAAATTTCCATGGGCAAAAAATAGCCAAAAGTAAGGGATCTAGGGGCGAGAGACTCGTTTCAATTTAATTCTTGCAATTTCCATCGATCGATCTTGCTCAGGTGGAATCTTGGCTGTGCCTGCGTTCTTTTTCAAGATATAGCTCGGCATCTGCAGCCTGCAAAAGCTCATCGAGCTGATGTTTGTTCTGGGGCTTGCAGAAGGTAATGCCAGCACTAAAACCTAGCTTCATGCCGTTTGGAAAGTTGCTTTCTTGTGCGGCTAACGCAGCGTTTGCACGGTGGATAAAACGCCTCACATCGGATTCTTCGCGAACGCGGGCAAAGATGACAAACTCATCGCCACCGATGCGAGCCATGATATCGGTTTGGCGTAATGATTCTTTGAGTGCTTGCGAAACGGCTCGAATTGCTCTATCACCTTCTGCATGGCCAAAGACGTCGTTGATCGTCTTCAGTTTATCCATGTCGGCAAAGATGATTGCAACTAAAGTCTTTTCACGACGAGCTTCTAAAAGAGCCTGTTCTGCAAGGAGCATGAACCCACGTCGGTTAAGCACTCCGGTCAGTTCATCTCGATTAGAAAGGTTCATCAATTGCTGATTGGCTGCTAGGAGTTCTTGTTGGGTCACGCGCTGTATTTCTAACAGCCAAGTTCCTTGTAACGCTGCTGCAGCTTGCAAAATCAATGGCTCGTAAAAGTTCTCCAGATCTTTTGTGTACTCGAGAAGAATCACACCCAAGAATCTTGATTCGCATACCAAGGGAAAGAGCAAACATGGTGCTTGGTTGCCATGAATTTTTTCCGTCAATATCTCTGCTGGGGCTTGCTTTTGTTCGGAATTGCGTAAGACTTTGCCATCTTGGTATTCGATCCAACGATGAAATTCTAGGGATTCTAATGAGCCTTCGGGCAAGCGATCGCGCTTCCACTCTAGCACGCCGGCCCAACGGATTCCTGCGCGTTGCATAGAGAGTGCTAAGCGTGCATCCCATGTGGATATTTCAAGGTCGGAAAATAGTGTTTGTGCGGCACGGCGAATTTTGCGGGATTGAAAAAAGACCTGCATCTGTTCATGAATAAAAGAGTCGCGGCCTGTGACCGCATTGTGCGATTTGCAACCACAGGTTTCACGAATCACGAGCGACGCATAAAAGGTTTCTGTGCCACCAAAGTGCGCCCCATTTTTTTCGCAAGCACGCTCGACAGCGCGGCGACTCATCTTGTCTAAGGGTTGGCGAATCGTAGTCAGTGGAGTGCGTACCCAACGCGCTTCTTCAATATCATCCATGCCTACCATGCGCACGTGGTTGAGCTCAATGCCAGAATTTTCAAACGCTTCCATCGCACCGATCGCCATGGTATCATTCATGAAAAATATTGCATCGAGATCAGGGTGCCGCGCGAGCAATGACAAGGCCGCCTGCCCGCCACGTTCATTGGTAAAAGCACCATTTTCTTCGAGCGTTGGGTCGAGAGCTATTCCTAAATCTTGGAGAGCGCCACGCCAAGCCACCAAGCGAGTCATGGTGTCTGGGTTGGTTGGAGTTCCGGTGACGCAAGCTATTTTCTTGCAGCCATGCTCGTTCACCAAGTGTTCCATAGCACGGTGGATTGCTGTTGAGGCATCAAAGACAATGTTTGCACTATCGGGGCTAGGGCCTTCGCCTAAGTAGATTGTGCGGGTTGGGTCGAGGCCGCAAACTTCTTCGATATTTTCAAAAGGATCGTGAGTAGAAAGCACTGATTTTGCTACTACATAAGCGTCTAAGCCTAAGAACGGAATAAGACGGTAGAGTTGATTATGCAACCACTCATTGTCTTCGGGAGACTTCCAAGCCTTGCCAATAATGCCAACAGCTTGCATACCATGCTCGCCAGCGGAATCCACAAGGGAGCGCCAAACCTGTTTCTGGTACAGGTTTCCAATCTCGTTGATCAACAGACCAATCTGGGGCTTCGTGCGCATGCCCCTAGATTATACCTCAAAAAATTTAAATATGCACGGATTAAGTCGAGCTCCGCTGTAAGTTTGGGCTAGAAGCTGTATGTGGCGGCCGCCTGTAAAATCAAGCGTTGCCCTTGATATTGAACTCCAATGCTTTTTCCATGCATTATTGGGGTCGCGTAGCTCACGGTATTCTCGCCAGGAAAACTTCCACCCATTGTAATCGCCATGATCTGCAACGTGAGATTTTGCAAGGTGGAGTAGGATAGTGTGGTTGTGGTGATTACTGATCGATCTGTCACGTTCATGAGGCCATTGAAGGAAAGGGTTAAGTCTTGATCAATGAATTGCGATATTGAGGTGAATACGGCTGCGTAATATCGTCCAAGGCTATATGGGGAAACAGGACCATTCAAAAAAATCCACAAGGCTTGCGGGCCAGAGCTGACGGTCGTTGACATCGTAGGCATGTAGGTGCGAACTTTTGCTGCGAGTGCCGAATCTAGTACCACACCATTTTGCCAAGTGTAATTGCGCAAGTCTGCATAAGGGTTTTTATCGTAGCCAAGGCCGTTGTAATACATTTCGTATTGCACATGAATGCGGTTGGTGACGTTTAAACAATCAAAACTGCGGCCAAAAGATAACGCTGCGCGGGGCTTTATATTGCTTGGCTTGGCGAACAACGTGTCATTTTGGATTGCGAGCAAAGTATCAAATCCTTGCGGCATAATCGCGGCTTCTGCCGACACGCTCCAAGACTTGATCGAAGAAGAAATATCGCCTGCATACACAGGGTCCATATCCTTCTTTTTCCAAAGCGAAAGTGACGTTTCTGTAGTGCCAAGTAAAACTTCGAGTTTGCCTGTTCCCTTGATTTCATTGGGTTGCTTGGCTCCCTTGGTATCGAGGAAACCATAAATATTTGCGCGGGTTCCAAAGGGAACGTGCATGCGAATTCCATAATTGCCATCCAAGGATCCAAGCTGTTGCACAAACGCTTTGTGATCTACGTTCACTAAGTCCGATGGGTGCCAAAAATAGCAAGTACCCCATTGCAGCACTTGTTTACCCACGCGAAAATATACGTGACGACGAATATTGAAATCCAAGAAGAGTTCATGCAGCACAGCGCTTGTCTTAGAACTATCCGAAAGGTATGTGCCCTCAATGCTCGCAAAGGCTTTGGTGTCATCACTTGCGCGCGCATCCAAAAAAAGATCCGCAATCATTTGCGAAGAATAGGTGGGGGCATGAGTTCCGTGCAGATCGTTTAGGCCTGGCTCACCCGTGTTGTCGCGGCCAAGGGACGTGGTCGCTGATGCGGAGAGCTGCCCACTTGAATGCAACCCTACTGTTGAAACAGGAACTGTCTGTTGCGTTGTTGTAGAACCTGCCGATGGTGCTTGAGACTTCATGAATTGACTAGAATCAATCACAGAACTTCCCGAATCGCTAAAGAGTGCGTTTTCGTCTTCGGCTGCAAGGGCTTGTGCCGTAAGGCTTAACGCCCCGATTACACACAACATTGCGAGATGGGATTTTTTGTTCATTCTCAATCCTTACTTGCTCTGCGATTCTAAGTAGGCTTTGGTAAAAACAGCATCGTCGAGTTTATCTGTCTTTATATCTGAAAGATCCACTACGGTGCGGTTGCCTTTTTCGAATTCATCGATGAACAATTGGTTCACTGGTACATAACGGTTGTTGATCATGGTGTACTTGAGGAAGTACGCGGTTTCCATTAAGGTTCCGCTTTGAGAATAGCCCTCTTCTTTGAGTAGCAGATTGTTGTCGCGGCGCACCCACCAGATCTTCTTTGGGTAGTCTACATCGTTCACTTTCGCAACCACTTCAAGCTTGTATACAGGGACTTTGCCGAGCATTTCTTCACTCAATTTTTCTTTGCCATCCTTGGTCTTTTGGATCGCCCAAGTTTCGGTGACATTGCGGGTTTTGAAATCATCGGCTTTGGCATTAGAGCCACCAATGGATTCATCGGAATTGATGTGTTGGAATGTGCGCGTATTGCGGCGATACATCCACATATTTTCATCGATGCGCAGGTAACCATTGCCGCGATCTGATTCGGGTGCGAGCATGTTAATCAAGAAGGCTGCGTCTTTATCGCGACGGTAGTATTCCATCTCGATGATCTTGGTTCCTTGGTTAGCCTTTTGCTGCGTAAGCTTCACATGGGAATGAATATCCGTGCTGAATTTCTGGATATCTTCGAGCTTTTGCAGAATGGGCTGCGCAGGCGGTAGCGCTTGTGCTAAAGAAAGCGTTGTGCAGAGGGCAATGGTGGTAAAAATTGTTTTCATAAAATCTCCAATCACTCGTAATATCACTCGTAATGACGCATGGCGGTTGCAGCAGGTAGTTTTGCTGCGCGGCTTGCAGGGAACCAAGCTGTGGCTATGGCGATCAACACAATCAGCACAATGAAGGATATCACGCTAAATACCGTGGGCGCAAAAACCAGATGCCCATTCGATAAGATGATTCCTAGCGGGTTTGATGCTGTTGGAATCGTGAGTCTTGAAAGCCCGAACATGGATGCGAATGCGAGTAGGGTGCCCGCTATTGCAGAAAAGAAGGCCAAGAGCCCTGTTTCCATAAGGAATACTTGCCGGATATCACTTTGCTGCATACCGATTGCACGCATAGTTCCAATCTCGCGAGTGCGTTCACGAACGGTCATCCGCAAGGTATTGATCACACCAATTAAGGTGATAAAGAAGATCACTAATACGGCGCTCAAGGTAATGACTTGTAGGGCTGATTCTAATTTGAGTACAGCCGAAGCCGATTCGTACATGGTGCTAATAGTGACAGCTGTTCCCTTGTATTTGCCTTGGGAGATCTCGCGGCGCTGCTTGGTGAAATCGTCGGTGGAATGCGGTCGATCAAGGCGGCTCCATTCGGTAGTAAGCTCTTTAAACCATGCAGAACCCGAATCGAGAACAAGCGCTGGAGCCTTGGGTTGCAAGGGAAGTTCGTCATAAAATTCATCGTAGAAACTGTGCTCGTGCATCAGTGCAAGGCTCTGAGGTAAGGTTGCCGGAGTTGCAAAAATACCACCGACCACACGCTTGAATTCATGAATGGAGTCTCCATGTGGGAAGCGCAATGCATAGCGGAAATGCACGGTATCACCAAGCTTCGCATGTAGGCTATCGGCAATAGCACTTGGTAACAGGATTGTCTTGCGGGAGTACGCCGTAGAGCTATCTCCTACGAAATTTGTGAGCTGAGGTTTCAAGAACAGAAGCGAAGTGCTATCAGCATGGAATCCACTCACCAGTGTAGATACGCTCTTGCCGTTAAGGCTTGCTGTTCCTTGCATGTAGGCAAGTGGGGGAGCCATCATCCGCCAAATGGAATCAGCAACATTTACGGCGTCTTTTTCTGGATTGTAGAGAGTGACTTGCAAATACGGAGAGTCTTCGGCACGCAGTCCCATAATGCGGCTCATGTCGCGCAGTTCAATAAAGATTGCGCTTTCCATAAAGATGTTGGAAGGTCTGAAAATGCCCACCACAGTAAGGCGCACGGCTTGAAAGTGCCCATCGAAATCTTGCAAGCGAACACGCAGAATATCGCCTTTTTTCACATTGAGAAATTTCGCTTTTTCAGTCGAAATGATGAGCGGATTTTCGATAGTGGAATCGGTAAGCTTTTTCCACTCTCCTTCCACCATGGGAAAATTCGTGGTGGTCTTGATGCTATCCTCTGCGGTGAATTTCGCGTGCATGTCGATCGCGACCACGAATACGTTATCGGACTTGCCATTGCCAATGCCGCGCCCCATGGTACCCATGGTGGGAGTGACTTTCTTGACGCCTGGGATCTGCTCGATTTTTTCGCGCCAGCCAGCACCCCCGCGCATCACTTGCGACATAAGCTGCCCACGGTGCGCATAACCAACGCTGGTATGGCCTGCAACGTAAGACACCACGTCGTTAATTAGTGTGCGAGAAATTCCATGCGAGAATGAATTCGCAAGCACCAGCACCAAGGTTCCAATTGCAATCGCAGCACCGAGCAAGACATTGCGCCGCTTTTGACGGAACAAGTTACGGAAGGCAATGAGAAATAATGTTTTCATAGTGTCCTCGGCTAGTCGCGGGAAATTGCATCAAGCGGGGTAATGGACTTGGCTACATGGCTTGGATAGATTGCAGCGAGTACCGTTACCAAGGTGAGTTGGATTACGGTAAGCACAAGGTCTCCCATTCCAAATAGTGGGTGGAACGTATCGCCGCCATAGAAGAGTTGCAAAATGTCGTTTTCGGTAGTGAACCCAATGCGTTGTACAATAAGCACAGTGCCTACTCCCGCAAGGATTCCTAGGCCACCAAACACGAACGATAAACAACCGGTTTCCGCGATAAACATCTTGGTGATGAATCCTTTTTGCGCACCCACGGCACGCATCATTCCGATTTCTGTGGTACGTTCCATGGCCGCCATGGACAACGTATTGACGATGATAATAATCGCCACGAAGAACAAGAAGAACACAAACACATTGAGTGCGATTTTGATGATGATGGTCATTGAACCAATAGCCCCAGAGGCTTTTTGCCAAGGCAACGCGCGTAAAGGGAGCTGCGCTTTTTCAAGAACATGGTTCAAACTATCAAGACCTTTTTCTCGATCAATGCCTGGAGCAAAGCGCGCGAGCACAAGTTGATAGATGCCCGCTTCTTCTGCATTTGGCGTGATTGGTGTGCTGTCTTTTATTGCCGCAGCCGTTTGTGCGGGCTTGTCGCTCAAGGCTTGCGCATCGTCGTTTCCAAAGAGAGCGTCGAGATTTGTGTTATCGCTAGAAAGCAAAGTCTTTTGTTTTACGGATAGCGATGCACTTTGATCTTTGCTTGAAAAATATCCCATGCAACGGCGGTAGGAATCAATGTCCACAAAGACAAAGTGTCCCCAGATTTTGTTAAGCGCTTTGAAGCGAGATACGCCAGAGAGCGGCATGCGAATATCCGACGAGGAATTCGATTCATTGAAACCCATGAACACAATGTCGTTTTGTGTGCTTAAGTGCGGATACAGATCCTTTGCATCTTTGGACATGAAGCTGGTATCGAGCAATGCGCCCTTGGGTGTAAACCAGATGCCCATACTGGAAAAGATTTGTTCAAGGCCTCCAGTGGACATGAGTAAGCCAGTGGAATCAGGATACGTGCCTTGCAAAATTTTAATACTGCCTGGGAACATCTCTTGCCATTCTTTAAAGTTGACACCAAAGAGGAATAGGTACCCCGGCATGCCTCCTTGTTCGTTGATGGCCATGGCAAAGCCCTTGCCTACAGGTAGCACGTTTTGAAAGAGACCTGTTGCTTCTAAGTGTGGGCGAAGCGTATCAAAGCGTGCAATATCTTCAACAGCCTTGCCAGCCATGCTGAGTAGCACGTTGTCGTCTTGTTGGTTTTTGGACATCAAGATCACGTCGCCGGTAAATCCACCCACCACGCTTTTATCAAGGCCTTTCTGCATGCCCGAAATCACTGAGTTGCCCAGTGTTAAAAGGAATGCGCCCAAAAACAAAATGGTGCCGATTACGAGACTCTTGCCGCGATGTCGAAACAGGTTACGCCATGCAATTTTAGTCGAGAGCATGCTTAGCCCTCCACGATTTTGCCATCATGAATTTTCACGATGGTGCGAGCATATTTGAGCACGTTGGAATCGTGAGTAGAGAAGATGAAGGTGGTTCCGTGCTCGCGATTCATGTTGGCCATTAAGTCCAAGATGCTTGCGCCAGTAACCGAGTCGAGGTTTGCGGTGGGTTCATCGGCAAGCACGATCGCAGGTTCAGTCACAAGTGCGCGAGCAATGGCAACACGTTGGCGCTGTCCACCCGAAAGTTCTGCGGGTCTATGGTGCGCATATTCAGATAGGCCAACGGCTTCCATGAGCTTCATGGCTCTTGCGCGTACTTGGCTTGTGGGAATATTGCGCATTAATAACAACGGAAACTCTACGTTCTCTAAAGCGTTCAAAACTGGAATCAAATTGAAGGTCTGAAAAATGAATCCGATCTTGTGCAAGCGAAGACCTGTGATCTTTTTGTCGTTGAGTTCAGAGATGTCTACACCATCAATCTTGACGGTGCCTGCCGTGGGCTTGTCGACGCAACCGATGACATTGAGGAGAGTTGTTTTCCCGCTGCCCGAAGGTCCAATGATGGACATGAGCGCACCCTTCTCGATGTTTAGATCTATGCCGCGCAACGCGTGTACGGTTGTTTTATCGAGAGGGTAATCCTTGACCAAGCCTTTAATTTCAACGATATGCGACATGGATGCTCCTACTGATTCATTTATGCTACGAAAGGTAGTCTATCGCAACAATGAGCGCGGAAGCAATCTTTGGCTCGTTCGACAAAGGCCTTAGAAATATCGGTGAAGAGAATAGATTGTCGAGATTAAAGAGCAAAGTGATGAAACCGGTCGCCACCTTGTGGGTGGCTTTTTGCAGAGAATACAGCAATCCGCATCCCCCCGCACTTTTAATAGTTCCTACTTCAAGCTTTTGCTTGATAGTAGGACTTATTCGTGTAGAACTTTACACTCTGTGTTTTACACTTGTATCAGAATCGGCCCTAGTGGGCAAGCTATTTTTCCTGACCTTATGAGATAGGATGCGGTCGGGAACGCAGATAGATCACCGTCAAGCGGTGATGACTAAGAAAGCGGTGATGACTAGGAAGGGCGATGACGATGAGGAAATGCGGTGATCACCAATCCAACAAAATTACGCGCTCTTGAGATAGGTGCGAATTGCGTCGCGAAGGGCTGTGAACTTGTGGCGTAAAATGGACTCATCTTCTTCAAGCAATGTGACGCGGAAGCCTTGCAGCTCCGAGCAGAACGACGAGATGGGAACTACGCAAAGTCCAACGGAACCCAACAGATAATAGACGAAACGGTAGTCGGGGTTTACGTTCTTGACCCAGCCTTCTACTGCGCCGCGGATTTGGTCGTTGGCAATGGGTAGGCTCTGCTCACTGTTGAGCGTTCCTGCCTTGAAGATGATGGTGTTGTAGAACGCGCCGAAGGTCTCGTTGAAGGTGAGTTCGGGTACTTCACCCAAGATCTCGGAGATGATGCGACTGCGGCGACCGATGCGTTCATTAAGGCTAGTGCGATGTTCAATATAGCGTGGATCGCCCATGACTGCTGGGATTGAGAGCTGAGGCAATGTGGTTGAGCAAACCTCGATCATCTTTGCGTTGTCGAGTGCGCGGCAGAAGGCTTCGAACTCTGCATCTTTATCGCGGTTATAGTATTCCATCCAGCCGCAGCGCGAGCCGGGCCAAGGGTATTCCTTGGAAATGCCCTTCATCGAAATGCCGGGCACGTCTTCGAGGTATTCCGCGAGCGAGTACGCGCGGGCTCCGTTGTACGTGATCTTGTTATAGATCTCATCGGCCAAAATGAACAGTTTAAACTCGCGTGCAATTTTCACGATGGAGTCTAAAATTTCACGTGGATAAACCATGCCCGTGGGATTGTCAGGGTTGATGATTAGAATGCCCGTGATGCTTGGATTGTACTTGACTTTGTTGTACAAGTCTTCAAGGTCTGGATACCACTTATTTTCGGGATCGAGACGATAGGTGAGAGGAGAGGTGTGCGCATGCGCTGCCTCAGCGGAGCTATGTGTGCTGTACGCTGGCGATGGTCCAATGATGCGAGTAGATGCATCGAGTGTGTTGTAGATTGTAGCAATAGCATCGCCTAAACCGTTGAAGAACAGAATGTCTTCGGCAGTGATTTGCGCACCGTTTAGATGGTTGTTTCGCTCAGCCAAAAATTCGCGAGTGGCAAGCACTCCCTTCGATGGACAATAGCCCCAAGTCTTATTCTGCTGCACCAAGTCCGATACGATCTTCTTGATCCAAGCAGGCACTTCACATTTCTTTTCAATTGGGTCACCAATGTTTTCCCAATACACCTCAAGACCAAACTTTTTCAAGTGGTTGGCCTTTTTCACAATCTCACGAATCTCATAGGAAAGCTCTTTCGCGCCTTCATTCAACAAGCGTTTCCGCATCGAAGGACCTCCGTTAGGAAAGCCCAAACTTAGGAAATTTAAATGCCAGTACATACGCTGATAGCTAAATTAGTTGCATGGTAAATGATCGAAGTAAATCGTCGCCGCGCACGACACAAAAACTACGCATATTCTCTAAGCTCCCCTCTAGTTTCACGCCGATTCTTGTTAGTATCCTTAAGGATGGCTACACTAGACATGACTTGCTCAAGGATTTCCTTGCTGGCATTATTGTTGGTGTAGTTGCGCTTCCGCTTGCGATTGCATTTGGTATTGCTTCGGGAGTGTCGCCCGCACAAGGGCTCACCACGGCAATCATCGCGGGAGTGGTGTCTGCCCTTTTAGGCGGAAGCCGCGTGCAGGTTTCGGGGCCTACGGGCGCATTCATTGTGATCATCTATGGCATTGTGCAAAAGTATGGCGTCGATGGCTTAGCTACTGCCACCTTGATGGCAGGCGTTATGCTAATTGCCATGGGGCTTGCGCGTTTCGGTGGTGTTCTACAGTTTATTCCTTTCCCAGTCACAGTTGGTTTCACTTCGGGCATTGCTTTGATTATTGCTACAGGGCAGATCCCTGCGTTCTTAGGGCTAAAGCTCGATAAAGATCCTGCAGAGTGGGTGCACAAGATCTCTACTTACGCAACGCATTTGAATGCAGTAAACCTTTGGGCGATTGCAATCAGCGTTCTTTCGTTGTTGCTGATTCTTTCGTGGCCACGCTTTTCAAACCGCGGTGCATCTAAGGTGTTCTCGCGCATTCCTGGATCGCTCGTTGCGATTCTTGCGACAACAGCAATGGTAAAGTTCTTGCATATTCCTGTGGTCACTATTGGCGATCGTTTTGGCGAACTTCCGAACATGATTCCCATGCCTCATTTACCTGCGATTAGCTGGCAACTTACTCACGACATGTTCCAACCAGCCCTTACCATTGCTATGCTCGCGGGCATTGAATCCTTGCTTTCCGCAGTTGTTGCTGATGGTATGATCGGTCATAAACATCGCTCGAATATGGAGCTGATTGCGCAAGGTGCTGCAAATATTATTTCACCTATTTTTGGAGGCATTCCTTCGACGGGTGCGATTGCGCGTACGGCCACGAATGTTCGCAACGGTGCAAAGTCTCCGATCTCATCTTTGGTGCATGCTGCGGTGTTGCTTGGCATCATGTTGCTCTTTGGAAAACTTGCCGCTTTGATTCCCATGGCGACTCTTGCGGCTGTGCTTTTAGTGGTTGCATACAACATGTCGGAATGGCGCACCTTCCTGAAAATTTTTAAGGCTCCTAAGAGTGATCTGCTCGTGTTGCTCATTACCTTTGGTTTGACTGTGCTTGTTGACCTAACGGCGGCAATCCAAGTGGGAGTAGTGCTCGCGGCAATTTTGTTCATTCGTCGCATGGCCGAGGTTTCGCAAGTCAATACGATTACCAAGACGCTTTCGGACGATGATGAAGAGGTGTCTGACCCTATGAATTTGGCTGCACGCCAAGTGCCCGATGGGGTGATTGTGTATGAAATTTTTGGATCATTTTTCTTTGGTGCCGTGGAAAAATTCAAGAGCGTTTTTTCGGAACTGGAAAGCCCTCCCAAGATCATGATCATTCGTATGCGTGCCGTGCTATCAATGGATAGTTCTGGCTTGCGCTTTTTGGAAGATATTATCAAGCGTTGCCAGCGTGAAAAGATTCGCTTGATCCTTTCGGGAGTGCATATGCAACCTACTATGGCGATGGCGCGCGCAGGTTTGATTGAGCAAGTTGGCGATGAAAATTTTGCCGCCAATATCGACCAAGCCCTTGCGGTGGCTCGCCAGCATTTAGGCTTACCCGCAGTAGAGATGCCGCACATTCCGTCATCAACGTTACTACCCACACAGCGCGGTTAGTGGCTCGCAGTCGCTTAGTCATGGTGGCTGGCCACCATCTCACAGCACGGTGAGATCCTTGCCAAGCAAGGATGACGAGGGCTAAGCAAGGATGACGAGGGCGAAGCAAGGATGACGAGGGCGAAGCAAGGATGACGAGGGCCAAGCAAGGATTTTCGCTGGCTATTTCCAGAGCAGATTCGTACCGCAGAAAATGGCTTTCATGTTGGCGATGAGAGTGTCGCTGGAAACCCCACGACCTACCACGCTTTTGCCATTTCCTTTCAGCACAATATCTGACAGCGCGCGGCCAGCCCACATGGGATCGTGCTTGGATACCACAGACTGATTGTAGTTAGTCAACTCAACAGGGAATCCTTGATTGCGCAGCAAGATCAAGCACGCTTCGATTGGGCCTTCTGCAGAGACTCGTTGCTCTTTGGAATGTCCATCTACCTTGAAGCGGAACACGAACTCGCGATCATCGGGCAGCACTTCGACATTCGAGAAAACTAAGCGGCCATCGACGTTGATGCGCTCTTTGCGGAATACTTCAAGTACGCGTTCTTGCGACAGTTCGCCTTCGCGCTCGCTGATTTCTTTGAGCACCGGTTGCAGATCGGCGGCTTCGTCAATGGCTACTTGATATCCACAATCACCAATCATCTCGTACACAGCGGTCTTGCCGGACTGCGAGGTGAACGTGATGACATCGTTATCATTGCGGCCAATCAGCGCATAGTCAATGGGGCGGTATGCACCCTTTTTCATGCCCTTCGTTTTCGATGCGCCATCTTGATGAATGCCGCTGCGATGCGCCACTGATTCTTGGCCAATCAGCGGAGCCTTGATGTATATAGGAACATCGGACCATTTGGAAACCAGCAACGCAGTCTCATAGATTTCTTCTAAGTGCAAAGGAACATCTGCGCCGCAGTTGTGCAACGCTACTGCAACCTCGTACATATTGGTGTTGCCGGCGCGTTCGCCCAAGCCATTCAGCGCGGTTTCCACTTGCACAGCACCTGCGAAGTAGCTTTCCACTGTGCTTGCGGTTGCCATGCCCAAGTCGTTATGGTTATGCACTGCGATGGTAATGTGCTTAGGCACTGCTTCAACAACGCGACGCACCATTTCCACAAACAGCATGGGGCGATAACGCTCCACTGTATTGGGCAGATTGATGGTTGTCGCACCAGCCTTGATCACCTCTTGGAGCACATCGAATACGAAATCCATATTGTCTTGGCAATCCCCGAAATGTTCCGCAGAGAATTGCACCGTGCCACGCTCGCCCACCAATGATTTGGCAAAGGCGACCGACTCAATGGCTTTCTGCTTCACCTTCTCGGGAGGCAGGCGCAGCACATTTTCCATGGTGAATGGGCTCATGGCCAAGAAGGTATGAATGCGCGGATTGGGCGCAAACTTTACCGCATCCCAGACTTTTTGAATGTCGTTCGGAATCGCACGAGCAAGGCCAGAGACCACAACGTTTTGGGCGGCAATATCGCCTTGTGCAGCAAGGTCTGCGGTCAAGCGAGCCAAGTATTCGCAGGCCTCAAAGTCCATGTCGCTTGCTGCTGCAAAACCAACTTCGACACCTTGCACGCCGAGCTTCAGGAGTTGACGATACACGAGTTCCTTCTGCTGGGTGTTCCAGGGATTGGCCAAGGCCTGATTACCATCACGCAGGGTGATGTCATAGAAGAAGGGCTTACGTGCGTTCATATCATTTCCTTATTTGACCGTTTAACCTGTTCCGGTGGATCAAAAAAAAGACCCACTCTCGCGGAGCAGGCCTTTGCATATGTGCAGATACCGTCGCTCCGTTACGAGTCCGTTAGAAGAAGAAGCGAGAGGTTCGTGTGCATCATGAAATAAGTATACATAGTTGCTTTGTTCGCGTCAAGGAGAGTTCTAGGTTCTAGCTCCAGAATAGAACAGCCGAGGCTCACGCGAAGCGTCCAAATGATGGAATCTCGTTCCTACGGAACTTAATGATTCCTGCTTGGAGGCTGAATGCGTTCGGGAACGCAGGGAGATTGTCCACATAGTGGATAGTGCTCCACTAAGGGCAGAGCCCTAAGTGGCCACTCGGCCGTCTTCGCGGCAATGACGTGGAAAGGCGGCAATGACTCAGGAATATAGCGATGACAGCAAAGCTTTTCTGCATAAGGGCTCGTGCCCACATCCCTCCGCACTTTCCACTTCCATCTTGTATTTGAATCTGCCTCAGTGGGCAAAATATTTTCAATATCGCGAAGAAATAATGGGAAGGAATTTGGGGTTGCAGCGTCGAACTAAGGAATGCAGAAGATGTTGCGAAAGGAGATGTTTTGTGTAGAAAAGCCCTGCAAGCCTTGCTTTGGCGTAGATCAAGGTATACACTTTGATAGTACCTATCGTGAGCGAGGTTATATGACAGCAGCAAAACTATTTATGAATGGGCGAAGCCAGGCCGTGCGGCTTCCCAAAGAGTTTCGATTTGACGATGAAGAAGAGGTTCTCATCAAGAGAATTGGATTCGACGTTGAGGATCGTTGCAACGCTTCATCTTAAGATTCAACGAATGCGTTTTTCAGTCGCTTTACCTTGTAATCTCCTTGCTATCTTTGTGGGCAAAGGAGATTTTCTATGCTGCGTATCCATCCGTTCCGTGCAATCCGTCCTAAGCTTGAAATAGCTTCGCAAGTAGCATCACTTCCCTATGATGTGATGAACCGCGAAGAGGCTTTTCAGATGGCGCAGGGCAACCCTGTATCGATGTTGCGCGTGACTCGTTCCGAGATTGAGATGCCTTTGGATATGGATGTACACGCTCCCGAAATTTATGCGCATGCTCGTGCCGTGCTCGACAAGTTCGAGGCCGAGGGAACCTTGGTGCAAGATGCGAAGAACTGCCTGTATGTGTATCGCCAGACCATGAACGGCCGCGAGCAATATGGCTTGGTGGTTTGCGTGGAGGCTGCGCAGTATTTTGATGAGACGATTAAGAAGCATGAACTGACGCGTGCAGACAAGGAAGAGGACCGCTTGCAGCATGTGCTCACCACGAATTGCCAAACGGGTCCGGTGTTTTTGACCTATCGCGACGAGGGTCAGTTTGCGTTGTTCGGAAAGGTTTGCAAGCAAGCTCCGCTCTATGATTTCACGGCGAGCGATGGCATTGGCCACACGGCTTGGAAGATCGAAGATGCAAGCGAGATCGAAGCGATTCGCGCTGCTTTTGGGAAAGTGAATTTTGCCTATATCGCCGATGGTCATCATCGCTCCGCAGCAGGTGCGCGTAGTGCGCAAGCCCGTGCCAAGGCGAATCCTAACCACAAAGGCACAGAGGAGTACAGCCGCTTCCAAGCGATTTTGTTCCCATCCACGCAGCTCAAAATTTTTGATTACAACCGCTTGCTCAAAGATTTTAATGGTCTTTCTGCTGGGGATGTTTTTACGAAACTCTCTGCGGTGTTTGATATTAAGCCACTGGATAAGATGGAAAGCCCTGCGAAGATCAATCAGGTGAATTTGTATGTAAAGGGCCAGTGGTATTCCTGTGAATTCTTGCCGAAACATTTGGCTGGTCTTGATGTGGTGAGTTCCCTCGACGTAGCGCTGTTGCAGAACCTAGTGCTCAAGCCTGTGTTTGGTATTGATGACCCGCGCACCTCGAAGCGCATTGACTTTGTGGGTGGCATTCGCGGGTTGGGTGAGCTGGTGAAGCGCGTCGATTCAGGTGAGATGGTTTGCGCCTTTGCGATGCATGCAACTACACTTGAT
>Ga0302287_10000187_pt1 | contig 38889 bp, 37 predicted proteins | sample III_Fen_E2_4_FD_200452 | JGI IMG/M metagenome (GOLD analysis project Ga0302287, IMG submission 200452) | Peat permafrost microbial communities from Stordalen Mire near Abisko, Sweden - III_Fen_E2_4 | ecosystem: Environmental > Terrestrial > Soil > Wetlands > Permafrost | place: Sweden: Abisko... | reverse complement strand
TGCCTGCTCCTTGAATTGGGGTGTGTAGCTCTTGCGAGACTTTCTATTCGGATCAATCATTGCACTAACCTACCTGATCATTGTGTCCGCCGTCAGGGGTGCAGGTCAGATTGAAACATGCCGGGGGTATTGCCTTGACGTCTTGGGCGGGTCGCCCCCCACGCGGGGGCGTGGATTGAAACGCCGCCCTGGACGCCTTGCACCTGTACCCGGCGTCGCCCCCCACGCGGGGGCGTGGATTGAAACAGGTAGGAGATGGACCGGGCTACGTTGTCCATGTCGCCCCCCACGCGGGGGCGTGGATTGAAACTATGGGACGACCCGGCACTCCTTGGACTCTACGTCGCCCCCCACGCGGGGGCGTGGATTGAAACAAGGAGTTTCGGTGTGCCATGACCCCGGAATCCGTCGCCCCCCACGCGGGGGCGTGGATTGAAACGGGTTCGGGTGGCTTGAGTGCAGAACAATCCACGTCGCCCCCCACGCGGGGGCGTGGATTGAAACTGACTGACGCGCATGGTGTTGAGGTTGCGTCCGTCGCCCCCCACGCGGGGGCGTGGATTGAAACTGATCTGGTGAACTACCGGCGCGAGTGGGATGAGTCGCCCCCCACGCGGGGGCGTGGATTGAAACTTCTCCGTCGTCTTCAAAACTCGCAAGGATCGCGTCGCCCCCCACGCGGGGGCGTGGATTGAAACGAGAGCTCGCTGATTTGATGAACAAACAAAACCGTCGCCCCCCACGCGGGGGCGTGGATTGAAACAGTAGGGCGCCCATTCCGGCGACGACGCCGGCTGTCGCCCCCCACGCGGGGGCGTGGATTGAAACTAAGAGATGAGGCAATTCCGCCTTGTCAAAAAAGTCGCCCCCCACGCGGGGATGAACCGACATTCGTGTCGAGGCCTGTGCTTCAGCCACACGGGATCGGTGGAAGGCATGGTGCAGCTGCAAGCGGTGCACGCGCAATTCTCCAAAGGTGCACCACTGATCGCCCCGCTCTTGCGCCGTGTCGTCGGTGGCAGGGAGGCCTTTGCATATGCATGAGAGCACTCCAAGCGGACGGATCGCGGCCGCAGCAAGAACACCCCGTGGGTGGTCTGCCGCTCGAGCGTCCCGAGTGAGGTTTCCTGGTACCGCAGGCCGAGGGGAAAAGTTGTTGTCAGCCCTCTTGCGTCATCTTCATTGGGGCCCCACGTTGCGATCCTGATCGCGTGGGGCGCACTGCGACCGCTTCTCGCACGAGGTTGCTGATCGGAGAATGCACGAAGCCGGCAAGCGGGGTGCGAAATCCGTGGGTCCAGCCGGCGGAACGGCTGGCGGGGGATTCCCAAGGTGGCCCGGACCACCTTGGGCCCTGGTCTGGACCGGGAGGGTCCAGAGCAACGGCAAAAAAGAAATACAGTTTGAAGAAATCTTCAAGCTTCGACAGGCTCAGCACGAACGGTGAAAAGAGACAACGAAAAAAGCCGTCCGCAAGGACAGAAACCGTCAATACCGTTCCCCGCACAGGCGGCGATGACGAGGCTCAGAAGGTCGGGAAGACGTAGCGGATGCTGCTACCCAAGCCGGCACCCAAGGGGCTCACCGCCAGTCGCGCGTTCAGGTCGATGTGCTGCAGCCTGAGTCCGCATTCCACGTAGCCGAAGGGATCGAAGGACTCGACGGTGGTCGTCTGGACCCAGGCCTCGCCCAGGTCGCTCATGTCTCCGAAGGAATGCTGCTCCTGCCCGATGGTCCCATCGCTCTGGCGCACGTAGATGGTCTTCTTGCTGGGCGTCACCACGAAGGTGTCCAGCTTCGTCCAGGCCATCCCGGCTCCCAGTCCGGCGTGGAAGCGCTCGCCGGAGTTGTCGAAGCCGACAGCCAGGCTCTGGCGCCAAGCGGTGAGCTCGGGCTGCTGCTGTCCGTCGGCCATGGTCAAGTCTCTGCCGCCTTCCCACGCCATGGGAAGGCCGAGGGTGTAGCGAAGCAGGCCTGGGCCGACGCTGAACTGTGTCTGGAGATCGAGCCATGCGGAAGGAAGCGGCGTCTGTTCGAGGGAAAATCCGCCTCCCAGTTGGAATCCCATCGGTACGCTGGCCTGGATGCTGTCAGACGATCCGACCAGTGCAAGGAAGATGCCGAGACACGCGATCATGGCGTCTCCTTCGCGATGACGGAGCTGGTTTCCAGGTACGACGTTCCCCCGAGGGCGGCGAAGGTCTGGACCTGGATCGGCGAAAGAGCCGTGGTCAAGGTGTCGCTGCGGGATCCGGAGGCAGTGGTCAATGTGGCTTGCAGAAGGGTGCTGGTGCTTCTGACCTGGATGATGTAGGGGTAGCGGGAAAATTCCTCGGGCGCGATGGTCCAACTGGTGGCCAGTACGATCTTGCGCTGGGTCGACTTGCCGGAAACGGCCGCCAGCGTATCTGTGTGCACAATGGTGGCGACAAGCTGTGAGGCGGCAGGCTCCGGGCCTGCGTAGCAGGTCGTCACGCCGCAGCCTTGGAGGACCATGGTCGCCATGGCCAGGCACGCCAGGAAGGGGATGGTTCGGGAGATCGACATGCGTCAAATCTAGCCCAGGCAGAGCGCTTGCGCTTGGGACCTGACTGTGCCGGAAGGCTGCGATTGCCGACGTATCTTTTGTCGATGCGCGCATTCCCTCGGCATTTCCGGTTCCAGATGTCTCGACTTGGGCGCGTTGCGTTTGTTGCTTGGGGGCTGTTTTGCATCGTTTCTTCGGCGCAAAGTGCAACACTCCCTCGCAAAATGCCTATTCGTCTTGATACGCGGCCACAAGGCGCGGAAGTGGTGGTGAACGGTGCTTGGTTCTGTACCACGCCTTGCTCCGATTCGCTTCCGGAAGCCGCGATCTTGGTGCGCATCCGAAAAGCGGGCTACGACCGGATCGAGGAGCGCCTCACCGCGGCCCAAGGCGCATACCGTGGCACCTGGGATCTCAAGAGCCTTCTCGTTCCGCTGAGCCTGGATGTCATGGATAGCGCTGGCACCATGCCGGGAGTCGGAGTCCTGCTGGATGGCGTTGCCATCGGCAAGGCACCCCTCGTCAACGTGTCCATCCCCGTTGTCGCTCGGACGCTTGAGATCGAAGGACACCCCGAGACGCGCATGGACCTCAAGCTGCAGGCCGGCCGACCGCTGCATCTGGGCATGAAGGTCGCCTTTCCGGCCTCGATCGCGGACCTGTCCACCATGCGGCACCTCCAAAAGGACTGCTATCTGGGGCATTGCCGGATCGATGTGTGGATCCAATCCGACTACGTGCGTTCGGAACGCCCGCCCGAAAACGAGGACTTTGCCGTCATCACGCGCAACAATCGCGCATACAGCGGATACAGTGAAACCATGCTCACGCTTTCGCAGCAGGCCGACTACTGCAGGAAATTCGGATGGCGTCGAGCGACCCAATCGGAAATGAATCTTGTGAACGAACACATACGCGAGGGGACCGAACTCTTCCGGTGCGTCTGGCCATGATGCGGGCTCTTGTTCTCTTGGTGCTGTTGGGCATCGAGTCGATCGGCGCGGCGTCCATGAGCGTCTGGGTGCGCAGCGTGCCTTACGGAAGCAGGGATGAGGCGGAGGCCATCGCCAGAATCTGGCGCGATCTTCGGTCCGATCGGAGAAATTTCCTCTACGAGGGGGGAGGGCTTGCGGCGGATTCCGTGCTGGATTCGATCCGGTTTGTCACCACCAAGGAGGTCGGGCCGCTTGTGGGCTCTCCGATGGAAAATCCCATCGAAGACGTGCGCCGCGCCGGGGTCGATTGGATGCTCGTGCTCGACGACAGAGGGGGCCATGGCCTCCCCACAACCTGGCTGTGCGGCAACCAAGACACCTATTGTTCCCACGACAACGGGGTTTGGTGGCATCGGCTCCTATTGCGCATCCCTTCCTGGATCCCTCCGGCGGGGAACTTCATCAAGATCCCGTCCAAGGAGCCTGCCGTGTTTCGCGGCCGACCGGCAGGGGCAAGGACCTTGCAGCACTCGTCTGTTCGCCTGACCCTGGATGCGATCGATGCCCGGACCGGAACGGCCTTGGTCGGGAGCCTCGTTGGCGAAACCGGCACGATCGGAACCATCCCGTATGACGGGCCGTTTTCCCAGCATCGGGGATTTGGGATTCCGGCTCGGCTGCTCTTGCGCGTTCCGGGTCGGATGGATCAGGTTGTCCTGCTCACACCGCAGCAGGGACGCCCCTTGCGACGCACGGTTCGCATGGCGACCGACACCATTCCCGCAGGGATGGCGGGGCTTCCAGGCGAGGATTGCCGAGACGACAGCACCCGCTGCACGCCGTCCCTCTTTGTCGATACCGTGGAGGTCACCCAGGCCCGATTCGCGTCGGTGATGGGAAGCGCACCATGGAAGCGCTGCGCGAGTTTCTGCTCCCCGGAAGGGCCTGAGATGCCGGCTTACTTCGTCACCTGGCACGAAGCGGCGCAGTATTGCCGACGGCTCGGCAAGCGCCTGCCCAGTGCCAGCGAATTCCTGTATGCGGCCAGGGCCGGAGGGCCGGATCCGCTCGTTTCCAGCCGCAGCGCAGGACGCCCGCGTTCGGATCTCAAGGACGGCCACCCTCATCTGGCTCCTGTCGGAACCTTTCCGCCCAACAGCTGGCACCTGTACGACATGTGGGGAAGCCTCTGGCATTGGAGCGCCGATCGTGCATTCTCTCGCGGCCTGCGCGACACGAGCTGGCTGCGCAGCGACGATCCCTATGGACGTTACGCCCTGATCCGCGGCGCCGGTTGGAACACCTGGGCCATGGACTGGGGTCCCGACAACGACAAGCGCCTGTTGGCGGAAACCCGCAGCTACGAGGTCGGATTCCGATGCGCATATCCATGAAGACCGCAGCGCACTTGGCTGCGCTGTGCGCCCTGGCGGCCTTGGCCGGGTGCGCCCGTCCGACGTTTCAGGAGATTTCCCGTCCTTTGAAGCTGACGTCCCCAGCGGTTGTCGTGCCATCCAACTGTCCCTTCGCAAGCCATCCCGCTTGGCAGGTCCTTGATCTGGACGACTCGACCCAGGCGGTGCTCTCCCTCCTCTCGGACACCTGCCGCAATGGCGACCTTCGCACGAGTTCCGCGCGCTTGGCACTGCGCCGGGGCGGAATGTCCTTGCGCCAATGGGATCTGGACACATGCCCTTTCCCTGCCGAACGGGACGCGTCGCCGATCGTCTGGGCGGCTCTGCGACTCGATGCCGAACGGGATTCCTCGCTTCGCGTCTGCCAACAGCACTCGGCTCGCTGCTTGGATTTCCGGACCAGGGAGGCGATGCCGTGAATCTCCCGCGTCTTGGGCTTGCCTTGGTCGGTATCGGATGTCTCCAGGGATGCGCAACGAATGCCCTGATCGGGAACATCAGCGAAGGGCACGGCATGAGTTGCAGTACGGCGAAGGACTACAGGACCTTCGCCTGGCTGAGCGACAACCGTATCTTTGATGTGGAAGAGGTTGGCGTGAAGGTGGACACCAGCCAGCCGGTGCACTCCGCCTGTCAGCAGGGGAATGTCGAATCAAAGGTGATCTACACCCCAGGATGCAATGAGGTCGAGAACGAGGCGGATTCCCTTGTCCTGTGGAAGGTCGTCGGCGCCTCGATCTGGATCCGGCAAGGAACCTCGTTTTCCGAGCTCATGAGCTCCCAGCCCGACGGATTCCGGACGATGCCCCACCGACGACGGGGGACGGCAGTCCTGCTGGTGAACGATTCCGTGCCTGTCGGAGCCTGGAACCGCGTGGGGAGCGTGCCCTTGCTGTGGGTGGAAGGGTACAGTGACTCTACCGGGGTTTGGTGGGCGCGACGGCTCTATTGGCGCGAGGATGGGAACTTGTCGTCGAGTGTCCTGGTGAATGAGATGACGGACGGCAAGGATTGCGACGGGTTGCCGCTGGCCGTTCAAGCCCTTGGCCTGCCCCTGACTGTGGCCCTGGATATCGTTACCTTGCCGCTCCAGTTGCTGGGCGTGATGATCTATTCAAGCCTTGGTGGCAGTGACATGTTCCATGGGTACCACTGAAAGAGCTTCCTGTGAGGAGTTGACCAGACCGTTGAATCCGGTGGAAGGATGCCTGATACTGGATAATAATGAATGGGGTTGTGACAGGTAAACTTCACAGCTTGGCCATCATCTAGGATTTTGCAAACGATCCATGAAACCTGTTTTGAAAGGGTAAGGGCGTTGCCCGCCACGCGTGGGGCATGGTCTAGGATTGCGCCGCTTCCTCATTCCCTGGGCGTGCCGCAACTGACCCCGGTCTCCTCGCCGGGGCATTTCTCGAGGTTCTCGCCGCGCACGCGCTCCACCCGTTCGGTGGAGGGGAGCTTGCCGATCAGGGCCTCGATCCGTTCGAGGTCGAAGCCCACCAGGCGCGTGCCGTCGATCTCCAGCAGGGGGCGTCGGATCAGGATGGGGTCGGCGATCAGGATCGCCAGCGCCTGTTCCCGGTCCACGTTATCGGGGTCTACGTCGCCTTCCTTGATGCGGCGCGCACCCCGGTTGAACCAGTCGGGCACCGGCAGCGGATCGAGGTAGGTGAGCAGCTCCTCGCGGGTCCAGGTGGATCCGGGCAAGGAATGCGATTCGATGTCGTGGTTCCCGGTGGCAAGCAGTGCCTTTTGGCGGGCGTTGCCCATGCAGCCGGGCTTCTCCCAGAAGACGATGCGGGTCATGTTCCTTCTCCGGTGACGGGCGAGAGTCCGGCGCGCAGGCGCTCGCGGGCTCGGGACAGGTGGGCGTCCAGGGCTTCGAGCTCCGACAGTAGGACCGATTCCTCGGGGGTGCGTTCCAGCACGGCGCGGATGCCGCCTCGCCCCAGCACTAGGCGGCGCGGGGCCATCAGGGCAAGCAAAGGATCGTGGGTGGCCATCAGGACGATCTTGTTCTGCCCGATCAGGAGCTCCAGGGCCCGGCGGCGGTCGACGCCGGCGTTCTCCACTTCGTCCACCAGCACCACCGGGGCTGCTGCCAGTACTGCCGTGTCGGCGATCATGAGGGCGCGGGATTGGCCGCCACTCAGGCCGGAAAGGGGCGTGGAGGCGTGGAAGGGCTCGCCGCACAGGCGGCAGGCGGCCGCGATCACGCGCTCCACCACGTCGGGGATGTCCTCCAGTTCGCGGGCCTGGGCGTGCAGGGCGAGGAACTCGCCCACCGGCAGGTCCATCACGAACTGCATCGACTGCGACAGCTGGGCCACCCGGAAATGGGCGCCCTCCTCGCGGTCTTCCGCCAGTTCCCCGGCCCCGCGCAGGGTCACGTGGCGCCCGCTGGGGGAGTCGCCTTCCGAGAGCCATTCGATGTCGGCAAGCAGGCGGCTCTTGCCCGATCCGGTGGGGCCCACCAGGGCCAGCAGGTCGCCCGGACGCAAGGTCAGGGGCGCGAAGGTCTCGGGCACGCCGTCGCGGTCGCGGCCGGGCCGCACGGTGAGCTCCAGCCCGCTCATGGGCGCATCCATGATTTGACAGATTTTGTCATGCGGGGAGCTCCAGGAGCTTGAGGTTGCCGATCTGGCGGGAGTCGCCCAGGCGCGTTTCCCCGAGGCAATAGGAGCACACCGCGGCCGGCATGGAAAAGCGCAGGCGGGGCTCGTCGTCGGGCAGGAAAGTGGCCAGGCGCGACACGATGCGCGAGAGCTCCAGGGTGCCCTGGCCGGTCTGGCCGTGGACCCCGACGGTGCGGGCCTTGGGGGCGTGCTTGCGGGCCTGCAGGGCGAAGACCTCGCGCTCGGCCTGGCTCACCAGGTCGCCCCGGGTGGTGACCACGAGGTCTGCCGTGCGCAGCATGGGGCCGATCTTGGCGGGCAGGCCGATGCCGCCCAGGTGGTCGAGCACGCAGATGCCCAACGAGCCGCGGATGTGCGGGCTGCAGCGGTTGCACAGGCCTGCGCTTTCCAGGAACAGGTAGTCCAGGGCGCGTCCTTGTCCCCATTCGATCAGGCGAGGGACGTTGCCGGCGAAGAAGTGGTCGGGGCACAGCGAGCCCGACAGGCCTTGGGCGGAGTCTTCGATGCCGGCTTCGCGGAAGATCTTGGCGTCCTGGGTGGTCAGGCAATCGAGCTTGACCACACCCACCTTGTGCCCGGCCTTCTGGAGGTGTCCGAGCAGGTGGCGCAGGACGGATGTCTTGCCGCAGGTGGGCGGTCCCGCCATGGTCACCAGTCGCATTCCGGGCATTCGAGCCTCCTTCGCAGGAATGAAACGCAGGATCCGTGCCACCGGGGCCTGGATGGATCTGTACGGGATCTGGATCTACGGGATTTGACAAGTCCCGGTGGGCTTTGGGGACATTTGGCAAGAATTGGCAAAAATGGCGGCTACAGCAGCAGGAGCAGGAGCCCCAGAATGATCCCGGCCAGCGGCAGGAGCTTGCGGGTGCGGTTCTGCTCGCGGAACACGATGGACCCCAGCGCGAAGCTCACCACTACGTTGGAGCGCCGCACCATGGCCACCACCGATACCAGCGCCCCGGGCGCCGCCAGGGCCCGGAAGTAGACGGCGTCGGCCAGCACCAGCAGGAACCCCACGGCGACCACGCTGGGGCGCCACTGGAAGGGCGTGCTGCGGGCGCGCTGCGGCCACCACAGGGTGGCCACCAGGACCAGTTGCAGGAGGGCGTTGTCGAGCGTGAACCACAGCTGCAGGGCCGAAGGGGGGATGCGGGCCGACTGCAGCAGGTGCTTGTCGTAGAGGCCGCTCACGGCTCCCAGCAGCGTGCCGGCAAAGAGCGCCCAGATCCAGGGGTTTCTCTCGAAGCGGATGCCTTCGCGGCGGCCCAGCAGGGCGAATCCCCAGTACGAAAGCGCGATGGACAGGATGCCCAGCCATTGGCGCGGCGTGGGGGATTCCCCGAAGAGCGCCACGGCCCCCAGCAAGGTGAAGAGCGGGGCGCTGGCGCGGATGGGCGAGGCCAGCGAAAGCGGCAGGTGCTTGAGCGCGAAGTAGGTGCAGATCCAAGAGGAAGTGACCAGGAGCGCCTTGCAGGCGACCAGGAAGTGGCCGCCGGGGCTCAGGGGTTCCGGGCGTGCCCCGAAGGTGGCGGCCAGGTCGGGGAAGGCGTGGGACAACGCCGTGAGCGGCAGCAGCAGGGCCAGGCCGGAAAGGCTTCCGACCAGGAGCGAGGGCAGCACCGCGTTGCCGCTCACGGCGGTCTTCTTGGCGACCTCGTAGATCCCCAGGAAGACGGCGGACAGAACGGCAAGCAGCATCCAGGACATGGCGGGCCAAGGTAGTTCCATCCGTTCCCGGTTGCGCGATCGCAGGCGGTTCAGAGCAGGGGCAGGAACTCCCCGGCCAGGAAGGAGACCAGATTGGCCAGCAAGGCGATGGCCAAGGCGCGGCGCCAGGACAGCGGCGCCAGAAGGCACAGGAGGCCGGCTTCCGCCACCGCGATCAGGGGTTCGAGGAGCATGCGCTCGCTGCGGACGGGCAGGAGCCACGGCCCCAGGAACCAGAGGTAGGGAAGGGTCAGGAGGGTCGGCACCGCTGCGGCGGACAGGGTCCGAGGCCAGGAAACATCGGTCTTCCAGGGTCCGAACTTGAGTGCGGTCGCCACGATGGGGACCTCCAGGAGCAGGGTCCAGGCCAAGGCCTGCAGGAACAGCCGCTCGTAGGCTGCGTTCACGGCGAACCGACGGCGACGAAGCTGTGCTGCTTGCCTTGCCGCAGTTCCACGAAGGTTCCCTTGGGCGGGACCATTCCCAGGTCGATGAAGCCGGGAGTGCTGCCGGTGGCCGCGACGCGCATCTGCCGCAGGACCTTGCCCGAGAGGGTCATGACCCGCAGGGTGGCGACGGAGGTGGGGACGTTCAGCAGGACCTTGCTGCCGCGCACGCCCAGCACGCTCAGCTGGCCGGTCTTCGCCCGCGCCTTGCCTACGGCTGCCATGGTGAAAGGGGCAGCTCCCCATTGGTAGTCGATGGATGTGACGGTGCTGTAGGAAGAGTCACTGACCTTGAAGGCCTTGGTGATCTCGGTGGCGGCGACTTGGCTGCCCACGATGGTGTAGGTCCATGCCTCCGAGACCTCGGGGATGGAATCGGGCACTTGGGTGTAGTTGGAGACGATGCGGCCATCGTCGCTCAGGCACTGGATCCGGGAAAAGGCCGGATGGGTGGATGGGGCGGTGGTCGAAGTTGGGGCTCCCGCCGAGGCTAGGAGGCTTTTGGAGGCCCAATAGAGTTCTACGCTGTTGAACTTGTAGCCCTGGTCGACGCAGCTGCCCGACGACAGCGGGACGTAGGTGAAGGTGCCTTGCACGGCCAGGACCACGGCATAGGCTTGATATCCCGCACTGTCGGAGTTGCGGGCGAACTGGTAGCAGATCTTGCGGTTCACGGCATGGAAGCCCGGTTCGAGCACGTCTGCCGCAGCAAGGGTGGGAAGCAGCAGGGAGATTCCGACCAATGTGAGGAACTTGCGGATCATGGGTGCGTTCCTAAAATGTGGGAGACTGAGAGGGCGTCGGCCATGGAGCGAATCTATCTCTTCCCACTGCAGCGGCAACCCTGGAAATCAATGGCAATGGCGCGTGTGGACTCCCGACGAGTACGACGAAGGAAGGCCTTCGCCACCATGCGGCTTGTGTGCTACCTTTGCCTCTCTCGCAAAGCGTTGCGAAGGGCCCTTAGCTCAGTCGGTTAGAGCACGCGACTCATAATCGCTTGGTCCCCGGTTCAAGCCCGGGAGGGCCCATTTCACGGAGCTGCGAAGTGGTGGAGTGCCTGGCGAACCGCCGGGCATTTCGCTTTTGCGGGACGGGCTGGAAGCGCTAGCTCTCGGTCAGGCCAGCAGTTCGGACAGCAGCGAATCCGGCGCGAGCTCGGTGCCGGCGAACTCGGCCGCGTCCAGATCTTTCCAAAGTTGGGTCAGACGTTCGCGCCGCTCCTCGGGCCAGGTCTGCAGGGCCTCCACGGTCTCCTGGAGCGTCCAGCCGCGCGAGAGCTCGCCCAGCTCCCAGACCAGGATCGCGCAAAGGATGTTGCGCAGGCCCAGGGCGCGCTTGCGGGAATCCGTGACGGTGCGGACTTTTGACAGTTCCTGTCGCAGCTTGGCGAAGGCGCGGCGGCGACGGGCGGCGGGGGAGGTGGCGCGGCGCACGAGCGTGACGATTCCTGTCACGAGCCCGCCTGCGAGCAAAAGGCCCCAGATGGCCGCCGAGACTTTGCCAAACAGGATCCAGAAGCGGTCCTTCCCGGAAAGGACAGTGCCTTGCAGGGAGGCTTTGGAGGTGTCGGTGTCGCCGTTCTTCCGGAGGGACGGCAGGACGCGCAGGGCGGGCAGCTCCACCGAGAGCTCGCGGTAGGAGCGCGTCTCGGGGTCGAAGTAGGAGAACGTCACCGGGGGGAGCTTGAGCTTTCCGGCCTGTGCCGGTACCAGCACGATGCGCCGCTCCAAAGTGGCCCACAGGCGGGCGCCCTTCCAGCCCTGGGACCACTTGTCCTCGGGCGGGTAGGCCTCCAGGCCTGCGGGAGCCTTCCAGACGGGGGTGCCGCTGCCTTGGGGCTGGCCATCGCCTTCCAAGGTCACGACCAGGTTCACGCCGTCGCCGGCGCGCACCGAGTCCTTCTCCAGGTGGGCTTCGAGCTTGAACGTCCCCACGCCGCCCTGGAAGCTGGCGGGGCGGTTCTTCTCTGGTAGCGGAAGGATGACGAGGGGGATCTCCTGGGTCCTGGCGGTGCCTTCGATCACGCGCGTGCGTCCGGCCGAGAACGGGTCGCGGCCCGCGAAGAAGGCCTCGAACGGGTCGATGGCCTCCTGCTCCACGATCTGGTAGTCCAGGCTCGTGCCCGCGAGCTTGGCGGTGCCGGGACGCAACGGGAAAAGACTGCCCGGCACGTCCAAGCGGCCCATGCGGGAATTGCCCTGGGCAATGACCTGCATCTTGGGCTGGGTGTCGGGAGTGGCGGTCCAGAAGCCGTTCCCCAGGATGCCGCGCACGTCGGGGAACTTCTTGACCTGGAACTGCCGGTGGGCTTCCAGGCGCCAGGTGAACGGGAGCTGCTGCCCGACAAAAACTGTCTTTTTCCCGACCAGGGTGGCGGCGGTCACGTCGTGGGAGACCTTGCCGGTGTTCGGATCGGTGCGACCGGCCTCCACCGTCACCTGCCCCTGTCCCAGGTTGCGTCCGGCCAGCGTGACCGGTCCGACCTGCCAGGTGCCGACCTTCACGGCCTTGAGGTCGATCTGCCACGACAGCGTGGTCATGACCTTCTTCGAGAAGCTGCCATTGACGATCTGGATGGAGGTGCTGGAGCCTTGGCTCCTGCGCACGGCGCCTTTGGCGAAGCCTTCGGTCAGGGCGACCTGCGGCTCGGGAAGCTCCTTGCCGTCGCCCTCGGTCTGGGCCTGCACGATCAGCGGGAAGGTCTCGCCCACCTGCACGCGCTCGGCGGTGAGCTGGGCACTGGCCTGGAACGGCGCGGCCGCGTGCACGGCCCCCGCGGCCAGGGCGCAGAGGAGGAGGCTACCAATCCTTGCCATCGGTGACCTTTGCTTTCTGGGCGTTCTTCTGGCGGCGGTCCTGGTCGCGGGCCTCGGCGGCTCGCAGCATCTGCTCGGCCTGTTCCTTGGACAAGGCCTCCTTGGGATCGGGCTGCCCAGGTTGGGGCTCGGGCTTGTCCTTTTTGCCGTCGTCCTTCGGGTCGCCGGGCTTCTTCTGGGGATCCGGCTTGGGCTGGTCCTTCTTGTCCTTCTTCTTGTCGTCGTTCTTCTTCTGCTGTTCCTGCTGCTTCTGCAGGCGCAGGGCCAGCTCCAGGTTCTTGGCCGCTTCGTTCCAGCCCGGGCGCTTCTTGAGGGCCTGGGCCAGGTCGGCGACGGCTCCCTTGGCATCGCCTTGCCCGGACTGGGCCGCCTTGAGCCGTGCCGTCCCCCGGTTGTAGAGCGCCTTGCCCGAAAGCGAGGTGTCGCGGCGCGCGGCGTCCCAATCGACATCCGAGGGGGCTCCGGCCATGGAGCGGGAGAGCGCGCGGTTGTAGCGGAAGCGCGCGTTGGCGCTGTCGGCCTTCACGGCCGCGTCGAAGTGGCTGGCCGCCGCCTTGGCGTTCCCCGAGCGCAGGGCCTCGACGCCCTTGCGGTTCTCGCGTTCGCCGCCTCCGGCGACAAGAATTGTCAAAAGAAGGGATGCGATCACGGCTGTTGCCTCCGGCGCACGCTCTGCGGCAGCGAGAGCTCTGCGATCAGGAAAAGGAGCGACAGCAGCAGGAACCAATGGGCCTGCTCGATGGCCTCCAGGCGCTTGCCGTCCTTGCGTCCGTTGCCCTGCAGGGTGCGGACGGCGGAAAGCACATCCCCCAGGCCGTGCCCAGTGGGATTGAGGCGCAGGTACCTGCCACCGGCCAGGTCGGCCAGGTCCCGCAGGTTGTCTTCTTCCAGGCGCGTGGTGACGATGTTGCCTTCGGGATCGCGCAGCGTGGATCCGTCGGGCAGCAGGATGGGAGAGGCCTTGTCGCCGCCCACGCCCACCACGAACACCTGCACCCCTTTGCCCTTCAGGCGCCCGGCGGCCTCGCGCGCCTTGCCTTCCAGGTCGCCGCCGTCGGTGAAGAGCACCGCGACCTTGCGGGCGGAGGAGGACTTGCCCAGCTCCTCGAGCGAACCGAGCGCAGCGCCGAGGTCGGTGCCTCCCACGGGGGCGATGTCGGGAGTGAGCACGTCCAGGAAGGAGCCCACGGCCGACAGGTCGGAGGTCAGCGGCACCAGGATGGTCGGGCGTCCGGCAAAGGCCGTCAGGCCCACGCGGGCCGAGGCCACGGAATCGAGCATCCGCCGCATCTCCTTGCGCACCAGGGCCAAGCGGTCGGGCGGCACGTCGCGGGTGAGCATGGACTTCGAAACGTCCACGGCCACCACCACGTCCACGCCGCTCTGCGGGATGGGCACTTCGCGGAAGCCCCATTGGGGCCGGGCCAGGGCCAGGCAGAGCGCCGTCAGGGCAAGGCTTGTCAGGACGGCCCGGATCAGGTCCAGCGGGAACGCGTCGCTGTCGAAGGCCTCGCTCCACAGGGACTCGTCCACCAAGCGCGTCCGCAGGCGCCGCCGCCGGAAGGCCAAGAACACCAGCAACGCCAGCAGGAATGGGACGGCAGCGAGGAACCACAGGCGTTCGGGAGAGGCGAAGCTCATGGCATCCTCCGGAAGACGGTCCGCTCCAACAGGACCGACAGGGCCAGCAGGACGAGCGCGGCCCACACCCACGGGGCGTGCCGGGGCTCGCGCTGGTAGTAGCGGTGCGATTCCACCCGGGACTTCTCCAGCTTGTCGATGGTGGCGTAGGCGTTCTTGATGGCGTCGCGGTCCAGGGCGCGCCAGTAGCGTCCGCCGGTGATGCGGGCGATCTCGGAGAGCGACTTCTCGTCGAGATCGGACTCGATGCGTCCGTTGACCTTGCGTCCGTCGGGGAGGACGAATTCGCCCTCGAAGGCCCCTTCCTTGCCCACGCCGATGGTGTAGACGCGGATCCCCTTGGCGGCCAGGGCGCGTGCGGCCGTGACCGGATCCACCGAGCCCATGTTGTTGGCGCCGTCGGTCAGGAGCACCACGACGCGCGACTTGGCCTTGGTGTCGCGAAGGCGCACGGCGGCGGTCAGGAGGGCATCTCCGATGGCCGTGCCGTCCTCGAAGCCGCGGTTGGAGGACGAGTCGACCAGGCGGGCCAGCAGTTCGCGGTCGGCCACCAGCGGGCAGCGCAGCAGCGGGAATCCGGCAAACGCGATCAGGCCCATGCGGTCGTGGGGACGTCCCAGCACGAACTCGTGCAGGATGTTCCGGGCGGCGGTGATGCGGTCGGGCTTGACGTCGCGCACCTGCATGGAGGTCGATACGTCCAGGAGCATCATCATGTCCACGCCCCAGGTGGTGATGTCTTCCTGGGTGCGCACCTTCACGGGCAGCGCCAGCGCCACGAGCAGGCAGGCCATGGCGGAAAGCCGCAAGGCAAGCGGTGCCGCCCAGAGCCGGGCCCGCCACGAACGCGGCAGCTCGCCCAGGTCCTCGGCCACCGCCAGGCGCACGCAGCGCTTGGACTGGCGCCATCCCCACCAGCCCACGGCAGGCAAGAGGAGCAGGAGCCACAGCACCCAAGGGTAGGTCCAGGTCAGGCCGTTCACGGCTTGCGTTCCTTGGCTGCGGCCCGTACGCAGCCGCGCGCCGCCAGGAAGAGCCGCGCCGGGTCGGCTTCGGCACCGGCGTAGCGCAACTGGTCGGCCTCTGACAAGAATTGTCCTAATGCCCCGTCCCCTTCCGGCCCGAGAGTCTGGCGGGACCAGTCGCGCCATTCGCGCGAGGTGGACTCGCTGGCCAGGGCGAAGCCGAACAGGCTGCGGTGCAGGGTGCGCACGATCTCACCGGTCTCGAAGGCTGTCTCACGGGAAGACAGGCCCTTGGCGGCCCGTTCGGTCAAGGCGTCCAAGGCGGACTCGGCGACCTCGACGGGATCGGGCGGCGCAGCGGCGGGCACCACGACGGGAACCACCTTCTTGGGGCGTTTCATCCACCAGCGCACGGCCAGCGCCGTCAGCACGACCAGGGCGAGTCCGATCCCGGCTTCCTTCCAAGGGAACGGCACCGCCACCTCTTCCGGAGCAAGAAATCCGGCGGGCACGGTGTCCTGGGCCGACTGCAGGCGGGAACGGGCCTCGAAGCGCGGGACAAATTCTGTCAAAGTGTCGTGGCCCGACACGGCCTTGAGCGTGTCGCCGCCGTGGTTTCCGGGCGACAGCGGCTGGAGGATCCAGGTCCCGGGGGCGGTGGCCTGCACGGCCAGGCTGTCGCCGGGGCGCACGCCCTGCAGGAGCTTGGCGCCTGCGGGCAGGTCCCAGCGCAGCACCAGGGTGTCGCCGACGGCCACCGAGGTGCGGGAGAGGGAGGGCATCATGCGGCAATCCTCGGCGAATGCTTGCGCTTCTGCAGCAGCTCGCGGACGGTTTCCAGGGGCTCGCTTGAGGTGGAGTGCGCCACGCGCACGGCGAGCGAGCGCTTGGCCAGGCGATCGAGCTCGGACTGGCGCGCGTTCTCGCGGACCTGCCAGGCACGGCGGAAGGCGAGGTCGGAGGTGTCCAACAGGGCCTCGCTCCCGGTCTCGGGGTCGCGGACGGCCACCAGCCCCACGGCGGGGAGCGGGGCCATTCCGGTGGGCGAGACCTCCACTAGGTTCAGGTCGTGGCGGGCGCCCAGGCGGCGCAGGGCCGGCTCGAATTTGACAAGATCCGTCCGGAAGTCGGAGACCAGGAACACCACGGCGCGGCGCGGCAGGCGCCGTCCCAGGGCGTCGCAGGCGGCCGCTAGGTCGGTGCCTTTGCCCTTGGGCTCAGCTTCCAGGATCTCGCGCAGCAGGCGCTGCAGGGCGCCTTGGCCGCGCACCGGCGGGATCCAGGCTTCCACCTGGTCGGAGTGCAGGAGCAACGCCAGACGCTCCTGTCCCGACAGGCACGAGAGGGCCATGGCCGCGCAGAACTCCGCAGCCGCCTCGCGCACCAGCTGGCCTCGGGCTCCGGTTCCGGTGGATCCGGAGATGTCCACCAGGAACGCCGCAGTCATCTCGCGCTCCTCGTCGAAGACCTTGGCGTAGGGATGGCCCAGGCGCGCCGTGACGTTCCAGTCGATGCGGCGCGGGTCGTCTCCCTCGGAGTACTCGCGCACCTCGCGGAACGACAGGCCCGTGCCCTTGAAGGCCGAAAGATGGGAGCCGCCCAGCAGGTCCTGGATGCGTCCGCGCGCCCGCAGTTCCAGGCGTCGGACGCGTTGGAAGGCCCGTCGCGCCCGTTCGCTCACGGCACGTTCACTCCGGCCAGGATCCTTTCCACCAGGTCCTCGGGACGGATCGATTCCGCCTGCGCTTCCCAGGAAAGCCCCAGGCGGTGGCGCAGCACGGGGCGCGCGATGGACTTGACGTCGTCGGGCGTGGCGTAGGCGCGGCCGTCCAGGAAGGCCTGGGCCTTGGCGCACAGCGAGAGCGCGATGGAGGCGCGGGGCGAGGCGCCGAAGCGAAGCAGCCCGGTCAGCTCGGGAAGGCCGCCGTCGGCCTCCGAGCGGGTGGCCCGCACCAGGTCCACGATGTAGCCCTGCACGCGGGGGTCGACGAAGATCTCCTTTGTCAGTTTCTGTCCCAGGGCGATCTGCTCCGGGGTCACCACCGGGCGGGGCCTGGGCAGTCCCGCGCCGCTCACGAGCTTGAGCACCTGGAGCTCGGCCTCGCGGGACGGGTAGCTCACGTCCAGCTTCAGGAGGAAGCGGTCCACCTGGGCCTCGGGCAGCGGGTAGGTGCCTTCCTGCTCGATGGGGTTCTGGGTGGCCAGCACGAAGAAGGGGGAGGGGACCGGGTAGGTCTGTCCGGCCAGGGTCACCTGGCGTTCCTGCATGGCTTCCAAGAGTGCCGCCTGCACCTTGGCGGGAGCGCGGTTGATCTCGTCGGCCAGCACCAGGGACGCGAAGATGGGGCCCTTGCGGGTCTCGAACTCGCCGGTGTGGGGGCGGTAGATCTGGGTGCCCAGGATGTCGGCGGGCAGCAGGTCGGGAGTGAACTGGATGCGCGAGAAGCTGGCCTGCACTGCATCGGCCAGCGCCTTGATGGCGGTGGTCTTGGCAAGGCCCGGTGCACCTTCCAGCAGGACGTGCCCGTCGGCGAGCAGGGCCACGCAAAGGCCGTGGGTCAGGGCTTCCTGTCCCAGCACGGCGCGGGCGAGCTCGGCCTTGAGGGTCGGCACGAAGGTCGCGGCGTCGTGGATTCTAGGGGCCAGTTCTTCGATCAAGGCTGCGCTCATGGCGTGTCGGTCTCCTGAGTGGATTCGTTGGTGAGGATCCCAGCATCGGAACAGTGGTGCCAATATACACGGCAAAAGGGGTGCTTGGATGTCGCAGTTTTGTCAGAAAACGGTCAAAAAAAATCCCTCCCGCGACATCGGCGCGGAAGGGATCCCGTTTGTGGGCCTAGCTTCGGCTCAAGCGCCGTGGCACTTCTTGAACTTCTTGCCCGAACCGCAGGGGCAAGGGTCGTTACGCCCGATGGTCATGGTCGCGCTAGAAGGCAGCGGCGCCGGACGCTGGGGTTGCGCTGGCGCAGCCATGCGCATGGGCGTTGTCCCAGGCAAGAGCGGCGCGGGCGCGGGGCCCTCGTCTTCCTCCTCATCCTCGTCGTCCTCGTCTTCGAGGCCGGCAAAGGAGGGATGGCTCATGGAGACTTCCAACGAGCCGCCCGGCTGGGTGGGCATCACGAAGGCCGAAGGCTCGATGTGCAGGATGCGCTCGGCCACTTCCAGGGCCAGGCGCTCGAGCATTCCCTCGAACAGGGCGAAGCCTTCCTGCTTGTATTCCGACAGTGGATCCTTCTGGCCGTAGCCGCGGTAGCGGATGGCTTCCTTCAGGTTGTCCATGTCGTACAGGTGGCTCTTCCACAGGTGGTCGATGGTCAGGAGCAACAGCTGCCGCTCGAGCTCGCGCAGCAGGTCCGATCCCAGCTTCTCTTCCAGGGCGGCGTAGTGCTCGTTGATCTGGGCGTTGGCGGCTTCGGCGATGTCGGCCGGGGACGTGCCCAGGTCGTAGGCCTGGTTCAGGTCGTACTCCACGCCCAGCGAGCGGCGCAGCTCGGCACCGGCGGCTTCCCAGTTCTTCTCGCCGCTTTCGCCGTCGACCGGGGCGTCCAGCAGCAGCGAGATCTTGTAGTCCACGGCGTCGGCCAGGCGGTTCTGGATCTCGTCGCGCACGTCCTCGCCTTGGAGGATGCGGCGGCGCAGCCGGTAGACCACCTTGCGCTGCTGGTTCATGACGTCGTCGTATTCCAGCAGGTGCTTGCGCACCTCAAAGTTCTGGGCCTCGACGCGCTTCTGGGCGCTGGCGATGGAGCGGTTCAGGAGCGAGTGCGTGATGACCTCGCCTTCCTTGGCTCCCAGGCGGTCCATCATGGCGCGGATGTTCTCGCCGCCGAAGATGCGCATGAGTTCGTCGTCCAGCGACAGGAAGAAGCGGCTTGAACCCGGATCGCCCTGGCGACCGGAACGGCCGCGCAGCTGGTTGTCGATGCGGCGGGATTCGTGGCGCTCGGTGCCCACGATGTGCAGGCCGCCGATGCGGCGGACGGTGATGATCTCGAGCTCGCGCAGTTCCCACGGCGCAGGCAGGGCGGGCAGTTCCTTCTCTTCGCGGACTTTGTTCAGGATGGCCAAGCGCTCCTCGCGGGAGCCGACGCACTTGGCGCGTTCCTTCTCGTCTTCGATTAGGGTGGCGGTCCAGTGGGCGAGCAAGGCCTCGTCCTGGGCGGCGGCCTCCTTGGGCAGGTCCTTGGGAGCGAGCTTCTTCTCGGTCCAATGCGCCAGCAACTCGGCCCAAGTGGTATCGCGCAGCACGATGTCGGTGCCGCGACCGGCCATGTTGGTGGCGATGGTCACGCGCCCGAGCTGTCCGGCTTCGGCCACGATCACGGCTTCTCGCTGGTGCTGCTTGGCGTTCAGGACGTCATGTTTCACGCCGTGGCGGGTGAGCATGGCCGAAAGCTTCTCGGACTTCTCGATCGAAACGGTTCCCACCAGGATGGGCTGGCCCAGCGCGTGGCGGTCGCGGATGTCCTCGGCGATGGCCTGGAACTTTTCGAGTTCGGTGCGGAACACCCAGTCGTCGCGGTCCTTGCGGATCTGGTTGCGGTTGGTGGGCACCACCACCACGCCCAGCTTGTAGATCTCTCCGAATTCCTGGGCTTCGGTGTCGGCGGTGCCGGTCATGCCCGAGAGCTTGTTGTACATGCGGAACAGGTTCTGGAACGTGATGGTCGCCAGCGTCTGGTTCTCGCGGGCGATCTTGACGTGCTCCTTGGCCTCGACCGCTTGGTGCAGGCCGTCCGACCAGCGGCGACCTTCCATGATGCGGCCGGTGAACTCGTCCACGATCTTGACTTCGTTGTCCTGGACGACGTAGTCGACGTCCTTCTGGAAGATCACGTGGGCGCGCAACGCCTGGCTGATGTGGTGCACCCATTCGGTGTTGAAGTCGGCGTAGAGGTTCTCCAAGCCCAGGGACTTCTCACACGCCTCCACGCCCGCCTCGGTGAGCATGACGTTCTTGTGTTTCTCTTCCACAGTGTAGTGGATGTTCTTCTTGAGCTGCGGGATGACCTTGTCGGCCAGCAGGTACTTGTCGGTGCTCTCCTCGGCGGGGCCCGAGATGATCAGCGGCGTGCGGGCCTCGTCGATCAGGATCGAGTCAACCTCGTCCACGATGGCGTAGTTGAGCTCGCGCTGCACGCAGTCCTCAATGTTCCTGGCCATGTTGTCGCGCAGGTAGTCGAAGCCGAATTCGTTGTTGGTGCCGTAGGTGATGTCGGACTCGTAGGCCTCGCGGCGCTCCGACTCGTCCTTGTCGTGCACGATCAGACCCACCGTGAGGCCCAGGAAGCGGTACAGGCGTCCCATCCATTCGGAGTCGCGCTTGGCCAGGTAGTCGTTGACGGTCACGACATGCACGCCCTTGGCGGTTAGGGCGTTGAGGTACACGGCCAGGGTGGCGACCAGGGTCTTGCCTTCGCCGGTCTTCATCTCGGCGATCTTGCCGTCGTGCAGGATCATGCCGCCGCGCATCTGCACGTCGAAGGGACGCATGCGGAACGGCGGGATGGACTCGGGATGCAGGACGCGCACGGCCTCGTACAAGTCGCCGGGCAGGAGGATCTCGACCACGTCGGTGCCGGCCTCGAGCTGTTCGCGGGCGCCGGTCACCAAGGAGGCGTGCTGGCTTGAGAGCTTGGCCAGGTCGAAGTTCCACTTGGGATCCAGGACGTTGAGGAGTCCCAGGCGGCGGTCGGCGGCTTCGCGCACCACGGCAAACGCCTCGGGAAGCAGTTCGTCGAGGGTGGCACCCTGCTCCAGGCGCTGGCGGAACTCGACGGTCTTGTTGGCCAGTTCCCGGTCGTGCAGCACGCGCAGGGAGGGCTCGAAGGCGGCGATCTTCTCGACTTCAGGGGTCAGCTTCTTATTGTAACGCTCGTGTGGCGTTCCGAAGAGCTTGGTGAAAATGGTATCAAGAATCATGGGTACCGCGATGTGGGTTCAGAGGGTGCATGGCGACAAAGGCCCGGCACAAGTTCCGGAAAGGGCGGAAATGTATCCAAATGACGGCGGTTTTGGGGGGAAATGCGCAGAAGGGAATTTCGGGGGGTGTGCCGGACGCAACAATTTGCCGCGCATCGCCTCTGCCATGGCGTACATTCGAGGGTATGCGCGTTGCCTTGCTCACCAACGAATACCCCCCCAACATCTACGGCGGTGCCGGGGTGCACATCGACCACCTTTCCCGTGAACTCTCGCGCCTGTGCGAAGTCAAGGTGTTCTGCTTCGGCGACCAGAGGGTCGAGACCGGCCCCCTGCAGGTGGAAGGCATCGGACTGAATCCGGTCCCAAGCCTCGACAAGCGCCACGAAAGCGCCTACAACGCGCTCTCCCGGAACCTCTCCATGAGCGCCTCCATGCAGGGCTTCGACATCGTCCACTGCCACACTTGGTACACCCACTTCGCCGGGATCCTGGCTCGCACCGCCCATCAGATCCCGTTGGTGCTCACCACCCACAGCCTGGAACCCTCCCGTCCCTGGAAGGCGGAGCAGCTGGGTCAGGGCGGATACAACCTGTCGTGTTGGATCGAAGGCACAGCCTATCGCACCGCTGACAGCGTGCTGGCGGTGAGCCAGGGCATGAGTCAGGACGTGCAGCGCTTCTATGGCGTGGACCCGTCGCGGGTGAGCATCGTCCACAACGGCATCCTCCTGTCGGAATGCCGCACCGAAGCCGACCCCGAGCACCTGACCAGCCTGGGCATCGACCCGGCCCGCCCCTTCGTGCTCTTCGTGGGCCGCATCACCCGTCAGAAGGGCATCCACCACTTCCTGCGCGCCGCCCGGCACCTGGATCCCGAGGCACAGGTGGTGTTGGCCGCCAGCGCCCCCGACACCAAGCTGATGGAAGAGGAAGTGGAAGAGGCCGTGAAGTTCCTCAAGCTCACCCGCAGCGGGGTGGTGTGGATTCGCGAGGCGGTGGATCGTCCCCGCTTGGCCTCGCTCTACGCGGGTGCCGCCGTCTTCGTGTGCCCCAGCATCTACGAGCCGTTCGGCATCACCAACCTCGAGGCCATGGGCTCCAAGACTCCGGTGGTGGCCTCCAGCGTGGGCGGCATTCCCGAGATCATCGTGGAAGGCGAGACCGGCCACCTGGTGGCTTTCACGCCCGTCTCCGAGACCGATCCGGAACCGCAGTCTCCGGAGATGTTCGCCAAGGACCTGGCCCTGCGCATCAATGCGCTGGTGCGCGATCCGAACAAGGCGCGCCGCATGGGCGAGGCCGCACGCGAGCGGGTGGAGGCCAAGTTCAGCTGGAGCGCCATCGCCCAGCAGACCTACGACCTGTACCAGGCCGCCATCGAGCGCCACAAGGCCGAAACGCGGCAATCCTGAGTTCTGCGGTGACGCAGGTTCCGGTTTTTGGCATCTTTACCTGAATGGGGCATCTGCAGACCAAGTTCGACCGGGCCAGCCGGTCGTATGAAGACCATTCGCAGGTGCAGCGCCGTATGGCAAAACGCTTGGTCGGACTGCTCCCGGATTCATTGCGGCCGGCCTCGATCCTAGAGCTGGCCTGCGGCACGGGGCACCTCACCGAACGCCTGAATCGACGCTTTCCCGAGGTTCCCTTGCTTGCCACCGACGCCTCCGAGGGCATGATCGCGGTCACGGCCGGGAAGTTTGCCGCGTCGGATTCCGTCCGCACTGGGCGCTTGGATGTGCTTTGCGACCTGGGGAGCGGCCTGCTGCGCTCCCGTACCGACCTGCTGGCCTCCGCCGCCTTGGTGCAGTGGCTCCCGGACCTGCGCAGGCACTTTTCCGAGGTCGCCGAAGGTCTGCCGCGAGGCGGATGCTACGCCCTTTCGGCCTTCTGTAAAAGCAATTTTCCCGAACTCAATGCCCTCCTGGAAGCGCCTCCGTTCGGGTATCGCGACTTCCCGGGACATTTCCTGTCCGAAGCCTGCGCGACGGCCAAGGCCTGCGGGTTCGAGTGCCTGGTGGCGGTGCAGGAAGATGAGGTCGTGACGTACCCGACGGCTCGCGCGTTCCTGGCCATGATCAAAGGAACAGGAGCCGTCCGACCTCCCGAGAAGCCTCCCAGCCGAGAGCGGGCCGTGGCGCTGTTGCGGGGACTGGAGGATCGACTCACCGATTCCGGCCTGCCGATCACCTGGAAGCCCTGGTACCTGGTGCTGCAAAAAAGCTGACCGGGGTCTCGTCGGGGATAGGGGTAAGGGCCTTGCAGGGACTACCTTTGCGCCCGCAATGATCGACCTATCCGAAATCCGGCTCTCCTACGGCGAGCGCGACATCTTCAAGAACGTCTCCCTGCGCGTGGAGGACGGCGAGCGTGTGGCGCTCTTCGGCATCAACGGCGCGGGCAAGTCCACCCTCCTGAAGATCATCGCCGGTCAAGTGAAGCCCGACGCGGGCAACTTGGCGCTGGGGCGAGGCGAGACGGTCGGCTACCTCACGCAGGATTCCGCCGAGGACACCTCGGAAGCGGGCGTCTCGGTGTTCGAGTACGCCTGCCGTGCCTTCGACGGCCTGCAGGCGGCCCATGCGCGCTGCGAGGAGATCGAACACCGCATGGAGGCGATGACCGCCACTGACGAGGAGTACGAGGAATACAGCCACCTGCACGATCGCTTGGCGGTCTCGGGCGGCTGGAGCTTCGAGTCCGAGGCTTCCACGGTGCTTGCGGGCCTGGGGTTCGACGAAGTCATGCAGGGACGGGAGCTGGCCAGCTACTCGGGCGGCTGGCGCATGCGCGCCGCGCTTGCCCTGGTGCTCTTGCGCCGTCCCACCGTGCTGCTCCTGGACGAGCCCACCAACCACCTGGATTTGGAGAGCATCATGTGGCTGGAAGGCCACATCAAGTCGATGCCCGCTTCGGTGCTGTTCATCACCCACGACCGCAGCTTCGTGGACAACCTGGCCAACCGCATCGTGGAACTGGAGCTGGGCGGCGTGCGCACCTGGCCCGCACCGTATGCCAAGTTCCGCGCCGAGAAGGAGCTCTGGCTCGAGACGCTCAAGAACTCCTACGAGCGGCAGAAGGCCGACATCGCCCAGGCCGAGCGCTTCATCACCCGCTTCAAGGCCACCAGCTCCAAGAGCTCCGTGGCCATGAGTCGCCAGAAGCAGCTGGACAAGGTGGAGCGGATCGAGCTGCCTCCCGAGGTGAATAAGGTCGCCCTGCGCTTCCCGAACCCGCCCGACTCCGGCGCCTATCCGTTCGTGCTGCGCGGCGTGGCCAAGAGCTACGGCGAGAAGCAGGTGCTTGCCGATGTGGACATCTCCATCTCGCGGGGCCAGAAGGTGGCGCTGTTGGGCGTGAACGGCGCGGGCAAGTCCACGCTCCTGCACCTGTTCGCCAAGAAGTTCCCGGCCACGGCCGGCGAGCTGCTGTTCGGGGCCAAGACCGAAGTGGGCCTCTTTGCCCAGTACGACGACCTACCCGAGGACGACCAGGACCGCCACATTGGCGACATCCTCTACGACGCGGCTCCGGGCGGGACGCCGCGCGTCAAGATCCGCACGCTCCTGGGGACGCTCCTGTTCTCGGGGGACGATGCCGAGAAGCCTTACCGCGTGCTCTCGGGTGGCGAGAAGGCCCGCGTGCGCCTGGGTCTCTTGCTGCTGCGCGCCCACAACGTGCTGCTCCTGGACGAGCCCACCAACCACCTGGACCTGGCGACCCGCGAGGCCATGGTGGAGGCGCTCAAAGAATGGCCGGGCACCTTGGTGTTCGTTTCGCACGATCGAATCTTCACGAAGGCTCTGGCCGACCGCATCCTTGCGGTGGGTGGCGGACGTGTGCTGGACTGGCCCGGAACCTACGACGAGTACCTGGCGATCGCCGGCGACGGCGCCGCTCCCGGTCTTGCCCACCTGGCCGATGTCGATGCGCGCCGCACCGGAGCCGAGCAGGCCGCCCAGAAGGCAAATAAGGCAGAATCTGTCAAATCGGAACCGAAGGCCGATCCCGAGGCCGAGAAGGAACGCCTCAAGGAAGAGAAGAAGAGGAAGCGCCGCGCCGAGGAGCTGGAGAAGCAGATCGAGAAGATCGAGGGCTCCATCGCCGCCCTGGACGAGGAGATGGCCCTGCCCGGCTTCTTCGACGACAAGATCGCAAGCGCCAAGACCTTGGAAAAGCGCAAGGACTTCGAAGCCCAGCTCGATGCGGCCTGGAAGGAACTCGAGACGCTCCTGGCCTGATCAGGTCGCCAGGCTGCGGCGCAGCGTCGCGGCCTGCCCGAGGTGGTAGGACAGGTGGACCGTCAGGCGCCACAGGAAGGCGCGAACCGACAACGTCCGCCCCTCGATCGCCAGGGGGTATGGACGTCCTAGGGCTTCTTCCGACAGTTGCGGCAGGGTCGTCTCGATGACGGCACGCGCCTGCTCGAGCTCCCGCAGGACTTGATCGGATCCGCAGCGGCACGAGAACTCCTCGTCGCGCCGCCGGAGGTAGCCGGAGCTTCCCAGCACGGCTCCGATGTGGTGCTGTAGGTTACCTGCGACGTGCAGGGCCAAGGAGCCCACGGGATTGGAGACGCCTGCCGGGGCCGTGAACAGGATGCCCCGATCGGCCGATGTGCGCACCTCGTCTCGCATGGCGTCGAGGTCGCGCAGGAGCAGGGATTTCATCTCGACAAGTTCCGGATCCATGCGGGATCTCCTTTCTTGGGTGGGATTCACTCCCCGGTGACGGCCCAGCGCAGGGCGCGGCTCTTCACCGGCAGCGAGTCGATGCCGTGGACGTGGACGGCCTTGAGCTTCGGGGCCAGGCTGTCGCTCCTGGTGACCAGGTCCAGCTGCTTCATCTGTCCCAGGAAATTGAGCTGCGGAGCGATGCGCAGGAGGCCCAGCGAGGTGATCTCCCCTTTGCGCACCTGGAAGGTGTCGGCCTTGAAGGGCGTGGTGCGGTCGCCGCCCAGCAGGATCCGAAACGGGGTGTAGTGTCCTTCCGGCAACTGCTGCAGCATGAGGTCAGGGGTGAGCCAGCGCGCCTGCGGCTGCTGGTCGGGCCGGAAGGTGCGGTCGCGCAGCGGGTCCAGGCTGATGCGGTAGCGGTCCTTGGTCTCCAGCTGCACCAGGTCCAGGCGGATGCCCACATCAAATCCCGTGTCGCGCACGAAGGCCAGGAGGCCGTTTCCCTTCAAGTCGACCTGCTGCGCGTTGGAGCGCTCGCTCACCAGCACGGCGTTGGTCGGGATCGAAGAGCCGGCCCAGACGGCCAGGACCGAACCAAGCACCAAGAATCCCGTACGCATCGTCAGCTCCTGTCTCTGTGGTGGGTGCCGGTCAGCCTAGCTTGCGTCCAACCGGAAGCCCAATGAAGTAGCCATTTCCGCGACCCTTGGCGACGGCATCTGCCGGCAACGGGCGTGAGCCCATTCGCGGCGCACCGGATACTCCTTGCGCAAGGCGTCGAAACCGGCGGCACGGGTGGCCTCGTCCAGGGGGAACAGGCGGCTCATGGCGGCATCGTCGCGGACAGGGGAATGGACCGCGAGGACCAGGCGCGCCAGCGCGTCCCATTCGGATTCGCCGGGAACGGGATGCCAGTCCAGTTCCAGGGGAGCTGGTGCCGGAGCCTCCCAGTCGGGCCGTCCCCAAAGTCGTCCCAGCCAATTGCGGATCTGGACGGTGCCTTGGATCTTGCCTTCCAGGCTGTAGCCGGCCACGTGAGGCGACAGCAGATGAACCTGCCGTGCCAGCGCCACGGGAAAGCCCGGTTCGGGATCGAAGACGTCCAGGGCCACAGAAAGGTCGTCGTGCCGCTCCAGCAGGTCCTGCAGCGCCTCCGGATCGATCACCGGGCCGCGTGCGGCGTTGATCAGCGTGGCATGGGGCTTGAGCCATCCCAGTTCCCGGGCGCCCAGGAGGCGCTGGGTCGGATGAGCGCCGTCCCGGGTCAGGGGCACGTGCAACGAGACGATGTCGGACTTTCGCAGGCAATCTTCCAGCGTGACAGAATCTGTCAGATCTCCGCGTTCGGCGCGCGGCGGGTCGCAGGCCAGGACCGTCCATCCCAAGGCGCGTGCGAGGGTGGCCAAGGCGCTTCCGGTGTTGCCCAGTCCCACGATGCCCAAGGCCTGGGGCTTGGAAAGATCCAGGCGGCGGCGCAGGTGCAGGTGGCAGAGGCTGGAGAACACGTGTTCCGCCACCGAACGCGCGTTGCAACCCGGGGCCGAGCTCCAGGCGATGCCTTTTGCGGCCAAGCCGGGGATGTCGAGGTGGTCCGTGCCGATGGTGCACGTCCCCACGGCGCGAACGGGTGTGCCTTCCAGCAATCTGGCGGTGACCTTGGTGATCGAGCGCACCACCAAGGCATCGGCGTTGCGCAGGGTCTCCGGGGAGATCTCTCGCCCGGGCACCAGTTCCACCGTCCCCAACGACGAAAAGGCCTCGCGGGCCAAGGGGACGTTCTCGTCTATGATCAGATGTGGCATTACGCCTGCATCCGCATCATTTCCTGATAGGCTTCCATGGTCTTGTTGCGGATCTCCAGCATCAGGTTGAAGGAGGTGCGGGCCTCTTCCAGGGCGGAAGTCACCTGGTGCACGTCCTTGATCTCGCCGGCCACGAACTTCTCGATGGTGGCGTCGGCCTGGTTCTGCATCGAGTTGACGTCGCCCAGGAACTTCTTGAGCGTGTCCTCGAAGCTGGGGACGCCGGAATCCCCGGTCTTGATGAGGCCGGGATCGGCGGCAGCCGCTCCCATGGGTGCGATGCCGGAGGGTATCCTGTGGATGGGGTCCATCTGTTCCTCCTCTTAGATCTCGAGTGCTTTTTGGATCATGGCCTTGGTGGACTGCAGGGCCGAGGCGTTGGCTTCATAGGCCCGCGTCACGGCGATCAGGTCGACCATCTCCTGGACCACGTTCACGTTGGGATAAGCTACATACCCGTCGGCGTTTGCGTCGGGGTGACTTGGATCGAACACGAGCCGGGGCAAGGTTTCGTCTTTGGCGATACGGTCCACCTTCACGCCGGTGCCCACGTGGTCGTTCTGGATCGCGAAGATGTCGGAAGGGATGGGCATGTGCCGGGCGCTGGTCTGCCAACCGACCATGCTGGGCTCGGCCAGCACGAAGCGCGGCTCGACTTCCTTCGGATCGGCGCGCAGGATGGCGGTCTGGCGCTTGTAGGGGCCGCCCTCGGCGGTGCGGGTTGTTTCGGCATTGGCAATGTTGGACGAGATGAGGTTCTGGCGCAGGCGCATGGCGCGCAAGCCGCTGGAGGAGATATTGAAGCCGGTGAAGAGGCTGACCAGAGGCATGGGTTACATCCCCCTTCCCTGAATCGCCGATTTCAGCGTGGTGTAGCGGTCGATCATGAACTTGGCCGAGGCCTGGTAGAAGAGCTGGTTCTCGGAGAGCTTGGCGGCTTCCATGTCCACATCCACGTCGTTGACGTCGCCAGGCAGCAGGGGGCCGCCGGGTCGGTAGGCGGTGGGCTTGAGCTTGCCGATGTCCTTGCGCCCGATGTCCATGTGGGCGGTGTTGGTGCGGGCACCCGAAAGCTGGTTCGGGTCGATGGCCTTGCGGAGTTCGGACTCGAAGCTCACTTCGATGCGCTTGTAGCCGGGAGTCAGTACGTTGGCCAGGTTGTTGGAGATGGCCTTGCCCCGAAGGGCCGAAGCATCCAGCGACTTGCGCAGGGCTGGCACCGACATGTGCCTGGAGATGGAGTTTTCGAAGATCACGACTGATATGATTGCAAAGCCCGAGCCAAGAGGAATCTGGCGGTCTTGGCTGGAGGGGCGCCAGTCCGGGGAGCTGCGTCGGGAAACAGTTGCCTACTTCCTGACCTAGCACTGGGTGGATGTTGCCTAGGCGGTGGGTTTTCGATAGGGAAATGTCTGCCTGCCGATTAGCGAACGCAAAAAAAATGGAACCACTTGGGTTCCATTTTTTGTTCTTGAAATCTGCTTCGATGGAGACATGGAGAGTCGAACTCCAGACATCCTGCTTGCAAAGCAGGCGCTCTACCAACTGAGCTATGTCCCCTAAAAAATGGGTCCTGGTGGACTCGAACCACCGACCTACGCCTTATCAGAGCGTCGCTCTAACCAGCTGAGCTAAGAACCCGTCTCGTTGTGGAGAGAAAGAATAGCACGAAATCGGCGCGTTTCAAGGGTGAAACAACCAACTCCGTGCAAAAATGTCAGTGCTGGAAGAGATCGATGTGCCAGCCGTCGCCACCGCTGCCGTAGCCGGCCAGGCACAGGCTGGCATGGGTCGCCAGGGCCTTCATGGAGGCGTCGCAAAGCTCCTTGGCGGTCCGTCCACCGGGCAAGGTGCCGCGGGCTTCGATCATGTCCACCAGGCGCTTGTACAGGGCCACCAGGTGCAGCACGTCATTGGCGGCATATTGCATCTGCTGGGCGGTGAGGTCGGCGCGCGACCAATCGGTCTGCTGGGCTTGCTTGTCCAGCTCGATGCCCAGGAACTCCTTGACCAGGTCCTTCAGGCCGTGCGACTGCGTGTAGGTGCGCACCAGCTTGGAGGCGGTGCGGGTGCAGAAGAAGGGAGCCACGCGCACGCCGAAGGAGTCTTCCAGGAACGCCACGTCGGTGAGGGCGAAGTGGAAGAGCTTGAGCACCTTGGGGGATTCCAGCAGTTCGCGCAGGCGGGGAGGGCACTGGGTCTTGCCGGCCGTGCGGACCAGGGCCACGTTGCCGTCCTGGTCGCCGACTTGCACCAAAAGGACCTTGTCGCGTCCCAGGCGCAGGCCGTGCAGTTCGGTGTCGATGGCGATCTCGGGCTTCTCGATCCAGGCGTCGAGCTGCTGTTGGGTGAGGTCGTCCTGCAAGGTCCAGTTCATGATGGCTGCTTTCGAAAACGTTCCAGAAGGTGAAATCCGACGGTGGCCGTGGCAAAGCTTGCCAGGGTGGCGAAGAGCCAGGTCCAGGGCGACCGGATCAGTGGTGTGGGTAGCGCAAGGCCTGCGCCCAAAAGGGCAAAGTGTAGGACATAGTAGGGGAGGGAGTGACGACCCGCCAGGCTCAGGGCGAGGACCAGGGGCTTGGCGAGTTCCAATAACGGGGCGATCAGGGCGGCCGCCGTGCCGCAGGCCACCAGTAGGAACAGGGCAAGCTCCGGGCGGGTGTGCCAGAAGGCCAGGTCGATGGGTTGCGCGGGCACCTGTCGGAGCAGGTCCCATAGCAGGGTGAAGCCTTCTTCCTGGTGAGGACGAGTGGTCAGGAAGATCTGGTGGTTGATCACGACGCCGCTGCCGGGTGTCCCCAGATGGCCCCATCCCAGCACGTTCCAGGCATGCCCAGTGGCCATGACCCCGAAGCCCACCACTAGGAACTTGGCGAACCGGTGCTGCTGGAGGAGTCGGACGGCACCAAAGGCAAGCAGCGCCATGGGAAGGTAGGGGAAGATCGGAAAGGATCCCTGGTTCAGGCCGTCCACATGCAGGCCTCGTCCCTCCATGCCCGTCCAAGCCAGGAACAGGAGCGCCCCGAAGCCCAGGGCCTGCCCTCCGGAAGGGGCCACCACGGTGATGGCCAGGATGCACAAGGAAAGGCACAGAAGGATGCCCGTGGAGGTGAGCAGGGCGGGCCACTGAGGACCGAACCGTACCACAAACAAGGCGGCCGAGATCAGCCACAGCCACAAGGCGCGTTGGCGCTGCCGGGCTGTCCAGGACGGGATGTCCGTGGCCTTGCTTGCGGATTGGGCCAGGCCGTATCCCAGGAGCAACGTGAACAGGGTGGGGATCACCGGCTCCCAGTCCATCAGGAATGTGGCCAGCCAAGGAAATTTGGCCGGAGCCAGGATGCGCAGCGAGTGGGTACAGGTCATGGCCAGCATGGCGATGCCTCGCAGGGCATCGGCGCCATGGGAGCGCCGGTTCACCGCGTGGTGTCGGCCGCCATGGCAGCCGCGGCACAGGTGCCGCCATCGGGAACCCGCTCCGGCTTGAGGCGCAGGAGGAACAGTCGCTTGGGGATCTTGCCGGCCTTGACCATGATCTCGTAGGAGTCCTTGTTTTCCCAGATCACCGCATCGACTTGGCCCAGCTTGGGGCAGATGGTCGGCTCCAGGAAGCTGCCGCTGCCGGCTTGCAGCACATTGAGTCGGATGCCTTCTTCCATCAGGTCCAGGCTGGACTTGCCGTCGTCGATCAGGATGGCGCGTACGCTCCACAGGCCGGAGGCGTCGAAGAAGACCTCGTGCACGTGGCGGATGCCCCACATGGCCCGCGATTCCACCAGCTTGGTCGCCCCGCGTGCTTCAAAGCGCCCAGCGGGGAACTGGCCCAGGAAGCCGTCCTTGGAGGTGCCCCAGGGAAATCGGTAATGACCAAGGTCGTACCAGCCGTTGTCCGGTCCGTTGCGGGCGGGATCCTTCTTGCCGGTGCTGTTGTTGAACAGCTTGGCCTTCTCTTCCATCGCCAAGCGGTTTTGGCTCCACCATTCGCGCAGTCCGGGAACGGTGCTGTCCAGGGAAAGCGCCTTCTGGTAGTCCTCGTCGGCCTGGGAATAGAGGCCCTTGGCCGAGTAGGCGCGTCCCAGGGCGTACCACAAGGGGGCGTTCTGGGGGTAGGCGCGCGAAAGCGGCAGGAGCACTTCCAACAGGTAGGCCGGGTCGCCGGAGGCGGCCGCGTTGAACTGCGTCCCGAAGCGTCCCTTGCCGTGGATGGGCTTGAGTCCCAGGGTGCGCAGGGCTTCCTCCGCCTCGGGAATCTTGCCCAAGAGAAGCGCCTGCTGGTAGTCCTTGCGGGCGGCGGTGGTGTCACCGTGGGATTCGGCGATCAAGCCGTGCAGCCAGATGCAGCGGGCATCCTTGCCGTTGACCGACAAGCCCTTTTCGATGGCCTTCTGGGCGGAATCGTCCTTTTCGCGGGCAAAGAGGACTTCCGCGACCAGGTCGTACCGGGCCTTGGGACCGCCCTTGGCCAACGAAAGGGCCAGTTGCGCCAAGCGCTGGGCTCTCGGGTAATTTTCTCCCCGCAGCTCCACACCGGCCAGGTCCTCGATGGCTTCCCGGAAGTCGGGCGAGAAGTCCAGGGCCTTTTCCAGGAAAGTCCTGGCTTCCTTGACCTGTCCGTGGCCTAGGCGCAGGCGGGCGGTCTGCAGCAGCAGCCAGGGATTGCCCGGGTCGCCGGAAAGGCCGCGTGCCAAGAGCGTGTCGGCTTCCAAGCTATCGGTGCGGCTGGCTCGCGCCAAGCGGATCTGGGCCGCATAGTGGAACGAATTGCCAAAGTGCGGCTGGCGGCGCATGAGGTCTTCGAAGACGTCGTTGGCTCGCGCCGTCTCGCCTTGCGACAGCAGCGATGCGCCTCGCTGGTACAGGGAGCGGTCCGCTGCCGGCAGTTCGTCGCCGTTCCCAGGCAGTTCGGTCGATCGGCCCTTGGTCAGGGTGGTGTCGCCGGTGAAGCCGAACGGCACCTTGGCCGGATGGATCAGGCCTTGGGTGGTCCAGAGCCACCAGCCGCCAGCGGCACCTGCCACGACGACCACTGCGATCAGGGTCTTGATCGGCCACCGCCTGCGCGGCTTGTGGGATGCGGACAGCTTGATCAGGCGACCCCTCCCAGGAAGGGCAGGAGCAGGTCTCGCACCAGCTTGTTCTTCATCAGCTTGTTCAAGCTCTTGTTCTTGATCTGGCGCACGCGCTCGCGGGTCAGCTTGAGCTCGCGTCCGATCTCGTCGAAGGTGAACTCCTTCGAGTAGTTGATGCCGTAGTACATGCGCAGCACCTTGGCTTCGCGGTCGGTCACGAACTGCTGGCTCTTGTCGTCCAGCACCTTCTCGATGACCCCTTTGAGCTCGATCTTCTCGTTCTCGCTCTCGGCGTCCGATTCCGCGCCGATCATGTCCATGAGCGTGGTGGAGCCGTCGCCGTCCTCGCCGCCCACGGGAGCGTTCAAGCTGACTTCCTCGACTTTTTCGAGCAGCTCGGGGATCTCGTCGGCGAACTCCTTGAACTCCTCCATCTCCAAGGTGCGAGCAAAGTCCCCGCCGTTCTTGGCCAGGGCGCGCTTGAACTTGTTGGCGATGGTGAGCTTGTTGGGAGGAATGCGCACCGTGCTGACCTGGTCGAACAGGGCTTTCTGGATGCCTTGGCGGATCCACCAGACGGCGTAGGAAATGAACTTGACTTCCTTCGTCTCATCAAAGCGTTGCGCGGCCTTGAACAGACCCAAGTTGCCTTCGCTGATGAGCTCGGCAAGCGACAGGCCACGGTTCTGGTAGCGACGGGCCACGCTCACCACAAAGCGCAGGTTCCCGGTCACGAGCTTGTGGAGCGCCTCGAAGTCGTTGGGATCCTGCTTGATGCGGCGCAGACTCTCCCTCTCCTCGCCCAAGGTGAGGACGGGGTAGCGATGCAAGTCGCGGATGTAGAGCTGTTCGGCGATCCCAGTCGTCATAGTTCTTGCTCTCAGTTGATTTCCTGTGCCGTGCCGCGCACGGGGAAGAACCATAGAGCCGCTCCGGCAGCGAGCATGGCCAAGCAAAGTACCTGACCCATCGTCAGCCATCCCGTTCCCCACAGAAAGCCCAGTTGGGCATCGGGTTCGCGAGTGAATTCGATCAGAAAGCGGATCATGCCATATCCCATCAAGTATGAGGATAGCATCCTGCCCCGGAAAGGGGCACGATTTCTAAGGAACCAGAGAACAAGTCCCAGCAGCAGCCCTTCACCGAAGGCCTCGTAGAGCTGGCTCGGGTGGCGCAGCGGGCCGACCTTGCCCAGGAAGGCATCGCCCTTGGGGTCATGAGGGAAATACATGCCCCAGGCCACGTCGGTGGGGCGTCCCCAAAGCTCGCCGTTGAGGAAGTTTCCCAAGCGTCCGAACATGTAACCCATCGGTACGGTGGGGACGATGAGCTCGATCAGGCGGGTGGGGCGGAGCTTGTTGGCGCGTGCGAACAGGGCGCCTGCCACCGTGATTCCGATCAGTCCGCCGTGGAAGCTCATGCCGGAGATGCCGGTGAAGTGGAATCCGCCCTGGAACGAAATGGGCAGGATGATTTCCAGCGGATGCCGCGAGAAGTAGTCCCAGCCGTAGAAGAAGACGTATCCGGTGCGGCCGCCGATGAGCACGCCCAGCACCAGCCAGGTCAGGACGGAGTCGATGTGTTCGGGAGTGAACTCCCAGGATTCCTTCTTGAGCCGGACGTTGCAGAGCCAGTAGGCGATGCCGAAGGCCACCGCATACATGAGTCCGTACCAACGGACTGCCAAGGGGCCGAGTTGCAAGGCAACCGGATCAAGATGCCACTGGATGTGGGCCCAATCGAGTGTAGGAGACATACCCAAGGAAAGGTAGACAAAGTGACCGGCACCCTGTAGTGGCCAGGTTGCGCGAATGGATCAAAGTGGTGCCGACAAAAAAGAAGCGGACCGGGTGGTCCGCTGGATGCCGCAGCACCGATGGAGCGGCGAAAGCCTATCGAGCTTCCCGGTTGCGGTATTCCATGGTCTCGCGGTCGAGGTTGCCTTGGATGGCCTCGGCGAAGCTGCGGTCCAGCTGGATGTTGCTGGAATTCTGCGTCTTGGGAATGATGACTTCGATCGCGTGGCTCGGGTCGTTCTGGGCCTTGAGGTGGATGTCATCCAGATTCACCTGCTGGGCGGCAGGCAGGACCTTGCTGCTGGCACTGGGCGTGGGGGTGGATGCCAGGGAAAGTCCGGCGATGGAAAGGATCGCGACTGCAACGCAACGACGCATGATGAACCTCCATGTTTTCCTTAAGGGCCGACGGCGACCCTTCACTCATACGCTACCGGGGAATTCCCGGGGCGGCAAGGCGTTTTCGCGAACGGCCGCAGTGTGGAGGGTTTCATAGAAGCCGTACGGTGTGTGAAAAATGCCATTCTTGCCGTATTTCTACGGCAGACGTTTGATGGGCTCTCTGATACCTTGGGTGATCGAATCATCCGCCATTCCAGAAGGCCTTCCATGCTTCATCCGCGCAATCCGTTCATCTTGTTGATCCTGATCCTGATCCTGGTGGGCTTGGCTTGCCACTCAGTAAGAGCTTCGGTGAGGGAGGTGCCTTTGACCGGGACGCAGTTGGTTTTGGCCAAGCCCGTTTCCGGATGCCTGGATAGTCTTCAGGCCAGCACGGAATTCGAACGGTTGGAGCGCGTCCTTGCAGCTTCGGGCTTTCTGCGTCCCGATTCGGCAGGCGCTGTGGTGGTGCGTTTGGCAATCGATACGGCCGATGGGCTTTGCCAGATCCAAGGGGTGCTGCAGGACGATCAGTTGCGGCTGGAAAGCCGACGCTTCGCGCCTCGAGGCGATTCCGTGCAGGTTGGGCGGCGCTTGGAACAGGTGATCTCCGAGCTGGCAGGCCAGTGGGGGGAGCGCAAGTTCGCACGGCTCGAGATCGGCTCGAATCCCGTTGGCGTCTCCGTTGCCTTGGACGGTCACGTGGTCGGATCGACGCCTCTGACCTTGGAACGGCTGATGCCAGGGCCGATTCTGATCCGACTGAATGCTCCCGGCTGGGACACGAGTTTCGATACGGCAAAGCTGGAGGCGGGTTCGTTGCTGCGACGGGAGTTTTCCATGCGGCGCAGCCAAGCATGGCTTGATTCGGTGCATCGCGCAGATGTTGCAAGGCGGCGCGACAGCCTTTGGGGCGTGGCGCATCGCTCTCCTGTGCAGGCATTGCCTGACCTTTTTGCTCGACTGGGACGTGTGACCGTTCCGGGTGCAAGTCGGCAGAGCATTGCAGTGATGCCGTTTCAGGTCACGGGATCGACAAAGCCGGGCTACGATCCAGGAGTGATGGCCGCGGAATATGGAGTGGCCCATTTCGCGAAGGATCCGCGCTTTGTGGTGGTGGAACGGGACGGATTGAACCGCCTGCTCAAGGAGCAAGCCCTTTCACTTTCGGGGGCGACGGATTCAGGGGGCGTAGAAGCGGGCAAGCTGCTGTCGGCCAAGTACCTGGTGATGGGAACCGTGGAGGTTTCGGGGAATCGGCAGGTCTTTGCTGCAAGGCTTGTGTCGGTCGAGACCGGCGAGGTCGTCTCGGCGGCGGTGGCCACGCTCGGATCCGATCATCTGGAAGAACTGTACCGCACCGCATTGGGGGAACGCGGGCAGCTTTCCGGGAGCCTGTACCGCAGCGCAGTGAGCCCAGGTTGGGGGCAGTTCTACACGAATCATCCTGTGCAAGGCGGTTTGGCGCTGGGGGCAAGCGTGCTGGCGCTGGGATTCGTGGGCTGGAGCTGGTTTGATTATGCCGGGAAGGACAACGATCTGCAGAAGTACCGCAACCACGATCCCTCCACGTCGGTCACCGGCGAGAATGCGTCAGATTGGATCGTACGCGCTGAATCGGCTCGGAAGGCGCGCAACGATGCGGGAACGCGGTTGGGGATCTCTTGGGGTGTTCTGGGAGGGGTGTGGTTGGTAAATCTCCTGGATGCCGGGATTCTGGGATACCGCGAGTCCAGGCGAATCAAGGCGGAATACTTCACCGGGATCCCGACGCTGCGCCTGCAGCCCGATGGTGCCCAGCTTTCGTGGAGGTTTTGAATGGACGCGAGACGTTGGCTGACTCTCGGTAGCGTGTTTTGCATGATAGCGGGCGTTTCGAGCTTGGAAATCTTGCATCGGGCACCTATCGCCTGAGCCTTTCCAAGGTCGATTACCGCGACACGAGCGTCGGGGATTCCGTCGCCTTGGGGCTTCGCGAGACGAAGACGGTCCTTCCGCAGGCGCTGCAGTACCGGTACGGCTCCATCCGAGGCAAGGTGCTGGATTCCTCAGGGGCACCGCAGTTCAATGCCGGTGTGGTGGTTCAGGAGCAGGACGCTTCGGTGCTGGCGGTGGATGGGAGCTTCCGCCTGTCGCGCGTGGAACCGGGAAAGATCAAGCTGTTCAGCGCAGTTTCGGGGTACGGCTACGGAACTCGCGAGGTGGAGCTGCGAGCCGATTCCCAGGTCGAAGTCGAAATGCGGATCGATCACAAGGGAGGCACTGTCACGGGCAAGGTCACCAAGGACGACGGCGTCACGCCTTTGTCCGGTGCGTCCGTGAGCGCCGTGGGCGGAGCATTGCGGACCGTCACCCAAAGCGACGGCAGCTACAGTTTGGGGCAAGTGCCCCAGACGGCTTCGATCACGATCGTCAGTGGCGACCAGAAGGCCCAGGTGAACGGGGTTCAGGTGGCTGAAGGGGGCCGCGCCAGCCTGCCGGATTTGCATCTCTCGCAGGTGCCGACAGGAACCCTGCCTGCCCTTTTGAGCGGCATGTCCTTGGGAGTCACCACCGACAGTGTGGTGACCTTAGTGGTTGCCGATGCCATGGGCAGCGACACCAGTTGGCATGTCCGCCGGTATCTGTGGAGCCTGGATGCGGGGCGAACCTGGGACAGCACCTCCACGGGCGTGCTGCGCTTGCATCCGGCCCAACTGGGCTGGGCCGAAGGGCTGCACCGGGTCAAGGTTCGGATGCGCTTGTATCGGATCCTCGGGATAAGCGTGCTGGACAGCACGTCGGCCGTAGCCACGATCGATGTGCGTCTGTTGCCGCCTCCCGACATCACCCCGCCACACCTGGCGAGGGTGTCGCCGCTCAAGGACACGACCTACTTGGCGTGGCTGGACTCGATGGCCACGGTCGAGTGGAAGGTGACCGACGATCGCCGCCTGGACACGGCCATCCTGGACGATCTTCCTGGGTCCCAGCAGGGAAGCCATTTATTGAAGTCCTATTCCTTCCCGGTGGGTGTCACGACGGTGCGGGCTTGGGCACGGGACTCTGCCGGAAACGAGGCGCGGGACAGCGTGGTCTTCGTGCGCTCGCACAAGCCGGCGCGGGATTCCTCGCTTTCCCTCCTGGTGGTGGGACTGGATACCATCCATTCGACGCTTGTCCCGGCGTTCGCCTCGGGGCGATTGGACTATGTGGATACCGTTTCCGCCACGGATTCCGTGGTGTGGGTTCGGGCGTTTGCCAAGGACACGGCTGGGACAGTGGTGACGATTGCAGGAACAGCTTCCAGGACAAAATCTGTCAAATTGAATGCGGCCGGGTCATCGACCCCGATTCGCGTGGTGGTCAGAGCGGGCGACGGCGACACGCTTGCCTACGTCGTGGACGTGTTCCGCCGGGCAGCCACCACCTCCGACAGCAGCATTCCCTGGAACAATGCGATCGCCTACGGCACGCTGCTGGACAGCCGCGATGGCAAGAGTTACCGCACGGTGAAGATCGGCACGCAGACGTGGATGGCGGAGAACCTCAATTACCGAAACACAACGGGAAGCGCGGATACCGTCGGCGTGTGCTATAACAATAACGCAGATTCGTGCGCGAAGTACGGTCGCCTGTACACGTGGCCGGAGACGATGAAGGGTGCGGCTTCCAGTGCCACGATTCCAAGTGGAGTGCAGGGCGTATGTCCCAGCGGTTGGCATGTTCCCAGCGATGGGGAGTGGAATATCCTCATTGATAGCGTGGAGCGTACATCTGGTGTTGGATCAGGGAACAGTGGAATTGATTTAAAAGCAACTTTCGGTTGGATTTCTGGAACAGGAAGTGATACGCATGGATTTCGAATTCTACCCGGTGGGAGAATTCTGTCTCAAGCCTCACAGGTGGTTGGGATGGTTGCTGACTTTTGGTCGAGCAAGGGAATTGACGCAGGCACCTCATGGGGGTTGGATTACCGCTATAACTTGACTGGAGCAAGTCGTGGCCCGGCGAGCATAGCTTACGCTTTTTCTCTCCGTTGTCTCCAAAATTGGCACTCCCGGATTTTCTGTGGGTAGCAGGTACGTCACCCGTAGACCATTGGCTTTTTCCTAGGCAGGTTTTGGGTATGGACAGCACCGATCTCTACCAGCACATCCTTGG
>Ga0302287_10000186_pt1 | contig 38953 bp, 33 predicted proteins | sample III_Fen_E2_4_FD_200452 | JGI IMG/M metagenome (GOLD analysis project Ga0302287, IMG submission 200452) | Peat permafrost microbial communities from Stordalen Mire near Abisko, Sweden - III_Fen_E2_4 | ecosystem: Environmental > Terrestrial > Soil > Wetlands > Permafrost | place: Sweden: Abisko... | reverse complement strand
TAACGATGAACTTGTGCATTTATCGCCACTTGAATTTGGAATTCTTTCCATTCTTTGTCGCAATGCAGGCAAGGTGGTGACTCAGCGCGAAATCTTACACGAAGTCTGGGGTCCAGATCATGCCGATTCGGCACACTACCTTCGCATCTATATGGGACACTTGCGCCACAAGCTAGAGAAGGTGCCTGCTCGTCCCAGTCATTTGCTGACAGAACTTGGAGTAGGCTATCGGCTTGTGTTTGAATGAGCCACAACATTTACGGGCAGTTTGCTTGCCCCAAATACACGCTCTGAATTTCAATGCTTACATCGGCAGAATCGGAGCCCACATTTTGCGAGCGAGCCAAGAAGTTTAAAGACTCTGCGTGAGTTGCTGCATCAATCGTGGTAAGTGTATCTGTTCGTGGGCTTTCCCATGCAAAATCAATCCATTGCACGAACTGCGTTCTCATTCCTGTACTTGCGCTTAACACGTACCCAGGTTGATTTGTGTAGCCAATTCCGCTCATGGGCAATTCAAGCCAAATGGGGTGGCTTGCTCGATAGGTAATGCATAAGCCTGCTGCGGGTAACAGATTGATTCCTTGCTTCGGATTGCTCCAGTCAAAGCCTACTCCCGCAAAGGGTTGTGTGAATCCTGGTCGAATCGTTAACGTCGCTTGAATTGTGCCTGGTGTTGTATTTACCATCGCAACAAAGTCAGAATACAGCGAAGGAATTGCATAGGATTTTCCGCCAGTTACGGCTGTGTCTGAAAATCCATACCAGTCGCTTCCTGTGTATCCGGGGAGTGAGGTGATTTGCGCAGAGCCCACTCCCGCAAGGAATACTGGGCCTTGGTAGCTTGTCGTTCCTTGAATCGCGGTACTAAAATTCACATCTTCATGCACTTGTTGACCAGAGTCTACAACCACATTCGGCGTGATCATAATTCGTCCATCGGCAAGTTGAACTTTGATCTTGTAAGTGTCTGGGGCAAGTGAATCAAAGCGCCAGAAGCCAGAACTATCGGTCAGCGTTGAATCCAGCTCGTTGCCTTTTTTGCTTTGAAGCAGATACACAATAGTTGGGTTTATATTGCTAGAAATGAAGCGAAGCTTTGCGAGAGTATTTGTGGTGTCAATAATGACTCGACCGCTCACAGAGCCAGTGTTTCCAATGATCACTGCGCCTGCTTGTTTATCTTCAATGTGCATGCTACATGCACAAAATCCAAGAAGAAAGCATAGTAATATGAATTTCATTTTGCGTCCTTCACCACAGTCAGCGGAATGCACTGAATGTTGATTTGATATACCGAATCTGGTTTGCCTGGAACAATGGCGGAGAGGTTGGCTGCCTCTACCAGAAACCTGCGCATGAGTGCCTTGTATTCCGTTAATGCCGCGTGGGGAATTCCTAACGTCACTGCTGCAATTTCGCGGCTCTGTGCGTTATGCGTACGTAGTGAGCGTTGCGCAAGCTCTAATGCTGACGAATGAAACTCAAGCAATGCAGGTGAATTCATATCGTGACCGGTAGAGAGAATTGTATCGACTTGGCTGAATGTGCCGTCTCGATGTTTTTGTAATAGCCCCACTTTGAGCATAAGTTCCACTGCACTCTTGGCTTGTTCTGTGGTAATGGGTGGCTCAACCGCTTGCGCAATTTTTGCAAAGTCATTTTTCCAATTGCGAAAACAAACAACTTCGCGCACTACGGGCATATACCAATTGCGGAAATATTCATAGTGATCGGGCTCAATACTCTTGCCTGCACGTGGACCAAGAACCGCGTGCATACGGGCGTAATACATTGCCTTGTCATCGGCGTTTTTTGCGCGGCAAAACGATACCAAGGCTTCAAAATATGCCGTCTCTGAACGTCCAAGTTTTAAATACGAGGCCAGTCTTGAAACAAGGTCTGGACTAATGGGGCGGTCGGGTGCGTTGAAGACTCGGTGTAAATATCCTTTAGAACGTAGTGCAAGAATTTCTGCGAGTTGCGGAAGGGTCAGCTTGTTTGTTGATTTTTGTTGCGCAAACCAATCACGCAAAAAAGCTTGATAGTCGGAGTATTGGAAAATATCGAGTTTGAGCTTGGTGGCCATAGCATAAATATACCCAGACTTGTTCGTAAAAGAAACGGTTTCCTAAAAAGAAACAGTTTCCTATTGTAGTCCGTTTAGCAACCTTTTCTTTGCCTTAGATTTGTGGATATAATAGTCATAACAAGGAACCACAAATGAAAGCACAAATAAGACTTAGTGCGACGCTCTTTTCTGCAACACTTGCTTTGGCAAGCCCCAATCCAGTGGCTGGGCTTATGGATACCATCTCGGTATTCAGTTTCAGCCAAACAGGAGTAGGGGAAGCGCCCGATACCCAGATCGTCCATGTGGGTGCGCAGATGAATATTCGCACCGTTTCGACGTGGGACAATGGGGGTGCTAAGGCCTCTGATTTCAATACTGATGCTTTCACAATTCCTGCTGCGCACAACATCATTGCAGGGGGGGGCATTACCGCGTCGATCGTGTTTCGAAATGAGGCATTAAGTGATTCCGCGTTTATGGATTGGATCACACGCAATGCTTCTGGTGACACGGTTCCTTACAACAGCATCACGGTAGGCGCACGGCGGGGAAACATTGCGAGCCCAGGGTTTCGCGCGCATATTCTTGAGCATGCTAAAGTCCAGATTGATGCTGGTGCACCTGCAATATTCTTTGACGAAATCAATGCAGGATTTTCTGGAAATACCTACAACGGCAACGAAGGCTTCGACGACTACCATTTGCGTGCATTCAATCATTGGCTTGTGCAGAAATATCCAAGCTATACAAAAGCTGATTTCATTTCGCACTATTCAATGAGTGCAAGTAACGCTCTTGACCCCAGTGGAGATCTTGATAATCTGACCACAAACTTTAATTATCGTACATACTTGAGTTCGCATGGTTGGGCAAGCACTCCTCGGAGCACAAGCAATCCTTTGCAGGTGGAGTGGGGCAAGCCCGCGGATAATCGCATGAAGCTCACAAGCACAGATTTTATTGAGACTTCAACTACGAATTGGTGGAAAGAAATAGTGGATTCGACTCGCAGCTATTCCCGCACCAAATACAACCGCGAAATTCTGATCACTTCAAACGGAATCGAACCCTTTGTGGATTTTAACACCATTGGCATGTACGAATACAACACGGACAATAATGGTTCGGAAGCCGCTTATGTGCCCGTAAATGGAACGGACTTTGATGGAACTCGTTCTTTGCAAACCATATTTCGAAACTTGCGAAAAGAGAATGTATCGGTTGCGGGAAATGTGCCTGCAGTGCTCTTTATCGATTGGCCAACGACATTCATGAATCGCTATTACGCCTTTACCCCAACTCGCAAAATGGATTACTGGCGCGTTGTGGGTGCAGAAGCTTATTCCAATGGCTTATTCCCCGCGTTCCATTTGCGAACCTCAATGCCTGGCGACCCTACTGCGGTGGACATGGGTATTATTGACTCCTTAAAGAATTTGGCTGCTTATTATAGGTCTCACCAAACCTTATACCAAGGCCTTGTGTGGGATTCTTTAACTGCGCAAGTGAGTGCAACCACTGTGGCGGTGAGCTCTGCTGGGCAGCCCTCCACAAGTCGCACCCATGTATTTCTTGTAAATCACAACGACAATCACGGGATCGTCATCCAAAAGAATCTTACGGTTACCCTGCCATTTTCCAAATCTCCAGCAGGCGTAACCCTATATAGCCCCGATGAAGCCAATGCGCGAAATTTGCCCTTTACCTATGCGAATGGCACGCTCAGTATTTCGCTCGATCAGCTCTTGTATTCAGCGGTCATTGTGATCGATACCGACCCTGCTTTAGTGCGAACCTTAGAGGCGAGAACCGAGCAAAATACTAGCTTCGCAGTCCATGGTGAAATTTTGTTTCGAGCAGGCAACGCGCCTTTGTGGATCGCTCGTGATCGCGATGTAAAAGGGCGACGTTAAATGACGGTGTTAAATGGTTGCTTTAAGCTTCGTTCACCCAAAGGGAACGATATTGTAATCTAAAAGGGAACGATGCGTTTTGAATGATCTACCTTATGGGTATGGTCGTTCCTAGCGTAGATATTTTCGCCTATACAAACTGGCAGATATTTCTCAAGAATTGGATTGAGCAACGTCGTTTGCATGACCCTTCTGTATCGTTACAAAGCGTATCCACGCGCATTGGCTTGCGTTCTAAAAGTCACTTGCATCGCTTGTTGAATGATCCGAAGAAAACTCTTGCGGTGCATTTGATCGAACCCTTAGCGCAAGTCATGGAGCTCAAAGTGCGCGAGGCGGAATATTGGCAGGCGATCGTGCTTTTTGGTCGAGCCGCTACTCAGCAAGAGCGCAATAGAGCATACCAACGGATTCATGGTTTGCAAGGCAGAAAAAATTCCCAGCAACTAGACAATGATGGCTTTGAGTATTTCGGAACATGGTATTTACCTGTGCTGCGTGAACTAGTTGTGATGATGGACTGGAAAGGGGATTATGGGCGGTTAGCGCGCATGGTGGAACCTCCGATTTCAGAGTCGCAAGCAAGGCACGGTATCGAGATGCTGATTCGCATGGGGCTTGTTCGCGAAGATTCTCGGGGCAAATTTTCGCAGGTGTCTGTAATGGTGCAAACGCCTGCAGATGTGGCTTCGGTCGCTATTGGAAATTTTCAGAAAGACATGCTAAATCTTGGTGCAAGGTCATTAGAAAAAATTCGAGGGAACGAACGTGAGGTTACAACAGTTACGTTTACGATCCCTCGCGAAAAATTCAAGCGCATCCGCGAAATGATGCGGAAATTTCAAAGTGAAATTGCGCAAGAATCGGTGGCCATTGGTGGCCGTCATGACCGTGTATTCCAATTGAATTTGCAATGTTTCCCTGTCTCGACTCAACCAGGAAAGGAGAAAAAATGAGATTACATCTTTCTAATCTATTTATGGCATTTATTACTGTGTACGTTCTTAACGCATGTGGAATCAAGGATTCTGCAGGAGTGAGCGTTACAGGAAATACCGCGTCGATTCATGGAGGCATTTCACAGAAGAATTCTTTGGGATTGGCAAAAAAGATCAGTGAGAGCAATTCTCCCATTGATTTTGCGGTGATTTCGCTTGAAGATTCTTCACATCAGTCATGGAAGGACACTACCGATCTCAATGGTCATTTTGCCTTTGACTCTTTGGCTGCGGGCGTTTACAAACTGTATTTACTCGAGGCAGATGGATCCAAGTATTTGCTTGATAGTATTCACCTGTCCAAGGATCAGCAATACCAAAAAGATTATCCTTTGATGGGCGTTAACCCTCTGTTTGCACTAGCGTGCTATGCGCCAAATTTGACCAGTGTTCCTGCACAGTTGACGCAGTTGCAGTCCTATGTAAATACAACGACAGCAGGGCCAGATTCTTTGCAGATCGATGTAGTCAACAGAGATTTCCCATCTACACATCCTGACTTTGAAAACTTTGACCAGAGCGCATCCTTGATTAGTGCAAATCCAATCGCTAGCTACAGTGCTTTTTCGAGTGAATGCTATAACAGTGGTAACCCCAGTTCTGACCCAGTTAATTTTGTTTGCGAAGATGGCTATCCGTGCTCTGCAGAGCATGGGCAGGCGTATTTCGGTGAATATGTAATTAATGGAAAGATTGTTCGAACCGATCGCTTTAATGCTACGAAGTTGAATGGAGGCACAAGACCTACTGCTGCTTGGGAAAAGCCAATCTATGCAACGCGAGGTATGGTAAAGACAACCTTAAATATGGATAGTATAGATCCATATTTCTGGACTCCAGAACAAGCCAATCCTGTTTGCCACAGCAGTCATTTCAACCAATGGTTTACGGATGTTCCAAATGTGAATTTGAGAACACAATCAATAATTTTCTTGTCTCGTTTGGTTGGTACTACTCAATACGAGTACAATTCTGATGTTTTGAATCCACAAGGCTATTTCCCTTTGGATTCGATGGACAACTCATCGAGTTTTGGCAAGCAGTCCCTGAATATTTGGTGCCCCCCTTATGTGGGAGGTCAAGCTGAAGCGGGAGACAGCGGAACGCTTGCTTTCAATACCTGTAAGTCGCTGTTGCAAAATGGCGGGCCAAGGAGTGCAACTGCTGTTGCGGTTGCGGTGGCTGCAAACCCTGGAGCAGAAACGTTATTGCACAATTACCATTTTACGACTGCGATTTATACAAAGATGAGATATTACGCTGGGGATACCTTTATGATTAATGGTAGCAGCGATGTCTGGGTTTTTATGGATGGTAAACTTGTGGTTGATTTAGGGGGTATGAATTATCCGGGCAAGGCTCGCATTAGCTTAGATCAAGTGGCTCAGAATTTGGGCTGGGTTACAGGATCCAATCACAACCTCAACATATTTTATGCACAAAGACAGACCAATGAATCCCATTTGGGTTTTACCGTGGCATACCGCCCACAATTATCAACTGATTTTGGAGGGGTGAACATTCGTATGGCGTTGCTTTCTGGCGAAGGATTTGTTGATGTTGGATTGAGTGATCAATTGGCTGATAGTTCTGCGTCAAATATTGCTTCGGCAGATGGAACGCTACCCTATCACCCTATCGTTGTGCGCAGAACTTCTTTGGATAGTGTTGGGGCAAAGCAAATCCGAGACATTCCACTAGCGGTACAATCGTTATGTTTCCTCGGCACGGACTCGGCATCGGGGCTCTATTTTTATAGGATTCATGGCTCGGCGTGTCTTGATTCAACTTGTCAAGCGAAGGCTCCGCTTCAGGTGGGTGATTCCTTGGTGTTCAATCCTTTGTCCGTTCCTCATGTCACATCCATCCATGGGAAACTTGTACAAAGCTGGTTCTCTTGGACTACAGTCACCCAGCAATAGGCTGATTCCACCCGTTCGGTGTGCTGGCGCCTGTGCAAGCACCGAATTTTCTACCTTAGTGAGGTATGTCAAACCTTCGCTTTTATAACACTGCAAGCCGTAGCGTAGAAGACTTTTCCTTGCCTGCTGGGGTACCCCAGGTGCGGATCTACTGTTGCGGTCCTACCGTTTACCATTTTGCCCATATCGGGAATTTGCGTGCGTACCTTTTTGAAGATGTGCTGCGCCGAACCCTTGAATACCATGGCTTCGCGGTCAAGCATGTCGTAAACATCACCGATGTCGGACACCTCACCAGCGATGAAGATGACGGTGATGACAAAATGGAAAAGGGTGCCGCTCGCACAGGAAAGACTGTGTGGGAAGTGGCTGAGTTCTATACCCAGGCCTTCCAAAAAGACATTTCCCGCCTTGGTATTTTGACTCCTACTGTTTGGTGCAAGGCTACCGATCATATTCAAGAACAGATTGCTTTAGTGCAAACCTTGGAAGAGAAAGGGTTTACGTACCGCACTTCCGATGGTATATATTTTGATTCCCACAAATTTTCGCGCTATGCAGACTTCGCACGCCTTGATATTAAAGGCTTGCATGAGGGTTTGCGCATCGATATGGGTGAAAAGAAAAATGCCACCGACTTTGCGCTGTGGAAATTTTCACCTACGGATACGAAGCGCGCGATGGAGTGGCCAAGTCCTTGGGGCGTGGGCTTTCCTGGCTGGCATATCGAATGTTCTGCGATGGCAATGAAGCACTTGGGCGAAACTCTCGATATTCATTGCGGTGGCACTGATCATGTACGCATCCACCATACTAATGAGATTGCCCAGAGCGAGTGCGCAACAGGAAAACTCTTTGCACGTTTCTGGATGCACGGTGAATTTTTGCGCATGGGTGATAGCGACAAAATGTCGAAGTCGAGTGGTGAATTTTTGACCTTGGATGTGCTGCTCAACAAGGGCTACCACCCCATGGAATATCGCCTACTTGCGCTTACGAGTCACTATCGCAATTACTTGAACTTCAGCTTTGAAGCCATGGATTCTGCGCGCGAAGGTTTAAAATCTCTGCGCAAGAAAACCGATCCTTTGATTGGCCAAGGTGGTTATAAACATACCGGCTCTATTGGCAGTACAAAGGCGAAGGAATGGCAAGCCAAGTTTGCAGAAGCGGTGGGCGATGACCTCAATACCTCCAAGGCATTAGGCTTTCTGAATTTGATGCTTAAAGACGATTTGCAAGATTATGAAAAGTCCGCTCTCGTTCGCGATTTTGATCGTGTATTGGGTTTAGGATTAGGTGAACCGTTGGTGCTCGAAACTCCTTTGGCAACAAACGCTGTAGACGCATCTAGGGTCGAGGCTTTGCTCGTTGAACGCACCAATGCACGCAAGAACAAGGATTTCAAAACGAGTGACCGCATTCGCGATGAACTCGTTGCAATGAATGTTGTGATCAAGGACGGCCCGCAAGGAACGACTTGGGAAGTGAAGAGTTAAGAGAATTCCAGATGGCGTTGATTGGAAGAAAATGAAAGATGAGAATTGAAAATTGAAAGTGTGCTGATGTTGATATGTCCAAATTCTATTTCCCTATAACTTTCAATTCTCAATTTTCAATTATCAACTGCATAAGTTTTCAAGACGAGGTATCAAATGAGCTGTGAAGATAAAGAAAAAGAGAAGAAAGAAGATTTTAATCCCTTCAAGCAGGTGGAAGAATATCTCGCCAAGGGACGCAAGCTGTTCCTGTGGGGTGGTGTTGATGACGAGAGCGCAGAAAAGATTGTCAAGCGCCTGTTGTGGCTTGATTCTGTAAGCAATGAAGACATTATTCTTTTTATCAATAGCCCTGGTGGAGTGATCTCTTCGGGTCTTGCGATCTATGATGCAATGCAGGCGATTAAGTCCGATGTGTCTACTGTCGTTTGTGGCCAAGCCGCTTCTATGGGGGCAGTGCTTTTGACTGCCGGTGCGCATGGAAAGCGTTTCGCATGGCCACATGCTCGCGTCATGATTCATCAACCTTTGATTCATGGCGAAATCATTGCTCCTGCTTCTGACATTCAGATTCAAGCAGAGGAAATGCTGCGCACACGCCAAGTGATCAACGAAGTGTTGGCCAAGCACAGTGGAAAATCTGTAGATCAAATTGAACGCGATACTGATCGAGATAATTTCATGACTGCTGATGAAGCTGTTGCATACGGCTTGATCGATGCTAACAAGTGGATCAGCTGATTCCTTTATGGAAGATTCTGAGCTCAAACCGAAGTATCGCTACATCCTCGATGGGATCTCACAGATTCCATCACTCCCTAGCATTGTCTCGCGTATTTTAGGCATCATCAATAATCCTCGCAGCAGTGCGGAAGATGTTGCACGCTACTTGGAAATGGATGTGGGACTTTCGGGTAAGATTCTGCGCTTGGCGAATTCGTCATACTATGGAATTCCGGGTGGCATAACCTCGATTCAACGCGCAGTGGCTCAGTTAGGGTTTAATGCCGTATCTTCCATTGTTCTCTCTGCTTCTGTATACAACCTGTTCAAAAATTCCGAAAACTCGCAGACCATGAATCGTGTCACTTTTTGGCGGCATAGCATCGAGACTGCGCTTTATTGTCGCGTACTAGCTCACCTACGTCGCGAAGATTTAGATCCAGAAGTAGCCTTTACGCAAGGCATGTTGCACGACTTGGGTGCGCTTGCCCTCGATACTGCGTTCTCCAAGGAATATGCTGTGCTGGTGGACGTTGCCCGCAAGACTGGGGCCCCTCTTGAGAAAGTGGAAAAGGATACCTTTGGACTCGACCATGGGCAGATTGGTGCTCGCATGCTTGAGCGTTGGGGCATTCCCAAAGAAGTGTATATCCCTGTTTTGCATCATCATAATATCAAGGCTGATACGCCCTACCGCAATTATTGTTTAGTGCTTGCCCTCGCTAATTCCGTGTCTCATGCCAAGGGGTTAGTTCTTTATCCTCAACAAATTCACCTAGGTCTTGATGTGGATGCAACTTTGGTTGAGCTTGGTATCTCTAGTACGAGTGCTGAATTGTTGATGCTGTTTGACGAAGAGTTGAGCAAAGCGAAACTCGTAATGAATCTTTTGCGGAGCTGATCGCATGGGTCTTTTCTCGGTTATCAAGCAAGGCCTTTCCAAGACGCGCGACGCGATTTTGGGCGAGCTCAAAGGAATCATTGGAAACGGTAAGGTTACCGATGAATTATTGGAACAGCTCGAGGAACATTTAATCCGTGCTGATGTGGGTGTTACTGCGGCTTTTGCGCTTACGGATGCCTTGCGCGAGAATGCTTTGGGCAAGTCGCTCACACAAGCGCAGATTCTCGAAATTTTAAGTCGCGAAGCCACTCGTTTATTGGTTGACCCCCCCCCATTCGAAGTCAAGGGCAAGCCCCATGTGATTCTCGTGATTGGTGTGAATGGCGCAGGCAAAACTACGACAATTGGAAAGCTTGCGCATCGTTTTAAGGGTGAGGGCAAAAAGGTTTTGGTGGCAGCGGGCGATACATTTCGAGCCGCCGCGATTGAACAGCTTGAAGCATGGGCCGAACGAAGTGGTGCTGAATTTGTGCGCCATCAAGAGGGTTCAGACCCAGCAGCCGTGGCGTATGATGCTTGCGAAGCCGCTAAGGCACGCGGTTGTGACATTGCAATTATTGATACTGCAGGTCGATTACACAACAAAGATCATTTGATGGAAGAGTTACGTAAAGTTGTGCGTGTAATGAAAAAGCATGACATGGCTTTCCCTCATGATATTTGGCTTGTGATCGATGGAAATACCGGGCAAAATACCATCAACCAAACGAAGGTGTTTCACCAAAGTTTTCCGCTTACGGGCCTTGTGGTGACGAAGCTAGATGGAACGGCACGAGGTGGCTCGATCTTGTCGATTGCAAGTCAACTCAGCATTCCTATTCGTTGGGTAGGTATGGGTGAAAAGGTTGATCAATTGGTTCCGTTCAGCAAGAAAGAATATGTTGAGGGACTTTTCGAGAACGCCTTGGAGGGCTGATCACATGCGGATTGCGTGGTTGTTCGCGCTTCTATTCATAGTGGCTTGTGATCGTGCTGATTCTATCGATAAGGGTCTCGTAAATTTGTATGTGGATTTACGGGTTGCCACGCTTGAATATTCGAATCCAGCCGAAGTTCGCATAGCCCGCCAAAATGTGATGCGCGAAGCCGGATATACCCCCGAGAAGTTTTCCTTTGCGATCAATAACATTCGTGCAAATCCAGAGCTCTGGGTGCACTTCCAACAAGCCGTGGCTGATCGTCTCGATACTTTGCGTTCCCATTTGGATAATGCGAACCATCCTGTGATGGATCCTCCCAAGCCTCCTGTTGTCTCTGCTCCTATTACGCCTAATCATACCGTTTCGACTCCTCCTGCGCCTCCTCCCAAGGTATCCAAATGAAATTCATACTCGCGTTGCTTATGTTGATTTCATCTGGTTTTGCGGCCACTCCCGAAGTCAAGTGGATGGATTTTCAGACTGCAGTGGAGCGTGCTAAAAAGGATAGCTTGTTTGTTTTGGTTGAAGTTTATGCGGATTGGTGTATGCCTTGTAAAGAGATGAACGCGACCACCTTTAAAGACAGTGCTGTTGTGCAGATGTTGAACACTCGCTTTTTTCCTGTGCGACTCAATGCAGAATCGACCGCGCTGATCCCTTGTGATAACTGGCCGCGCACCGTTTCTAATTGTGTGATGCAGAACTGGCGGTTGCAAGGAGTCCCAAGCTTTGTGCTGATTGGGCCTTCTGGTAATTTGATCACCTCGATTACCGATGCTTTAGACGCTTTGCAGATGCAGCAAGTACTGCAAGAATTTATCGATGGACGCAGCATTCTCTTAGAGACGGATCGCAAACTTTCAAAGGCGAAGGAACAAGCAAAATGATTCTCGCGCTCATCTTTTTTTCGTGTCTGTTTTTGTTCTTGCACACTTATCTGTTGTTCCCTTTAACCTTGCCCATGTTCGCAGAATTTTTTGAGCGCCGTCGCAGACATACAAACCTTGTAACTCACGAAGATTATTTGCCCACGGTGAGCCTTTTGATTTCTGCCTACAACGAAGAGGGCGTGATTGAACGGAAGATTCAGAATTGCCTCGATCTCGATTACCCTCCCGAACTTTTGCAGATCTTGATTGGTAACGATGGCTCACAAGATCGCACCGCAGAAATCATTAAGAAATATGCAGAGCGTGTGACACTCATTGATGCAGAAAGAAATCAAGGCAAAGCTTCGATGCTAAATGTGCTTGCCAAACATGCGAGTGGTGAGGTTCTACTATTCTGTGATGCGAATACGATCTTCTTTCCGAATGTGGTGCGCAAAATTGTACAACCATTCCAAGAAGCGCGTATGGGTTGCGTGTGCGGACACTTGATTTTAAACGACCAAAGTGGAAGTGCTTTGGGAGAAGGTGAATCTGCATATTGGGATTTAGAAAGTGAGATTAAAAAGTTCGAGGGCCTTGCGGGAGTAGTGATTGGAGGCAATGGTGCGATCTATGCAATTCGCAAAAGTTTGTTTACACCGCTTCCTATTCGACGCTCTGTGATGGATGACTTCTTTGTGACTGTGAAGGTTTTGCAGAAGGGTTATCAGAGCACATTTATTTCAAGCGCGATTGGTACAGAGCAGACTTCTAAGGCTGGCTCGGGTGAGTTTAAACGGAAGATTCGTATTGGCCGCGCAAACTTCAATTATTTGTTTTCCTATTTGCCCCTGCTGAATCCTTTGCGCCCATTGGTTGCATACTTCTTTCTGAGTCATAAACTTTTGCGTTGGGTTTCACCGCATCTAGCCATTTTGTTGTTTGTATCCAATCTCTTTTTGTTGCCGCACCATCCGTTCTTTCAAGCCACTTTTACTTGCTTTATTTTGTTGTTTGTGGTTGGTGGCTTCGGCGCACTTGTGCGTGGCAAGGGAAAGGTCTTCTCTGTATTGCACTCCACTTATTATTTTCTCACCATGAACTATGCACTGCTGTGCGGCTCCTTACAGGCTATTTTGCCTGAGCGTGGTGGTGGTTGGGTGCGTATTGAACGCGGAGGTGACGAATGAAATTACACACAAGTGTCCTTTGTGGGCTTTTGTTCTTGGTTGCAAGTGTCTCGGCATTTCCTGTTGCCTTAGATGCATCTGTGGGTGGCCTTGAACCCGACACGAAATTTTCGAGCCCTGATCTTGATGTCGCCGCACACTTATGGTACCAGTTTGATCAAATGGTTTTTATTGGTGGCGGTGGTGGTTTGCAAATGATTGGCAAAGACAAACAATATCCGGCGCTTGGTTCTCTATGGGTTCGCATTCCTTTTGGTGGGCGAACCTTGCCTGTTGCCACAGGTGACATCGGCTATGATTTTGGGCACGATGCCCAGTTTGTATGGCGCGGTGGCGGTGGTCTAGATATTAAGAACGGCGACCACTCTTCGATCTTGCTGTTGGGTGGCTACGAGTCATTTCAAAAATTAGGCGGGCATTTTTATCTGCGCGTAGGTTTATTGTTGGAGTTATAATGGTCACAACTATCGTGTATGTAAAAGTGAAACCAGAATGTGTAGATGCATTTAAACGCGCAAGCCTACTCAATAGCCAAGCCAGCGCTAAGGAAAATGGAAATTTGCGTTTTGACGTTTTGCAAAACGATATGGATCCCACAAACTTTGTGCTCTACGAGGCCTACGCATCCAAAGCGCAAGCGGCATTGCACAAAGATACTCCGCACTATGCTGCATGGCGTGAAACTGTTGCGGATATGATGGCAGAACCCCGCAAGGGCGTTGCATATTCGCATGCTTAATTTATCCTTGCCTGATTTTTCGCTTTTTCCACAAGTATTGTTCGAGCCCAATGCGCTTGCACAAGTTCCACGAGTGGTTGTTGCTCATGGAGAACGCGTGCTGATTGTGCATGCAGAGAGTCAAATTAGAAATGGGGTTGTATCGCGTTTGTGCCAAGCGTTGCAAGGCTTGAATGTAATCGTTACGCTTGCGAAAGTTATGGGAGAACCCACCACAGCTGGCATCGATTCAATCACAGCACAGGCGCGTGCAAATGATGTACAAGTAATTGTTGCTGTGGGTGGTGGCTCAATCCTTGATGCTGGTAAGGCTATTGCGGCATTGGTTTCTGTTCAGGGAACTGCGCAGGATTATTTAGAGGGAGTGGGAACACTCAAACATTCGGGCACCTGTTTGCCATGGATCGCTATTCCTACTACTGCGGGTACCGGCTCCGAGGCTAGCACCAACGCGGTTCTTAAGGGCTTTGCCAATGGTATTGCATACAAGCGCTCGCTACGCCATCCAAACTTTTTACCGACTGCAATCTTCTTAGACCCAACGCTTCAGTTGGGAATGCCTCGCGCAATTACTGCTGCCTGTGCTCTCGATGCTTTTTCACAATTACTGGAAGCGTATACATCAAAGACAGCGACAATGCAGACTGATGCAATCACCTTTGAAGGCTTGCACCATATGGCACAAGGCATGGCCGCACTGGAAAGAGGCGAGGACACCATTGAAATGCGTGAGCACTTTGCAATCGCAGCGATGTATTCAGGATATGGTCTAGCCAATGCAGGGCTTGGACTTGTGCATGGCGTGGCTGGGTTATTGGGTGCAGAATCGGACATCCCGCATGGAGTGGTCTGTGGGACATTAATCGCGCCCGCGTTTGCAAAAACGATTCTTTGGCTAGAACAAAGTCCATCGCCATTAGCGCGGCAAACTCTCGAAAAATTTGCGCTCGTTGCAGAACTATTTTGTGTGAAAAATATTGCCGATGAATTGGCTCGTTTAGTGGAAGTCCTTGATATCCCTAGACTCTCTGCTTATGGAATGACTCTCGATATTTTGCAACGAGTGGCAAAGCTTGGCTCTAATCGCAATAGCGCAGCCCAACTTACCAGCGAAGAAATTTTTGCAGTAATGGCTTCGCGACTTTGATCCTGGCAAGTAAAATCAGGAAAAACTTGGTAAATGTTTCGTCATAAGTTCCAAGCGTTTCTTCTCAATATCATACGGAAATGAAGGTGGCGCTTGTGGAAATGTGCGAAATTCGCGCTCTTTTTAGATATTCGCAAATTGACCGTAGAGTCAAGTTTCTTTTGAATTTTGACGCTAGGATTTACGATTCTTCGAGTTATTTTAACTTTCGATTTTCCACTGATCCTTCATGGAGGTTCTTTTGTCAGAAGATAGCGTCAATCAGCAGCGTATCGATACGCTTCGTGCTAAAAAAGCAGAAATGAGATTAGGCGGTGGCCAAGATAAAATCGATGGCCAACACAAGAAGGGCAAGCTCACCGTTTGGGAGCGCCTTGAGTATTTCTTTGACCCTGGTACCTTTGTTGAGACTGGTGCTTTCATTGAACTCCGCGCAGATTTTTTTGGCGTTGGTAAAATGAAAAAAGCTGGCGATGGTGTGGTCACAGGCTTTGGTCGTGTGAACGGTCGCCTAGTGTATTGTGCCGCTCAAGACTTCACCATTATTGGTGGCTCCTTGGGTGAGATGCATGGCAAGAAGATTGCTGCGGCAATGGACTTGGCTGTGCAGAATGGCGCGCCCATGGTTTGCTTAAATGACTCGGGTGGAGCTCGCGTGCAAGAAGGCATCGCCTCTATGTGCGGTTACGGTGACATTTTCTATCGCAATATGCGTGCTTCTGGCGTGATTCCACAGATCTCTGTGATCATGGGACCTTGCGCTGGTGGTGCTGTGTATTCTCCAGGCATCACGGACTTTGTGGTGATGGTGCAGAATACCTCGCAGATGTTCATCACAGGCCCTGAAGTGATCAAGACTGTGACGGGTGAGCTCGTGAGCATGGAAGATCTCGGCGGCCCTGATGTTCACATGAAAAAGTCTGGCGTGGTTTGCCACGTGGGCGAAGACGATGAAGCGACCCTTGATTGGGTGAAAAAATTGCTCAGCTATTTGCCTTCCAACAATCTTGAAAATGCACCAGAAGGTGGTTCACAAGATCAGAAGATTGAATCTCCAGTTGCCCTCGAAACTCTTGTTCCATCAAGCCCTAACAAGCCTTACGACATTCTTGAAGTGATTGAGAATGTGGTGGATCCAGGTTCGTTCCTCGAATTGCAAAAAGAATATGCGAAGAACATCGTGATCGGCTTTGCTCGCATGGCTGGAAAGACCATTGGTCTTATCGCCAACAATCCCAAGGAACTTGCGGGATGCATTGATGTGAATGCTTCGGATAAGGCCGCACGTTTTGTGCGCTTCTGTGATGCGTTCAATATTCCACTCGTGACTCTCGTTGATGTTCCGGGCTTTTTGCCTGGCACCGACCAAGAATATCTTGGCATTATTCGCCATGGCGCAAAGTTGCTCTACGCTTACTCCGAAGCCACTGTGCCTAAGACAACTGTGATCCTGCGCAAGTCTTATGGTGGTGCTTACATCTGCATGTGCTCCAAGCATTTGGGTGCTGATGTGGTGCTTGCTTGGCCTGGTGCAGAGATCGCGGTCATGGGGCCTAAGGGCGCTGTGAATATCGTGTTCCGCAAGGACTTGGAGAAGGTAAAGGAAGCTGGTGGTGATGCTGCTGCTGTGGCCGCAAAGGCGCAGGAATGTGAGCAAAACTACACGGATAACTTTGCAAATCCACGTGTTGCTGCTGCGCTCGGTTATGTCGATGATGTGATTGAGCCAAGCAAGACTCGCCAGCACCTTTTGATGCATTTGGCGGCTCTTGAAGGCAAGCATCAGGAAGGCCCAAAACGCAAGCATGGAAACATACCGCTATAAATTTCAAATTGAGAATTGAGAGAGTAAAGTTGAGAGATAAGAAGCAGGTTTTTCCCGGATCTACGCAGGGTGTATTCCTCTTTCCTTTTTCAATTTTTAATTCTCAACTCTCCATAGAATCTCATTCAAGGGAACCCTATGTTTAAAAAAGTCCTTATTGCAAATCGTGGCCTAGTTGCTGCTAATTGCGTGCGTGCCGTGCGCGAATTGGGTGCAAAGTCAGCGATCGTTTATGAAACTTCCGATCTTGGAAGTGCTGCTGTTCGCGCCGCAGACGAAGCCTTGGAAATTACCTCAGCCAATGGTTCAACGGCTTATCTCGATGTTGGCTCCGTGGTTGAGGCTGCTGTTCGTTGTGGTGCCGATGCCGTGCATCCTGGTTACGGATTTTTGGCGAAGAGTCAAGATTTAGCGCAGCGTTTAAAAGAGCGTGGAATCACTCTCATCGCATCCCAAACGCACCCACGCGCTAAGGAACTTGCGCAGAAGCAAGGTCTCGGCATTTTGCCCGGCACTGCGGTTTTACGAGCATGGTCCGAAGTTGAATCTTCGGTGGCGAGTATAGGATTTCCGCTGGCAATTAAGGCCCAAGCCTCCTATGGTGGCTGGGGCGCACGCATTGTCAACGATGCAAGCGAATTAAAGCCCGCTTATGAGCATGTGTGCAAACAGTGTGAGCGTCATGGGGTGCCTGCAGAGGTTGTGCTCGATAAGCATTTATCGAATGCGCACCAAGTGGAATTTCCTGTGTTGCGCGATAGTTCTGGTCGCGTGCTGGTTTTGCCCGAAGTTGAGACTTCTGTGCAGCGTCGTTTCCAGAAGCTCTTGGTAGAAACACCTTCGCCTTCGCTCAAGGCTGCGTTACGTGGCAAGCTTGAATCTGCGATTCCTGCGCTAGTGAATGCACTTGAACTTGTGGGCTATGCTTCCGTGGTATTCCAAGTATCTGGCGGTGAAGCTTATTTCTCTGATGTCGATGGCTCGATCCAAGCGCAGCATGGTGCCACGGGTCTTTTGACTAGCGTGAATATCATTCGCGAACAGATCCGTGTTGCGTCGGGTGAGGCTTTGCGCATCCAGGCAGAGCATGTACAACGCAAGGGTCATGTGATTGGCGTGTTCATTTACGCCATGGATCCTTACAATAAGTTCGCGGCGTGCCCTGGTCGCATTGAGCGCTTCCATGCACCCAGTGGTGAAGGAATCATTCTGCACAGCGCAGTCACGAGCGGTGATATTGTGAGCCCACACTATGACCCTAATGTGGTCACATTGCTTGCCCATGATTCGACTCGCGATGAAGCTGTAACACGTATGCGTCTTGCGCTCGCTGATTTCTTCATCGATGGTATTCAAACAAGTCTTCCCATTATGCGTGCCATTGTGGATTCTGCGGATTTTGTGAAGGGCGAAATTGGAACCTCGTATTTATTCTCAGAAGAACGTCGCGTTTCTCTGCTCAAGAGTCTGCGCAATTCTGAAGATGACGAGATCGCAGCACTGGTTGGTGCGCTTGCACTCAATACCGATGCTAACGCAAGCCAGATCATGGCTTCGGCTCAGCATGGAAGCCTGTTGTGGGCAATGGCTAGCCGCGTGTTAAACCGTAAGAAGATGGAGTTCTAAATGAAATACACCGTACGCAGCGTTGAAAAGCATGAGTTCGAACTCCCCCGCAAAACGGATTTCTCTTCTGAGTTCGCTGTAGAGCTCAAAGGCAAAACCATTGCGGTACGCATCCTCGAAACCAATGCCGATGGTTCGCTTCGCTTGGTAATGATCAATAATCGAGTGATCCCTGTGCAAGTGGATCGCCGTACAGACGGCTTGCCTGAACGAGTTTATCTGAATGGCGTGTCGTACCCCATCGAAATCGAAAAGGTGGAGTCTACTCGCTTCAAGGCTCCTACGATTGCGAAGCAAGCCTCGGGCGAAGTCCGCGCAGACCTTCCAGGCCAAGTCACCTCGCTCTTTGTGCAGGTTGGTGACGAAGTGGAGAAGGGTCAAACGATTGGAATCCTCGAAGCCATGAAAATGGAAAACGAGATCATTGCGCCTCGTAATGGTAAGATTAAAACGATTACCGTTGGTGTTGGCAAAGCAGTGATGCGTCGCGATCTAATTCTTGAAATCGGTTAAGCCAAAAGAATATTTGCACGGAAGTGCTTTTTAAAACGGTGTGCAATGCATACCGTTTTTCTGTTGATAAACACTATCAATAATTGACGGGCTATTTTGCAAACCTTCCATCTGCTTGGATGACCCCTTTTCTGGCAGTAGGTAAGTCAAGCCAACCGCACTTCACATTTTCTCGCACATCATATTCGGGTACGTAAGGTTTAATGTCCACGATTGGTGTGCCATCCAAAATATCGAGTTCAGATACATGAACAAAATTTCCATGCACTGCACGAATCCGCACACATGATATCCCAATAGGATTGGGGCGTGACGGCGCTCGTGTTGCAAATAAACCGCGTGCTATGGTGTCTCGATATGGGATCACTTTGGGTTTTGCTTGGTTTGATTGGTGGCACCAAAAAAGTACCCAGATATGACTATATCCATCAAGATCTTGTAGAGCCTCGATCCATTCAGGATTGATTTCTAATGTTCCGCAGCCACCTTTTGTATCAACTTGGATTACATCTAACGTTGTGTGTAAAGAAAGCGGAGGTGCACCTCCGCCTAATTGTGCTGCTGCAAACGGTTGAACTGGAGTTCCTACTGCCTCTTTGAAGGGACTGTGCACAATCCCAATGGGATGAATTTCAAAAACATTTTTCATAAGAACTCCTTGTCGTCATTTTTTTTCTGTTTCTAGCTTTTAGGGCAATGCGTAGCCATGTTTCTTTAAAATATCACGACTTTGTGGGGAATACAAGAAGTCGAAGAATGCTTTGGCTTCCACAGCATTTTTATCGAGACCATAGCGGAGCACTGCAGCACCTTGTGGAAGTGGATTGTACAGCGTAGAATCGATTAATACAAAGTGCCCCTTACCCGCCATGGGACCCACTTGCGCAAAGGAAAGGTTGGCAAAGCCAATATCTGCACTGCCGTTCACAATGTACTGAGCCACTGCTGTAATGTTATCGCCAAAGACGAGTTTTGTTTTCACATCCGCAAGCACACCTTTCTTTTCCATCACTTGCATAGCTGCGGGCCCATAGACGGTACATTTTGGATCACCTACGGCAATGGATTTTACTGCGGGTGATTTTAGCACAGCAAGCCCTTGCGAAAGGTCAAGGTCGCGCACGGTCCACATCACAAGCTTTCCGCGGGCATATTCCTTTGCAGCAGCTTGCGTGAAGCCTTTGTTGAACAGACTATCGACGTATGCCATATCCGCAGAAACAAAGACGTCGAAAGGAGCTCCGTTTTGAATTTGTGCACTTAATTTTCCAGAGCTTCCAAAGACGGGCTTCACTATGTTTTTTGTCGTGGCTGTATATGCATCAATGATTTCCTTTAAGGCAAATTGCATATTCGCTGCGCATGCAACCGTGATTTCTGCATGAACAGCTAAAGCTAGAGCGAGTATGGATATGATGATTTTCTTCACAAGAGATTCCTTTGTTGATATTAGAAGTCGATTTGAGTTTTTGCTCCATAATAATAGAGATCGGCCTTGTCGTAGGTTTTGCCGCTCGCAGCATTTTGCGATTCCTTTATGAGACCAATTTCTGGAGTGAAGCTAATGTTCTTCACTGGTGAAATTGCTGCTTGCAGATACACTGTAACGCGAGTGTCTGAGGCCAGTTTGCCATAGAAGTCTTCGCCATGAGCTTCTATTCCAAAGCCGAGTTCTGGAGTCACAAACTCAAACGGAGCGCTGATTTCTGCATAGGCGATGAAGCTTTTTGCATCCACCAATTTTCCCGTGGTATCGATATACGCCTTATAGGGGTTCGTGGTCACTAAACCAAACTCGTTTCCGTTGATGATGTAGCTTGCTGATGCATTTACGCTCACAACTTTAGACTTGAATCCAAAATCAAGAACGCTGACTACGTTGCTCACGTCATAAGTCTTTTTGTACTTGCCCACGGCATTGATATAGCCCGCAGTTGCTGGGCTCGTGGTCGCGCCAGCGATAGTGGGATTCACTGCATCTAGAGTGTAGCCGTTGTATGCGCCAGCAACACCCACGTGGAATGGACCAATTGGATAATCGTAGGCAAGCTCTGCTTTAGGAAGATTATCTGGGCGAGTCGCGAATCCCAATGTTTTATTCACACTAATTGCAGCCTGAGTGCTGGGTACGAAAGCAAGTTTTACTCCGTAAGCGGTTAAGCGAGCTTGTGGAACGCGCAACTCTGTGATCGCTCCTTCTCCTTGTAAATCATTATCAGAATTCCATACTTGGTTTGATTTCTTGAAATTGATTACACTCCAGTTTTGACCTAAGAGAAAGGCCACGCTTTTGCTGATTTTCCATTCCCCATAGAGCAGTCGAAGCACCGGTGCGGTTGTTGTTGCATTGGTGGTTGCATTGGTAACAACGCCCTTAAGCCCATATTCTACTTGGCCGCTGAGCGTACTGTCTTGCGCAACCTTTGCTCCAAATAAGCTGTTGCCTTGCAGGGTGTACGATTTTGAATTTGTCGATTTGCCGTTAGTGCCCGTGTCTACAACAGTTTGTCCAAAGGTGGATGCACGAGCAGATCCGTAGAAGTTCCAATCGGAACTGTAGGCTTGCGTTGTCGCGAGAAGTGCTGTGGAAATTGCGAGGACATGGTTCAATGCTTTCATGTGGTCTCCTTGGGTAGCCAGTGATTGTTTGAGAACACAACTCTTTACGCAATGATCGTGCCGATGGAAACCTTGGGTAACAACGGTGATTTCAGCAGTATTTCAAACTTGTTTCCTACGAGTAAGTCAGATCCTTCGATTTGCCTACACCTGAGTATGAAAATGAGTGCTCTTGTGAACGAATATTTTGACTCATCTTTGCATACAACACGGCGGCCTCATCAAGTTCATCTGCATTCAAAACTGTTTCTCCAAGATGAATGATGCGTGACGTAATGCGTGTGAGTTCGAGTAAGTCGTGCGAGACTAACAACGTTGTGCAGCCAAAGCGACGATGCCAATCGAGTAAATCATTTTGCAAGCGCCAGCGCAAAGACCAATCGAGCGAAGAGAACGGCTCGTCAAGCAGCAGTAAGTGTGGTTGGTTCACCAGTGTGCGTGCAAGGGCTACACGTTGACTTTGCCCACCTGAAAGTTGTGATGGTTTGCGTGCCCGCAACTCAGATAGACCAAGGACTTGCAATACTTCTTCGATGATATCAGGGAATCCATGCCTAAGTGAAAAACGCAAATTTCCTTCCACAGTCATGTTGGGAAATAGATTGTGATCTTGAAATACAAAACCCACGCAGCGACTTTCTGCGCTCAAGTTAATGTGGCGAATAGAATCAAACCAAGTGCAACCATCCACAACGATTGAGCCTTCATCGGGGGCTGCAAGGCCGGCAATCATTCGGAGTAGCGTGGTTTTGCCCGAACCAGATGCACCAAAGATTCCCACCAGTTCACCGGCTTTAATTTGCAAATCGAACTCCAAACGGCGCGATCCCTCTTGGGTAAATAACGTTTTCGAGACTTCGATTTTCATTTCACGAATCATACGGTTCTCCGTGAACGTCTTTCTAAATAGGTGATGGATGCGAGTACTGCAAATGCAGCACCAGTAAGCACGAGTGAGTAGCGCAGTGCGCCGCTGTAATCCATGGTTTCCACTAGATCGTAAACGGCCATGGAGGCTACTAGCGTCTTGCCTGGGATCTTTCCTCCGATCATCAAGATCACACCAAATTCACCGAGTGCATGGGCAAAGGTGAGTACACACGCCGTTAAGATCGAAGGAATCATATTGGGCAATTGTACGCGCCCAAGAATTATCCAACGGTTTTTCCCAAGTATGCGTGCAGCTTCGGTCAGTGAGCGCGGAAGGCTCTCAAACCCTGATAACAAAGGGTTCAGCAGGAATGGAATTGAAATAATGAGTGTTGCAATCAACATTCCTGGGAAGCTAAATACTAAGCGTAAACTGAATACTCGCTCAATAAATCCACCGACAAAGCTTGTTGGTGAAAGTGCGGTTAGTAAATAGAACCCCATAACAGTCGGCGGTAAAACCATTGGGAGAGTAAGCAATGCGCGGATTGCCACTTTCCATGGACCACCGAAAGAAATCCACCAAGCGGCAAGGATCATTAAGGGTAACAGCAAGCCCGTCGCTAAGGTGGCGAGCTTTACAGAAAGAAGAAAGGGTTGCCAGTCCATTATTCCATCCGGATTAAAATCACATGAGCCGGATTTACTTGGACAACAACTTGCATACTGCCTGTAGCCTTGATGGCTTCCCAGCGCTCTTGATCTACCAAAGCGCTTACCGTGTGTTGGCCATCCATGTCTAAAACGGCCTCAACGCTTTCATTGTCGCTGAGTACGCGAAGTGTTGTGCCTGTCCAAGTATTTGCTGCGTTCGTGTGTAGAGAATTTAGGAATGGTTCTAAAAATACCGCGGCGGCCTTGAATACACAAGCAACGCGTACCCCTGTAGTAAGCGCCATTTCATGCACGGCCTCACTAGAAACTTTGGCCTGCACACAAATTTCAGGACTGATTTGCACAGTCACTAAACTGCGCACCTTGTCACCGCTGATCTCGCGCACAGTTCCGTGCAAATGGTTTCGAGCACTTGTGCGTAATCGAAGGCGTTGTAAAAATGCAGAAAGGTCACCTGCTGTTTCGATCTCTGCTTGCATGCGTGCATGTAATTCAACTAGGCGTTCATAGCGCTCAAGGTATATACGGCCAAGATCGGTGAGTACGGTGCCTCCGCGCGTATTGCCCCCGTGACTTGCCACCAGTAAGGGTTCATCAGCTGCGTTATTCAATGCTTCCAACCAAGCGCAAGCAGTCTTATACGAAATGCCAATTTCCTTGGCGGCATCGGTTAGTGTGCCTTTTTTATGGATGCTGTGCAGCAGAGCCATACGATCGCTTTCAAGGCGTTGCTCACCTGACACTAGGGATAAATCCAGCTCAAACTTTGGGTTTGTCATACCCATACTTATGCAAGGAGTGTGCCGATGGGAAACTTACGGAATATCGGGAAAATCGCAAGCGGAGATCGAGCTTTATCCTACTAATAAGTTGGATTCACGATTGGACGCACAAAATGGTGGTATCTAGATGAGTTGCAGGCGGTCGCCTATCAAATGAATTATTGACTCCACTAAGCATTAATTAGTGGGATCATTTGTCGTCGATTAGCGGCGTTTGGTGGCTTTGCCTTTCTTGCGCCCACCGGGTGCGTGCGCTTTATTTTTGGAAGGAACTTTGCGATCCTTGCGAGGTGCCGCGTCGGTTTGCCAACGGTTACGCGGATCACTTTTTGCAAATGGATTTGGTTTGCGCTTCGCTGGAACTTTATCGACGATTTCATCTTTACGCTTGCGATGATCTTCGCGCGTGGCCTTGAATCCGGGGATTTTTAAGTGCACTAACTTTTCGCCAATCAATTCTTCGATATATCCGAGGCTGACCATTTCGCCTTGGGACACAAGGGATACAGCCCGTCCAGACTTTCCGCTGCGACCTGTGCGGCCAATGCGATGAATGTAATCATCGGTGTTTGGAGGCAATTCAAAATTCACGACCAAGGGAAGATCGGGAATGTGCAAGCCACGCGCGGCAACATCGGTAGCGACTAGAATTCGCAAATCACCGGAAAGAAAATCTGCGAGAACTTTCGTGCGATTCTTTTGATCGACATCGCCATGCAAGCAACCGACGTTGAAGCTAGCAAACTCAAGGGCTCGCGCTAGGTTTGCTGCTTGCGCACGAGTGTTTACAAATACAAGAATTTGACTCTCCTCGTTTTGCACAAGTATGGAGCGCAACGCCATGACTTTGTCGCTACTCTCAACATTGTGTACCACTTGGCGAATCTTAGGCAGTACCACCGAACTGGTCTCGGGGGCTAGGCGCTCGGGTTTGCGCAAAAGGAACGCAGCCAAGCGATCTACGTCATCTGAAAATGTTGCCGAGAACATGAGCTTCTGCGAATTCGTTGGGAGCTTTGCACAGATGCGTTTTAAGTCGGGCATGAATCCCATTTCGAGCAAACGATCGCCTTCATCGAGCACTAAAAAATCAACCATGGAAAGGCGAACGGTTCCTTTGCCAATAAGGTCTAGCAGTCGTCCAGGGGTTGCCACCAGAATATCGCAGCCGAGTTTCAGTTTGTGTTCTTGTGCCTCAATTTTTACGCCACCAAAAACCTCGATGCAGCGTAGCTTGGGCACAAGGCTTGCCCCCAGTTTCTTGAACGAAGCGCCTACTTGCGAAACCAGTTCGCGGGTAGGTGCAAGCACAAGTGCGCGAATAGGGCGAACCTTGGTGAATTTCTTTTGGCTAAGCTTTTGCAAAATGGGCAAAGCAAATGCGGCGGTCTTGCCTGTACCAGTTTGTGCAGAGGCAATCATATCGCCACCGGCTAAGATACGCGGTATCGCATCGATCTGAATCTGAGTGGGGGTCTTGTAGCCAGCAAGCTCAATGGACTTTTGCAGGACTTCGGAAAGGCCAAGGGAATCGAATTTCATTTCACCAAGTTAGAAAACGTGGTATTGCGGGTGAAAACAAGTTTTACATGGATTCGCTGTGTTGAAACACGGAGAGTACGAAGCCAAGCTTAAAATACAAGAAAAGCCCGAACATTTGCCCGGGCCTTCCTTGTTGTGTGGGAGATATTAACGATTCAAAACAAATTTTGCTGTGCGGATTTCAGAGCCCGCTTGCAGACGGAACATGTAAATGCCTGCAGGGAGATGATTGGTTGACCATGCGGCACTTGCATCGCCATGGGCAAATCCTTGGTACAAAAGGCCGACACGCTTGCCTATCGTATTAAAGACTTCTAGTGTCACCAATTGGTTGCCCTCTGCATGGAACTGGATTCCATCGGCTTGCACAGAGGTGATCGCTAACAAATTTTTGGATGGGAGTTGAACTGCTGTGGCTGTTGTTCCAGTGCCGCAGAAAGCAATTTTTGCAATGTTCAGCGTATCGGATGTGTTGGCTGCACCGCCGAATTGGAACTTGATATCCTTTGCACCTAGAATCGCAGCTTTGATTGGGTAAGAGGCGGGTACAGCAGGGTCACCTGTGATGGAATTTGCTGGCTTCGCAGCTACAGTATCCCACTGATTCCACAGGAGCTGCGCGGTGGTAAGAGTTTTAGATGCTGGCAAAGTCACGCTTGCTGCTGTAGTTGCGCTCATGCCCATCTGAGTTGGTTGAGTGGCGCTATAGGTCACGCAAACTCCCGCAAAGCCCGAAACATTTACTGCAACTGGAGGGTCGATCAAATTGAGCCCAACACCTACATAAGATGCCCACGAATAGGGTAGGTAAGGAATCGCAGTGCCCGAGGTTAAAATGAGTTGTGCAAATTGTCCACCATTTGCTGCTGCGCTTGCGGGCAGACCAGTAATCATGTCTGCAGGAATTACGGAGGATGGTGTGGTGTCTAGAGTGGCTGCGTTACAAACCGTAGCGGCTGCAGCTGCGCACGCTGTGCGAGAAGACTTATCGTTGTAGGAATAAAAATAGCCGCCAGCTGTGGTGCCATCAATCTGCTTGCCTTGCACGCCATAAGCTGGGAGCCACACAACACCCTTTCCTGCACCGGTAGTAGACGCAGAAGAGCTTGCAACACTTGAGCTAGAGGCTGTAGACGAGCTGCTTGCGGTGACTGTGCCGCAGGCTGTGGCGCCAAGACCAACTTGATAAATATTGAATGTATCTGATGTGCTTGGGGTTGCTTGGAATTGCCATTGAATGGATGCATTGGTCGCAGCCGCTGCTGCACCATCAGTTGTGAAACTGCTCCAAGCAATGCTTGCAGTTGTTTTTGTGGCTGCTGCCGGTAGAGTGTAGTCTGCGCTTGTGGTTCCTTTCAAAGACATGGTGAGTGGTGCCGTCGATGAATAGGTTAAGCATACAGAACCCTTCGCTGAAATATCGAAAGGCACACTTGCATTTGCCACTTTGGCTGCCCAGCTGAAACCCGCGCCAGCGTAGGGATTATAAGGGTAGCCAGTCGCTGGAGTGATTTGTGTTGCTCCGAGGGCAAATACAATTTTTAGAGGGGTTGTTGCTGCAGTTGTAGCCGCAAAAGCCGTTGGCGTTGGAGTTGCGGTAGAACCAACAGGGTCGCCGTAGTTGTACCAAAAGTCGCCAGCCGTTGTGCCATCAGGCGCTTTCACTTGTGAACCTTGTGTTGAAGTCCACACAACTTGAGAGTGCGCTGCGACTCCAAGTCCTAAAATTACCAATCCCATCAATCGATTCATGATCTCTCCCATTTAAGCTTGGACAAATTGCTGGCTCTAAATTAGGCCTAAAAACCGATCAAAAGGATAGAGGCTCCCACGAAGTGTTTTCTGGTAGGAAACAAAGCGAGTTTATATTGGTAAGATGGCTGGCTCATTACCCGATGTGTATGAATACTTCGACTTCAGAAATTGGCTGAAGGGTGCTTACGAAGCGCACAAGGCTAACAACAAGGCGTTCAGTTATCGCACTCTTGCGATTAAGGCTGGCTATAGCTCGCCCGCTTTTTTTACGAAGATCATTCAAGGCTCAAGTAACATTTCTGAAGCAACAGCAATCAAGCTCGCAGAAGTATTTAAGCTGCGCAAGCATGAACTAGAATACTTTCTCACGCTTGTCCATTATTGCCAAGCTCCGTCGCATAAAGAGAAATGCCTGTACTTCGAAAAACTTTTAGCTACACGTCGTACCCATATTCAAACACTTGAGCAAGAGCAGTTCGAGCTGTTTTCTAAGTGGCATCTTGTAGCAATTCGTGAGGCTTTGGATTTTGCTGTTGTCTCTGATAATCTTGACGATTTGGCACAACTTCTTTGGCCCGCAATTTCAATTGATGAAGTTCGTGCAGCTTTAGAAACCTTAGCGCGCCTTGGGCTTATTCGCAAGAATCCCCATGGAATTTATGAGCGTGTTGAAGCTGCGTTGAGTACTGGTGAACAATGGCAGTCCTTTGCGATTGCAGAGTTTCAACGCACCATGCTTGAACATGCGTTGCAGTCCATGGACACTACACCGCGTCAGTTGCGAGATTACAGCACTCTTACGTTGAGCATTTCTGGTGAAACCATGCAGAGTATCAAAAATATTTTGAAGGATACTCGCCGTGCGATTTTAGAAATTGCTCGTGCAGATCGCGCCACGGATCGTGTCATGCAGCTCAATATTCAATTGTTCCCTCTGACCCGTGTGGAGGACATGTGAATTCAGTTCGTTTGTATGTAATGATCAGTTTACTTGTAATTATGAATGCTTGCTCTCCTCAGCAAAATTCCGGTGGAGGAATTGAAACGACCAATGGTGGCATTGTTGCGGGTCGAATTCTTCGCGCAGATGGTTCACCAGCCATTCATGCTCGAGTACTTGCTAGGCTTGTTGCAAATCCGAAAGACAGCATTCTTGCATATACCAACACAACAGGGAATTACCAAGTGAAAGGCTTGGGCAAAGGAATGGTTTCTTTGTCTGTACTTGATACCGGATCACAAGGAATTCTTTTGCATACCGCGTCTAATGGAGACACAAGTATACAGGTTGATGCGCGTTTAATCGCTTTGCAAACTCTGCACGGAGCCTTGTTCTGTAACGGATTACCTTGTGTTGGAGTCGTCTCCATTGTGGAACTGGGACTTTCGACAATCTCCGCTACAGATGGTTCATTCTCATTCACTAATGTTACTTCAGGGTCGAAAATTGTGCACGCTGTTGCTCGTGGTGATTCATCTTTAGCGGCAAGTGTTGTTGTGCATTCTGATAGTACGTTGCTCGTGAATTTATCTTCAACAAAACAGACCTTGTTTGATGACTTTGAGACTAGCCATGGCCGCAATGCCATGGTGTTGGATCCAACCGAAGGCTTTTGGTATTTTGCAAAGGATTCCTCATTTGATTCAGGCAATAGTACGCTCACGCCAAGCTGTGCAATTGCATTTTTAGGTGGGCAGTGCTATGACTCGACTACTGCATACCAAAATCATTCGGAGCATATTCAAATCACATTTGGAAATACCATGCCAGTGCATTTTGCCATGCTAGGTGTAAATATTTGGAAGGGCAAGGATTCTCCAGACACCACGCGTCGTTGGTTCAATTTGCAGGCGATGGATTCGCTTTCCTTCTACGCCAAAGGTTCGTGCACGGCTGCATTTCAATTTATTACAGAGCGGCGCGTGCAACTAGGGGAAGGCGAGCATTACCAATCTTCGTTCACGGTGTCGAGCGCTTGGACTCGTTACGTGATCCACGCCTCGGATATTCAGATTGCGCTTGCGGGTGAACCCAGTTGGAACGTGGTTAGCGTGCGCACATCTGGCTTCTCGATCCTAATGCAGAGCGACTGTGATCTTGACTTAGATGATCTTGTCATCTATGGCCTATGGCCCGAAGAGATGCAGTAAGGGCTTGTCTTTTATCATAAGGCAATTTCCACGCGCGTCTTTGTTTCCTGCTAGGAATCGCGTAAAAATCTAGGTTGCGAAAAATACTCAAAGCTTGCCTAATTTCTCTTGCAAAAGGAGTTGCTATGCAAAGTCTTATTTCTCGGGCTATTGTGCTCGTATTTGTCACCCAAGCCTTCGCTGTAGATATTTCAATCCAACCTACCGTGGGTCAATTGCCGATTTCGCCCGCGCTTTTTGGAAGGAACGGAAGTATTTCTGATGATCCAAAAACTCCTACTCCCGACTCGCTGATTAGTCTTTATAAAGATGTGGGTACTCGTATTCTGCGACTTAATGATGGCAATAATAATACCAAGTACAATTGGCGCAAAAAGTTAAGTTCGCACCCTGATTGGTACAACAATGTGTACGCCCATGATTGGGATTTCAAAGCGCAAGAATTAGCGAATAAGTTACCTGGGGTGATGGGCTTCTTTGGCTTGCAGGCCTTGGGCTGGGCTGCGCGAACCGACTCTGCGAACTTCGATGCCAACGGATATAATAATTCAAAATGGTGGCCGGGCACAGCACAGAATCTTGCTGGCGGTGGAGTTGTGAATGCGAGTGGTGGAAGCAAGGCTACCACGGAAGGTGACCCCAGTAAATACTTGATGCCATGGCCTGCGGATTCAAGTACTGAAATCCTTACGCACTGGTTTGGAACAGGTGGCTTAGGTTTCGATAAGTCTAGTTTGCGCTATTGGAATGTGGATAATGAACCAGATATTTGGAACGGCACTCATGATGATGTGGTGAAGTCTCCGATGTCGATCGACACATTCATCACCAAGTATGTTCAAGTGGCGCTCAAAGCTCGTGCAAAATTCCCAGAAGTAATTCTAGCAGGTCCTGTATTTTCGAATGATTGGTACTGGTGGAACTGGAACAATGGTGGAATTAGCGAGAACGGAACTCTGTACAGCCCCATGGAATATTTCATCAAGAAGATTGGCGAACAAGAAGTAGCAACAGGCAAACGCTTACTCGATGTATTTGATCTGCACATGTATCCAGAATATTCAAGCATGAGTAAAGAAGATGAGATGCTCCAATTTCATAGGATCTTTTTTGATACCGCTTATGCATGGCCTAGCTCCAATGGCATCAATACCTACGTGGGAAAATGGCAGCAGCCGTATCCACAATTCACGTACCTGCGCGTACAACGTTGGATGAATAAATATTTGGGTGCAGGTCGCGCACGCCTTGGTATGTCTGAGTTTGGAGCGATTACCCTTGGTGATACAACTGCTGATGGATGCGCAGACCCTTCTGCGTGTGCTGTGTTGTATGGAAGCATGATGGGTACTTTTGCAGACCATGGTGTGGAGCTATTTACCCCATGGACTTGGGCTAAAGGCATGAATGAAGCGCTGAATATTTTCTCGCACTATTCAAAGACCGTCCGTGTGCAAACAACATCAACACTCGATTCTGCCGTGTCGGCATACGCAAGTGTAAACGCCACTGGTGATTCGTTAAATGTCATTCTTATCAATCGTAGCAAGGTAAGCCAGACGTCGACAGTAAATACGGGAGTTTTTGTACCTAAGGAAACCTCTGCGCAAACTTTCCAAGTTTCGTCGCTGGTTGGTGAAACCTTTAAGTCCAAAACCAGCAATGCATTGCAAGCCGGAACCGTTGCTGTTACGAGTGGAAACTTTACCTTGAGTTTGCCCGCGCTATCGATCACTGCTGTGGTTCTAAGCACCACAAAGCCAATCACTGTGGGCACGTTAACCCATGTAAGTGAAAACGAAAATCCTTTGAACATTCACGTTTCGGGGAACCTGTTGCAGCTTATTCTGAATGGGTCTGTAGCACCACAGTCTGCTACGCTTTATGATTTGCGCGGCCATGCTGTATTCAATTGGTCATTAGATGGATTACACACAAACTACGATCTGGATATTTCGGCTTTGCCTACAGGTCAGTATGTGGTTTCTTTGCCAAGTGTCGGCAGTGCAAGGATTGTAAAAATCGAGAGTGCTCGCTAAGCTTGTGTTCCTGCGATGATCTGTTCCCAAATGCGGTCTATGCTGCGGGAAGGGTCATCGTTAAAGTCCATTGCAACACCTGTCTCTGGATGTGCAAAGCAAATGCGTGTTGCGCAAAGCATGAGTCGCCACATGCCCAAGTGCTCCAAGAAACAGTGGTTGTGATGGCGGTCGCCGTGAGTTGTATCGCCAATGATTGGGTGCTTGAGCCGCGAAAAATGTCTGCGCAATTGGTGGTAACGACCTGTGATGGGCTCAAGTTCCATAAGGCTTAAACGCATTTCTGGAAATTTGCTTACCGGAATGGGTAAGGTCGTTTGCGCAAGGTTTTTCCACCGCGTTTGTGCGTCTTGTAAAATACCGCTATCGGGGTCGTCTAACGCTTCGGAATGAAAACCCTCACTAAGGGGCATCCAACCTCGAATAATGGCGTGATACGTCTTCTGTACGCCTCCGCGTTGCCATTGTAGCTGTAAGTTGTGTGCCATTTCTGAACGGAGTGCAAACAAAACGAGCCCACTGGTGGGGCGGTCTAAGCGATGAACAGGGTAAAGCGTTTTCCCGACTTGATCGCGCACAAGTTGCAACAGAAATTCTTCATCTTTGGGAGCCCACATGCCGCGATGGACAAGCATGCCCGCAGGCTTATGCACTAGCACAATGGAGTCATCTTGATAAAGAATGGGAATCATGGTGCAAAAGTACTTTCAGAGTGCTGCTGCTGATTTTCCTTACATAATTGCAAAAAAAATGATCAAAATGTTAAATGACTAGCACATACACTATAAAATGACTAGATTAAGTAGTGTAAGCTCGCTTATCGAAAATATGCTTGCTTTTTTTGCAAATAATGCCGCGCAATTACGCAGAAAAACAGTTAGGAGATGCAACATGGCAACGTTCAAAAATATTCTTGAAACAATTGGAAATACTCCCATCGTTGAGTTGACTCACACAGACACAGGTGTATGCCAGCTATTTCTAAAACTTGAGAATCAAAATCCTGGTGGTTCGATTAAAGACCGGGTTGGTTTATCGATGATTACCGATGCAGAAAAAAATGGCTCTCTCAAACCTGGGGGAACAATCATCGAAGCGACTGCGGGCAATACCGGAATAGGACTTGCGCTCATTGCGAGAATGAAAGGGTATAAAATCAAGCTCGTTATTCCTGATAAAATGAGCCAAGAAAAGATCAATCATTTGCGAGCGCTGGGTGCTGAAGTTATTTTGACTCGATCTGATGTTGGGAAAGGGCATCCCGAATATTATCAAGATCTAGCATTGAAGATTGCAGCAGAAACGGGAGCGTTTTACGCAAACCAGTTTGAAAATCAATCCAATCCCTATGCTCATGAAACGACAACTGGGCCCGAAATATGGGAACAGCTTGATCATGATGTTGATGCTCTCGTTGTTGGGGTTGGCTCCTCCGGAACGATCACAGGACTCACTCGATACTTCAAAAAAGTGGCTCCCGAAACCGAGTTTGTTCTTGCCGATCCCGAAGGCTCAATTCTAGCCGATTATATCAACAAGGGTATTCTTCGAACAGATGTGGGATCTTGGTTGGTTGAGGGAATTGGCGAAGATTTTATTCCAGCGATCGCTGATTTTTCTCTCACGAAGAAAGCGTATTCCATAAGCGATCGAGAAAGTTTTGATACGGTCAGAAATCTTTTACGCGATGAAGGAATTCTTGCGGGTTCTTCTTCGGGCACTCTTATTGCCGCAGCAATTCGTTTTTGCCGTGAACAGAAAGAACCGAAAAAGGTTGTCACCTTTGTTTGCGACAGCGGGAATAAATACCTCTCAAAAATGTACAACGATTACTGGTTACTTGATCAGGGCTTTGGTGACAAACAAGCATTCGGTGATTTAAGAGATGTGATTTCTCGTCGCTTTGAAGATAACGCGATTGTGTTTACGACTCCGCAGGAAAAAATTAAAAAGGTTTACGCTGATATGAAACTCTACGGATTTTCACAGCTTCCTGTGATCGATGGAGGAAAGGTCGTTGGTCTTATCGATGAATCTGATGTTTTACTCGCGCTATACTCGAAAGAATTTTCTGTCGACGATCGCGCTGAGAATATCATGACGAAAAAGCTGGTAACCATTGGATACCGGGCTTCGCGCGAAGAATTAAAGAACGTGCTTGATCAAGGACTTGTCGCTCTTGTGAATGATGATGATGGCTTATTTATTGGCCTAATCACAAGAATTGATTTCATCAATTTTATCCGATACGAGCAACAAAAATAAATGCAGACGTGCTGCATTCTCAATGCTTGGAAATCATGTGGTGGCGATCGTTGATTTCTATGGAACAAAGGATTCGGCACGGCTTTTTTACGATTTCGAATAATCTTTCTTTTTTGAAAAAGAAGGAGGTATATTATGCCCCTTAATATTCCCGATAATCTTCCTGCGGTGAAAATTCTCGAAGGGGAAAATATTTTCATAATGGAAAATAAGCGCGCATTACATCAAGATATTCGTCCTCTTCGAATTGCGATCTGTAATCTGATGCCACTGAAAATCGTGACGGAAACAGATCTTATTCGAATTCTTTCGAATTCTCCGCTGCAGATAAATCTTGAATTTTTCCACATGGAAAAGCATCAGTCCAAGAATACAACACAGGATCACCTTGACATATTCTACAAGACATTTGAGGAGATCGAAAATGACAAATTCGATGGGCTTATTATCACAGGAGCTCCCGTCGAATTACTCGAATTTGAAGATGTGGATTACTGGAATGATTTGAAGAAAGTATTCGATTGGAGTAAAACGAATGTGACGAATACGCTTCACATTTGTTGGGGTGCGCAGGCTGCGCTCTATCATCATTACGGCATACAAAAATATCAGCGAACAAAAAAACTTTCAGGTGTTTATTCTCATTCTGCTACCGAACCCAAAAGCCCTTTGTTTAGAGGCATTGACGATGTTTTTTGGGTCCCACATTCTCGCTATACGGAGACTCGTGCTTCCGATATCCTTGGACATCCAGATCTAAAACTAGCTGCGGTTTCTTCTGAGGCAGGTGTTCACGTAATCGTGTCTGAAAAAAATCGACAGGTTTTCGTTACGGGCCATTTCGAGTACAACGTGGATACATTAGACAACGAGTATCAGCGTGACATTCTCAAAGGCCTTTCTATCGATCCACCTGAGCATTATTATCCTGATGATAATCCGTCAAAGATCCCCAAATCTTTCTGGAGAGCCAGTGGCTATTTGTTTTATCAGAACTGGCTGAACTACTGTGTGTACCAAGAAACTCCATTTGATTGGCCCACTTGCGGAACAGCACCGCTCGCTCGTTCTCGATCTTGAAACCCTTTGCGATGATGGTTTGCAGATTGTAATGCTTAAATGTTTGAATACAGCAAATGCTGCAATTGAGCAAAACCGTAATCTACAGAACTTCAACCTTTATTGCGGATAATTTCGCGCACATGTTGCACATGCATGCGGTCGGTGGCAAAACTTTTGCGCAGAGCCCCGCGAGTGATATCAGTACTGATCTGCGCAACTTGTGTTGCAGAAAGGACGACGTTGGTTTTGCTTTTGATGTAATCAACACAACCGCGTGCATAGGTCACATTGGCCGGCATAGATGTTTTAAATGTGCTATCACCAATGAACACCACCACAGAATAAATCGCCTCAGAATTAAGTTCCAGCATGCTTCCTAGGGTTTGCGTGTGCTTGTAGTTTTGTCGCAAGGGATTCTGAAATTTGTGCGTAACCTTGAAGATCTTTTGAGTCCACGTTTCTTGGAACTCACCGCCAAAGATCCAGCCCTTCATGTTCTTGGTTTCTACCACAAAAATTCCATAACGCGAAACCACAATATGGTCGATCTGCGTGGTGCCGTCTTCTGTGGGCAGCGTGATGTTGTGCAACACTGTGTATTGCTCTTTGGGCAAGAAGAATTTGAAGAGCAGCGCAATTTGGAATTCACCCCATTTGCCCTTGAACCAAGGGGATTTAACGAGGATGGAAAAAAGAAATAACACTACGACGAGGAAAAGAAGTTGCCCCATGATTGCCCCTTATCGTTACACATAATATCTATAAAAGATAAGGCAAAGAAAAGATTTCAACCATCCAAAACAAAAATCTCCCCCAGGTGTAAACCCAGGGGAGATGCAGAATAAATTTCACAACTTCTTGTTTCACAACATATTGTTACGGCATAACCATTCGTCTCCGCTCGGTGGCTCCTTGTTCGTTTTGCAAGATCACCAATAATGATCCGTGCAAATTGCGGGAGAGCCCATGTATAGCACCCTCAGAGACCTCTACTGTCCCAGACCAGAGCTGCTTTCCTTGCAGGTCGAACACACGCGCCTTAGCCATGCCATGGAGAATATTCTGGTTGGCAACTAGTTTAATTTCTGTACGAGCGGCATCGAGTTGAATAGAACCTTGAGAGAGTGCAAAGCCAGCTGCATTCGAGACTCCCACACTCACATCCCAAGTACTTTGGCCTGCAATGGTATTGATTGCAAAGGCGAGTTGTGTTTCCGTGAGTGAAGTATCAATGAGCACCACAGATGGATCCACGCTTGACACGATCACAATGTGGTACACGTCAGCATCGCTTGCGATATTCGAAAGATCAAGTACAGCCGATGCACCTGCATAGCTTACGCGCTGTTGTAGGCTCGCGAGATCCACCAATACAGGCTCCGCAGGAATGGTCGTGAATAGCACGCTATCGCTTACGCTTGTATCTCGATTAGATGCGCTCACCACCAACTTATAGGCGGTCTTGGGCGCTAGAGAGTTCACATCGATTTGCGTATCTTGCAAACCGTTTAACTGCACGATCAATTCATCGCCTTTGTACAAAGCCATATTGTACTGTGTGGCATTTTTGGTTTGCAGCCAAAGGAAGGTGGGATCAAGGCTAACGTTTTTTACGCCTACTGCTGGCTGCAAGATGGCAACAGAGCCGATAGGGATCTTTACACTATCGATGGAGATCACCACGGTGTCGCGAATAGATGCTGCCCCATCGGTAAAGCGCACCACGAGCGTATCTGTGCCCGCGAGGAATGGGATCGACTGTATGACAATGCTGTCACCCACCACGCTTGCGTTGACTAGACCTTTGCGTGTCGAGACAAACGCCGCGATAATATCACCATCGATGTCACTCACATGCTCGGTCCAGTTCACCGACACCTGCCCAAAGTCTTGCTCCACATGAATATCTGCGAGCTTAGTAACCAGTGTGGGAGCATCATTGCGTGGTTGCACCGTTATAAAAAGGGTATCCGCAATCGTTTGCCCAATGTTATCAACGGCAGTGATCACCACAGTGTCGAGGCCAAATAGATTCGCACGCGAGTTTATACGTAATGAATCGCCATCAATGCTGCAAGCCACGTTATGATCTGTCGATTGCTTTTGGAAAATCAGTGGTTGTCCATCCAGATCAACAAAAGACTTAGAGACATCGAGTGCATAGGCACCAAAGTCCTCTGCGAATACGAGTGGGCTTAGGTGAGAAGCAAGCATGGGCGGTTTCTTAGGAACCTTGACAAGAAAGCTTTGAGTCTGTTGGGCGGCCGCGTTGTAAACCCCATTACCCACTTGATCTGCAAGGAGTGTGCAAGTACCAATAGCCACAAGGGTTACCGTCGATCCGCTTACTGTGCAAACCGAAGTTGTTGCAGAGCTAAAGGCTACCACTAAACCGCTGGCATCGGTGGTTGCGCTTACTGTAAAGTTTGCATCACCAATGGTTTTGTTGGCGAGGCTTGCGAAGGAAATGGCTTGGTTGAGTTTTGCGCTGGTGGTGAACGAAATTGCAGTCCCATAAGCAGTGCCCGCCGCATTGGTGGCATAGGCGCTCACATAGTATGTGCTTGCAGCAGTAAGGCCTGTGACCGTCTCACTAAAATCACCAGCCCCCGTTCCATTAGCATCTTTGGTGACACCAGCTTCGCCAATGGTGGGTGTATGGTCGGTAAGGGAATATACGACACCGCGCTCGGTAACCGAAGCTCCGCCATCTGCGGTGATGCTACCACCAAGGGTTGCTGAAATCTGTGAAATGCTGGTGGCGCTTGCTGTTGTAAGCGTAGGCACTACGGCCTGCACAGTGATTTGTCGACTTGCGAAGAGCTTAGTCATGTCCACATTATCATCGCTATACTCCACCAAATATGATTTTACACCGCCAGCATCGGTTAAGTCATTCCATTTGCCCCCATTCGAGCCAGATGCATAGAACTCCGCATAATTTTCATCCCCACCATCCCCATCATCATTATTGGGTTCACCGGAATTCCAATTGACAAAAGAACTATTTACAGCCACTGGAGAATAATCATTTTTAGAGTACTGTGTGCCCGCCTCAGGACCTGTGACCCAAAAGAAATGTCCTTCCGCAGCCGATTGAGTGGCATAGGTCGATGCACCTGTGCTCGCGTTAATTTGTGTGTAGCTATCGGAGCCGCCCATCCAAGCATCGGCGGTGAGCTTCGTTTGGATGTAATCATTTTCCCCTTGGCTGGTAATCGTTGCCAAATAGCCAGTGATGCCGTAATACGTCTTTGCTGCCGCAGCGACTTTTGCATCGGTCCATTTGATATTTGCGCCGGTATTCACCGCTTCATAGAAATGCCCTGTGCCCGTGTAGGCCAAGGCTGAGCCCACGCTAAAGGTGACGGTAAGGTTGCGCGTAGTCGAGGTAGAACCCACGCTCAATTGCACATTGCGCAAAGCCGTTTGGTAATCCGCAATCGAACCCGAGCCGGTGATGGTGATGCGCTTCTTGGTGTTGTCCCAGCTACAGCTAGCGCCTGCAGGCAAATTTGCCGTTGGGCATACCAACACATCGGTGGTGGCAGGGCTGCCATTGAGCTGCACAATCGCGCCATCTAGCGACCCTGAACCCGCAATGGTTAGGCCACTAGATACCGTTAGATTGGTGGAAGGGATCGTCGTTGTCGCAGTACCTGCCCCACCAAGCACAGTCGTGGGGTCTTTGATGGCAATGGTGAAGCTCTGGCTCTTTTGCGTTGCAGCGGCATAGGTTGCATCGCCAGCTTGATCGGCATGGATGGTGCAGGTTCCCGCCTTTACGATTGTGACGGTAGATCCGCTTACGGTACACACAGACGTGGTGGCAGAGCTAAAGCTTACCGACAAAGCAGTCGCATCGGTACTTGCGCTAATGGTAAAGCCAGCGTCGCCATAGATTTTATTGGCAAGACTTGCAAAGGTTATGGCCTGGGTGAGTTTAGATGTAGTGAACTGACTCACGGTACCATAGGCCGTTCCCGCAGTGTTGGTGGCATAGGCACGGAAATAATATGTGGTGGCAGCAGTCAAGCCACTGATACTTTCACTAAAGGCGCCCGTGCCTGTTCCATTGGCATCCTGGGTCACTCCGGTCTCACCAATTGTAGGTGTGTTGTCGGTAATGGAATACACGACACCGCGCTCAGTAACCGAGGCTCCCCCCGCATCCGAAATACTTCCCCCTAAGGTCGCTGCGTTTTGATTGATGCTACTCGCGCTAGTCGTTGTCAACGTGGGCAGAGCCACCACGGAAAATTGGCGGCTGGCATAGAGCTTAGTCATGTCCACATTCGCATCGCTATACTCCACCAAATATGATTTTACTC
>Ga0302287_10000185_pt1 | contig 39055 bp, 41 predicted proteins | sample III_Fen_E2_4_FD_200452 | JGI IMG/M metagenome (GOLD analysis project Ga0302287, IMG submission 200452) | Peat permafrost microbial communities from Stordalen Mire near Abisko, Sweden - III_Fen_E2_4 | ecosystem: Environmental > Terrestrial > Soil > Wetlands > Permafrost | place: Sweden: Abisko... | reverse complement strand
GCTTTCAGTGTGGGGTAGTTCTTATCGTATTGTTCAAGATGATTTTGTAATGGAGTGGCAATTGCTTGGCTCGCAAGGCAAGTGATCCAGATCCAAAGTGCGTGAAGCTTCCAACGTTTGGTCATAGGGTATCCGTGTTATATGTTACTTGGCTTTCTTCGCCACTTCGTCTTGAGCAATCTTCAGGAATTTTTCCGGATCTTTCGCAAATTCAGCAGGGCAACCCGCACAACAAAGGTTCACAATTTTCCCTTTGTAGATCACAGGAATCGCTAAGCCCATTTTCCCAATCTTGTCTTTGGAGACTGGACAGATCTTGTTGTTCAGTGTTGTTGCTTTGGCTAGTTGTTCCTTGCTGGGCTTGATGATTACCGTGTCTTTGGGTGAGCCCGTCTCGCCAGCGCAAGCGAGGGCAACAGTGATGAGTACGAGTGTGATGATCTTTTTCATGATTCTTCCTTTGGTTGTTTTGTTGAAAGAACATTTCCTTGATTGCCATGATCGATCCTTCGTTCTTGTTAAGAAAGGCAAAGGAAATATATGGCAACGCCAGTGATTAATTTTTGGAAATAGGAACAGCAAAACAGCATAAGCCGCGGAGCCTATGTGTTCATGTGATTCTAAATCAAGAATGAATGATGAACAACCACGAAGTCGCGTTGCAACTCGGGCGGAGAACCCAACAGATATGGGTTTTTGAAGCTTGTCGAAGGATAATTCGCAAGCGTGTGTGTAATCACTTGAGCAAAGAAGTCTACTTGTAGTGGTAGAGGATTGGGTGACAGAGCTTGAGCTCCATCATTGTCGAGCCCAGATGCCGCGAGCAGATTCAACTCATCACGGCAGCAGTCCTGAGCAGAGAGGGAAACACCTGAGTTGTGCTCTTCTTCCATTCCACATGATGGAGCCGCTGCATATAGGCGTTCGCTTGAAAGCATGTTTCCGCACCAGTGTTGGCCGAGCGGAACTCCGATAGTTGCAACCAACAACGAAAACACAGCTACGAGGCTAAGAATCGCCCTGACTTTGTGTGTAATCTTGTGGTTTGCGTGGGTCATGCAATAAGTATATGAAATTTGTGAAGAGAAGGGGTGGCTTATGAGCTCAGTGAACAGACTTGGGTGACGGGGAGCTAGTGCTTGTGCCCGTGACGGTAAATTGTTGCCTGCGCTAGCGGAATGCATTCCTTGGCATTGCATTCATTGATTTCTGGCTGCAATGTCGTATGTGTTATAGACCATTCATACATAAGATGATGCTCAATTTCTTCCAGCAAGGGAAATATGCGCGAGTCCTGAATTTCGGGATGGATTCGTACATGTGCAGTAAGCGCTATTTGCCCAGATCCTAGCGACCACGCATGCACATGGTGAACATCCTGAATTTCAGGAAAGTCTTTGGTGATGTCTGCTGCCATACCTTTAATATCAAGGGACGATGGGGATGCTTCCATCAAGATGCGTGTGCTTTGACGAAGAATATCCCATGCGCTACGAATTACCAAAACGGCAACGAGTATAGAAACGGAAGCATCGATGCGTCCCAAATCCCACGTGCGTGGCAAGAGTCCAAGCACAACGACAGCGAGAGAGGCTAACGCGTCTTGTAGAAGATGTAGGTAGGCGCTTCGGCTACTCAGGTCCTCTTGAGAATGTTTGTGCAACAAAAAAACAGAAGCAAGATTTCCCGTGAGTGCAATCAATCCAACCACCAGAATAATTCCACCCGAAACCGGCTCTGGGTGAATCCATCTTTCAATGCCACTTTTTACCACTAGTCCAAGGCCAATCATTAAAGTCATCGCGTTTGCTAGTCCAGCCATAACCTCAAAGCGGCTGTATCCATAGGTGTAAGTTGTTGTTGGCTTGTGGCGCATTATGATTCGGGCTGTCAGCGCAAGAGCTAGAGCCCCAACATCGGTCAGGTTATGCAACGCATCGGAGAGTAAGCCAAGACTATTGGCCGCTAAGCCGCCCACAACTTCGCCAATAACAATGGCAAGGTTTAATCCAAGGGATATCACATAATTAAGATCACCAGAAGTCATCGTTTTTTCAGACATCGACTAGCCTCATGAGCAGAAATTCAAACAGAGAAAAAGTTACAGAATTATCCACTCGATATCCCAAAGTGATTGCTTTTTATGCAGCTAATGTATGCAAAAAGTTGCATGTATTATAAGGAATGGGCTCCAGCAGCTCCTCTTTTTGAACATCGATGTCTTTGACCACTGTTTTTTGTAAATGGTGATGACAGGCGATTATCAGGGATATTATAAAATGGGAAAACATTTCTTTTCGCATTTCTTTGCTACCAACAACGAAAACAAGCTACGAGGTTAAGGAGCGCCCTGACTTTGTGTGTAATCTTGTGGTTTGCGAGGGTCATGCAAAAATCATATGAAATTTGTGAACAAAATATCATTGAGCCGCCCTCGAATTATGAACGAAACCAAAGTGTTGAACCAAGCTGAGACGCGGAATCTAGAGCTTTTCCCTATTTCTCTTCACATTCAGTTGTCCAGCGCAGAAAGAAATAAACTGGTCACCTCAGTCCTAACAAGTTCCTAACCTTCCCAGAGTTTAATATCTGCAAAAATATGCATATAATTTAAGCGATGAATAAATCGATCGACATTCTTGCCCGAACTCTTAAACCACTCGGTGACCCACTGCGTTTTGGTCTCTTGCATTTTCTTTCCGATGGTAAAGAGCATTGCGTGTGTGAAATGGCAAAAGCCTTTGCTGAGCCCGAATTCAATATTTCACGCAAACTTGCTCCGCTTCGCAAGCTAGGTCTAATCTGTGCACGGCGCGAAGGCACTTGGATGCATTACCACTTATGTACTGATCAGTGCGGCGCTTTATTCCAATCCCTTGCTTTGGCATTGGGTTTCGGTTCTGCAAAGCGTTCCCCCAATTCTCCACTCTCCACTCTAAAACTCTCCACTTCTCGTTCCTCGGAGTCCTCATGCAATCCAAAATCAAAGTCCTCATGCTCTGCACCGGAAATTCCTGTCGAAGCCAAATGGCCGAAGGCTGGGCGCGTAAGCTCAAAGGCGACCAAATCGAAGTCTGGTCGGCAGGTATCGAAACGCATGGCATGAATCCTAATGCCATTCAAGTCATGGCAGAAGCGGGTGTCGATATTTCTGCGCACACATCCAAAAACGTGAAAACGCTGCTCAATGTTGGATTCGATTATGTTGTGACGGTGTGTGGAAATGCTGACGAGACGTGTCCAAGCTTTCCTGGCAATACGCGCAAGATTCATGTGGGCTTTGATGATCCTCCTAAGCTAGCGAAAGAAATTGCAGCACGTGGTGGTTCTGCGCAAGAGCAACTCGATGCTTATCGCAAAGTGCGAGATGAAATCCGCAAATGGGTGGAAACTCTTCCCAATAGTTTATTTATGTCGTGAATTTCTTTCTCAACATTTCGCGGTAACATTTTCCATTTTCAATCGAATTGCTGGGCGGTATGCAATGACTCTCTTTGAACGCTATTTGACTCTTTGGTTTTTTCTGTGCATGGTTGTTGGAGTCTTGTTGGGCCTTGCTCTGCCTAATGTTACCGACCTTGTGCGGTCTCTTGAGTTTGGTCATGGCTCGCACATTAATCTGGTGATCATGTTGCTGATTTGGCTCATGATTTATCCGATGATGCTCAAGATTGATTTCGCAAGCATTAAGGATGCGGGGCATGCTCCCAAAGGTTTATTGGTGACATTACTTGTCAATTGGGTGGTGAAGTCTTTCAGTATGGCTTTGCTCGGATATGTATTCCTTCGCCATTTCTTTGCTTGTGGGCGGAGCTTCTGCGCTTCACATTCCTTTTGATGTGTTGTTGTATCGCGTTCTCGCTTTCATTGTAATCCCTTTGGTTGCAGGGGTTTCGAGTCGATTCGCCTTGCTTAAACTTAAAGGAAGCGGCTGGTTTGAAAAGAAATTCTTGCCGAAATGGGGACATCTCACCATTGCTGCACCAGGGGCGCTAATAGGTGCAAGTAATTTCTTTGAACTCGCCGTGGCTACCGCGATTGCTTTGTTTGGTGCCGATTCTGGTGCCGCTCTTGCAACCGTTGTGGGTGTTTTGGTTGAAGTGCCTGTAATGCTCCGCGTTTGCGAGGTTTGCAATCGTAGTCGTGCTTGGTATTCTGAGTCAAATTAGTGCGATCTCAAAGGTGTTATGCATAAGGTCGCGACATAGGTTCTAAGCAAAATTTCCTGTTTATTTTGCTGACAAAATGAAATCTATAAAGTCTATTGACAAAGTCGTTTAGTTGAGTTAGTTTTAATTCACTGAACAAATAATTTCGGTGCTGGGAGCCCTCGTGGGTACCAAATCACTGCCAATCAAACCCTTCTTGGGTAGGGCTGTCGGATTTGCCTAAGTGCCTGATTCCGACTTCCTTGCCTGAGAAAAAATCACGCTACCACAAGGAGCTCTCATGAAAAAAATTCACTCGTTCGCTCTCTCGATTCTCGCAGGAGCAATTGCAGCACAGGCTGTGGGCCCAACTGAAATTCGCTTCGGCGTTGCTCCAGGTCCTTATGGGGATCTGATTTCGCAAGCGATCAAGCCTGCGCTAGAGAAAAAAGGATACAAGGTGAGCCTTGTTCAATTTCAGGATTATGTGCAGCCCAATCTTGCATTGAGTAACAAGGAAACGGAAGCAAATTTATTCCAGCATCAATTGTATCTCGACAAGTTTTCCAAAGACCATAATCTGAAGCTTTCTTCTGTAATCAATGTGCCCACCGCAGGTCTTGGTATCTACTCAAGTAAGATTAAATCATTGAAGGATTTGAAGAAGGGCGATGAAGTAACTCTTTCTCAAGATCCAACAAATCTTGCACGTGGGCTACGCTTTTTACAGAAGGCAGGCCTTATCAAATTGAAGCCAGAGATTGATGCGACCAAAGTCACAGATCGCGATATCGCAGAGAATCCAATAGGTCTTCGCTTTACTTTGCTCGAAGCCGCCCAGATTCCTCGTTCGCTGGGTAGCGCAACAATTGCAGTCATCAATGGAAATTTTGCCATTGCTGCTGGGCTCAAACTTTCTGATGCTATCCAATTGGAAACACTGGATGAAAATATTAAGAACGTGATTGCTGTTCGCACCGAAGATCTTGGTAAGCCATTCGTGAAAGACCTCAAAGAGATCGTAGAATCTGAGGCATTCTATAAGATCGCTTCCGATCCAAAAAACATCTTCTCGAGCTTTCAAGCTCCTGAGTGGTATTCCAAGAAGTGGTCTGCAAAGAAGTAAGGAGAGTCATGCTTGAGTTGAAGAATATTTCGGTGCGCTTTCGAAGCAAAAGCCGATCTGTGGATGCGGTCAAAAATGTATCGATTCATGTGAACCGTGCGGAAGTTTTCGGAATTGTAGGCACGAGTGGTGCTGGCAAGAGTACGCTTTTGCGCACTATTAATTTGCTAGAGCGGCCAAGTGAAGGTGAAATCTGGATCGACGGACGAAATATCGCGTCTTTGCAGGGAGAAGCTTTGCGTCGTGAACGCTTAAATATCGGAATGGTGTTTCAGCACTTTAACCTTCTTCACTCGCAGACAATATCTGAAAATATTGCCTTACCCTTGCACGCGGCAAGGCTCGCCTCGGCAGCCATTCAAAAGCGCGTTTCTGAATTGCTCGATCTCGTAGATTTGAATGGTATGGGGAAGGCCTTGCCTTCTCAACTTTCTGGTGGGCAAAAGCAGCGCGTAGGTATTGCTCGTGCTCTTGCCAATAATCCCGATGTCTTGCTCTGCGATGAGCCCACCTCGGCTTTGGATTTGGAAACAACAGAATCGATTCTGAACTTACTTGCAGAAATCAATCGCAAGCTTGGGGTTACCATCGTTATCATTTCTCATGAAATGGCAGTAATCAAGCGCATCTGCCATCGTGTGGCTGTGATGCATGATGGTGTGGTGGTTGAGAATAAACCTGTGTATGATCTCTTTGCTCATCCTGAACATGCATTTACTCGTGAGCTTGTCGAAAAATCTCTGGACTTACGAGTGCCTGATCGAGTGCTTGAAGAACAGCAAGGCGAGATTCTTCGCTTAGTGTTTTTAGGTGCTCGTGCAGAGGATCCTGTGCTGAATGAGACAACGCACTTGTTTTCTGTGCAGATCAATATCTTGCATGGTCGTATTGAATATATAGCAGGAAAGCCCATCGGCATTCTCTTGGTTTCGTTGCAGGGAACAGAGAACAATGTGAAGCTAGCCACACAATTTTTGCAAGAACATGTTGCTCGTTTGGAGGTAATTCGTCATGGGTGAACTCGATCTTTCGATTCTCTGGCAAGACCTTACCAAAGCGCTCTTTGAAACGGGTGTAATGGTGAGTATTAGCCTCTCACTTGCACTGCTGTTGGGTTTACCGCTTGGCTTCGGTGTGTATTTGACTCGTAAGAATATGTTGTGGGAAAATCGGATCTTGAATTGGCTAGGTGGAATAGGAATAAACTTAATTCGCTCTTTGCCTTTCGTGATCTTGTTGATTCTGGTATTACCACTTGCTCAATTGATTACAGGAAGGTCCACGGGGCCTTATGCTGCATCGGTTCCGCTTGCCATTGCAAGTATTGCGTTCTTTGCTCGTTTAGTAGAAAGCGCTTTGTGTGAAGTTAGTGTGGGTGTAGTTGAAGCTGCTCGTGCACATGGCGCGTCGGATTGGTTATTGATACGCAAAGTCCTTTATCCAGAGTCTCTTGCAGGCTTAATGCGCGGCTTCACAGTAACGGCAATCAGTCTAATTGGCTACTCTGCGATGGCTGGTGTTGTTGGTGGCGGTGGCATCGGATTCCTTGCAATCAATTATGGCTACTATCGCTATGAAACGGGAGTCATGATTATCACGGTGGCAATATTGATTGTCATTGTCCAAATTTTCCAAGGGTTTGGTGATTGGATCGCACACAAACTAGATCATAAGAAATGAGACCGTAATGACAAAATTTTCGATTCCAAACAACATTCAAAATGAGGTTGGTTAATGAAGTTTGCAACGCTTGCCGTTCACTCTGGACAAGAGCCCGATTCACGCACAGGTGCTGTGAATGTCCCCGTGCATTTTAGTTCCACGTTTGCGCAAGATGGCTTAGGTGGATTGCGTGAGGGCTTTGAATATGCACGCACAGGAAACCCAAGTAGACAGGCATTGGAAACGACTATTTCTGCATTGGAAGGGGGAACCTTTGGGCTTTCCTTTGCTTCTGGCCAAGCCGCTTCTACTGCCGTTGTCGATTTGTTGATTCCTGGTGATGAAGTCGTGACCGTACCTGATATATATGGTGGCAGCTATCGTTTGTTTCACCGTGTTATCAACAAATACGGAATCAAGACGGTTATTGCGCAAGCCTCTTCACCGGAAGCGATCCAAGCAGCGCTCTCTCCCTCGACGCGCATTGTTTGGATCGAAACGCCTTCCAATCCACTACTCAATATTTTAGACATCGCTAGCGTTTCAGAAATTCTGAGTCGGTTCAGAAATAAAGATGGTGAAAAGCCAATTCTTGTTGCGGACAACACCTTCGCAAGCCCCGCGTTGCAAAACCCATTGGCGCTTGGTGCTGATATTGTTGCGCACAGTTGCACCAAATATTTGGGCGGGCATAGCGATGTGATTGGTGGCGCGCTAATTACCAATCGCAAAGATTTATGGGAACGGTTAAAGTTCTATCAGAACGCTGCGGGTGGTGTGCCTTCGCCTATGGATTGCTATTTGTTGCAGCGCGGAATTCGCACCTTGCCATTACGGATGAAGCAGCACGAAAGTAATGCGTTTCGCGTAGCGGAATTTTTACGCGGCCACACAGCCGTGGAAACTGTTTTTTTCCCTGGCTTTGCAGATCACCCAGGGCATCAAATTGCGCTTAAGCAAATGAGAGGATTTCCTGGCATGGTGTCTTTCCGAGTGCGCGGTGGCTTAGATGGTGTGCGCAAGGTTTTTGAAAATCTGCATTTGATTTTACCTGCGGAAAGTTTGGGCGGAGTGGAGTCACTTGCGTGCCACCCTGCAACCATGACGCATGCATCGTTTCCACCCGAAGAGCGTTTGCGCGTGGGCATTACCGATAACCTGATTCGCTTCTCGCTCGGAATCGAAGATGCGGATGATTTGATCGATGATATTCGTGAAGCCTTGAAACACTCGTTGTAATATTAATCGAGCCAGAATCGATAAGTTTTGAGCGGCGAAAATTATTGCGAGCGTTTGGCGTGCTACTGATTATTGCAGGGAGTGTGATGCTGATATTGTGAAACAGAATCTTTTGTTGATATTCTCTGTCCTCAATAAGGGTTTTGGATTCTACAAAAGTCGACAAGAATTAGGACAGAAATGGAAGAAAACGAGTAATTTATGAACTTATGTATTTGCTCGCTGTCTTTTTTAAGGGTGTTTGATGGAAAATATTCCATGGAGCATTCCCCTATCGCTAATTAGCGATATAGTTCCACTACTTTTTGCATTTCGCGTCCGGCCTGGATATCAAATAGAGAAATGCAATGCCGCTGCTATCGGCTATTTTGCAAGTTCACAAGGGACTCTTGTGGGTCAAAATTTTTGCTGCGACTTGCCTTGGTCCTTGGCTTCGCGCAACATACTTGCAGAAGGGATTCCTCATAACCAATCCCAACGCTCTTTCCAAATAGAGTTAAGTACATCGCATAAAACCTTCCAATGCCTGCTGTATAGAGAATCAAATGATGATGGATTGATTGGAATTCTTTGCCGAGAAACTGTGTCAGAAGAAGTTCAAAAGACGACTCAGATCCGAAACTTTTTGCGAATGGTTTTAGATACGATTTCTATTGGTGTATTCTGGAAAGACGTGGAAGGCCGTTATGTGGGGTGCAATCGCGCCTTTCTACTTACGACAGGAATTAGTTCTTTTTCAGAGGTTATCGGAAAAACAGACTTTGATATGCCTTGGAGAGAAATCGCACACGAGATTCGTCAAGAGGATCTTTCCATTTTGGAAACTGGTGTGGTTGGACATATTCCCATCACAAAAGAAAAGAAAGTTCGACTTGCTGATGGAGTTCCTCATCACATAAAATCTTTTAAAACATTAATACTAGCCGAAGATGGCTCTATCCAAGGTGTTCTTGGTTCTTCAGAAGATATTTCTCACTTGTACGAAGCAGAAGCAAATCGACGGGAACAAGATCGACAATTATTGCAAGCGGATAAAATGATGAGTCTGGGTGTGCTGGTGGCTGGCATTGCCCATGAAATCAACAATCCCAATAATTTAATCATGATGAATTCTTCCATGGTTACAAAGATTTGGAGTGATGCCAAACCAATTCTGCAAAAAGAATTTGCAAGCAAACCCTCCTTACGGCTTTGTCGCATTCCCTATGAATCGGCTGAGCAAGAAATGGATATTTTGTTGCAGGGTATTGTTGGTGGTGCAAGCCGTATTCGTGGAATTACCCATGGCTTAAAAGACTATGCAGGCAAAGATCAAGGGGAAGCGATGGACATCGTTTCTGTGAAGTCTGTGGTAGAGGCAAGTCTGATGATTCTTGGCCCGACCATTCAGCGACATACACATCACTTTATTGTTCAGCATGCAGAAAGTGATTTGTTTGTTTTTGGAAAGAAGATGCAATTGGAGCAGGTGCTCATTAACTTGCTCACCAACGCATGCCATGCTTTGCCGAATATGCAAGGGTGGATCACTCTTGCATACCGTTTACGTGAAGATGGAAAAGTCGGTATTTCTGTGGAGGATTCTGGAGCGGGAATTCCTTCCGAATTACTCAGTAAAATTCGTGAGCCTTTTTTTACCACCCGTCACGCTAGTGGTGGCATGGGGCTTGGAATTTCTATTGCTTTGGGGATTGTGAAAGCGCACCATGGCTCATTGGATATTTGTTCAGAACAAGGAAAAGGAACTCGAGTAGAAATTGTGCTTACGCATTGTGTTCCAAAGGATCGAGGTTAATGGCTTATCCAGAACTGCCCATAATTTTAGTGGATGATGATGATGCTTTTTTGCGCACAGCCCGCTTAAGCCTTTTCGCAGAAGGCCTTGAATATGTCTTGACCATGCCTGACCCGCTCAAGGTGCTTCCTTGCATTCGGCAGATGGGGGCTAGCGTTGTATGTTTAGATCTTACTATGCCTGGGATGGATGGCTTTATTTTATTGCAGGAAATCGTAGCAGAATTTCCGCATGTCCCCGTGGTTGTCTTGACGGGGTCATTGGATGTTGATATTGCCGTGGCTTGTATGAAGGCTGGTGCGAAAGATTACCAGGTTAAACCCCTTCATCCAGAAAGCTTTGCGCAAATGATGCGCAAGCAATTGGAGCGACTAGATATTTTAGAAGAGACCGAGCGCTTACGTGAGAGCTTGCTGCGCGATGGTTTAGAAAATCCCCAAGCATTTTCTCATATCGATACGCAGTACATAAAGATGAAGCGCATATTCAGTTATGCAGAGGCGATTAGCAAAACGGGTATGCCTGTGCTGGTCACTGGTGAAACGGGAACAGGCAAAGAATTGATGGCAAAAGCCTTGCATAATTTGCGCCATCCGCGTGCGCCTTTTATTGCTGTAAATGTGGCTGGTCTAGATGATGCTGTATTTAGCGACACTCTTTTTGGGCACCTCAAAGGAGCCTTTACAGGAGCATTGACTGACCGCAAAGGCCTAGTTGAATCAGCTGATGAAGGCACTTTGTTCCTTGATGAAATTGGAGATTTAACCCCAGAAAGTCAAGTCAAATTACTTCGCTTAATTCAAGAAGGTGAATACTATCCATTAGGAGCAGATCGCCCTCGTAAGGTGCATATTTGGATTTTAGCGGCAACTCATCGACCCATTGCATCGATGTCTACGTTCCGCAAAGATCTCTATTATCGTCTACAATCGCACTGCATTAATCTTCCCCCTTTACGTGAGCGGCTTTGTGATTTGCCTCTGCTAGTCTTTTCCACCTTGGAAAAAGCGGGTCAGCAAATGGGGCGAGTATTCTCAACGCATTTTGCCCATAATCTGGTTAAAAGAATAATTGGATACGAGTTTCCTGGGAACGTTAGAGAACTGCAGGGTATGGTGTTTGATGTGGCTGGTTCGGCTTCTCGCGACGAAATTATTGATGAAGATGTTTTGCGCCGTTGGATTGGAACAAGTAAGCCTGTCGAGGACTCAACTACGTCTGTGTCTAGTATGGCTTGCGCTACCGTACAATTTGGAGAAAAGTTACCCTCACTACGCGAGGTCGAAGATCTGCTGATTCACGAAGCCTTGCTGCGAACCAAAGACAATAAGACCGTTGCAGCTGCATTGCTTGGCGTATCAAGACAAACGCTTCTGAATCGCTTTAAACGAGCTCATGCAGAAACCTCGGATGTTGACGAAAGGCTCATCTTGGATTTTGGCTTTTAAGGTTGAGATCTTCAAGTATCTCGACGATACTCCATGCTATTCCCCAAAGGGGAATTTCCGTACCTGAATGGTGTACGCCAAATATTTTGGCGTTGAATATTTAGTCACTGACAAAATTCTTTACGTCGTCCTATGGCGACGGTTTCTTTTTTTGCGCAATATCTAGGTATTAGCATCTTGCATAGCGCCATAGGGCGTTTGGCACGCGACTTGCTTAATCGATGGGGGGACACATGAAACGAATATTGCTCGTAGAAGATGATATTGCGTGTTTGCGGACAATGAAATTAGTGTTGCAGCTGGAGGGTTACGAAGTGAATATTGCATCCGATGGAGATGGCGCTTTGCTTGCCTTTCATAACTCGTCAGCAAAATTTGACTTGGTGATCACTGATGTACAGATGCCGCGAATGTCTGGAATTGAATTTCTAAGTGCAATAGTAACGGAGACGTGTTGTCCGAAAATATTAGCGATGAGTGGTTTTTTTGATCAGCAGACGGTGGGTAGTTTACAAGCCAATGGTTGTACGAATTATTTGAAGAAGCCTTTTAATGATCAAGAACTGTTGGGTGTTGTTTCTGAGCTTCTGAAATAATACCTGCGAATGGAGGAATAATGTCAACAACGATGACTTCAATGCTTCTAGATGGATCTCAAATCGAGTCCAGAAATGAAGAGGGAAACTGGGTGATCAGACCGCAAGGAAACTTAATAGCAGGAGAAGCAACCACCCTGCTCGATGGACTCATGGAGTGGTTCCATAGTGGTTCTGCGATTGGTTTTCTTGATCTAACTATGGTGCAATCCATTGATGTTACTTGCATGGCGGTTCTGGTCACTTTTCAACGAAAATTGAATTCAGGGAAATTAGGCCGTCACATCGTGGTTGAAAATGTGCAAGAACGCTTGCAGCCATTATTCAAACTTTCCCAATTGCGGGATTTATTCCAGCAACATGAAGAGGCGATTCATGCCTGAAATCTCCTTATTGGACGAATTTCTCTCGGAGTCACGAGAGCATTTAGCCCAAGTGGAAAAAGACTTCATGGCTCTAGAGAAGGGTGGATCTGCAACCGATCCTGAAGTCTTAAATCGAATTTTTCGCGCCATGCATACGGTTAAGGGAAGCTCCGGTTTTTTCAATTTAAAAAGTATCGGTGGGCTTGCTCATGTCATGGAAACGGTACTTGACCGCATGCGCGAACATATCGTGCTACCAACACCCGAGGTTCTAGATACCCTTTTGAGTGGTGTAGATCGCTTGAATGCCATGCTTGCCGATATCGGTTCGAGTAATGCGCAAAATACTGCTGAGCTTGAAAAAAAGATTTTGCAATGCCTACAGCAGCAAAAGGATTCAGGGCACGAAGTCGCCAAGATAAAGATTTCCATGGAACAGCCTTGGACGGTATCAGAAATAGATTGGGAAAAAATCCCCAAAGGTCACTATTTATATCGCTTAGATTACGATCTAAATATTGTTGACACGAAACATCATCTGGAGCCAATTGCATTATTGGAATATTTGCAAAAAATGGGGCTAGTCCATGATGGATATATTCTGGTCTCGCAAGAAAGTGATCCCGTGCTCTACCAGTTGCTATTTTCAACGGTACTTGAGCCCGATTTAATGTCTGCAGCAAGTCATCCGGACGCGGCAAAAATTGTGCTAATTCCCATACCCGAAAAACAATTAGCAACCAAACCAACGGAAGAAAAAGAATCCGTACTCATTGTCTCGAATCCTTTGGAGCATAAAGCGACAGAATCAGATAGCTTAAAGGTAAAAGTAGACATTCTGGATCGACTCATGCAATTGGCTGGCGAGCTTGTGCTGGTGCGCAATCAGCAGCTGATGCTCACTGAACAAGATGAAAGTATGGATCGTGGCATAACTCAACGCTTGGATTTAGTAACAAGCGCGTTGCAAGAAACCATTATGCGTACTCGCATGCAACCAATAGGAAATGTCTTTGGGCGTTTTACTCGCGTGGTTCGCGATTTAGGACGTAAGTTAGGCAAGAATATTGTGCTAGAGACCGAAGGCAATGAAGTCGAATTGGATAAAAATATTCTTGACGCCTTAGTGGATCCCTTGACACATATTATCCGCAATTCCTGCGACCATGGAATTGAAGACCCTGCGGCGCGTAAAGAATTGGGGAAGGCTGCAGAAGGGAAAATCAACTTACGTGCTTACCATGAAGGTGGACAAATTCATGTAGATATCTCGGATGATGGGAACGGAATTTCGCGAGCCGCCATTCGTCAAAAAGTTTTAGAAAAAGGCTTAAAGACTAAGGACGCTTTGGCTGGAATGTCTGATGCCGAACTCGTGTCTCTTATTCTCTTGCCAGGATTTTCGACGGCAAATGAAGTGAGCGAGGTTTCTGGTCGCGGCGTGGGCATGGACGTGGTTAAGACTAGCGTAGAAAGTTTGGGCGGAATCATTGAGATTGAATCCGAAGAAGGCCGTGGAACCACGATGCACCTGCGCTTGCCCTTAACCCTAGCCATTATTCCTTGCATGGTTGTGGAGGTTTTGGGACAGCGGTTTGCTATTCCGCAAATAGACCTCGTCGAATTAGTTTGCTTGTATGACGATGATGTTTTGGAGCGGGTGGAATGTGCGGGGGCTCGCGAAGTGTTTCGTTTACGCGATTCTTTATTGACCTTAATTCGCCTCGAAGAAATTTTAAATCGCAATGAAATATTTGATGAAGATGTGCGTCGGCAAATTACCGAAAAATGGCGGAACCAACGACAGGCTCAGGTTAATGAATTTAAAAAGTCGCAACAAAATGGTGAAGCGAGTAGATGCTCATTAAATTTTGCCGTTCTCAAAGTTGGGACATCTCGTTTTGGATTAATTATTGATCGCATTATTGGAACAGAAGAAATCGTAGTCAAGCCCATGCACAGAGCAGTAAAGGATTTAGGAATTTATTCTGGTGCAACAGTTTTAGGCGATGGTTCTGTGGCCATGATCCTAGATGTGTTAGGAATTTCTCGTCATAGTGCGATTCGATTGGAAGGCGAACAAAAGGTTGACGCAAAGCTTGATGCAAAGCCGGGTACAACACAGTCCATAGGAACTCGACGCAAACTTTTGCTTTTTGATAATGGGCGCCAAGAACAGTTGGCTGTTCCCATGGAAAAAATTAAGCGCATTGAACATGTTCAGATGGATAAGGTGGAACACATCGGTACGCGTGAATTCTTAGTAGTGGATCAGCAATCGACACGGTTGCTACGCTTGGATCAATATCTGGAAATCGCATCTAGCGAAGAGCGTAAAGAAATGTATTTGTTGTTGCCCAATAAATATCGGCAGCCCTACGGAATACTCATATCAAATGTTTTAGATGTTGGCGAATTTGATTGTCAATTAGACCATCGGAGTTACCGAGGTGCCGGTGTAGAAGGAACCTTATTAATTAAAGATCGCATGACATTATTGCTTGATCCTGCTGCGCTGATGGGGATGGCAGAGCCTAGTGAATTGGAGGAAGTGTATGGATAGTACCGTGCAGCAACGTGGCTCATGGCAAGTGGCCGCATTCCGCTTGGATGGTCGACTCTTTGGCGTTGATATTCGCGATGTCAAAGAAGTGAACGCAGAAGTGGCGCTTACGCGCATTTACCATGCACCTCGGCATATTTGTGGCTACATGAATATTCGTGGGCAAATTCATTTAGTGGTGGATTTACGTACCGAATTTGGTTTCGAGCCTGGTGCTGTATGCTCTACCAGTCGAGTCGTGATTTTTAAAAATACCATCGATGAGCCCTTTGGGGTTTTGGTTGATAGTGTTGAAAATATTGTAACCCTTACCGAAGAAAAAATTGTGGATCGCCGAGAAGGAGAAGCTCTCATTGATTCTGCTATCCAAGATAAGCGCAAATCCAAAAATGGATTGTGTGTGGGAGTATATCCCATGGAAAAAGAATTGATGCTATTGCTTGATGCCAAATCTATTATCGCGAATTGAATAATAATCGTCGCGCAAACCTTATTGTCGTCCTCACAAGCAGAGGGGCTCTGTATATGGTGCGCGGTAAATGGCAATGTTTGCATAAATGAATAAAACTTAACGGAGACGGAATAATGAATAAATTAAAAGTTGGTACCAAACTCATTGGTGGCTTTATCTTGGTCGCGCTATTGGCTCTGGGCGTAGGTCTATTTGCCGTAAATAAGATCCAAGCCTTGGGTGCAGCAGATCAAACTCTTTATGAATTTGGTACCGCTCCCTTTCAATACATCACCGATATCGGTGTTGATTTCCAGAAATTGCGCCTATTAGCAACGCAGATCAGTTATACCCATGATAATGATGAAATCAAGACCAAGGAACAGTCGGTTAAAGTCCTTGCCGACACGATTCAATTTGACCTAGACTCGGTAAAAGCGACCCTGCTTACCCCAGTAGGAAAAGAAAATCTGGAAAAGGTGCGCTCCTACTTGGGTGCTTATGTTATCAGTATCTCTGAATTGTCTAGGCTTGCCGAAGATCCCAAAAAGGCACAAGAGGCCACTCGAAAAGTTGGAGAGATGCGAGAACTCGCTTCAAAGTTGGGTGATGTCGTTGGACAATTGACAGACCTTAAGGTGCAAGCCGCGAAGGAGATTGCTGCGAAAAATTCAGCCTTAGCGGAAAGTGTCTCTAAGATCACCTTAATCTTTTTGGGAATTGCGGTTCTTTTAGCACTCTTCTTAGGTATTTGGATTTCACGTTCTATCACGAAGCCCTTGGGAGAATTGGTTGCTTTGGCAAATAGTGTTGCAGAAGGGGATCTCAGCAAAAAGGTAACCGTAACTACAGAAGACGAAGTAGGCTTACTAGGAAGCGCCGTTAATGCCATGGTTGAAAATCTGCGCAACGTTGTCGGTAATATCAAAACCAATGCCCAGACTGTTTCCTCTTCCTCCGAAGAGCTTTCGGCCGTGTCGCACCAACTGTTGACTAGCGCAGAAGAAATGGTCAACCAATCGGTGACCGTTGCAAGCACCACCGAACAAATGAGTACGAATATCAATAATATGGCAAGCGCAGCCGAAGAGATGAGCGTCAATGCCAATGAGGTGGCTGGAGCAGCAGAACAACTTTCCCAAAACATGAATGCAGTTTCGAGTGCCGTAGAAGAAATGAGCGTATCCATTGCGCAGATTTCTCAAGAGGCTGATCAAGCTCGTCGTGTATCTGATCAAGCAAGCGTGTCAAGTCGCACCGCCACAGAGACCATGGGTAAATTGGGCGAAGCCGCTAAGGAGATTGGTAATGTTACCGAAGTGATTAAGCGTATTGCTGATAAGACCAATCTGCTTGCACTGAACGCAACCATTGAAGCTGCTAGTGCGGGTGAAGCTGGTAAGGGCTTTGCTGTAGTTGCTAACGAAATTAAGGAACTGGCGAATCAGAGTGCACGCGCTGCCGATGATATTGCCCGTCGAATCGAAGGTGTACAAGAGAATACTGGTTCTGCTGTGAAGGTCATTGAGGATGTGTCGAATGTGATCGTCAAAATTGGTGATTCCGTACAAGGCATTGCACGGGCTGTGGAGCAGCAAACAAAAGCGGGCAGCGATATTAGCTCGAACGTGATCCAGGCTAGCAAGGGTGCTAAAAACATTGCCAGTGCAATTTCAGAAGTGGCTAAGGGCGCAAATGATGTCTCCATGAATTCTGGTGAAGCAGCCAAGGGTTCTCGCGATGTTTCTACCAATATCTCGGGAGTGAAATCTGCTGCCGATGAATCTAATAAGGGTGCGGAGCAGGTCAATAAAGCTGCGTCAGATCTTGCCAAGATGGCTGGCGATCTCGAAGTCACTGTTTCTCGGTTTAAGATTTAACACAGCAATGAATGATTGCTCTTGCAAGTCAAGGGCGATTATTGTGGAGGGCAGGCTGCAATGATCAATTACATGGAGGCTCCGTACCGGATTCTTGTCGTTAATGATGATGAAGCACAACGGGAATTGTTGCGGTCGGTTGCTTTAGACGCTAAATGGATTTTAATCGAGACAGACTCTACAGATTCGATTGTAGATAATATTATCGATTGGGGACCGGATCTTGTATTGATAAATGCAACATTACAAGGTGTTGATGCTTGTCACTCCATTAAACATTCGCCAGCTCAAGGTATTCGGGATGTTGCGGTAATCATGCTCTCTGATCAACGGCAGAAATTAAGCCGCAGAAAATCATTTACTGCTGGCTGTGATGATTATGTCGGGAATATTTCTCTTGTTGAAGAACTCAAAATTCGAGTTGATTTGCAAGTCCGCAATCGTAGAATTCGCTTGGAACTAGAGTGTGTGAGCAAGGCTTTACGCAAGAGTCTGTTGAGTAAGTCGCGAACGCTTTTGGAGTCACAGCGCGGATTAATTCGGGCTTTAGCGACCTTAGCTGAATCTCGTGATGATGATACTGGAAAGCATATTGAGCGTGTGCAGTATTACCTCTCTATTTTGGTCGCGGCAGCTAGGCGGAAAAAATTATTGGACTCCTTCGATGAAGCTTGGGAAGAGCAAATTATACAGGCCGCATGCCTGCACGATATTGGAAAAATATCAATTCCTGATGCTGTACTGCGCAAGCCTGGAAAACTTGAGCCAGATGAATTTGCGATTATGAAACAACATGCTGAGGAAGGGTTTGCAACGTTAGATGCAATACATCAGGAATTTCCAGAGAATCAATGTCTGGCTTTTGGTAAGGCAATCGCTCGTTCTCACCATGAAAAGTGGGATGGCACAGGGTATCCGCAAGGATTGCGTGGAGAAGAGATCCCTTTAGAGGCAAGGTTGATGGCCATTGTGGATGTGTATGATGCACTTCGCTCTGTACGTTGTTACAAACCTGCGTTCGACCATGATCATAGTGTTGAAATCATGCAACAGATGTCTCCCGCACATTTTGATCCTGTATTTTTTCCCTTGTTCTTGGAAGTTTCAGATGAATTTTCAAGAGTTTATAACGACAACTGTGAAGTGTGTGTGGGAGACGTTTCGTGATTCCTAAACGTGTTGTGCTTGTTGATGACTCGCGTGTATTTCGCTCCATCCTTGAGGACTTACTCAAGGATGATCCTTCTGTGCAGGTCGTTGCTTCCTTATGGAGTGGTGAGAAAGCCTTGGAATACTTGGCTTTACATCCCGTGGATGTCGTTACCTTAGATGTGGAAATGCCTGGCTTAGATGGCATTGAAACTTTGCGGCGTATTCAAGAATTGAACAAAGGAATTGGAGTCATTATGCTCAGTTCCTTGACACGCAGTGGCGCCGATGCAACTATGCGTGCCTTGGATCTAGGAGCATTTGATTTTTTGCCGAAACCAAGTTTTGATGAAGGGCTTCAATACAAAGCAACTTTCCGTATGCAATTGTTGAGTAAAATTAAGGCATGGCGAAATAATTCGAAGCCTATTATTTCAAAACAATTTGCACCTCAGAAAGGTAATCCAGAAGTACTTGCGAATCCAAATACTCCTGCGCGTAGTGGACATGTGCAAGCCATTGTGATTGGTGTTTCTACGGGTGGCCCAAAGGCGCTTACGGTAATGCTTCCTTTATTGACTGCACTTGTCGATTGTCCGATTTTAATAGTGCAACACATGCCACCGCACTTTACCAAATCGCTTGCTGAGAGCTTAGCGAAGCGCTGCCGCTATAAGGTCGTAGAGGCGAGTGAAGGACAAGCTGTGGAAGAACGCACCGTATATATTGCGCCTGGTGGGTTTCATTTAGTTGTGCGCAGAGAAAGTAACAAGGTGCTTACTGCATTAACATCGCAACCTGCTGAAAATGGCTGTAGGCCAAGTGTTGATGTGCTTTTCCGCTCTGCAGGCAATGTCTATGGCGCAAATCTAGTGGCTATGATTTTAACAGGAATGGGTGCTGATGGCGCGGCAAGCTTACGAGCCTTGAAGCGAGGCGGGGCATGGATCTGTGCACAGGATGAGGCTAGTTCTGTGGTGTGGGGCATGCCAGGGTCAGCGGTTGCAACAGGCGTCGTCGATGACGTCGCGAGCCTAGAAAAACTGCCAGAGTCTGTGGCAAAAATTGTAAAGGGAAATAAATGAACGCGACAACTCAACAAGCTCTTACCAGCTACATTCATAAATCATGTGGAATTACCTTAGGTCCTGAAAAAGCTTATTTATTAGAGCAACGGCTAATTCCCTTACTTCCTGAGCTAGGCTTTGCTGATCTCGATCGGCTTGCTACTCAGCTTGCTTCCTCGCAAAGTCAGAACAGTTCTGTGCGAGAAAAAATAATCGTTGCGATCACGACCAATGAAACCAGTTTCTTTAGAGATGAAACTCCTTGGGCTGCTTTACAAGAGGCTTTCTTGCCTGAGCTTTGTCTGCGTATTCAAGACCGCAAAGCTCGCGTACCACAGCGTCGTGGAGCAAAGGCCAGAATCTGGTCTGCGGCTTGTTCTACTGGGCAAGAACCTTATACGCTTGCAATCACGATTCAAGAATACTTGCGCAGTCATCCGCGTGAATTGGCTCGTGCCGATGATTTTGAAATTGTGGCGACCGATATTTCTTCGCGGGTTTTATCGAAGGCTTTGCTTGGTCGTTATTCTTCCATAGAGCTTGCGCGTGGAATTATTCCTGCGATGCGGAAACAGTATTTTGAAGCGCAGGGAAATGATATGTTTCAGGCGAATGCAGACTTGCGACGCATGATTGATTTTCGTTCGTTGAATTTAATGAATGACTTCTCTCACCTAGGTGCTTTTGATGCCATTTTTTGCCGAAATGTGTTGATTTATTTTGATGAACCAGCCAAGCAGAAAATTCTTGCAACCATGCACAGTATGTTAGATCCCAAGGGGATTCTGGTGTTAGGCTCGGCAGAAAATTTGTATGGACTCAAGTCTGGTTATCAGTCTGTGCATGTATCTGGATCTGTTCATTATCGTTTAATAGATGACAAGTAAAGTCAATTTAATTACCGCAAAATATTTTTAATTCCACCGAAGATCATTTGACTTGCAAGCGCAGAAAGGAATAGTCCGGTAAGTTTGCTTAAAATGATAATTCCGCGTTGCTTTATAATTCGTTCAATCGCATTTGCAGCAAGTAAAATCCCCCCCACGGCAGCAATCGCAAATAGGAGAGCAATAACGGCTTGAACTGTTTCTGCATGTGTGGTTGCTTCTGCTCCGACTACTAAGATGCCGCCAGTGGTTGCTGGGCCAACAATAATCGGAATTGCCATGGGAACCACAGCAATATCAGTACCTGGTGTTGCTGTTTGATTGCTGCCTTGTACGAGTGAAACTGCAGAAAGGAAAAGCAATGTGCCTGCTCCTACGCGAAATGAATCTAGGGTTATGCCTGCAAGATCAAGTAAAGCACTGCCTGTGAAAAAAAGCAAAAGGCAGATAATGAGAACAGCGAAGGTTATTTTCAACGCAAGCCTTGCACGCTCTCGTGCCGTAGCATTTGCTGTGTATAGCACAAACATAGACAGCGCAAAGAATGGCGCTAACAAAACCAAGAAGGTTACCCAGAGATGGAAAATATGGCTCATAGCTAGAATGTATCAATAAAAGGGAATTATCGCGTCAACTCTACTTTCCATGAGTTGAAAATTGAGTGCTGAGAGTCATGCTTCGGCTCAATGAATTTCCCTAAGTGTATTGGGAGGTCGTTACGATATCGGCGCCACTCCAAGTATAGACTGCGAGGAGTGGTTCCTTGCCCGTGCGCATAGCGTGAACTGCTCGCGACGGGTGCAAAATAAACGTTCCTGGTGGTAGCGTGCGTTCCACATTTCCTAGAGTCCATTGCGCAGATCCTGCCACCACGTGATACAGTTCTACGGCAGGGTGCCAATGCAAAGGATAAAGCGTGTACGGGGCAATTAAGGTCAGTCCGAACCCGATGTGATCACTATGATAAGGGGCATCAGGCCCAATGATTTCGGCAAAGGCGATGCGATCCTTCAAATCTGGAGCATCGGAGCGAGGTGCGTAGCTGTACGTCCAGGGCAGAATTGATAGTGCCGGAATGATTGCATCAAACAACCGTCGTGTAGCAAGATCGGTGGGAACAATAATATCTGAATAGCTATTCAGTATTGCATGGTCGCTTTCTTGTAAGTTACCCGTTAAGGTGGGTAAGGGGGCAAATAGCCTTTGCAATTGCTGGATTTCTTGTTCGACTTCAGGACTTGCGAGGGGATGATTTTGCAACACATTTTGGTAGGCTGCGAGTAGCGTATCAATTTTCTGTTGACTCATTACCATCACCTGGGAGTTGATTCTAGTACTGCAACCGTGTGACCAATGCGCTCTCCCTTTTGTAACGCGGCGTAGGCTTGTTCTGCATCGAGTTGATGTGGTAATAGAGACGTCTCAATTTCCTGCGCGCGATCCCCCGAATAGGCTTGGTGGCTAAATGTTTGCTCTAGAATCGCAGCAGGGTAAAAATGAAATGGACCAAAACCTTCGCGCTGTTTGTGAGCATGGTCGCGAATGACTTCTTCTGGATCTGCTTGTACTTTCCATGTGTAGGTTAATAGCGAAGAAGAATATCCTGCTAGTTCCCCTAGAGCAATAAACACTGACAGAGGAACTCTCGCACCCAAGGTGGAAAGCACAACCCCACCGGGAGTTAAAAATTCCTTAGCTTGTTGCAGCGCTAAATAATGGAGGTCGAGCATCTTTTGACGAATTAATTCAGGAATAGGTTCTTTGCGTTGTGCTAAATAGGCAGAGCTCTTGCGGTCAATCGCGACCTCACTATCGTTGTCCAGCGGAACATTAGGCAAGTTCTCGTAGATCACATCATAGCGAGCGTGATAGGGGCGTAAGGGTGCTAATAAATCACCAAACCCAGATTCGATTTTAACAGCATGGCGTGCACGGATATTGCGGGCAACATTTTGAGCGGCGGTTGATACGACCTCGTCGTGCACATCGGTTAAGCCGACACGTGTTGAGCTTAGAGCCTCAATGGCAGAGAGCACATCGAGTCCAGAGCCGGTGCCAATAGAGCAAAATGATTCGATGGGTGCGCCACCACGCTTAGCCCTATAAAGACGAAACGCTGGCGCTGCTACATGAGCAACCCAATCGCTGGTAACATCTTCGATGCGGGGTAAATATGAATGGCTCGAAAGCTCGATGTCCAGAGAGTCTTTGATTCGCTCGGTGTGAGGAATCGACAAATACTTCTGCGTGTTGACTTGAATTGTCTCTAATGATGTATTCGGCATTGTTGGTATTCTCAGGCTTGGATTGATTTAAGTGCTTGGTCGAAGTCTGCGAGTATGTCTTTGGCATCTTCGATTCCAACCGATACGCGGATCATGTCGGGTGTGATGCCCGCGCTGAGTTGTTCTTCTACAGTCATTTGGGAATGAGTGCTAGTGGCGGGGTGCAATACGCTTGTGCGCGCATCACCAATGTGTACAACGAGTGCTGCGACTTTAAGACTCTTTACAAAAGTACGTGCGGCCTTTCGATCGCCCTTGAGTCCAAAGGTCAAAACGCCGCTAGCTTCATTTTGTAAGAAATACTTACCAATGCGCTCATAGCTTGGGTTTTCGGGAAGGCCTGGATAAATGACCCAAGCCACTTGTGGATGCTTTTGTAAGAACGCAGCAAGCGCAAGTGCATTTTTGCTGTGTTGTGCCATGCGTAGGTGTAAGGTCTCTAATCCAAGGTTTAACATGAATGCGTTGAAAGGGCTTAAGCAAGCTCCGAAGTCTCGTAGATACTGGGCGCGCGCCTTTGCGATGTATGCTGCATTTTTAAATATTTCCACATAGCGAAAGCCATGGTAGCTAGGATCTGGCTCTGTCAATTCTGGAAACTTGCCGTTGCTCCAATTGTAGTTGCCACCATCAATGACTACGCCGCCAAGGCTAGTCGCGTGGCCATCGATGTATTTTGTCGCTGAATGGATTACGATATTTGCGCCCAACTTGAATGGGTTGCATAAATAGGGCGTTGCCAAGGTGTTGTCTACAATGAATGGCACATCAAATTTTTTCGCTAGACTTGCAAACTTTGCGAAGTCAAGAATGGCAAGGCCTGGGTTGCCTAGTGTCTCTGCGAACAAAACTTTGGTATTCGGTTGGAATGCTTTCTCTAATGTTGATTGTGGATCTTCTGGGTCAATAAAGGTGACTTCGATTCCATACTTTTTAAGCGTATGTCCAAAAAGCGTGTAGCTGCCTCCATAGACGGTGGCTGCAGATACAATGTGGTCACCGGATTTGCACAGGTTCAAGACGGAAAGCAAGGTCGCAGCTTGTCCTGAAGCTAATGCGACTGCGCCCACGCCGCCTTCAAGTAGCGTGACCTTTTGCTCAAAGGCCGCAACGGTTGGGTTTCCAGTGCGCGTGTATTTGTAGCCAGTTTCCTTGAGGGCAAATAAGCGCTCGACTTGATCGAGGTCTTCGTACTTATAAGTCGTCGATTGAAAAATTGGCAGCACACGTGGACCACCAACGGAAGGCGTGAATCCCGCTTGAATACAGATGGTGCCTTTTTCCCAATTTGCAGTAGGGTTCACGGAGGCTGTGGAGTTTGCGGGGGTGTCTGTTTTATTTTCGTTGCTCATGATTTTATGTGTCCTCTAAATTGCGATTACAGTTGAAAAGAATGTGCAGCGTCGACCATAGCTTTCACGTTTGCAAAGGGAACGCTCGGTGGAATATCACACCCTGGCATCAATAAATATCCGCCACGTTTCCCGGATGCTTGCTCGATGGCTGCAAAGCATGCGGCAGTAACGCCCTCGGGGGTTTCGTTCTGCATAATGGATACCGGATTTAAGTTTCCCGCGAAGGCAATTTTCCCATCTAATATGCGCCGAGCTTCCGCAAGATCTACCTTGAAATCAAAAGACATTATCTGCGCACCTGTTTCGGGAATGCTGGGTAAGTGACCAGTGGTTTTTCCGCAGATATGAATGAGCACCCAAACGTTGCGACTGCGAATGCGCTTCACCAGTCGTTGTAAATAGGGGAATGAAAACTCTAAGAACTGTGCGCGCGAAATTAAATCACCTGAGGCTGTTGGATCCGCAAGGGAAATCAAGGATACGCCCGCATCGATGAACGGCTCCAAATAGTCATAGCAGAGATCGGCTGCAAACTCGAGCACATCGTGAACCGCAGTCTTATCCTTATAAAGAGCGCGAACCAAATTCTCTACCCCATAGGCCATTCCACCTAGTGTAAAGGGCGCCCATTGGCTTGTGCCAATCACCGTTTGATCTCCAATTTTGCGAACTAATATTCTTGCAGCGTTTGCCAGTAATCGCACACCTTCATCGTCTTGCACGCTTTTCGTGTTGATGTGCTTCGCCTTCCAATCCCCTACCAATAAGGGCTCTTGGACATCAGGCGTTCCCTTTATGCGGAATTTGATTTTGCCACCAATGCCGCGAATCGCCAGATTGTGGTAGCCAGAGCCAGGCCAAATAATATCGCAGCCCACGCGTTCGTTTGTCTGCGCGAGGACTTCAGCAAAGCGCTCAGGGCTTATGGCAAGCGCCTGTTCCATAGTCAAGCCACTTTGGTTTAAAGTCCAAGCACCAGCCGAAAGCAATGAGACTGGGTGGCGTGGTGTGGGTTCCAGAGCGATCAATTTTTCGATGATTTGTTTGGATGAAAGTGGTGCGGACATAGCGAACCTCCTTGTGGGCATCGTCGATGGTTGTGAGTGCCATCGAAAAAAATCCTGTTTGTTTAGCAAAGGTGTGTACAATGTAGCTATAAATAACTACTATTGCAATAGACTAAGTAGAGTGAGTGCCAAAATCGCATTTTCACCCTTGATAACAATCCCTGAAAGGAGGATTTCTATGGGATCTGAGACAACAATTCTTGAACGGATCGCATATGCTGTTGTGGCGATGGATGAAGACAATTCCCCGGGGCTGTGCCAACAAGCTCTCGATGAAGGTATTGCCGCCGTAAACGTTATCGACGGTGGCCTTGTGAAAGGCATGGATCGGGCAGGGCAATTATTCGAAGATGAGGAGTATTTTATTCCAGAATTGCTTTTGTGTTCTGATGCCATGTATGCTGGTCTAGATGTGGTACGACCGCACTTGCCCGTTGCAGCAGAAGGCGAAAAGACTCGTGTGGTGATCGGTGTGGTCGAAGGGGACACTCATGACATCGGAAAAAACTTGGTGAAGATCATGCTTGAGGCAGCCGGCTTTGCGGTAGAAGACCTAGGGCGCGATGTACCTCCAGAGCGCTTTGTGGATGCGGCGGTGGAATTCAATGCCGAATTCATTGCCATGGCGACGCTTATGACGACAACCATGCCCGCCATGGAGCGTGTGATTCAGATTCTTAAAGAACGCGGAATCCGAGAGCGCTTTCAAGTGCTCGTAGGTGGTGGTCCAATTACGGGCGCATTTGCAAAAAAGATCGGGGCAGATGGAACGGCACCTAATGCCCCTGCTGCAGTGGCTCTCGCACGCAAATTGCACCGGAGTGCCGCATGAGTACATGGACTCCTAAATATCGGCTAGCGCAAACGCTTGGCAAACATAAACCAGACCGCCCGCCAGTAATTTGCACAGGTGGAATGATGAACGCGGCTATCCAAGATGTGATGAGCGAAAGTAAGATTTTCTTACCTGCGGCACACACCGATGCAGAAGGTATGGCGAGTCTTGCGCTTGCCGTGCAAGAGCGTACGGGCTTTGAAAATATTGGTTTGCCTTTTTGCATGACAGTAGAGGCGGAAGCGTTAGGAAGCCAAGTAGATCTGGGGACTTTCGCCTGCGAACCCAAAGTGGTCAAAGAACAATTCGCCTCCATTCGCGAAGTTTCTTTACCGGATCTGGATTTAGTCGTGAATCGTAGTCGCTTAGAATTGATTGCAGAGGCTTCGGGAATTGCTGCTTTAATGCGCCCCGAGGTGCCTGTAATCGCAAGCCTTACCGGACCTGTGAGCACTGCGGCCTCTTGGGTGGATCCTATTCGCTTCTTAAAAGATTTACGACGCGATCCCCAAGGTTCACATGAGGTGTTGGAATATGTAACCGAATTTTTGGTGCGTTATTTACGTTTGATGGTGCGTAAAGGAAAAGCCTCTGCGATTGCGATTGGTGACCCAACTGCAACGGGTGAAATCCTTGGTCCCAAAATATTTGAAGCCTTTGCCTATCCATGCCTAGAGCGTTTAGCCCAAGCAGCACATGAAGAAGGCGTTCCTCTTATCATTCATATTTGTGGTGACTTGAAATCGATTCAAGCCCCTGCGGCTGCGTTATCTGGTGATGCGCTGAGTACCGACTCGCTAGTTAGCTTGCCGCACCTTAAAGAAAAATATCCGCATGTCATTACCATGGGCAACGTGAGCACCTACCGCTTAGAGCGTGACCAGCCCGAACAAATTGCAGCGGTAACACGTCGATTAGTGAGTGATGGTGTCGATATTATTTCCCCTGCTTGTGGACTCAGCACATCTACGCCAATTGCCAACATTCAAGCGATGACTCTCGCTGTTAAGGAAAAGGATAATGCCTGAAATTATTGTGCAACCAATGGGACAGCACTTGGATGCAGCCCTTGGTGAAAATTTGTTAACCGTATTGCACAAACATGGATTTCTTCTTGATAATGCATGCGGTGGAAAAGGTACATGTGGCAAATGCCTTGTGCGTTTGCACCAAGCTGATGCGGAGCCTGTACTTGCTTGCGAAGTGTTGGTAGAAAAAGATTTTCCCGTATTTTGGGATGCACAGAAATCCAACGGCGGTATGCGCATTCTCGCAGAAGGTGTGCGAGGCGAACATGCGTTGGCTCCACGGGTTGCACATGGACTTGGCATTGCTGTGGACATTGGCACTACGACTCTGGTGCTTTCACTCGTGTCTTTAGAAGATGGCCATGTATTGAATACGCAGAGCAGTCTGAATCCCCAAACGCTACGGGCGCAAGATGTTCTTGGTCGCATTCAGCATGGTTCTACAGAGGAAGGCTTGGCAGAACTGCGTGCCGATGTGGTGAATGAAATTCATCGACTTGCACAACGCTCTTTGCAGCACAGTAAAGCACAAGCAACCAATGTCTTTGATATTGTTCTTTCGGGCAATACAACTATGTTACACTTGGCTGCGGGCGCTTCTCCGCGTAGTCTTGGCGTCTATCCCTATGTGCCCGAACTGGCTTTGCCTTGTGTGCAAAGTGCCCAGGATTATTGGCCGAATTATTTCGCTGCAGATGCGCAAGTGTATTTACCTCCGTCGATCTCTGCCTATGTGGGTGCAGACATTGTGGCGGGAATTCTTGCGACCAATCTCGACAAACCTCACGGCACTGTTTTATTCATTGATATTGGCACCAATGGAGAAATGGTGCTTGCTTCTCCACATGGTTGGAGTGCGTCATCAACAGCCGCGGGTCCAGCCTTTGAAGGCATGAATATTCAGTGTGGAATGCGTGCGTCTTCGGGGGCCATTGAACGCGTTGAGCTTGATGCAAAAGGGATTCCCAGCATTCGTACCATTGATGACGCTACCGCTGTAGGGCTTTGTGGAAGCGGATTGCTAGATGCAGTTGCGGAGCTTGCCCGTTGTGAAATTATTGACAGTACAGGTCGATTTAATAAAGCGGCGTGTACTTTACGCGAGGGCAAGTCGGTATTTGAACTTACCTCCGATGTGTATTTGACCCAAAAGGATATTCGCCAGGTGCAACTTGCCAAAGGTGCCGTGCGTGCTGGCGTTGATTTATTGCTTGAAGAGCTTGGGGTGAAAGCTGCAGAGGTGGACCAAGTATTGATTGCAGGGTCATTTGGTTACCACTTGCGCTCCGAAAGCCTGCTGAACTTAGGCCTACTGCCGCAAGAGTTTCAAGGGAAAATTGAATTCTCTGGAAACACCTCGCGTATTGGTGCTGAGCGCTTTTTGCTCGATATTCCTTCACGTGTTGCCATGGAGCAATTTACCCCTCAAGTAAGTTTGGTGGAACTCTCTCGCAAGCCGCATTTCCAAAAAGTATTTATGGATGCGTTAGCGTTTCCAACTGCGGGAGTCTAAGCGCGGATTTTGTTGCACCCTAAACGCAACATTGTTGAGCGTTCTTGCTTAGACAGATTCACTAGGAAATTATTCCTTGGGTGTGAATCAACTTTTCAACGATGCCATTAAAGGGCGTTGTTCTTGATGAATCAAAGCGGACTTTGCTGCGCGTGATCCTAGATCTAGGCCAACTACAGGTTGTTTCGAGTAGAGCTTCCATGATTTGCCTTCTGTGAATTCTTGGGAGGAGTGTTTCATAGATGCCTCGCTAGTGTTACTACCAAGACGATCAAGAGTAAAGGAAATTAAAAAATATCAAATCGATAGAAATAGTGTAATAAATAAAAATTGAAAGGAATCCTTTGTAAAAAAATATCGATTTGGCAGAATTTCCAAAAAAAGTGGCTTAATAATCAAAATAGTGGCACTTATTGTTTGTTAAAAAATTAGTTGCAATGTTTATCAAAGTTGTTTACATTTTAAATATCTAGTAAGACGATAGACAATAAGGGTGAATAAAAAAAGGAGAACAACATGGCCAATCTGATCGAAAAAATCGTCCAGTCATTTTCCAAATCTTCCAAGAAAGAAACTCAAAACCAAAACAAGGAGTACACCGTGACTAAGAAACAACATTTTGAAACTCTTGCCATCCATGCTGGCCAAGTCCCCGATCCAACCACCACAAGCCGCGGAGTGCCCATTTACCGCACTGCGTCGTTCGTGTTCAAGAACACAGAACATGGCGCAAACCTATTTGGTCTTAAGGAATTGGGAAACATCTATTCTCGTTTGACCAATCCAACCAATACCGTTCTTGAAGATCGCATCACAGCTCTTGAGGGCGGTGCCGCTTCTGTTGCTGTTGCATCGGGTACTTCCGCTATCTTCTATGCAATCATCACGCTTGCGCAGGCTGGCGATGAAATTGTATCTGCCAATAATCTCTACGGTGGAACATATACGCAGTTCGAATCCATTCTCCCTGCGCTTGGTATCAAAACACATTTTGTGGATCCCAAAGATCCAGAAAATTTCCAGAAGGCAATTACGCCAAAGACCAAGGCTCTTTACATTGAGACCATTGGAAATCCAGTGCTTGATGTGACTGACATTCGTGCGATTGCGGATGTTGCACATCGCAATGGAATTCCTCTAATTGTAGATGGAACATTCACCACTCCATACTTGCTGCGCACCATTGAACATGGAGCCGACATTGTGGTGAACTCTCTCACCAAGTGGATTGGTGGACATGGTACTGGCATTGGTGGTATTATCACTGACTCTGGTAAGTTTGATTGGAAGGGTGGCAAGCATCCATTGCTCACCGAACCAGATTCCAACTACCATGGATTGCGTTGGGCTATCGATCTTCCCGAACCACTCAAGCCTATTGCGTTTGCACTGCGCGTTCGCACTGTGCCTCTACGTAACTTGGGCGCTGCGCTTTCCCCAGATAACGCATGGCTTTTCTTGCAAGGAACTGAAACTTTGCCTCTTCGCATTGTTCGCCATAGTGAGAACAGCTTGAAGGTTGCTGAGTTCTTGAAGAAGCATCCCAAGGTTGCTTGGGTTCGCTATCCAGGTTTGCCCGACGACCCTGCTCACGCCAATGCAAAGAAATACCTCAAGGAAGGCTTTGGTGGTGTAGTCGTATTTGGTGCCAAGGGTGGCTATGAATCTGCGGTGAAATTCATCGACAATGTCCCGCTGTTCTCGAATCTCGCCAACGTCGGCGATGCGAAAAGTTTGGTCTTGCACCCAGCTTCTACCTCGCATTCTCAGCTTTCCGATGCGGAACAATTGGCAAGTGGCCTTACGAAGGATCTGATCCGCCTTTCTGTTGGTATTGAGCATATCGACGATATTCTCGAAGCTCTGGAAGAGGGTCTCGCGAAGGCATAAAGCTGTAATGATTAAATGGGTGGTCTGTAAGGCGAAAGCGATAACCAGTCCACCCTTTTTTTTGCTCTGGGATGGTAGAAGAATTATGAGAACGCTAATTATTGGTGACGTACATGGTTGCAGAGATGAGCTGGAAAATCTCGTCGAACAATTTGGATTTGTGTACGGAAAAGATCGCTTATTTCAAGTCGGCGATATGATCACCCGTGGTCCCGATACGTTGGGAGCCCTAGAACTAGCGAGGGATCTGGGCATCCAGCATGTGCTCGGAAATCAAGAGGCTCGGTTATTGCGCACTCTGGCGATTGCACCCAAATTACGTAAGAAAAAAGACTGTGAATTTTTAAGCCGTATGCAGGGATACGAAAAAGAAATTGCACAGCATGTACGAGATTGGCCTGTGTGGATGGAAGAAGACGATTTCTTTATTGTACACGCAGGGTTTCAACCAGGAATTCTTCACCCGACCCAAATGAGTCCGCATGTGATGGTGCATGTGCGAACTTGGGATGGGCAAGGCGTCGATATGAATCATGCTTATAATCCTGCATGGTACGAGTTTGGTGCCTGGGAAAAAACAGTAGTCTTTGGGCATTGGGCAGATCGCGGCCTGTATTTAGCTGATGGGTTCCGCGGCCTTGACACGGGCTGCGTGTATGGTGGTGCTCTTACGGGTTGGTGCCCAGAAGAGGATAATATTTATCAAGTGCCAGCACTCAAAAATTATGTAGAAAATCAAAGCGCAGAATATCAGCAATTAGAAATTCTACTCGGGTGAGCTATGCCAGTGACGAGTGAGCGAGTAAAGTATTTTACAGAGTCCGTGATTCGACGCATGAGTCGAGTGGCTGCGGCACATAATGCGATTAATCTATCGCAAGGTTTCCCTGATTTTGCACCACCGGAATCTTTGTGCAATGCCTTAGCGAAGGTCGCACACGAAGGCCCGCACCAGTACGCGATTACTTGGGGTGCTGCGGGTTTTCGTGCTGCGTTAGCGCAAAAGCAAAGTCATTTTATGGGAATCCCTATTGATTCAGAATCCCAAATTGTGGTGACTTGTGGAAGCACCGAAGCCATGATGGCGGCGATGATGACCGCTTGCAATCCTGGTGACAAGGTGATTGTATTTTCACCCTTTTATGAGAACTATGCCGCAGACGCTATATTAAGTGGAGCCACTCCCATATACGTTTCCTTGCATGCTCCTGATTTCCATTTTGAGATAGCTGAGTTGCGTAAAGCATTTGAGGAACATCATCCCCAAGCGCTTGTTTTGTGTAATCCTTCGAACCCAACCGGACGTGTATTTTCGCGTATCGAGCTATTGCAAATTGCGGCTCTTGTAGAAGAATTTGATGCTTTTGTTTTAGCTGATGAAGTTTACGAGCACATTATTTATGCGCCTTATCAACACACCTATTTCGCAAGCTTGCCTGGTATGTTTGCGCGCACCTTTTCGTGCTCAAGTCTTTCGAAGACTTATTCGATTACCGGATGGCGTCTAGGTTATATTATTGCGCCTGCACACCTGATTGCGCAAGCGCGCAAGGTACATGACTTTTTGACTGTGGGTGCGGCAGCTCCTTTACAAGAAGCCGCAATTGTTGCTTTACAATATCCTGATTCATATTATCAAGAATTAGCCGCACTCTATTCCCGTAAGCGAGAAATGTTCTTGGATTTATTGCAGAAAGCAAAACTGCGTTTTTATGAACCCCAAGGCGCTTACTTTGTCATGGTGAACATTTCTGAATATGAAGTTAAAAATGACGTCGCCTTTGCTGAATGGATGGCTCGCGATGTAGGTGTGGCAGGGGTTCCTGGTTCTAGCTTCTTTCGGGATGGCGCACAAAACTTTATTCGCTTTCATTTTGCCAAAGACGAAAATATTTTGCGCGAAGCGGGTACTCGCTTATGCTCTCTACATGAAAAAACTCGCGGAAAATCATGGGAAGTTTAAAACAACATTAGTCCTGCCAACGTTCACCACAAATTACTCACCAAGGAGAATATCATGCGAAATCAAAAGCTCGAAGATTTTCCCGATCTTGACGAAGAAGAATTCTCAGACCTGCCTAACTGGTTGTTTGAAGGAATGACCCTTGAACAGATCAATCGTAAGATTGAACTCTATCGGCTGGCTTATGACCAAGCACGTGAACATTCGCGTCGGCGTGAATCAGAACGTGAGTGGATTCGCAGCATGGGATTGCATTTAGGGGAAGGAATTTAATGCGTCTTCTTCATCGCGTCATTGCCGCCTTTTATCGTCATCTCGCCCCTCTTCCTCGTCCTCCTCGCTTGGAGAGGATCTCACCACGTTATGAGATTGCCGCTTTCACGGCAATGACGCAAGTCACATCGTTCCCAGTCATTATCGACAATAGCACGAAACAATAGGAGTGCTTATGCCAGCAGTAACACAGATTATCTCAGGACCAGCGTGTCCCGTTGCACCTGGGCAAGTAGATGGAAGAGCGGCTCGTCTTGTGGCTTTCCATGTTTTGGTTTTACTTATCGTGAGCAGAGTGTTTCACGAAGTCACGTGGGTTGCGTGGTTTCTTGCTTTCGATTTTGCCCTGCGTTCATTTGGGCTCAGAACCTATAGCGTTCTGCGTTTTTTTAGTCGAGCTTGGCTCGATCTTTTTTCTATTGCGCCCAAACCTGAAAACATTGCTCCTAAGCGATTTGCTGCACGGATTGGCTTTGTTTTTTCCGTTGCACTTGCGATCACATCGTGGTTGGGTTTGATCCATGTGGCTCTGGGGATCACAGGCATCTTCGGATTTTGTGCCGCGCTCGAATCTTTTCTTGGATTCTGCGTTGGATGCAAAGTGTACTCGTTATTGTTGCAAGGAAATGTTTTTAGACGATGACGTTTATAGGGTAAACAGTGAAACTAAAGCTTCTTGTTATGTTGATGCTGAATTAATACATTCGAAAAATAATTGCTCCAACAGACGCGACATCGCGATGTGGAACAACTCGCTTCAAAAAATCACACACAAATTCTGGGCATACGCGTCCACGCGATTCCTTTGAAATAATCGATTTATCGATGAAGGGTAGGATCATGTCCGAAACCGTACAACCACAACTCGCTCTAGGCGATCACGCGGCGCGGCAGCTTGCCAATGCGACCAAAACCGTCCCACAATTTTCACGTATCACTCCGCGTTGGCTCACTCATTTGTTACAGTGGCTTCCCGTTGAAGCGGGTATCTATCGCCTGAACAAGGTGAAAAATCCAGGATCGGTGAAGGTTGCATGCAGCAAACGTGACACCAATGAACTCCCACAGACTTTCGTGGACTATGAAGATAAGCCACGCGAATTTTTCTTGAATTCTGTTTCCACAATTCTCGACGTACATACACGCGTCTCCGACCTGTACAGTCGTCCACATGACCAGATCAAGGAACAGCTTCGCCTCACCATAGAAGCAATCAAGGAGCGTCAAGAAAGCGAACTCATCAACAATCCTGAATATGGTTTGCTTGCGAATGTGGATTCGACACAACGCATTACCACGCTGACTGGCGCACCTACTCCCGACGATCTTGATGATCTGCTCACCAAGGTTTGGAAAGAGCCAGGCTTCTTCTTAACGCATCCTCTTGCGATTGCTGCGTTTGGCCGTGAATGCACACGTCGGGGAACACCTCCTCCCACCGTGAGCCTATTTGGTTCGCAATTCATTACTTGGCGTGGAATTCCTTTGATTCCTTCCGACAAGGTTCCTGTAGAGGATGGCAAGACAAAGATTTTGCTGCTGCGCGTTGGCGAAAAGCGTCAGGGCGTGGTTGGCTTGTTCCAGCCTGGCCTCCCAGGTGAGCAAAGCCCAGGCCTTTCCGTTCGCTTCATGGGCATCAACCGTAACGCCATTTCGTCCTATTTGATTTCGCTCTACTGCTCTCTCGCAGTATTGACCGAAGATGCCTTGGCTGTTCTGGACGATGTGGAAGTGGGCAAGTATCATGACTACACAGACACCTACAAGTAATTGGTTGGAAGGCATGGCCACGGCGTTTTTCCAGGCATTACCTGGTACGGCAGATCCAGCGCCAATTCAATCCCAAGCCTCAGCTCCGGGACCAATCCCTGCCTTGACTCTAGGGCAACCTGCGCCAACGCTACAACCCGCTGATGGAACCATTGCCCCTGTGCAAGTTCCTCATACGGGGCGTGCCGAAGGTGTGCCAGAGGCTTATGCTGCCGCTCTTCCTGTGGGTGCGGCTCCTGTGGTGACCTCTTCGGCGGCCTTTTATTTCTTGGATTCCACACCTGTGCAAGCGGGCGCCGATCCTTTAGATGCATTGGCAGAAGAGGGTGTTAAGGGTGATCACGTAACCGCGCAACCCTTTGTTTTACCTGGGCAGAGCGACTTGCTTGGTGCAGCGCGAACGCCTTCTGTTCCGGGAAATATTGGGGCTAGCGAAACTCCGTATTCTGCGGAACCGCATTTTGCATTCCTTGATGAAGCGGGGCTTGCTCGTCAACCACGGCCGAGCCAGTTGCCTTATCCTGGTGCACAGACAAATCCACTCGATGTGTATTCCATTCGCAAAGATTTTCCGATTCTTGCGGAACGTGTCAATGGAAAACCACTCGTTTGGTTTGATAATGCAGCGACCACGCAAAAGCCACAAGCCGTGATTGATCGCCTTGCTGATTTTTATTCCCACGAAAATTCAAACATTCACCGCGCTGCGCATGAACTGGCTGCGCGGGCTACGGACGCCTACGAAGACGCTCGTCAGAAGGTTGCAGATTTTTTGGGAGCAGCAAGTCCAAGCGAAATCATTTTTGTGCGCGGAGCCACCGAGGGCATCAACTTAATCGCGAATACTTTTGGTGAAAAAGAAATTGGCGAAGGTGATGAAATCGTTGTTTCGAATCTGGAACATCATGCGAATATTGTCCCTTGGCAACAGCTTGCTGAACGCAAGGGTGCAAAGCTTCGCGTGATTCCTGTGGACGACAACGGTCAGATTCGCATGGAAGCGTTGTCGCAATTGCTCGGGCCTAAAACCAAGCTCGTGGCGATTACGCAAGTGTCCAATGCGCTCGGTACTGTGACTCCGGTTCCTGAAATCATTGCAGCAGCGCATGGCGTTGGTGCAAAGGTCTTGGTGGACGGAGCGCAATCGGTGTCGCACATGCGCACCAATGTGCAAGCGATCGATGCGGATTTCTTCGTGTTCTCAGGGCACAAGATATATGGTCCCACAGGCATTGGCGCGGTGTATGGTAAGAAAGCGCTTCTCGATCAGCTTCCCCCCTGGCAAGGTGGCGGAAACATGATTGCGGATGTCACTTTTGAACGCACCTTGTTCAACCCAGCTCCATTCAAATTTGAAGCGGGTACGGGCAATATTGCTGATGCCGCAGGCCTTGGCGCTGCGCTTGACTATGTGCAGAAGATTGGTATAGAACGCATTGCCCAATACGAGCATTTCTTGCTGGAGTATGCAACGCAGCGTTTACAGGTCATACCAGGGGTTCGCATTGTAGGCACTGCAACTGAAAAAGCGAGCGTGCTTTCCTTTATTCTCAAGGGTTACAAGACCGAAGAGGTTGGTGATGCTTTGAATAAGGAAGGAATTGCTGTGCGCTCAGGACATCATTGTGCGCAGCCGATCTTGCGACGCATGGGACTCGAAGCAACGGTTCGACCCTCGTTCGCATTCTACAATACTTGCGATGAAGTTGATCTGTTTATTCAAGTGATTCGGCAATTAGCAGGCAGAAAATAGTCTAAGAATTATTGCTGTCTGCTATCCATAATTAAAAGCCCTGTCTCAGAAGTGAGGCAGGGCTTTTTTTTTGCGAAAGTAATTAACGCGATTCTCATCGCATATTTAACCGTGCCTCTTTCTAAGAGGAATCCAGTTCAAGGCGAGCGCGATCCAAATGCAGGTAAAGCTGATTTGCATCGCAAGAGGAAAGGATTCATGGTACAGAAATATGCCCAGTAAGAATTGCATGGTAGGGGTAAGATATTGCAAGAATCCTAGCTGGGACAAAGGAATGCTGGCTGCTGCCTTTGCAAATAGAAAAAGAGGAATCATGGTAACAGAGCCCGTTCCTATCAAAAATATTTGTGTGCTTATTGACGCTGTTACCCATGCACTTTGTCCAATGTGTGTCCCATAGGCAAGGTAACCTATGGCAGGCAAAATCAAAAGTGATGTTTCAAGAAGAAGTCCGAATGTTGCTTGGATTGGGGCGAGTTTTTTCAAAAGTCCATATAATCCGAATGTAATCGCAAGAGATAGCGCAACCCAAGGAACCGCGGCATGCACAATGGATAAGATCGCGATGCCTACTCCTGCAAGAAATACCGAAAACCATTGGATGGGTCGTAACTTTTCTTTGAAGATAAGAACTCCAAGTACAATCGTAAGGAGTGGATTTAAAAAGTATCCCATGCTACTTTCGACCACACGATTTGAATTAATTGCCCATACGTAGATCAACCAGTTGCAGCCGATCATCAGCGAAGATGCTACATGAAATAGGATAGTGCGCAGGTTAGAAAATTCTCTGTGAAATGCTTTCCAGGACCTTGTGAGAGTAAGGACTAAAAGCAGAAGAAGAAATGACCAAAAAATTCGGTGCGCAACGAGCTCTAAGGCTGGGACACTTTGTAAGAGTCGAAAGTACAGTGGGAATAATCCCCAAAGTAAGTATGCAAGAATCGCTGAAATTATACCTGAATTCATGAATGCCATTGTAGAAAGAATAGCGCGCCTCGGTGTGTACAGTCGGCGCGAATGTTAGATCGTTTTTAGATCTGTCCACCTTCGACGACTACGTCATCAGCTTTGGTGTCTGCACTGAAGTGCGACTTGAGTTCTGCGTCATAGGCCGTGTGTGCAAATTGAACTTTGCGCAGATTCACTAGTTCGTCGTTAATCCACTGAAGCAATTCTTGATTGCCTTTTTTGACCGCAGGTGAAATTTGATCCACTGGTCCTAGGTTTCCAATAATGACTTTGAAACCAGGATTTTCTTTCGCCCATGCAAAGAGCAGTGTGTTGTCTTGTGACAGAGCATCACCGCGCTTGTCCTTGAGTGCTTGGAAGAGAGCTGTATTTTGGTCGAACTTGAGCAGGTTCACATCTGGGTAATTTTTGGTGAAGAAAATTTCCGCAGTTGTTCCTTTGCTCACGATCAGCTTCTTGCCCTTGAGATCTTCGACCTTGGTGATCTTGCTGTTTTCAGGAACAACAATACCAAGCGAGACTTTGGAGTATGGAAGGGCAAAGTCGACTTCCTTCTTGCGCTCTTCGGTGACGGTGAAGTCAGCAAGCACGATGTCAACCTTATCGGATTTTAGATATTCGATACGGTTTGCTGGGTCAAGCGTAACAAATTGAATCTTTGTGGAATCACCGAGCAAATCCAAGGCGAAGCGTCTTGCAAAAGCGATATCAAAACCCACATTCTTTCCCGTGCTATCTACGGATCCATAAGGTGGAATGTCGCCAAAGACGCCAACGATCAATTTGCCGCGTGCTTTGATATCTGCCAAGGATCCCTTAGGAACGGAGACCGATGCTTTCTCTTCCTTCTTGTCTTTGCAGCCGACAGCAAACACTGTCGCCAAGGACAGAGCGACTGTGGATATGATTCTGAGTGTTTTGTTCATGTTTACCTCTTTGTTGTTTGTGGTTGGTTAGATTACGGGCGCCCAGCGATGTACCAGTAGCTTATCTAAGAACTGCTGAGCCCTTTCTGATGTTGGCTTTGCGAAGAATTGATCGCTTGGCCCGATCTCACAAATTTTTCCTTGTTCAAGAAATAGCACTCGGTCAGCAATGGCTTGTGCAAATCCCATTTCATGAGTTACGATCACCATGGTCATCCCTTGTTTTGCAAGTTCACGGATTACATCGAGAACTTCGGAAACCATTTCAGGATCTAGAGCTGCTGTGACTTCATCGAAAAGCATAATTTCTGGATTCATGCAAAGGGAACGAATAATGGCAATGCGTTGCTTTTGTCCACCTGAAAGTTGGCGAGGCAGAGCTGTCTCTCTATCTGCAAGGCCAATGCGAGCAAGGAGTGTGCGTGCTTGCTGTGTTGCTTCCGTAAGATCACGTTTTTGCACCTTGATGGGACCAAGTAATAGATTTTGTAAAACATTTAAATGTGGAAACAGATCGTAGCTTTGAAAAACCATTCCAATTTTTTGATGGATAATTTTTGCGTCTACTTTGCCATGCACAATGCTTCCTTCGTGGAAGGAAATGTCGCCAGCATTTACTTTTTCTAAACCATTTAAACAACGCAATAACGTGCTTTTACCGCAGCCCGAAGGGCCAATGATTACTAGGACTTCGCCGCGATGCAAGTCAAAGCTTACGTCAGATAAAATTGTTTTCCGTCCGAAGTTTTTAGACACTCCAGTTACCGTGAGTAAAATATCGTCGCTTGCATGGCCAGTCATGTTGATTCTCCCGAGGGATTAAAACGCTTTTCAAGGCGCTTAGCTGTTTGTGCCAAAGGAAAGCATAATGCGAAAAATACCGCCGCGAGAACAATGTATCCGATGAGCGGATCCTTGGTTCGTTCAATGATTTGTTGAATTTGTTTTACCACGTCGACGACACCGACAAGAATGATCAAAGAACTCGTTTTGACCATGCGGGTAATCAGATTTACTGCACCGGGTAAAACACGAGGCAAGGCTTGGGG
>Ga0302287_10000184_pt1 | contig 39230 bp, 47 predicted proteins | sample III_Fen_E2_4_FD_200452 | JGI IMG/M metagenome (GOLD analysis project Ga0302287, IMG submission 200452) | Peat permafrost microbial communities from Stordalen Mire near Abisko, Sweden - III_Fen_E2_4 | ecosystem: Environmental > Terrestrial > Soil > Wetlands > Permafrost | place: Sweden: Abisko... | reverse complement strand
TAGATGAGTACAAGTGATCGTCACACTTCCTGCGGCCACGCCAGTAACTACGCCAGTGCTCGACACTGTTGCCTTCGTAGCATCAGAGCTTGACCATTGGCATGGATGTGTTTTGGCATCATCAAAATTTGGATGAAGTTGGAAGGCGTTGTTCTTGCCATCGCTGCCGTCAATACAGAGCATGGACACTTCGGCCTCATCAAGGCGGAGCAGGGTCGAGGGGTCTTCAGTTAAGAATGACCACCGAATTGATGTGAATGGGATTTTCTCATCCTCAAAACATTGTACCAAGGCCTGAGCTGCATCCGCTTTGAGAGGTACAGAAACGCCCCACGTGTAAAGTTCGTCATCTGAGAAGACTTTATTTCCAACGTGCGATACACCTACCCGGAAAAGTCGGTTTGGCCTTAGAATAGAAACATTGAATCCAATCGCATCGGCCAACGCCGCGTAGTGCCTTGCGGCGATACCGGTATCCGACGCTATCGCTGTCCTCAATGCCAGCTTGCGCTCAAAAAACGAGCCGTCGCCACTCAGGCCATATTTATTTTCCCAACGGGAAATGGAGGCTTCGGTGCATGTGTCCGCATGCATCTCCAAGTCTTTCGCTTCAAGGTCAGCCTTTACCAAGTCGAGTTCCATGGCCACAGCATCCATCTGCGCCGTTGGAGTGATTGGAGATATCTGGGATAGTGCCAGGCTATGTGGGCTAGTAAGTACCGTCATACAATTTCAACGCTTCCGAGGATAAACTGTTGCAGGGCAGTCGATAGCATCGATGTTGTCTGGACTGCATAGGCTCCTCCATCAACAGATACGGAGACGCTTGCGTCTGTTGCCCCATTGATGATCGCGTAGACAATGACCTGCGCGGGGATGAACGGATCCCCGGTACCAAGTCCCGCAAAGTATTGTGCGACAGCCGTCTTGAACGCCAACGGACTTGAGATGGAACCCGTTGGAGCAACACGTAAGGACAGAGTCCTGGTGGCCGAAGGGAAGACAAAAATTTCCTTTGGAGCCACAGGGCCTTCATCCTCAAGATGCTCGCGCACGGCTTCCGTAAACCGTTTTGAAAGGGAGTCTCCCTCAAGCACCATGCCAACTGTGCCAACTCCATAAAAGTTCTTATGTCCCTTGACTTTGGTCGCAGCTTCAGTGGAGGACGATGACCCATATAGCTCTATGCCATATACCGCAATGGTATGCAAGGAAACGTCCGTGATCGACGAGTCCAACGTATCCATGGAAGTCAAAGCAATGCGCCAGTAGCGGGCAGAGACCTCGGTGAAGGAAATCTGGATCCAGCCATTCGTTAGGGTGACGGATCCCTGAGCAATCCATGGGCCATCAAGCGAATCTGAGGAGCTGACAGAAAATGCAGATTCACGGCTGCTGTAGGTGCCGAGACCAAGGCCAAAGATCGGCTGGGACGTAGACAGATCAATGGTCAGGTATTTGGAAACGTCACCATCGGCGACTACGAAGCCTGTTGTACCCGCATGCGGATGGATCAGGTTATCCGCAGACAGGTCAGTAAAAGTCCCTGTGACCATTGATGCAGAAAGAGTTGCCGCCTTGCCCGCAGATGACACCTCCATCGCCCACCGCTCGTAGTCACGGATCTTGCCTCCCGATGGAGGCTTACGGTACCGGGAAAAAAGCGCAGTCAGGACTTCTGCAGATGTCAGGCTTGCGGTTGAAATGCCATAAAGCGCAGCCTCGCGCTCACGGGTCGTGACTGAGGCTGTATCAGGAAATACCTGGTCAAGAGTCCAATCGTTCTGCTTGTACAGCCCCCAGATCTCAGTGGCCTCAGAAGCCATGCTGATATAGAGGGAACTGCCCTTGGATGTATTCGCATTTGGGTTCAGACCCTTTACGCGAGTCAGCATGCGTTGCAAAATGGAATCAACGGTCTCAGACATGGGACACCTCGACAAAACGTTCAAAGGTTACGGAGCGGCCAGACTTGGCAAACATTTCTGCACCGACAAGCAGCCGGTCTTTTGAGTCGTACTGTGCGTAGGACTCCACAGATGACGCATGGCCAAGGTCGATCATCCATTGCACTGCTTCCTTGACAAACGACTGAGCCTTGCCGCGCACATCCTCGGTCGCAGCACTTTCTTTCAGTTCATCAAAGCGATGACCAAACTCCGGGTGCTTGAAGAACGATCCCTTGCGGATCGTCATGGACATCTCAAGCTCTTCCTTCAAGTCATCAAGCGTCATTGCAGGATCTCCGGGAAAGGAGCTGGCGCGGTAGGCGTTGTCGGCATCATCTCGGTAACGATTACCGGAACAGTCTTCAAGACCGCTTCAACGGCACTGAAAAGGCGCTTGTAGGGCTTTTCAAATTGCGATGTGGTGACACAGCCTTTGACGGCTGTGGTCATTGCGGAAACCAATGACGCGAACGCTGGCAACACGGCAACTACCGAGACGCCGCCATGCGCGGGAGTGCCCGGTACCGGGAGCGATTGCCAATAGGCGCATAGGTTGGCCGCCATCCTGTCAATGGTTGCAGGCGTATTGTCCGAGCTGAAGGCCACAATGAGCAAATCCTTGTTGCCACCCTGCGAGCAGTCAGCACCTGCTATCACGGCTTTTTTCGCATAGTCGTCATAGGCCTTGGCCAAGGATGAGGAAACGGAAGCAGAGCCATCTGCTGCCTTTATGATCGTGGAAAATTCTGCGTCGAGCGAGTCGAGGTCAAGCATCAAGTGCCTCCCTTGTCTTGGAATTCAGGCATTGGGATGCCAGTCGGAGCCCCAAGATTTCCGATTGAGGCATGGAAATTGTATTTGTCACGGAGCGCGGATAGCTTGCCAACCGAGTCGCTTACATCACCATTCACGCGCAAGTCACCATCGACATCAACACCCTTCGGTGCCTTGATCTTGATTGATCCGTTAGGACTCACGGTGATGTAGCAGGATGCAGAAGCATAAAGAGCCGCGTCGCCTTCGGCCAGCGGTGGCCGGTCTGCGCAGTCGCTTGCGATGGCTACGATGAGATTCCCCAGCTGGAGAAATAGCACTTGGTCTCCGCTCTTGGGAACACTCGCAAATCCACGTTGCTGCATGAGAAGGCGATCATCAATTATTCGTCCTCCTGCGGAAGCGCTTATGCGACGGAGCTTGCCTGCAATGTCCTTGCAGGACGTTACGATGCTGGAAAAGAAAGTTATCATAGGAACGCACCTCCAACCGGCTCAAGCATGATGGTGGTCTTGCGGCTTCCTTCGCGGTCGCAGGTGAATGTCCGTTTCGTGATGCGGAACATTCCAAATACATTGTTCGGCACATCATCAACACGCACCAGACGGTTGACGCGGAATACACGACCATCAAGGGCGTGGCCGCGCATCGTGTAGGTTAGGCGTCTTGCGTTGGCATCCTCGGACTCAAGGCGGAGCTTTGCCCCCTTGCTTGCCGGGCCGTCCTCGTCATTCCATGCCAAAACCAGTGGGCGGTAGAAAGGAAATTTTTTATTCTCCAGAGTCTTCTTGACATGCCCGATGCCATCGTCATCCTGTGCATCACCAACAACAATCACAAGCGAATGCCGGTCAACGATGGTGTCTTCTGACTCGCCCTCGATATAGTTTGTGCCACCTGTGCTGTTTCCAATGATATGGTATTCCGCATTGCCCGTGCGGCGTGGATGCCCAACGACGAAAGATCCGTCGGCATCACCCCAGAACAAAAGCTGCTGGGTATTCGCAGCACGCTTGAAAACCTCGAAGACCGATTCTCCTGGCTTGACTTGGATGTGCTTCCGGTTCTCCTTGTCCTTCTCCCAGTTGGCATCGACATGGACTTTCCCTGCGGCATCTTGGAACTTGAAATTTTCCTTGCCGATATAAGGCAGCTTGCGCACCAACTTCTCCGCAAGCTTCTGCAATGTCGTGGGCATGGTGCCAAAGTCCGTTACGCTTGAATCGACAAGGAGCGCGAACAGGGATCGTCCAGAAATGCTGACTGTTCGGGATCCCTTCGCTGTCTTGCGTCGCACGGAATCCACAATTCCCGTAAATTCCAAAGTGCCGTTAATCCAAAGCTGAATACGGTCACCAGCGGCCACATCAATGGTTGCTGCCGTCTCCAGCTCGAATGAGCCTTCGGGCTCAGTGAGCGCGGTCGTCACGCTGTAGCGGATCCACGTGTCAAGAGTGGATCCACCAAGCCGAAGGCTGAGAGTGTCACGGCTCATAGACCAGCACCTCCCCAGAACAGAATGTTGGGTTCTTGAATCCATTGAGGGCACAGACACGCTCTGCGGCCTTGTACGGCAAGCCCGCATCAAGGATGATGCGGTGGAGTGGCCGGGGCGAAGTGACCACAATCTTTTTTGTGCTCAGGTACTCAAGCTTGAAACGGCGCACGGCATCGGTCAGCGTGTTGGCCATGGCCTCGACGCTTGAAGACTTGTCCATCACCGGCAAATTTTTCTGGATGAACTGGCGCACCAGAGCCAAGGAATCCTCCAGCATGGATGGGGTAAGCAGATAAGGCGAGGTCTCATCTGCCGAGGGATGTCCCTCCGCATCGTCAAGAGCAATCTTTTCGGAAGCAACGGACTCCGCAAGGGCTGCCTCGTCTTCGGCCATCAGACGTGACGACTCGTAGCAGAGGGCCATTGATGCCAGCTGCGCAAACGAGGAGCGTACGGACGCAGGCGCATCCATCAGGCCATCGTCAAGCATGGTCTGACCATTGTCCGCGATGGATGCCAAGATCGAGAGAGAGGTGCTGCGTGAGTCGGATGACGAAGAGACCTGTCGGCCAAGGGCTACATAAGCCTCCATGCATTGCTGCATTTGCGACACAAGAGACCCTGACAATGATTCGACGTATGTGATGGTGGAACTGATGGCGTCAGCCGGAGCCTCGATCAACGCAATGGCTCCTCTCAGTTTTCCAGCCGTAGTGGAGCAGGCGAGGGCGAACTTGCGGGCATAGGCACCCATGTCGCTCCACTTGTCCAGCAATGACCAGTCCGAGCCCTTGACGTCAGGTACTCCGGCCTTGGCCATCTCGTCAGCAATAGCGGCCTGCGCATCTTCGTTGATGGCTTGCGTCTTGGTGATGGCCTGAGCCTTGGCGTCAGGTCTGGCTGCAATGGCAGGATCTAGTCCATCGACAACGAACTCAAATGTGAACTCGGCAAAGCGCTTACGGTTGTTGCGCACAAAGGTTGCCGTGGCTGGATATCCAGACACAGTGCCTAGGTCTGGGTGTTCAAGCTCAATAGGGCTTGTGAAGACTTGCCGGAACCATGTGCGGATTGGGATGTAGTTCGCATCGAAATCATCGCCATTGATGACCGCACGAAATGAATATCGCTCGGCCTTTGGTCCCATGTCCTCTACATCTGCACCCACTCGATATGGGTACTCGGTCACGGAAAGGTCGCGTGGCACTGAGTCGGATACGTCTTCTAGGTACAAATCCCATGGACCGAGTTTTGCATTCGGCTTCATAGGTTGCGCCCTGGGATGGTGGATGCTCTTATGTAATTTGGAAGACCAGGAGTCACTAGCTCGGTGCTAACTTTTCCAGTGGGATCCACGGTGGTATTTGATTGCAATTGAATCAGTATTTTTGGTTGACCAGTAGCTCCTTCATTCTGCTGCTTGATGACGCCCAAAAATTGCGACATAAGATTTGCGCGTTGCTTGTTGAGATCTTCCGTATTGTCGAAGAGACCGCCAACAAGAGGTGCGTTAGACAAGAGCGATGAATTTTCCGATGCTAATTTTTTATCGATTGCATCAATCTGACTACTTAGATCAGCAGCTCTTCCTCCATAGTTTTTCCGGATACCTACTGCATTTGCGTTTTGCATACCTGCTGTAACTTTTTCTTCTGAATGCCTAGACTTCTGCAAGTCATTGAATGCTTCGGCAAGATTGACCAGTTCGGTCACAGTAAAAATCACAGCAGCGAGTAACCCGCCTGTGATGCCTAATGACTTTATCATGCTGGCATGACCTGCTACAAATTTTACAGCAGTCCCGATGATTTTGCCTCCAAACATCATTAACCCACCGGTAACCCATTTCCCAGCATTCATAAATCCGGCAAAGAACTTCGTAAATGTTGGGAATGTATTCTTGAGCCACCCGACAAGCTTCGATGGATTTTTCCCAGCAGATGATGGAAGACTATCGATACCCGGAACCCCTGATCCTCCTATGCCTCCACCCATATTCGTCACAAACACCTTTTGTACACCAAGACCTTCTAACGCGCCTCCGATTCCTTTTTTCCCATCACCCTTGCCTCTGCCTAAGTCAACAAGTTCCTTACCAAATTTTACAGCTTCCAAACCCCATGAGCCGACCTTAATAGCAACAAGGGCTAACGCCGCTGCCGCGATTGCTTTGAAACCATCTTCAGCAAGCTTTTGATGCTCATTCAAATACTTCAAAGCATTGGTTGCCTGTTCGATAGGTTCTGCAAGGTTAACAGCGAGTAAATGCAGCAATTCTGTTTTTCCTGTCTGAAGCTGTAAGGCCGTCGTCTTCATTGTGTTGTTGAATTTCTCTTGGATGGTTGTCATTTTTGCAGCTTCAGGTGCTGCATTTTTCAACGCCTCGAAATAGCTGAAATTTCCATCTTGGATATAGTGCTGCTGGAATTTGTCGAAGAACTTTTCAGACTCGCGTTCGAATCTGAATTTTTTCATTTTCTCTTGGCTACCGTTTGTGTATTTCGTGATCACCTTCAAGATTTCTTCAGCATCCTTAAGCTGACCTTTCTTATCGAAGACATTGAATCCAGTGAAATGTTTAATTTCCTTAGCATTCTGTTGAAAGGCAGCGAACGTAGCTGCAATAGTTTCTACTGACATGGCCGCGTCGCCTGTCTCGCGAGCCATCTGCATCATGGCTCCAAATGAATTGAGTGTTTCCTTTTTGATACCACCCGATGCAGCAGCTGAGAATAAACGTGTGCCGTAGTTGGACATATCAGCTAGGGTGAAGGCTCCCTTATCACCCTGTACTGAAAGCATCTCGAAAAATTTCCCGAGCTCACTTCCAGCAACGTTGAAGTTCATTTTTAATTGGGCTGCAATGGTTGACATATCCGTCATTCGCGCCCCGACCGCAGTCGCTGCTTTTGCTGTTCCATTCAGTAAATCGATCGCACCGTCGCCATCACCGGTCTGGTCAACGTATTTATTTAAACCATCAATCAAATCATCCACTGATTGCCCAGAAGCTTTTGCACTGGCAAAAATTTGATTTGTGACTGCTGTGACCTTTTGGCTACTCCATCCAGCCTGGTTCCCAAGCCGTACCATGCCCAGCTCCACATCATTGATCTGCTTCACCGCAAGAGCCATTCCCCCGCCAGTCAGTGCAGCAGTCATCGGCGTAAGCATACGGTCAGCGGATCCCTTGATCGCAGATCCCATGCGGCCAATCACCGCCCTAGTACGTGAACCAAAAGCGTCAATGGAGCTCTCCGCACGGCGAATGCCTGCGGTCAATCCAGTAGGATCAGCCCCAATGCGAATCGCAATGCTTTCAGTCAGTGTCGTCACCAATCACCTCGAATCCATCACCAGAATCATTCTTGAGACATCCCGCCACAGCCATGGCGATGATCCACTGCGAGCCTGTCAGTTCGTGGGCTGGTCGCCCAAAATACTGAGCAGCCTCCATGCCGTGCGCAAACTTGAAACCTTCGATGGGATCAGATCCGGCTTTTTTTTTACAAGTTCAAGAAGTGCCTTGAGGCCAGACTCGTCCAAGGAATCGACACCAGGGTCGCAGTCCTTGGAAAGCTCGTTGTATTCCTCGGCAAGCACCGCGATCACCTCGCGGGAGCAGAAGCCCCGGAAGTCGTCGAGGGACGTGAAAAGCGGCTTGCCATCCATGTCCGTGAGGGCACGCCACAGGAAATGGTCGACCTCCTGTTCGCGGTAGTCGCCAATGTTGTGAACCGCGATCTCAATCCCAGCCAACTTGAACTCGCGCTGGTTCGCAAACTTTGCGGAGGCTACTTCCTTTGCAGAAAGCAACCGGACAACAACGCGTTCGCCTGACTTTCCAGGCCATTCAAATTCGCGCCGGTTATCCGTGCCTGCGCTCAAGCGTTCAAGCACCGATTCGTCTTTACTGCCGTTGCTAATTTCGTCGCGAATTCCCATTACGATACCTTGCGGGCTTTGGCAATAAACTTGATTTCGAACTCGTTGGCCTTTTGGCCATCGGTGTCGCGCTCGCCAACTTCTTCAACGTCGCAGCCAGTGTAGGTGACTTTGCTGCCGCCCTTGTACTGGAGGATAATAGTTGCATCCTTCACGCCATCCCATACGCGATCAGCACCGCTTGCAGGAACATAGGTGAGGGACAAACCCAATTCAGGATGAGACTCGACCGTGTCGTCACCATCCATCAACTTCACCCGCTCATGAATCTTGCGAGCGTTCTCTTTGACCTTGTTGAAATCGGTGATGAGTTCGCCATCAACGATGACTGTTGCCTTTGAAATTCTGCTCATGGTTGCCTCAGTTCAAGTAAAGGTTGATGGTTGTGAAGATCTGGTTGAGCCCTGGCACCACGTGTGCTGGAATAGAGTCCTTGATGCGCCCAGGATGATCGGTATCTTCCTCAACAAGGAAGTCATCTGCATACTGATCCACGTTACGGAGGATCGTCGCTTCCTCAAGCTTGTTGCAGACTGCAATGTTGTCCTCCTTGATTGCGGAGGGCAAGTGCTCATGGATCACAGCGTTCTTGTACTTGACCTTGTGCATCGCAACGATTGCGTCGCGGACATAGTCAAGCGAAGCGATTACACCGGTGTCCACCAGCGTCTCGATGCGCACTCCATCCTTGGAAGTCTTGGTAGTTACGGCACGCACAATCGTGAGCTCACCATCTTCGGTCGAAAGAGGAATCACGCCACCATAGAGCAGTGCTTCCATCTCTTCACCATTCCAACGGCCAGCGACTGCAGGAATATCGAGGCCAACAATGGGGAGTCCATTCATTGGCTTGTTGGGCTGGGAGTTGCTTGCGAAAACTGCGCAGGTACCTGCGGCAATTTCCCAGACAGGGTTTGTGAGTGCCTTAGTGGCCACGATATGCATGCGCTCATGGTTGATCCCTGTGGCAAGAGCCTTCGCTGCGGTAGCGACACCTTCAAAGGCAGCAATGCCACGTTGCCCACGCTGTTCGAGAGGCCCAGCGGCATTCTCAAGGTGAGTGCGAAGTATACCGAGGTTCGTTGCATCGTTTACGGACAGGCCGATGATGTGGTAACGCTCTGCGAAGACAGAAGCCAATGCCTGAGTCACATCAACGGTTCCGGTACCGGATGTCGTCGTCACTGAGGACGCCACCATGTCGGTGCCAATACTTTCAAGCTTGATAGCGACTCCACCTGCAGCAGAGATGTATGAGCCCACATTCTTCGCGGTGAGCGTGATGTCATCGTCCGTGGCAGAAGCCGTCACCGGAAGCTGGGTCTTCGCATTGATGGCGGCCACCAGCGCAGCGGCGGCCAGTGCGGGAGTTGATCCCACCACAATGGATGCATCCACATAGGTAGCATCGATCCAGCAACGGACAAGACCACTCTTCGTTGCCGCAGTGGACAAGGAGAAAGCCCAAGTTGCAGCGGTACCCGTTGGCTCTGCATGCTTCACGAGAGTAATCAGCGTGTATTTGCATGCGGATTTTGCAGCCAAGTACATGGAGTGCAGCACGGAGCCTGCACCGACAGCAGCGAGTACATCGGACTCGGAATAAATATCAAGTGGGGTTGCAGGGGCAAGGCTCGCGGAAGCAAGGCCTGCACCAACAAGCAATACTTTTTGGACATTCGTAGGAAGTCCGTTTGGTCCTGCGTAGAAGTTGAACTCGGCATACGAGCCGGGCACCATGGTCTCCGGGATATTATTCTTGATGGTCATCAGGACTCCTGTTGAAAATCGGTTTGGGAACTAAGGTCAGAGGATCCTTGAGCCAGTTCATAGCTTGTAAGGATCGATTCAAGACGATGCAGGTCTAGTCTGCTTGTATCAATCGTATATGCGGTGTCATACGATGCTTGGAGAACCGAGATCCGCTCTTCTCGGAATGTCGCATTCGTGATATCCTTCCATCCGCTGTATTCAAACTCTTGGCAACCATCAGGTTCAAGGCCGTGCAATACAGGCACAAGAGCTTCTTCAACAATGAGAGCCTCACGGATACGCTCTTCAAATAGTTTCATGTTCGCCACTTGGATGATCGCAAGCAATTTGCATGGCACGTTGGCCTTGGTGCCGGAGGCATCCCACTCAGCCTTGCCTTCAACAACGTGTAGACTGATCGAAGGCCTCACGATTGCGTCGGCCTGATCATCAATGCTTCCTTTACGAACCTTTGGCAGCTTATCTTTTATGGCATCGTTAGCTGCTTGCAAAATGGAAATCACACTCATTGTCCATACCCCATCAGAAGATCATCGGAGAACACGCGTTGAGGAGCCCTTACACGAGGATTGAATGCGGGTTCAGCACCACTTGTAGGCAAGTCAAGCCGAATTGTCCCGGACGCAATGCCCTTCAAGGTCGCAATAGCCGTATCGCGTAGCTTCGCCAGTCCTTCTGGCATATCCAGCACAATGCGGCGTTTGTAGAGTTCAAAAATTGCCAAGTCGCGGGTCACAGTTTTTAAGACCGGATCTACGCTAGGAAGCGGCAAGCTCACCACCGACCGCAAATAGCCGTCGACGATGGAGCGAGCCGCATCAATGCAGCTCTGAATCACTGACTCGACAGGCTCCGCACCATCAAGGCGACTCTCCGAGTCATTTGAGAGCTCAACCGCCCGCTCACGCGGTACCTGGCTGAGCACATCCTTTACGGTGCAGTATTCCATCGATCAATGCCTCAGGTAGAAGGAGCGAGAACGTTGGAGAGAAGGAAGCCACAGTCCTTTGCCGCGACAACTTCCTTGACCACTTCGCCGACCATGACGTCAACGCCACCACGGCCACCCTTCTTCTCGTTGAGAACAAGCTTAACGAAGCGAGGACCATTCTGAGCAGTGAAGCCCCAGGTGATGCAGCCTTCGGTTCTGGTGGCCTGTGCGTTCACATACGCACCAGAAATCGTTTCGCCCCATGCAGTGATGATCTTATTGTCTTGACCCTTCGCAGCACTGTTGACCTTGGTATCTCCGACGATCACCTTGTCAATTTCAAGCACCGCAGCGATATCAGCGCGAACCGCAAAGCCCTTGGTGCTTGCGGCACCGTACACTTCTTTGATGACGTTCGGATGTGTACGCAGCTTATGCCAGATCGAAGCACCCATGCGCAACTGATTTGGGCGCATCAGGCACTTGAGCATGTAGTCGCCAATCAGTTCGAGCGGCTTTGCATCGGGATTCAGAAGCGATTGTGCAAATGTCATATCGAGCACATTTGCATAGTTGCTTGGATCCTGCACGGCCTTGATCACACGCAGCTCACGTTGCAGGGTAATCGTTTCGAGAACAGAAGATTGTTCCCTGTTGACCAAGCTTTCATACTTGGACTGGTCGCTGTTGATGATGTCGTCTTGGCCAACGAATCCTTGGAGCGCATGGACTTCGCAGCTATCGGTCGCTTCGCGGCCAGTGAACTCGATTTCCTTTGGTTCGGAACGGCGGCCAACGCGATCGTTGATGGAGCGCATTGCATCACCTGGCTCACGGATGAGCATCTTGAATGCATCCTTGCCGTTCATGTTGTCAATGCGTGGCATGACCTCATCAGCCACTAGGCCGAGGATCGAGTATGCCATAGCGAAGCCACTGACTGTTGGCGTTACGCTGAAAATGTATGGAAGACTTTTCCAATCCATGGTGATCTCCGGTTAGGCTGGTGTGACGGCAGGGTTACGTTCGATGAGGAAACGGATAATGTCGCCCGACACTCCGCTCTGCAAGGCCATGCCGACCGATGCAGTAGTTGCGCTACCCTTGATGGCAAGGCCTGTGGCATCTTCGCCTTGTGCAGGAATCTTCGCGGTCAAGCGGTCGCCACGGGTGACTGTGCCACCCAATTCCACTTCACCGATATCGTCGAGAAGCACATCGCAAGTTCCGCCATCAATGGTTGGTCCACGGTCGCTCACGCCGAGCAAGGCTTCGCTTGCAGACGTGGGAAGCTTGACAGTATCGTCGGCGGAGCCGATGACGACAATACGTTTGGGAGGGATGGCACCCTGTGCCAGTTGCCCAATAATGAGATCAGGGTTCATCAGATTTCTCCTTGGTTTCTGAGTTTTTCGAATGCCTTGGATGTGCCGATTCCCTCAGCTGAGGCCAGCACGGTAATTTTGGTAGCAACGGCTTCTGCACTTAGGGATGACGCAGGTGGTTTAGGATCTCCTGCACCGAGATCGATGACCGTTGGCATTGATGCAAGGAAAGACTCCATCACCTTGATCGTATCCTTGGGTTCTCCTGCACCAAATTCAATGCGCCCATTACCCGCATCAGCCGCCTTGAACAACGCTTCAAGCGGGCTTCGCATCGCAGGGGTCATGCGGCCAGCCTTGATCGTGTTATCACAGAGAGCAGCAAATTCAGCGGTACGCTTTTCATTCTTAAATGACGCTAGCTCATCTTCCGCTTTTTGCCGTGCAACCTTCTCTTCTGCAAGCTGCCGCTCCTGTTCGACGCGGGCGGGATCAGCCGGAGCCGCAGACGAGCCTGGAACGACAGCAGTGGAGGGAGCAGGAGTTGCGGGAGCTGGTTCTACGGGAGCAGAGAATGAAACAGAAGGCACATCACCTAAATCAACGCTATCAATCGTGCTTGTTGGAAGGATGGAATCTGCTTTTTCCAAACCATCTTTATCAATGATGTAGTCGCGGATTTTTCGGAACAGATCGCGCGCACTTTCAAGACGCCAACGCAAGCGATATACGAGGGAATCCTGTGACTGCGCGAGAGTCGTCAGATCAGTTTCTCCAGCTGCGAAGATGATGCTTGCAGAATCTTTGCCCTTATCGGTTTCGATAAACTCGCCCTGCCCAAATGAAATAGGATCAAGCCCAACAACAGCAGGCATATGAGCACCAAGTACGCCCAAGTGCCGCAACGTCAAATCAGGATACAGGGAAACGGATACATTGGTATATGCACCAGTCTTACATTCTTCGGCAAATGACGGTACTAGATCGGCTGCACAAAGCTGCATCACCTCACCATTCATGCGAGCTCCTTTGATAGAGCCTTCGCGCGGCGAGGCAACCTGTGGGTGCCCCTTCACAATCGGTGGAACCCAGTTCTTGACCTGCTCGTTGATCTGCGCACATGCAGTCTGCACATCGGTCAGCGATAGCGTATAGTCCTTGTTATTCAAGGCGCGGAATGTTCCGGGCTTGAGTGCATCGAACCATGGGTTCACTGGCTGCACTGCGAGCGAAGGAGCGGCGGCAACAACGCCTCCCGCAAATACGCACGGCTCAGGATGACCCGAGGCGACAGAGACAAAGAGTGCCAGCATCACGAGAGCGATCTGGAGCCAGAGGAATCGATTGGATTTGTTGTTTCTCATGGCACAAACATACCCGGAGAGTGCGGCACAGACAGCATGACTTTCTCCGCACAAATTGCCATTCATTTTTCCACGAACAAGTCACGGAAAAATGGAGGGAGTTATGCGCGTCGGATTAGGTGGAAGAAGAAGGCATGTTATGTGCATGCAAAGCATCATCGAAGAGATTTTGAAGAAATATGGACTGACGGTCGTTACCACTGGCCTGCTGGTTGGATACCATCTTAGCGAAGAGCGGAGGTGGACTACAAATCAAGCAGACAGCATGATGCAATGGATGAAGAGCCAAGACGATCTTATGGAGCGATGGAAAGAAACATTGCAGCAGTCACAAGATCGTTCAGACGCGCAGCTCCGTTTAGTAAGCGCATGCTGCCAAGCACACGCGGGGCGGTGACACCATGAGCAGAACTCCCGACGATACCAAGAAACTGATTGCCCGCGAACTTTATGTCGTGAGCGGCCTTTCGGCAAAAGCTACAGCGATCAAGGCTGGCATCAGTGAACGAAGATTGCTCGACTGGCGCAAGGAAGATAAATGGGATGAAGCCCGTAGTCTCGCTGGATTCGACAAGACGAAGTTAAACGAGAATCTCTATTCGCTCGCGCACACAGCTTCGCGTAAACTCAAAGAACTGATTGAACAAGGTGTAATCGATAGCAAACAGATTAACGCGATGCGCCAATTAGTCGACACAATCCAGCGCAGCAACGAATACGAAAAGGGGCTTGAAGCGGCTAAGCCCAAGAAGAAGGCAGACGCAACCATGCATCAGCGCATCTTACAGCGGATGGGCTTGACCTAATGGGCGTTGTCGCAAAGAATGAATTTGCGCTGGAGCTTGCTGGCTTCCTTCTGCCATACCAGAGTGACTTCGTGCGTGATACCGCACAGATCACGTTCTTCAGTGCATCACGCCGCATTGGAAAAACATTTTCATCGGCATTCAAGAGCGTTTCAAGATGTATTGAAAAGATCAATCACCGCGTATGGTATTCTGGTGCGGATGAAGAGGGCGGCGAGGATTTCATTGAAGAGTGCAAATACTGGCTTCGCTTCTTCAACGCATCTGCAAGCGAAATTTCGTTAGAGGAAGGTGGAGAAGAAATTGAATATGCTGACGAGGAAAAAGGAGTCCTCAATCTTACCATCCGCTTTGCGAATGGAAGCCGCATAACAGTACTTAGTTCGAACCCCAAGCGGTTCCGAGGCAAGGGTGGCGACATCATCCTTGATGAGTTTGCACATCACCCGCATGCTCGCGCCATGTGGAAGGCCGCGCTTCCAGCGGCGCTCGTCTGGGGGTACAACCTCACAGTCATCTCGACACACAATGGAAAGTTCACGCTCTTCAACGCCTTCGTTGAACGCATTCGCAGTGGCAAGAACAAGTTCAAGGCATCACTGCACGAAGTTACGATTCGACAAGCAGTTGATCAGGGTCTTTATGACAAGATCACTGGACGCGAAACGACTCCCGAAGAGCGCGATGCATGGATCCAAGAGCTCATCGACGCTTGCGAAACGCCCGAAGATGCCATGGAGGAATTTTTCTGCAAGCCACAGGATAGCAAGGATCCATTCCTTCCATTGCCTATGATCCTTCGAGCAGAACGCAAGGGGATCCTCGCGGATCCTGCAACTATTCCTGGTTCACTGTATCTTGGCTATGACATTGCACGCAAGAAGCATCTCTCCGTCATCTATGTCTTGCAGGAAATTGCAAGTCAGCTTGTGGTGCGCGAAATCCGAGTCATGGAAAAGATGCGATTCGAGGATCAGAAAAAGATTCTATTCGCATATTTAAAACTACCCACGTTAGTCCGTGCAAGCATTGACGCATCAGGTCTCGGCATGAACCTCGCAGAAGATGCACAGATCGAATTCGGTACATACAAAGTAGAAGCGGTAACCTTCGGCAATGCACTCAAGGCCACGCTTTCAAACAACCTCTATAAGGAATTCGATACGGTCTCGGTATTCATTCCTGAAGATGATGTACAACGGCGCAGCCTGAACAGCATCAAGAAGATGGTGACAGGCGCAGGCAACATTCGCTTTGATGTGGATGCCGAAGAGAGTGACAAGAAAGAAAACGAGAACGAAGTCAACATCGGCCACGCAGACCATTTCTGGGCACTTGCCCTTGCCGTCAATTCAGCACGTAACACTCCCGCAGGAATTCCACCCGTCACGACGCGCTCACAACGCAAGGACTTCCGCGACCGTCGGCGTGAGGAAGATCAGTTCGACGATGGCAACAACCCATTTCGCAGGATGAGCTAATGACATTAAATAGAAACCCGCTACGGAGCCCTGTGAGCCCACAATCGCTTTGGACGGGTATTGGCTTTCCCTGACCTCCTATAATCGTTTTTGAATCCAGTTAAATGGGGTTCTAGGCAAACCAAGACAAAGCCACCCGACAACCCCGCAGAAAACACCAGAGGAACCCCCATGACGAAGAAGAAAGCCCCCGAACAGCTCACTGGCGAAGAGATCCTCACCAGGCAGGCAATCGGATGGAACGCTATCGGAAACCTGCCGAACCCCAACTTCATTTTGCGCCGCATGGGGCGAGTCTCCGATACGCACCGAAATCTCAGCAAAGATGCCCATCTTGCAGGCGAGGAGCGTAAGCGCCTTGGTGCCGTGCGCAACTGCCCATGGACACTGTCGGAAGGACCAGATGGTCCACGCAAGGAAATCTCAGATGCGCTCTGGAAGCTCGATGTCCGCGACATCGTTACGCAGGCCATGAAAGCAACGGCGCGTGGCGTTGCCGTGCTGGAAGTTCTGTGGGAATACAATGGAGGCCGCGTATGGCCTTCCAAGATCATAGGCAAGCCAATGGATAGCTTCGCCTTCCGTTTCTCAGATAACGCGCTCATGATGATTACGCGGGATGCCCCGATGGGAGTTCCTGTGCAGCCCTACCGTTTCCTCCTTGTGCAGAACGAGCCCGAGTTCGACAACCCTTATGGAGACGGATATCTCGACAAGTGTTTTTGGCCTGTCACGTTCAAGCGTGGAGGCGTCAAGTTCTGGATGCGGTTTGTGGAAAAGTATGCAGGCGTATTTGCCGTGGGCAAGTATCCACGCAACTCTCCGCCAGCAGACAAGGAAGAATTCCTTGATTCGCTGTACAGCATGATCCAGGATGCCTGCGCAGTGATCCCCGAGGACGGATCGGTGCAGCTGATCGAGGCCGCCCAGAAGGGCGCAAGCGCAGACATTTATGAGAAGCTGTGCAACTGGGCAGACAAGCAAATCAGCAAAGCGATCTTAGGACAAACACTTACCGCAGACATTGGTGAAAATGGAAGTCGTGCTGCAGCGCAGACCCATTACCAAGTTGGGCAAGATGTTGCAAAGGACGACGCTACGTTGGTACATGGTGTGATGAACCAGCTTGTGGGCTGGATGTGGGATCTCAACTTCGGAACACCCGACCGCCCTTGGTGGAGCCTTGTCGCACCACAGGATCTGAAAGAAGATCTTGCGACTCGTGACCTCAAGCTCACGCAAAGTGGAGCACGCTTCACTCCTCAATATTTTATCGAGGCATATGGATTCTCACCAGCGCATCTCTCAAAGGAACCTGCGCCGCCACAAGGCTCTCCACTCAACCTTGCCGCAGGTGAGCCCAGCGGTGGCTTGACTGATGTTGACGCAGGCGCAATCCAGCTCGCATCGCAGGCAGCAAAGACCGAATTATTCTCACCTATCAGAACGCTTGTCGAGATGGCAACAAGCCTTGAGGAAGTCCGCGACAAGCTGCTTGAGACTTATGACAACGTCGATGTCGAAGCTATCGCACCAGAAATGGAACAAGCGTTTCTTGCTGCGAATCTCAAGGGACGTTTCGAGATCATGCAAAAGGCTGGGCTTCTGTAATGCCAAAGGCCGATGTACAGTTCGGCACGTCTCCGTTCAAGGAGGCTGTCGATTATTTCCGCAGCAAGATCAACTTGCCCACGGCAACATGGAAAGACTTGCAAGGCCAGATGCATGCAAAGGCTTTCGTCGTTGCAGGCGCAATGCGTGATGATCTGCTTGCAGATTTCCGCAAGGCCGTCGATGGTGCAATAGCAGAAGGAAAAACGCTTCAGGAATTCAGGAAAGATTTTGACTCCATCGTTGCGAAAACTGGGTGGCAATACAACGGTTCGCGCAACTGGCGTTCTGAAATCATCTACAGCACCAACATGGCCGTGGCTCATTCCGCAGGTCGCGAACGCCAAATGCAAGATCCCGAGGTGCGCAAAATTTTTCCCTATGGCCGCTATGTCTGCATGATGGATGGTCGCGAACGTCCTGCACATCGAGCGTGGCACAACACAGTCCTTCCGCTTGACGATCCTTGGTGGAGTTCACACACGCCTCCATGCGGATGGCATTGCCGGTGCCGCAAGGAAGCCGTGAGCCGCTACGATGTGAAGGAACTAGGACTCTCTGTCTCAGACAAGGCTCCCGCAGATCCCATGGTAGAGCATATCGACCACGACACTGGCGAAGTCATGATGGTTCACAAAGGAATTGATCCCGGATGGGACTACAACCCTGGTGACGCAGCGAATGGCAAGCCAGGCGTTTCCATGAAGGCGTGGAAAGTAATTCCACAGCCCGCGCAAGTCGCAGAGGGATCATTGCCCAGCCTGCCGATCCATGCATATCCAAAGCAAACGGAAACGCTCACCCTCAACACCAAGGATGAGATCAAGGCTGCGATGGACAGCAAGCTCGATGCGCTGTTTCCCGGCGACAGTGTGCGCCAGGTGCTCATTCCACTTGGTGAGTTCACCTATGCGTTCAACGTGAATTCGGAAGAGCTCGCAAAGCATTTCTCAGAGATTGACCGAAGAGACCGCCAGCTCTACATGGATGCGCTGCTATCTGCAATGACATCTCCTGATGAAGTTCGCCTTGCCTTCATGAGAAGCACCACGGGCAAAGTTGCGATCCGTGCACGGTTCATCAAGGTCTTTGCCGAGAAGGGAAAGCAGAAGCCTATTATGGTTGTATTCGATGCGCAGAAGGGTGAGTTTGTCAGCTGGACTGCGTACCGCTTCAAGCCTTCGCAGCTCAGTGACCAACGCACGGGAATTCTTGTCTACCAAAAAAAGGAGGCTCCCTAAAAAGGGAGCCTGGTGTGCAACCGACTTCACCGAGGAGTTGCAAGAAGCGATAAGACCGTAGGCCAGTGAGCCCGCCAGACCGCCACCTGTGAACAATATACCCATTCCCAATACGGAGTGCAACTATGCCAAATCCATTCTTCATTGAAGTAGACGACGAGAAGCTCAAGTCCTTGTTTGAAAAACTGAGCCAACGAGGAAGGGACATGCGTCCAGCGTTGCTTGCCATTGGCAACGTGGTGGCCAATTCCGTACGCAGAAATTTTGATGAAGGTGGACGCCCAGATAAATGGAAATCATTGAGTGAAGCCACACTCATTGGCTCACTTAGAGGTAAGGACTTTGACAAGCGGAAGAAGACGAAGACTTTGACTACTCGGGCATCGAAGCGCATTGCATCAAGAAAGATTCTTGTCGGCCTTGGAATGCGTGGTGGCCTCATGGGCAGCATCCATTATGAAGTGGATGGTAATGGCGTAAGCATCGGTCCAGAGCCAAAGCCTTACGCACGCATTCATCAGTTTGGAGGGGAAGCAGGACGCAAGTCGCACCGAGTGAAGATCCCTGCGCGGCCTTACCTCGTATTGCAGCAAGAGGATGTGCAAGCAGCGAACAACATTATCATTGGATTTCTGATGCGGGAGTAGAACCGAATAAATCAGTTTGGCCGAAGTGACCTTTCATGTTTAGCAGAGTACGAAAAGTCTTGTCGCCAATGCCGAGGTCACGGCTGAGTTTGAGTCGGTTCGATCCATTGAAATTATTGCGGATGTAACGTGCGCAGAATGCGCGGGGAAGCTTACTTGGGAATCGCAGGGCATTGCCCGAGAAGATCTTCCAGATTTCAAGAGTCTTCTCCATGCCGATGATTTCAGCCACCGCCGGAAGGTCTCCCGGAAGATCATCGATCTTCATTTCATTTGCGACGCCAGCAACTCCCATATGCCCAAAATATACAAGTTTCCGAAACTTGATGCACAGGGATTAATTTGTGTGTCAATAATTCCACGTTAGCACTTCGGTCTTGCGCTTGCCGTTTGCGCCACCCTTGTTCACCGAAACACCTGATTGGATCTGCTTCTGTTTCCACTCATGCTGCGCGGTATATTGCGCAAGGATATCGGATGGGTAACTGCTCAACAGGAACTTTCCAGAAATCTTTGAAAGGGTCTTCAACAGACATTCAAAGTCATCAATTGAATAGCCATCGTAATGTCCGCAGTCACTATTGAAATACGGTGGATCGCAGTAGAAAAAACTTTGCTCGGTATCGCGGCTGGTGATGATGCGCAACGCATCAGTGCATTCGATCTGCACGTCCTGCAAGCGTATCGCTATTTCCTCGCTGAAGGCTTCGCGTGCATTGTGGATCTTCTTGCTTGTGCAATCCTTCTTCTTGTCGTAGCCAAATGATCCATCCAAGATTGAACTGAAGCTCATGTGCGCAAGCACCCACACAGCCCACGCACGCTTGATCTCGCTGAACAGCTTCGGACGGTTGTAGACAGCCGAAGCGTCGGCGTGCAGTTCACGGCTGTGAAGGCTGATGGAGATTTCTTTCTCAAGGCTCACGAAGTCACGCTGCACGGTGCGATAGAAGTTGATCAGCTCGCCGTTGGTGTCGTTGATGACCTCGACTCCGCTTGGCTTCTTCGCAAAGAAGATCGCAGCTCCGCCAACGAAGGGCTCTGCGTAGAGGTTGTGTTCGGGGATCATTTCTAGGATGGTTTTGCAGAGCTTCTGCTTGCCACCGTAGTAGGTAAGAGGCGTTTTGATTGTTGGCTTTTCGGCGTGCATGGCCGCAAGCTACAAAGCACAAAGAACTAAAGCAAGCTTATTCTTTTTGTTCCTGCTTCATGTTGCTCACCTGTCGCATAGCAACAATCAAAATCCAAAGCGGAGCAATAAACGTTTCAGAGCATCTTTCCGATTATTGAGTCTTTGCTGCTGTTCACGAATTTGCTGCAAAGTTTTCATACGGATATAATCTTGATTTGCCTTTTGGATAAGGGCTAGGTTTTGATTGAAGCTCTTGATTCGCTTGGCTTCTTCCTGCTCAGTGTAGCTGCAATATATTTCAGCCTGGTTGACCATGGGAAACCTCTTTTAATTTGCTGTGGTCGTTCTTGATCTTGTACAAGCAAATTTCAAGAACCATTCTATCCATATACATTTTAATAAAGCGGCTGACAGATTCCATCGGCTTATGAATTCCTGCTTTCTTTGAATAAATCGTTAGCACCAGAGCTACGTTGCCGTCACCGCTACGTATTGGATATCCAATTATTGATCCATCAATATCTTCTTCCGTCTTGAATAAGAACTTTTGCTGGATTTTCTTTCCTCCTTTTTCTCCCTCCCTCTTCAATTCTCTGAATGATTTTATGTGTTGAGGCTTCCCTGTTTTTTGCACATAATGGAAGAAGGTGTTTCCTGATCCAAGATCTGATGGTGTTAGCGTTGGCCTTTTAGATTTAGGGGCATGGTAAATCTTTTGAACCTTGTTACTTTCAAACTGAGCCAATGCAACTGCTTCTATTTCGTTTCCAATCACTTTGTCAAGCGCAGTATGCAATTGAAGCACTAGTTCTTTCAATTGATTTTCTGGCTGGGTGATTTCAAGAAAGGTATCCTGTTCTTGAATGCATTTGTGATCCATGAAGCGATCCTTCTTTGCTCCAACAGCCTCATTGATTGAGGCTAGTACAATCTCAGGAGCCTCGGGATGTTCTTTTCTGATTCGTCGTCTTTCGATAAGATCGAAAATCAATACCAGTAGTGACGGCAAAGCAAAAAAAACAACCATTTTCCAGCCATCCAATGTGGAGTTGAAATTTAACTGGATAGCTCTTGTAAGTTTGCATGACTCAGGAAATGTCGCTTGAGAGAACCCAAGAAGCAGTGTGGCTATTGCCACAATAATCGTTCTTATAAACGGCTTCATCATCTACCTCCATTTGAGAAATACAAGCGGAACGTCATCAATCACATAGCCAACCGTAAACAACTGGTAGCCTACAAGAGCCGTTGCGATGACCAGGACGCCTGTAAAAACCAGCGTGGACCGTTTCCAGTCATCGTGCTCGATACGAGGATCAAGCGGCTTGAAACGGCACAGCATGATCACGATTGATATGCCTTCACCTACACATAGAATCACGAGCATGGCTTTATGATTGATGCACCAGGCAATAAGAGCGAATATCGTTGTGTACAACAAACCAAACATCGCATGCTGCCACTTATTCGCACCACGCATTTCTTCTTCAATGCGACTCATCTTATTCCCATTTCGTATTGAGATTCGGGTCTCGACCTTTTACAACCTTGATGATCTTTACCCATGAGTCGGACATGTCGTTGTTTCTCCGAATCATAAGCATCCACGTCTGGTTGATGCTTTTGTAATAAATGATTTGCCAACAGGTCGTCATATTGACCATCGCATTGTCTGCTCTAATTACAGTCTCTGGCTTAGTTGTATCGTGAGGAATGGAGCACTTTAACTCATCGCCCCTAAGACCCAGTTTATGTTTGATATCCGAGAACTCTAAAGTTTCGTATTCAACATCAGCCAGCAGATTGAACTTAGACAGTAACTTATTTGCTTTCTGTGTTTGAAGGCCTGAAGGGTAGAGTATCGGATTGCGTTTTGGGGTTTCCTGCGCAGGTTCTGGCGGAAGCAGTGCTTGACCCCATGCACCACTTACCCCGATCAAAATGGTTATAGAAAACATAATGACAGCCCATCTTATCATGAACCATCTAGGACTTTGTGTGGTTTGCTGTTCTGACATATTTCCCCCTGGTTTAAATCCAAATCTGGTTTTTCCTGCGATGAATTATCCCACAGCCTTCTTTGGGTGGCTAACCTGAGCTTCGCGAACTTCGCAGCTATGTATAGCCAACGCTAATACTTGGTGATATAACATTACCAGTTGATCGTAACTTGGGCGAGATTGCCCTTCAATCCACGATATCCCTGACGATCTCGGAGCTCCTACACTTTGAGCAATATCATCAGCTGTACAGCGTAGAAGCTGACATGCTCTGCGAATGTCGGGAAAGGCAGAACTCTTTAAACAATTACTGTCAAACTCCTCTTTTACTACCGAGTTTGAATCAAGATTTTCTAGTGCTCTTGTATAACCCGCAGCTTGGAGCTTATTCGTAAAGGTAGCTCCCCAAGTTTTAGCCCCACTGAGATATGCGTGCAGATGCTGTGGACTAATCCCCATTTCCCTTGCCAAGCCGCTCATTGATCCATAACGATCTTTTGCAAAGCGCTTTACATCATCTGGCAAAGAAAATATACCTGAGTTGTAATTATCTCTTGACAACTTTACTACCTGGTTGTAAATTCCTTTATGTAGTGGTCATTAAACACCACTACAAACGAAACATAATAAACGCAGGAGTCTTATGAACAAAAACAACAAGTTCACCATCGAGAGATTCTCGTGGAGAGAGGTTGCCAAAGAGGTGTCTCGACTGGCTGGAAAGACCTACAGCCCTTCATATATAAGGGAGGTAGCTACAGGCTACCGAGCAAACAATCAATTGAAAGATCTTCTCAATGACCTTGGTGTCCTTCAAATCAAGGCGGCTTGAATATGCCTAAAAAGACACTTCAAACAGTCGATTCACCAGAGACCTCATCCCTAGAAATTAGGGATCAGGTACCCGAAGAAGCTGGAATCAAGGATCGACAGGAAACCAAGGTCATCTACCGAATTTTTCAAGGAAAAGATATCCGCTTTGAAAAATCAACTGATGGCGAGGTCATGGCGGTAGCATTGGATGTTGCCAAAATCCTAGGCTATGAAAACCCCGACCAGGCAATCAAGCAGCATTGCCGAGCAACGGCCAAGATTGTCATCCATGACGGCAAGCAAAACCGCCCCATGCTTGTGATCCCAGAACGAGACATCTACCGGCTCGTGATGCAATCCACAAAATCAGAAGCACGCAAATTCGAGGAGTGGGTCGTTGGCGAGGTTCTTCCCTCCATCCGCCAGACTGGCAAGTACAAGATCACCCGCAAGATCAACTACGTACCACAGACCACCAATGACACAGCAAAGCCAGGCGAGCAACTTGAATTCTTCCCTCGCCATATAAGCATGACGTTTGCAGAACCCGTCACCCTGCAACTCGCAAAAGAGCGTGCAAGACTTAAAGCCGAGGGCAAGGAGTTCAAGACGGACAAGGACTTCATCGGCTATATCGTCGCACAGTATTTCGAGGAGGTGGTATGAGTTTAACGCTGTATCCTCTGTCCACTATTGAAGGCGCTTTTGAAGCAGGATTCAATGCTGGCGTCAATTGCGGAAGTAATGGCTTCTCCGACGAGGAATGCATAAAAGAAGCCGTCGCATCCGCAGAACGCTTCTTGGAGCGAATCGGGATTTCGGACATAACCGTGGAGGCAAGGCCATGAAGATCCATTCATTTTATGACTCGGCAAGAATGCTTTGTGTTGACTGCTCCGAATGCACCAGAGGCGGTAACGGATCAGACCCAAGTAAATGCTCATGCGGATGGAAGCACAAGAAAGGAGGCCGTGGCAGTTGCTACAGCGGCACGTTGATGCAGGGAATCACCGTCCCAGAATCAACCAAAATTCTCACCAGGAGGCACTAATGCAATATCAATCCAATAGAAAGAATCGTCGTGAAAAAATTCGTCAGTTACGTCACTCGCAAGATCCATCGGCACCGCTCACCCTCAAGTTTCAGGGGCTCGAAAAGGATCTGCGAAATCTAGCCCGCGAAGAACCATTGCTGATAGAGCAAATCAATAATTCCCTAAGTCATCTTCTTGTGTCTTGGTCGTATATGGTTACGGCATTTAACCCCCAACCAAAGCCAGTTGAAGCCGACTCCACAAGGCTTGAACTTGATGACCGCGTTGAAGTTGTGATAAGCACGCCCTTGGATCGTGACTGCATGGTCGAAGTCGTGGAGCAGGAATCATGACACGCCTATACAGCGTCAGCGAACCTCGCCAATGGTGCTGCGTCTGCTGCGACCGTCCTCACGCAAAGACGCTCAATGGCTTTCCCACCTGCAATCGATCTGAATGCTGGAACGAGATGACACGCCTCATTCTTGATGGAACTGCGCCACTTGTAAAGGAGCGCATTCAATGAGCGGAATCATGAACTTATGGATCAGTACAGATGACGCCGCGAATGCCATGCAGATCACACCACGCGCGGTAGTGAAGGGCAAACGTATGTGGGACACTCGCATCGTCTCAGGATCAAGTGGCAAGCACATGGAAGTACGCCTTGCAAGTCTTCCACATGACGCCGTTGTGCGGTATCAGGTTGAAAAGTTGCCAGAGATTCCCGAAGTAAAAATTGTTGTAGAAGACACCGAAGCTTATGCCAACGTATATGCAAAGGCAAGCGCTCGTACCAAGCGCCATGCGGACAAATGGTCATTGATTCTTTCACGAAGCGAAGGTATCACAGGCCGCTTAGAGCTTGAGTCCTGGGCACAGCACTGGAGTCGCGCAAATCCTGACATGGCAGTGAGTGCGCAAAGTATTTACCGAACAAGGGCGCAAGTTGCAGAGTTCGGACGCATGAGTCTCATCACTCCATCTCGCGTTGTTGGTTCAACCGTCACCGATGAGATGTGGGAAGCATTCAAGTGGGCATACCTTCGCCCGAGCGCTCCATCAATTCCTGTGGCTCGCGAGATTGCTCTTGGCAAATGCCTTGAGGACGGACTGACAGCCTCACGTGATAATTTTCCGAGCATCCACGCCTTCCAGCGCCGTGTGAGCAGAGAACTAGACGAGGCCGTACTTGCGTATGCCCGCAAGGGGCGTAAGCGCTACAACGATGCGCATGGCGTGCATATCGATCGCGAGTACACGATGCCAGCGGGCTCGGTCTGGGTTGGCGATACGCGAACATGGGATGTGTTTGTGCAAGTGGATGGACAAGCGAAGCCCTCGACATGTTACATCACCTTATTTGTTGATATGCGCACCAGCATGCCCATGGGTTGGCACATTCATCTCTCCGCACCATGCACTGACAATGTTCTGCGTGCAATCCGCAACGGCATTGAGATGTATGGATTACCTGATGAAGTTTATCTCGACAATGGAAGAGAATTTCGCAACAAGGATTTTTCAGGCCAGACGCGAGGGCACAAGATCGTGGAAGACGAACAGAAGGCCGAAGCCTTGTTGAGCCGCCTTAATATCCATCCACACTTTGCAATCGTGCAACGAGCACAGTCAAAGATCATCGAGCGAAACTTCCTCACGATCAAAGGCAACTTCGACAAGATGTTCAACAGCTACAAGGGTGGCAACGTACTTGAGAAGCCAGAGATTTTGAAGAACGTCGTGAAGCGTGGTCTCGCAATCGGTTGGGAGGCTTTTCAGGGGCTCGCCAATAAATTCATGTCCGAAGTTTTTCCCGCAATCAAGAGCGAAGGCAAGAACCATCAGGGCAAGAGCCGCTCTGAATTATGGAGTGAGTTGATTGTGCAACGTACCGAGATGCGGCGCGTGACGCAAGAGACCGCGAGCATGCTTACCACGCGAACAGCGACGGGGCGCATTCATCGCCAGGGCTTCCGCCTGCGCGAACTTGAATGCCAGTTCTGGGCGGAATGGATGCCAGTGAACCAAGGCCGTGAAATCACTTTGCGCTATGACCCCGAAGACTTGCGCATTGCATGGGCTTATGACTCAAGCGGAGCACTCATTGGCGAGGCCATGCTATGGCAGGCTGTAAACGCACTCGTGAGCCATGACGATGTCATTGGCAAGACCCAACTCGCAGAAAATATCGCCCGCACCAAGCGTGCAGAGAAAATGGTTCGTGAGATGGTTCCCGATGCAACGAAAGACGAGGCGAGAGACATGATCCACGCCATGGGAACAGCGTTGGGAAGAGCCAATGTCCTGAACCCGCTAGGCGTTACACAGATCACTCGCCACGACCACGACGCCAAGATACTTGCTGCCGATGCCCGAGTGGGCAAAGGCGACCTCGCGCAGTTCGTGAAGAATGAAACAAACGAAAAACCAATCCTGATCGTATGGCCGGATGAAGTTCCGTTCGCGAAGCAGGGATAAGGAGCAGCACCATGGATACTTTGCAAAAAAGACTCACGGTATATATCGACTCGACAGGATCCACGCAGGTCTCTGTAGCCAAGGCCATTGGCCGTAGCCCCTCGCTGATCAACTCCTGGCTCAAGGGCAAGTATGAAGGCGACGTCACGGAGATTGACAAACTGGTTGCCGATTTCCTTTCCAATGCGAAGGAACAATTGGAATCAATGGAGCATGGCATCATTGAGACCAGCACATACAAGGCGATTCACGCATACTGTACCCTTGTATTGCAGAAGCGTTCCATGGGAATGCTCACGGGCGATTCGGGAGTTGGTAAAACAACTGCGTTACAGGCATATGCGATGAAGCACCCCGCAGTAATTCTGATCGAGGCCGATCCAGGCTACACGGCGCGGGCTTTGTTCATCGACCTCTGCGACGCGCTCAACCTCGACACGCGTGGAAGTCTTCACGACCTGTTCAACCGTGTAGTCAATAAGCTGCGCGGATCTGGACGCCTTGTGATCATAGATGAAGCAGAGCAGTTACCGTACCGCGCTTTGGAACTGATTCGCCGTGTGAATGACAAAGCAAAGGTTGGCATTGCACTCTGCGGAATGCCACGCCTTGAGAAAAACTTGAAGGGTGATCCCACACATTATGCCCAGCTATACCGCAGACTCTTCATTCCTCGCCGCGTCTCTGGACTGACAGATTTTGACATAGATGCTTTGATTATACAGGAGCAGCCCAAAGTGAGCAAGGACACCTTGTCTGCACTACGCAAAGCTTGCGGACGTAACGCTCGCGTACTCTCCTTCTTGTTGATGTGGTGTTCGGATATCATGGGGCGCAACGAAATGTCAGAACTCACGCCAGAGATTGTTTTTCGCGCATCTGAAATGCTGGTGGCTGCATGAACCAGACCTCTCCTTATACTCGCTCCATTCACGCCTTGGTGAATCGCCTTGGCATGACGGATGAGCAATACCGTGACTTACTACGTGACCGCTTTAACGTCGATTCAAGCAAGTCGCTCACGGGACTGCAATGCCGTACACTATGCTCCTTTTTGCTTTCCATGTGCCCCAAGGCACAGGCGACAACGCGAATCGTAAAACGGCATGAGGATCTCGGACATCGTGGAAATGGTTTTGCGAGTCCAAAGCAGATCCGAATGCTTGAAGGTGCGTTTGTAGGAATCTCGTTCATGCCAACGCTACCAGAGAAGCAGGCGGCGTTCCGCACATTTCTTAAAAATCATTTCTCGATCCCATCGGTCGAATGGATTAGTGCCTCGCAAGTAGGCCAGATCCTCAAGTCTATTCAGTCAATCAAACCAAACAATACCAAAGCAATGGAGGCCTCACATGGCTAAGAAAGATGACAAGGGAAACTGGATCAATCCTCGCGGAGTCGCTGTTCCTAATAAATACGTACCCGTAGTCGAGAAGAAGCGCGATAAGGCCGTAGAAGATATTCATACCGCAGTGGATAAGGTAGAGCAGATGATGCTCAAGACCAAGGAAGCGGTGCTCACTCTGATTGAGTCCTATTTACTGTGGCTTGAGAAAGAAACGAATACCAAGCGTGAAGGCAAGGGCAATCTGACTTTGACAAACTTCTCAGGAGACAAACTGGTCGAGATCGTCATCAACGACATGATCGATTTTGATGAGCGCTTAGGTCTTGCGAAAACCAAGATCGACGAATGCTTCACGGAGTGGTCAGAAGGATCGCGCGACGAGATCACAGCAATCGTACGCCAGGCATTCAACTTGGACAAGAAGGGAAATGTGAATCGGCAAATGATCGTGCGCTTACTTTCCCTTGAAATCAAGGATCGCCGCTGGCGCGAAGCGATGGATCTGATTCGCCATAGCATGCAGGTACGCGGCACACGCCAGTACATCAATCTTCGCCGTAAGGTGAAGACAGAACTGGGTTCGGAGCAATGGGAAAAGGTCAACCTCAACTTCTCGGCGATGTGATGATAACCCAAATTCTTTTCACTATCGCCATAGTCGTATCCCTTGGACTCCAAGCCTTCGTCGGCTTCTGCATGATTGCTGCGATGGGCTGGTTTCCAAATATCCCTGCGGGCATGAACTGGTTCGCTGTAGTCATGGTGGCATTGAATATCGGGGCTGCGTTCTGGGGGCTCCGCACCGGAGGAGGAATCAATCAACTCATTTATGGCCTCACAGCTGCGATCCTCAACGTCTGCGTCTACTTCAACTTTGACAAGATCATCGGGAGGTTCCAATGACAACAAAGCAACAGCTGCGCTCGTTTGGAAGTGCAAGCCTAGAGACTGTGGCGAAACTACTCTCGGGCGAAGGCTGGAAGGAAACAGGAATTTCCGTTCCTGGATCTTCTCTGTTATTTCGCAAAGGAAAAGTCTTTGCAGACCTGCGCCGCGAGATCGGTGGGGTCTCATTATGGCAGGTGATTCTATGAACGACAAACAATCAAATCAAGGAGAACCATGAACAACATCATCGCAAGAATCAGCCCAATACTGGCTGACAAGGATGCTAAAGGGTTGCTGAAAGGAAGCCTTGGACGGAGCCTACTAGCCCTTACTACAGGCGCGGCCACCTATATGTTCACCAAGCATCAAATTGATACGCCTCCTGGCTTTGCTGCCATCATAATTGCATTGATGGCCTACGTATTCTCGGGGAAGACGAAGCTCAATAAAGACGCCCCATCGGCCACACAAGGCTCTGACGCACAAGGAGCCTAAGATGGATAGGGAAAAGATCTTAATCTTCGTTGTATGTATTCTGCTGTCGATTTTAGCATTCCTTGCATGGCCTTTTCCCATGGGAAACAATTCTGCGAAGGATGTCGGTGCAAAGATTCAGGCGGCAGAGCACAAGGCCGACACGGTATATCAATCCGTGATCAAGCACGATACTGTCGAAAGAGATCTTCGAGCCAAAGCAAAGGCGATGATCAAGCGCGATACAATTCCCATGCACGACACCGTTCCCTTTCGCGATACGATCTGCCTAGATGCCTTCGATACGTTAAGCAAGGCGCTTGATGAATGTGACTCAGCAAAGGCATTGCGGGACACAATCATTCATACGCAGGACACCGTCATCAAGTTGGTACGGGACTCTGCGCAAATAACAAATAAACCGAGTGTGGAAGGCTATGCCATCACCGCGCTTATTTCCGCAGTCCTTGGTGGACTGCTCATCCTTATCTTGAGGTAACAAAGTGAACGTATCAAAGAATGAAATCGCAATCATTGAGCAGGAAGAAGAGTTCCGCTCGCACCCTTACTTGGATACAGGTAAAGTCCCAACCATCGGGTATGGCTCAACATACTATGAGGATGGTACGCATGTGCAAATGACCGATCCTCCGATCACACAGGAGCGGGCTGCGGATCTCATGATGCATAAGCTTCAACAAGAGTTTGTTCCAGGAGTGCTCAAGCTGGTAACGGTTCCGTTGACCCAGAATCAATTTGATGCTCTGATTGATTTCGCCTACAACGCAGGCCTTGGAAATCTTCATACATCAACTCTACTGCGCAAGCTCAATGCAAAGGATTATGAAGGTGCTTCGAATGAATTTGCACACTGGTGCCATGATGATGGAAAGGTTTTGGATGATCTCGTGAAACGGCGCGAAGCCGAACGAAAACTATTCGTGTCGTAACATCGTATCAGTTCCGCACGGCAAGGTTGGTTCGTGGTTGAGTGGGTCGTGCGGAACTCTCCCTATAACCGAGTAAGTGTAAGTCGCCAGTTTCGTTTCATGTGGCGCCACCCAATCGGTTCTTTTCTCAAATCTTCGCTTTTCAGATATGAAGACTTCTTAACTGGGGTCTTTCTTTTTGTGCAATCCGTCTCATGGACGCATTCTCAGTTCCTCAGCAAAGTTCCTTAGCTCACAAATCGCAGATCTTCAAGATTCATTGAATGCTCGTTGAATTAGCAAAGAATAGGGATTCAATGATTTTCATTTTGTCTCACGATCCCGCTTGATGCTTTTTGCCTTCGGAAACAATCGGCGAAATAAGCGAAATATCGGAAGTTATTCGGAAATTATGCAAAGCGGGGTCGTGATACGCGAAACGCTCGATATTACATAGACTTACAGCGGATTTATGGGTTCCTTAGCTGTCTCATTACTTCCGCTTTCTTATACCTGGCAGGATTCTGCTGGGGCTTTTTTGTTTGTATTGAAAACCCGCAAGAGCAACTTGGCCAAAAAAATTGCTAGCGTAAACGCGAATGGCTGCTATTCCCCCGATGTGGATACAAACTATGTTGATTGGTATAGCGGAGATACGATTACGAAGGTCGAGCATTGGCTGACTTCTGGTGGAAAGGCCATCGAAGATTGCGCAGCTGTTCCAAATTTTTCAACTCGTGTGGGCTTATTAAATGGATCCTCTGTTACAATGGAGGAAATCACCGCAAACGATATTTCCGTTAGCGATGTGAAACTGAATGCCATCGTCAACATCAAGTACAACTCAAGTACAAGCTCGCTTACTTATTTGAGTATGAATGCTGCCGGCTCTTTTATGGGAACCTATCGCAAAGTTTCTGACTTCAACCTTTATGCTGAATATTCGATGAAGTATGTAGTCACAGACTTCACTGGCGAGACAGATCCATCAATCACGGGAACAATGACGTTCCAATTCATGAACGGTCGATATAAGTGCGCGATTGACCTTGCAGCTTTAGAGTCGGGTTCAACGTATTCCTGTGACATCACTCATAACAATTCGAACGTAGGTTCGCTCTCTGATGATGGCAACGGCAATATGGTAGTCAAGGATTTCAAGGGAAACATTGTTACCGTAGATTCAACTTCGACGTTGTAGTCCAACACGAAAGTCATTCTAAATTTTTGAATGCCCTGGCAGGATTCTGCTGGGGCTTTTGTGTGTCAACTATTTGAGAGCAATTGTTCCGCCGATTGCAGGCACAACAAGCTTACCGTGAATGAGGCCTTCGGATTCAATCTGGCGCAGCCAACGAATTGGGTCTCCGGGTGGCTCATCACTTAAATCAAACGTGCCCCAGTGACATGGCACCAACACCTTTGCGCCCAAGTCGTTAAAGGCTTGCACGGCTTCAAGCGGAGTCATGTGACTGCTTTTCATAATTGACTCTGGACGGTATGCGCCAATGGGCAAAAGGGCAATGTCGGGGGAACCCATGATCTTGCGAATTTCGGCGAAGTGTGGCCCATAAGACGTGTCACCGGAATAGTAAATCGTAACGCCATCGACCTTGATCCAGAAGCCACCCCACAGCACCTTGTTCATATCGAACGCACCTCTGCGATGCCAATGTTTTGCAGGCAAAAACACAACTTCGACACCAGGCTTCGTATTGAAGCGTTGATACCAACCCGCTTCTTGATATTTCAAATTTGGTTGATCGGAATGCACCAAGCGTTGTCCCATCTGCAAAGGCACCAAGGCTTGCGTGGTTGCTGCATCGAGTTTCGCAATCACCTTTGCATCGTAGTGATCAAAGTGCCCGTGCGATACCAACACATAATCGGGCTTAGGTAATGAGTCAAAAGAAAGTGGTGGATTCGAGTATCGTTTGTTGAATGGAAAACTTGAGACTGGGTCGATCAACAAGCAAATCGAATCGGTCTGAATCAAAAAAGATGCGTGGCCAAGCCATGTGATTCCGCGTAATGCGTTCACTTGAGCAGCAGTCAGTTCATGGCGCTCAGGCCTTTGCGGATCAAGGTCTTTGGCTGCTTTTGTATCACCACGCTTCAGCATCCATTTGAACAAATCCATAAATCCTGGTTGCTTACGAGGAGTCAAGTTCACAAATTCACCGTCGATCATTGGCGTGCCTGCAAAGGTCGTGTCTACGGTAACTAGTTGCGGATTGTTGGTGTATGTCACGTCAGCTCCTGCCCATAAATTTGTGAAAATGAATATGAAAATAATGAATGCGATTCTGAGCATATTATGAAGCTTCAAAAATATGGTGAGATGAACAAGGGAAAATCGATCAAAGCCTTATGGGATGCGGCGTGAAAAGCGAATTGAGAGTTAAATAGTTGGACAGTCGAGAAGACGAGGGTGATGAGGGTAGAAATGAACAGCCAGGTTAGAGACGAGATTTCAGCTTCCTTCACTACGGTAAAAAGCCATCTCTAACCATTCACCTCTACCCTGGCTGTTTCTCCTGTATTTTTTCAGACCTTGTGAAATGGGATGTGTTCGGGAACGCAAGGAAAGATCACCGCCAAGCGGTGATGACTGAAAACGCGGTGATGACGAGGAAACGCGGTGATGCAGTGAGGATGGTTGTGATGACGCATGGGGTGCCACATTGAGATTGCCGTCTTCGCGGCAATGACGCGAGAGGCAGCAATGACGCGAGAGGCAGCAATGACGCGGAGAGGCAGCAATGACGCGAGAGGCGGCGATGACGCGGAGAGGCGGCGATGACTGCGAAGACTTGCTGAATAAGGGTTAGAGGTTGAAAATTGAGAGTGGTGCAGGAGCTCGTTTCAATTCCCCCCGCACTCTCAATTTTCAATTTTACTCTCTCAACTTGTCTTCCCTAGCATCCCGCATAATACGTCTGCAAAGGAATGCGTGGGGGGGCGGGAATCAGTTGGACACAGGGGGCAGTCGAGGAGCAACGTTATGAGATAGAGCGACCTTTGTCGCGATAGGTAGAGCGAGGAATCTGTCCCAGTGGGCAAGCTGATTCTTGCACCCCTATGAGACTTCTTGCGATGTATTTTCTTTGCGCAAGGGACCGTGACCCGGAGGGCGCAGACTCTGCAAGAGGCTGCGTGCCGTTGCAAGCTTGCTTGCTTACGGCATAGTGCCCGGTCCGTTGAGGTTAACCGATTCGCCTGCGCCATTCTACCTCAACGGATGCGCCAGCGCCTTTCTATGTCAACGGATGCGCCCACAATGATTGGCTTGCTCTTTTCAGCTGAAAATGATTTTCTAAGTTTGCACGAAACAAGAGGAAACTATGCAACAAATCGTATCTAGCCCCGTGTTCCCAATGGTCATGATGTTCGTCGTGCTCTACTTCTTTTTCTTGCGTCCTAAGCAGAAAGAGATGGCGAAAGCCGACCAAATGCGTAAGAACTTGAAGAAGGGCGATAATGTGGTCATGGCTTCTGGCTTGATCGGCGTTGTGCATTCTGTGAGCGACCATACTGTGATCGTCAAAGCTGACGAAAGCACCAAACTCGAATTCGAGAAAGCTTCTGTTGCCCGCGTGGTGAGCGAAGCTGCTGCTGAAACCAAGTAATTTCTATGTCTAGGCTCGATATCCGCATTTATGGTGATGAGGTTCTGCGTCGCAAAGCCGAACCCGTTAAAGTCATCACACCTGAACTGGTGGACCTTGCTAAGGATATGCTCCAAGCGATGTACGATGCGCCAGGTGTTGGCCTCGCTGCTCCACAGGTTGGCGTTCCTATTCGCTTGATCGTTGTGGACATTGCCAAAGAAGGCGCGACTCCCGAGCCGTTCATTTATTTCAATCCCGAAGTGACCCCCGAAGAGGGCGAGAATCCTTCGGTGCCTTACGAAGAAGGCTGCCTCTCGGTTCCCGATGTCTATGCAGATGTAACTCGCCCAGAACGCGTGCGCATTAAGGCGCAGAACGAAAAGGGTGAATGGATCGAAGAGCGCAATGTCATTGGCCTCAAGGCTCGTTGTTTGCAGCACGAAGTGGATCATCTCGAAGGCAAGCTCTTCGTGGACTTCATCTCTGCTGAAGACAAAGCCAAGAACCAGGCGATGCTGAAGAAAATGGCCAAGGATCAGAAGAAGGGGCATTGATGTCTCGGGGAAATCAGCTTCCCCATTTTCTTTTTATTGCTTTGTGTTCATGGTGCGTAGGCTGCGCACCGCTTCCCGAGTCGCATCCTGAACCCGATACAGGAAAAGCTCTCACCGAACAATCAAGGCTTGCACAATCACAATTGGGGCAATCGAACTTGGAGCAAAAACATGTTGCTCCGCCTAGTCCCAAAGCGGCACCAACTCAAGTTTTACCGAGCTTTGATGGTCCTCCTCCTCCGCCACCTCCCCCACCACCATCCCCATCGAGCCAACCGCAGCAAGCTGTTGTGACCAACACTCTTCCCGATTTTTCTGCTCCCGTTTTGCCTAAGATTACCGGAAAATTTCGCCGTGAAGAATTGCCCAAAAACTACCGCAGGCCTTTGCGCGTGGGCCTTTCGAACGACAAGCATGTTGTGCATATCGATTGCGGTGAATTCTGCCGCGTAGACTTTGAAGGCAATGGTGCGGGCCGCGTTCCTGGAAACCTCACGGCAGAAATTATGCATGATCACCTTGTACTCACCAGCAGCGATGGCCACCACTTCAAGTCTGAAAAAAATGTGGTGCGTATTGAGCCTTGGGATGCGGGCAAGTTCGTGAGTCTCGAAGGCAAACCCTACCGAGGAATTTTCGAAGTTGCGCAAGTCGGTCATGTCGTTCGTGTGGTAAATATCGTGGCCATGGAAGATTATTTACGCGGTGTGGTTCCCAATGAAATCGGGCACTTAGACACCACTATGTTCGAAGCGCTCAAGGCACAAGCCGTGGCTGCGCGCACTTACGCCTACAAGCATTTCCTTTCGCGGCAATCGCAAGGTTTTGATATTTACGCAGATATTCGCGACCAAGTCTACGATGGCCAAGGCGCAGAGTCTGCACTCGCGAACCAACAGATTGAAGGTTCGAGTGGCGTGGTGATGCAATGGAATAATTCACTCATCGAGGCTTATTACCACAGCACTTGCGGAGGACACACGGAGTCAGTGGAAACGTGGAGCCGCACACCTGTTCCCTATTTAAAAGCGGTGCCCGATGTAGACGCTATGGGAAATCCACTTTGCGCTCTCTCGTCTTATGCCAATTGGGAAATTCACTATTCGTGGGATGAATTGAGTCGCATCGCAAAGCAATATTTAAACACCTCGCAGGCAGATCCGATTTTGGATTTTCATCACATCAGCAAAGTAGTTGTGCTGAATCATTTGCCCGGTGGCCGCGTGAACAACGTGCAATTCACCACCGACCGCGGAACCTTTATGGTGAAGGGCGATAAGAATCGTTGGATCTTTCGCAACCCGCAGAACCCAGATAAAACCTTGCCTAGCGCATGGTTCGATGTGAGTTCCGATGATAATGGAATTACGCTCAAAGGTCGCGGATTCGGCCATGGCATTGGTATGTGCCAATTTGGTGCCCGCACGCTTGCAAAAGATGGATTCGGCTACAAAGACATTTTGTGGCACTATTACCCAGACGTCGACTTGGTGAAGTGGGTGGAGCCAAGCGAATAAATCTGAGAAGAGAGTGGAGAGATGCAAGCAATTGGGTTCAAGACGAGTGTAAAGAGTAAAGTGCGGGGGGATGCGGTAAGTCGTATTCTTCGAGCAAAGCCACCCATAAAGTGGCGACCAGTGGCATCACTTTACGTTTTACACTTAATAGTAACCGCTCCAGCTTTGCTGGATTGCGGGAACTTATACACGACTGTGTATTGCGTTTTGCACTAGGAATCACTTTTTCTCGATGCCGAATTGGCGACCATCGCTCAACAATCGTCTTCCCTCTCAACCTTCTTCCCCGAATCCCCTTTCTTCGCGCGCATCTCTTGAAAGAATAAGCGAATGAGGCTAAGTGAGTCTTCGGCCATGAGGCCGCCTTGCACAAGGACTGCACGGTTCAGGGCATTGCCTTCAATCACATTCGAACGAGTGCCACAGGCACCAAAGCGCTGGTCTGGAGCGGCGTAGACAATGCGAGCAACACGTGAATTAAGAATTGCACCAGCGCACATGGGACAAGGCTCTAGCGTCACATATAAGGTGCATTCTTCTAAGCGCCAATTCTCAAGCGTCTCACTCGCTGCGGTGATCGCAAGAATTTCTGCATGAGCTGTCGCATCGTGAAGCTGTTCCACTTGATTGTGTCCGCGGCCAACAATCCGGCCTTCTTTCACAATCACACATCCAATGGGAACCTCGCCCGCTTCGAATGCGAGTTCTGCTTGGCGAAAGGCTTGGCGCATAAAGGCTGAATCAGCCTCGGTAAATTCGAAGATGGGGTCACTGTTCACAATGTCATTTTGCATAGCGAAGAAATTACGCGGTAAGGTTCACGTGTTTGCGCGGCATAATCAGATCGAGCAAAAGCGCGACAATCAAAGTCGCAGTAAGCGCAATGCCAGGGTTCCATGGCCATGAGAAGGTGCCGTAGAAGGGCGGAATAAAGTGCGGCAAGAACGGAATCTTATTAAAGAACAAAAGGCTCACCATGCCAAAGAAAACACCGGTAAGCACCGCATTGGGATTACAGCGCGGGCGGAAAAATGCAAGCAAGAACATTCCGAGCAATGGACCTGTAAATAATCCAGTAAAGAACAAAGCCTTATTGAGCAAGGAGCCCTCGGTGATCGATGCAAGCATCGCCGCAGCAATTCCTGCGACAGCCCAACCGAGTGAGAACAATTTTGCACGGCGTAAGTTGCCTTTGGCGTTACGGTCATTGCCAAGCAAGTCGCTCTCTGTAGTATTCGCTAAAGCGTTGATCGCACCCGAAAGAGAACCCATGGCAGCAGCATAAATAGCAGCAACAACAAGGCCGGTCACACCTGGGGGCAAATCATTCAGAATAAAATGCGGGAACACATCGTTGATGCTTGTGCCTGCAGGCAAATGCCCTTTCCCAGCAACGTTGAAGTACACAAAGAGTGCCGCGCCGACTCCGTAAAAAAGAAGAGAGACTGCCACGCCCAAAACCATGGAAAGAATGCTCGAACGATTCGCTTCCTTTGCGCCCGAGCAGCTCAGGTAACGGAGCACAAACTGCTGATCGCAACCACGGATCGCAATCTCGAGTACGGCATAAGCAATACCCGCAGAAATGAATGTGCGTGCATTACCCGGCTGCATCGCAAAGTTCAACCAATGAGTTTTACCAGCCCCGGAAGCCATGTGGAACAAGGGCACAAAGCCACCCACCGAATTTGCCACCAGCCACAGCACAAAAATTCCACCGCAGAAAAACACCACGAACTGTAGCACATCCGTCCAAATCACAGATTTGAGTCCACCATGCCATGTGTAGATCGTCGCCACACCAGCGGTAAGCATAATGGCAACCCACGAAGGCACATCGAGAATGTGAGAGAGCACAAGCGAAGGACCATACAAGAGAATTCCTGCACGCAAGAAAAGATGGAAGCAATACAGAACCGCAGCAACCTTGCGCACAGGCTTATTGAAGCGCGTTTCTAACAGTTCGTATGCGGAAACAATTCCTGCACTTTTGATGCGAGGGATAAAGACTTTTCCAATCACAAAAATGGCGATGAGCGCACCGAAATTCAGCATCAGGAAACTCATGTCGTTTCCGTAAACTTCTGCAGGAGCGCCAAGGAATGTCGTGGTGCTCACCGAGGTTGCAATGATGCTAATGCCGACGGCGATCCAAGGCACGCGGCCACCGCCAAACATGTAATCCTTGAAATCCTTGCCACCGCGCGCAACCCAAAGGCCAAGAGCGAGCGATCCAATCATATAAAGGATCAGCACGACCCAGTCTAAGGCTGAGAACATTAATTGTACTCCACGACGCGGTTACGGCCAGAATGCTTGGCTTTGTAAAGGGCTTGATCCGCAAACTCTAGAGCCTTACGAGTATCGCGGAAATCTGGTTTGAGCAAGTAAACGCCAATGCTCACTGTCACACGAATAGGCTCTGCACGCTCGATATCAAATTCACGGGTTTCAACGGCTTTGCGAATTCGCTCTGCAGTCTCGCGCACACCTTGTTCGTTGGCATCGACAAGCATCACTACAAATTCTTCGCCACCATAGCGGGCAACGACATCAATCTCTTGGCGCACTTCTTTTTGCAGAATGCGAGAGATGGTCTTGATCACCACATCGCCAGCAGGATGTCCGTAGGTATCGTTCACATTCTTGAATTTATCGATATCAAACATCATCAATCCGACGCAAGTGTTCTGGCGGTCGGCGCGCAGCTTTTCGATGCGCAGTTTTTCATGGAAGGTGCGGTGATTGATTAAGCCGGTAAGGCTATCGCGTGAAGCCAACTCTTGCTTCTCTTCAAAGGCACGAGTACGCAAGAATGCGAAGCCCGCAGCACTTGCGATATGCTTGAGCAAGCCCATTTCATGCTCGGTATAGCGATTGGGCTGGCGGCTTTCTATCGAAATCACCATTTCAGACTTGTTGGTGTCAGGATCCGTAACCACAGGAACGGCCATGATACAACGCAACTCGTCGCTTTGCTTTTCAAGCTTTTTCACACGAACTAAAGCATCATCGCCTGGTGGAATATTGCGTTCAAGAGCAATGTTCTTGAGCAAAGACAGCACTAGGATACCCGGATCGTTCAGGCTAAATTCTTGATTGATG